>OLLN01000304.1_pt1 | contig 53305 bp, 41 predicted proteins | sample 1604281 | NCBI WGS metagenome assembly OLLN01 (sample SAMEA104055716, study PRJEB20765) | soil metagenome | biome: Arctic tundra; feature: Polygonal ground; material: soil | place: USA | collected 2011-09 | depth 0-0.5 m | reverse complement strand
CCGTATGTGGATGAAATGAAACGAACGATGAAGAAGACATTGAACCGCCGTAAACCAGTCCATCCCCCGACGCCGGCACCGGCAGGCGCGCAAGGCTTTCTCGCGCCGAACCTCGCCCAAGCCGCTGCAACGGTCACCGACGACGACCTCCCGGAAGATTTCCGCAAGGCCCTCGAAGAGGCCGTAAAAGACTGACCCCGCGCCGCCCCCCGCGCAACCTCGCGCGGGGGGCGGTGTTTTGGTAACCGGTCGCAAGCTGCCGGAAACGCGGCGAAAAGGCGACCGACCATCAGATCGCTGCCCGAGCCCTCGTGATGTCGGCAAGCGCCCTCTCGTTTCCCCTTCCTCCGACTCGAAGGTGCTTCGCGCCGACCCTCTTCACCTTCACTGAGTGTCGGGCAAAGGCGATATGCCGGCTAGATACTAGACGCAGGCACTTGCGCTCAACCGTGATTACGTGCAAACTACTGCCCGACCGACACTTGCGGTCGCACACAACGGGGGGATTGGCTGCCGACCAAAGCTGTAAACCGCGGAAACGGGCGACGCTCTAAGCGCCGCGAGACGCCGCGCATTGGCGTTGTCGACTTCTTTAGCGGCTGCGGAGGCACAAGCGAAGGACTTCGCGCGGCCGGGATGGACATTCTCGCTGGAATCGATATCGATGTCGATGCGGCGGGCACCTTCGCCCGCAACTTTCCCGAAGCGAAATCACTTCGTGCCGACATCACAAAGCTCCGAATGAGCTCGTTGCGAACCATCGTAGGCGACCGTAAACCGCTTCTATTCAGTGCATGCGCGCCTTGCCAGCCATTTTCAAAACAGCGCCGGGGCAGATCTGCGAAAGACGCTCGTGCGCCCTTGCTCCTGGAGTTTGTCAGGTTCGTGAAGTATTTTCGCCCGATGTATGTGTTCGTCGAGAATGTTCCGGGGTTGCAGTCCCTCTCGGGTGAGTACGGCCCATTCACCGTCTTCGTCGAAAGAATGACAGGGCTCGGCTACAATCTCGAGTCACGCGTGATTGAGTCTTGCGACTACGGCGTGCCCCAAAGGCGACGTCGTCTCGTCATTGTGGGTGCGCTCGGGCCCCGAATTCACGTTCCTAAAGAGACTCATGGTCCAAGGAGTCGAAGGCCAGGGTACTCAACCGTTTGGGATTGGATCGGAGACCTTCCCAAGATCAGCGCGGGCGAGACGCATCCTACAGTGCCAGATCACCGCGCTTCTGCGCTCTCGCCGATGAACCTCCGTCGCATCCGGGCGACTTCCGAAGGTGGTGGAAGGGAACAGTGGCCGATAGAGCTGCTTCCGCCGTGCCACACAGGCAACTACGCGGGGCACACGGATGTCTACGGACGAATGCGTCGTGATGCGCTCGCAAGCGCCTTGACCACTCGTTGTATTAGCTTGTCAAACGGACGGTTCGGCCATCCTACGCAGGACCGCGCGATCAGCGTACGCGAAGCCGCATCTCTTCAGACATTCCCGCGAACGTTCACGTACGTGGGCAACCTCAACTCCGTGGCACGCCAGATCGGTAACGCGGTCCCAGTTGTGCTGGCGAGACAGTTCGGTCTCGCATTCCGTCGTCACTATCGGCGCCATAGACGAGAGTTGTCATCGACGGCAGGCGACTAGAGATGGCTACCTTTCGTGCACGCGCGCGAGCCGTGGATATGCTCGGTCGCCAGCAAATCGCCGGCATTCCAACAGCAATTAGCGAGCTTTTCAAGAACGCACACGACGCATATGCGGATCGGGTCGTTGTGGATTATTTTCGCGAAGACGGACTCTTTCTTCTTCGCGACGATGGCATCGGCATGTCACGCTCCGACTTTGAAGAGCGCTGGCTGACACTTGGCACAGAGAGCAAACTCGGTCAGACCCGTGCGCTTGATGTTCCACGGGATCCTACGAAGGATCCACGGCCTGTCCTTGGGGAGAAGGGGATCGGTAGACTAGCCATTGCCGCAATCGGTCCCCAAGTGCTGGTGCTTACGAGGCCGAAGCAGGGCGCCGACCGCCGAGTGACCGCGGCATATATCAACTGGATGGCTTTCGCGATACCAGGCGTTAATCTGGATCAAGTCGAATTGCCACTTGAAACAGTTGACCCTGACTCCATGCTCACAGGTCCCGATGTCAAACGTATGGTTGATGCAGCCCGTCGCAGCCTGGAGAAGGTCCTTCCGCAAGAGTCTCAGCAGGCAATAGCTGTCTTTGAGAGCATGAACAAGTTTAGGGTCGATCCACAGAAGCTTTATGCAGCACTTGGAGAGCCATTGCTCTCGGGTCTCGGCCACGGAACCCATTTCTTTATTCTACCAACCGACGAGTCGCTCTCGGTCGCCATCGATTCGCCTGACGACGAGTACCACGCGCCTCCCATGTACAAGACTCTCCTCGGCTTCACGAACACGATGACGCCGAACCACGAACCACCTCGTATCCATCCCTCATTCAGAGATCATAAGCCCGATGGCACAATCGACGACGTTATCCTCGATCAGAACTTCTTCACGCCCGATGAGTTCCGCGAGGCTGACCACCACATAGAAGGAAAGTTCGACGAATTCGGCCACTTCCGCGGAACAGTCACGGTCTACGGCGAACCTACCGTCGGCCATGTCGTCCCATGGATTGGGGCTGGCGGGAACAAGATTGAGTGCGGCTGGTTCCGTATTAATTTGGCCATTGTTCAGGGAAACAACGCGGAGAGCACGTTACCAGCTGTGGATTGGGTTCGAGTCACGCGAAAGCTTAACCGCATTGGCGGCCTCTATATCTACAAAGACAACATCCGAGTACTCCCATACGGCGATAATGATTATGACTTTCTAGACATTGAACGAAAGCGAACCCAGGGCGCCGCGTATTACTATTTCTCCTACAGACGAATGTTCGGTGTTATTGAGCTGTCGAGTGCCCACAACGGAGCGTTAACCGAAAAGGCCGGACGCGAGGGTTTCCGCGAGAACCGTGCATATCGGCAGTTGCGGGACATCCTCGGCAAGTTTTTCACGCAGATCGCCGCTGACTTTTTCCGCGAGGGCGGGTCGAGCTCCAGCCGCTACGAAGATCGACGATCTGAATTGTCCAATTTGGAAAGGGCTCGCAAGAAATCCGACAAGCGCAAAGCGGCGCGGCGCGCAGCTGTCGCCGGCGAAATTGACCGCTTTTTTCAACGGGTGGCAAGCGGCGAACCAGTGCAAGCGACATCGGGCGTTATCTCGGAGTTGGCTGCCGAGATGGCCGCGGCAAAGCTAGCGACAACGACGGCGGATGCAGCCCGAATCGTGGCTCACGCGGAAAGTCAAGCACGTCGTCGGCTAGACGAAATCGCGTCCGACTACCGCATCTCGGTTCCGCGGGGGGTCGGATTAGCGAAGCGTGTCAAACGTGAATATCAAGCACAGCAGACTGAATACGATCGAATTGTTCGCGAGATCATTACGCCGCGAGCTCAAGAGATAGAGGCACTGGTTACGGCGACCTCGCAATCGATTGGTTCGCAGATTGACAGGAGGCTTCGGTTCGAAGCGGCGATCAACGACACGATCACCGCGTCTGGTCGATCGCTTCAGGAAGCTGCGACGGCGGCCCGGGGTGCCGCCGCCGAGGCGCAAAGTCGAGTAGTCGACGCCGCGAGAGCGTCGGCTGCGCGGTTAGAGTCGGTAGTAAGGGAGGCACTTGCTTCAGTTCATTCGACTAACCTTGATGCAATGGAACCTCAGGACGCGGCCAAGCTGAGGGTGTCCTTGGACAACCAGATACAGGATGCTGCGGATTTCGAGCTGCGACTGCTGAGTGCGTTGACGGAGCAAATGAAGCATACAGGCGTCGAATCCGAACATGGTGAGCTTTTTGTCACGGAGGTCGATGCAGCCGAGGCTCTCGACGAAGAGATCCTTACCCTTCGCGAACAGGCTGAGGCGGACATCGAACTCGCGCAACTCGGGATGGCATTGCGGGTGATCACGCATGAGTTCGACGCCGCGATAAAGGGTGTGCGCCGGGCAATTCGTGAGCTAAAGATATGGACCGAGGACAATCCAGCTCTTCGTGGTGTGTACACCAGCTTGCGCGTTAGCTTCGACCACCTTGATGGATATCTTGCGCTATTCACACCATTGGAACGGCGTCTCTATCAGAAGCGCATCGCGATACACGGCTCGCAGATTCTCAAGTTTATAGAGGACCTATTCGCCGACCGTATTAAGCGTCACGGCATACTACTTACGGCCACTCGGGCCTTCCGACGGCACTCAATCATGGGATTTCCGTCGACCTTTTATCCGGTTTTCGTCAACCTTGTCGACAATGCGATCTTTTGGCTTAGTGATGTTCGTGGAGAGCGGAAGATCGAACTCGACGCCGCGAATGATGTGATCTCTGTATCGGACACAGGCCCAGGGATAGTCACGCGAGACCATACGTTAATATTCGAGCTCGGGTTCACTCGAAAGCCAAGTGGCCGCGGCATGGGCTTGTACATCGCGAAGAGCGTTTTAGCCAAGGAAGGCCATGACTTGCGCGTCGGGCCTCCACGACTGGGCGTCGGTACCACCTTCGAGATCACAAAACTAGAAGACAAAGAGACAGAAGTGGCGGACGAGGCGGCGGAATGACTCTGACTACCCACACAACCATGGCGGAACAGATTGCTGGTGAATTCCTTCAGTCAGTAGTGCTCGTGGACGACGAGGCCGAGTTTGCCTCTTGGCATAGCGCCGAGGACGATGCTGTGGATCCAAATGCGATGAACCCTCGTCGAAGCAGGAAACCAGCCCTTAAGCCTCCTGGTCCACATGCCAATCGTTTGGATGCGAGGCTGGTTGCAGATGGATTCGCGGAGAAGGGCATCGTTTGTGCGATTCTTCAACCTCGCCGTGATGAAGAGGAAGAGGTCACCGCCCGAACGTTGACTGTCGCGCGCCGTGCTGACGTGCTCGTTCTCGACTGGGACTTTTATGGCGACAACGGACGTGATGCGCTGGAATTGCTTCTGGCGGTGCTCCAGCACGACAAACGCGATCACCGCAGTAGACTAATCGCAATATACACCGCGGCCCCCTCGCTACGGGCGATTGCTGCTCAAGTGCATGACAAACTGCGGAGTGTTTATGGCCGGCGTGCCGCCACTCGCAAAGGCGCGTTTAGAGTGGATACCGCCGTCGGCCGCGTGGTCGTATATGCGAAGCCCGACACCGGAATGCGCGTGACGATGCGAGAGTCGCGCCGACGGGTAGTCGCCTACGAGCGGTTGCCCGAAATCATCGTCAGGGAGTTCGCCGAGTGGACCCAGGGACTCGTAAGCAATACAGCACTTAAGGCCGTCGCCGCCGTTCGAACAAACACGCATCAACTCTTGCGAAAACTCTCCCCGGAGCTCGATCCGGGGTACCTCTGGCACCGAGCGCTTCAGAGCGACCCTGCTGACGCGGAGGAGCATCTCGTATCCATCATCGCCTCGGAGTTCCGTTCTATCCTTGATGATACCGACGTGAGGTCGGCTGCTGGATTACCAGCGATCCGTGAGTGGTTAGGCCGGCGCCCCCTGGACGACTACGCCCCTCGTTTCGACGCACCTAGCCATCGATCCGCGGCGGACCTCCTTGATCTTCTCGAGTTTGGCACAGCAGGCGACACGGAGGAGAGCAAGCGATTGATCCAGCGCTTTAGCAGCCTCAGGGCTGACAAAGCGCATAAGAAGAGCATTGCAGCATTTGCAACCTCCGCACCGGCGGCTCTGCGTGCCAATGAGGAGTTTGCCGCGTTGACTTCGCTGCGTACACAATATCGCCGACCGTTGCCGCGGCTAGCCTTGGGCACGATTATTTCGAGAGGACGTGGGGCGAATCGTCGATACTGGGTGTGCCTGCAGCCCCGCTGTGACAGTGTCCGGATACATGGGGGAGTGCCCTTTCCGATGCTTCCTCTCGAACCAGCGCTTGACGCCGCTTTCCAGGTCTTGCTTCCAGGAAACGGGCGACGCAGGTCGATCAGGCTCGCGCTGAAAGCGAAGCCACGGCGCTTGGAAATGATCCAATTCTCAGCGCTTTCGCCAACAGGGTGCGTGACCGCAGACGTTGGTAATCGCGGCTTCACGTTCGTAGATTCGAAGAGAAACGTGTATAGATGGGAAGGTGAACTTAAGTTCGAGCCCGCTCAGCGAGTCGCGGAGATTCTCGCCCGCGAGTTTTCACGCGTGGGTCTTACGGAATCCGAATGGCTACGACTGTGGTCGAAGTAGGTCTAACGCGGAAGCGAAACCAGTGTCTTCGGGTCGCAATGACGTGGGTTCCCCAGAAATCTTTTGGCCCGCCGGGCAATCATTTTCGGCTTCTTTAGCTCACATTGCCAAATCACCAGAACTTGCCAACCACTGCCCTGGAGCGCGTCGAGCACCTGCACGTCACGGATCACGTTCGCTCGTCTCTTCGCGTGCCAAAACTGCGCGTTTGTTTCAGGCGTCGAACGCCCGGCCGAACACGCATGGACGTGCCAGAAGCAGCCATGAACAAAGATAACCTTCCGCCTCGACGCGAACACTACGTCAGGCTTGCCTGGAAGGTCTTTCGTGTGGAGGCGGTAACGATAGCCGAGAGCAAAGAGAAGTCGGCGTAGCAGAAGCTCCGGCCCGGTATCCTTACTACGAACGCGTGACATGTTTCGTCTGCGTTGTTCGCGGCTGTGAACGTCAGTCATGTTCGAGCAAATGTCATGGTTCCCGGATGCAGTTCGTCGACGGCAGCGACAAAGTGATCAAGAAGTTCCCTTGCGCTTGCGTATCGCTCTGCCGGATCGTGAGCCATGGCTTTCTTGACGATCGCCTCTATCTCTGCCGGCAACAGAAGCGCAGATTCTCGTAACGGAGGCCAGCCGGAGGTGAAGAGGTCCCAGATCAGAGCGCCGAGCGCATGAACGTCGCAACGATGATCAGTCGCCTTGAAATCGCGCCATTGCTCGGGGGGTGCGTAGTAGGTCGTTCCCCATCCGCGGGTCGTTGTTGCTGTGACATAGGTGCTTTCTGTCCCCATCAGAAACTTCGACAGTGTAAAGTCAGCAATGACCCAGCGCCCGTCTGGCATCCGCAACACGTTATTGGGATTGATATCGCGGTGCACGATCATCGGGTCGTGCTCATGCAAAGCGATGACTCCTTGCATCACGTCGGACAGAATCGCGACAGCTTCGCCAGCCGTGAGCACAGGCCGTTTCGTCTGACCGTCAGTTTGCGATTTATCAGAAAGATACTGCGGCAAGGTGCAGGCGGCGAGGTCCATAATGAACGCTGGGAACCGTTCTTCTGACTCCAGGTTGTCTTCGTGAAGAGAGATAACGTTCCTGTGCTTTATGGTGCGGAGAATCCTGATCTCCCGTCGGAAACGATGAACCATTGAGCTCTCTTCGATTTGATCCAACCGCAGGATCTTGATCGCACGAATCTCTTCTGTCTTGGGGTCGATGCAGGAGTACACCGCACCGAACCTTCCTTCTCCGATCAGATCACCGAGCTCGTATCGCCTAAACGCATAAGGCATCTGCACGCGGTGCAGGTCAAAAAGCACTCCTTCTCCACCTTCGAGATCGGACCGAAGTGCCGCCGCCACCTCATGGAGCGTCTCTCTCCGGGCACACCACGTCTCGAAGTACATCCTGCACTTCTGGTTGATGTGATCGAGGCCTTTCTTCATGGGGCGTACCTCGGGATCGATACTGGCGAAGTTCGCGAATCTCATTCCTACCGAACGGTTCGCTCGCCCGATTGCATGCGAGACGTCATGAATTGCGGTCTCGATCGCCTCGTTAGACTGTCCCCGCGTTTTGAAGTACGCGCTAAGAACGATGAGATAGTCGCTTTTTGACCAAGGCTTGCCGTATAGATCTTCGACGTTCTGCATGATGTTCACACGCGATTCTTTATGACCGCTGGAAGAGTAGCACCGCCAGAAGGGCTTCGCGCCTGCGACATCAAGCTCTGCCGACTTGACTCTTCTTCGATGGCAACGGGCCTCCTGCCCTCTCAAACACGAACGCGAAGCTCCCGCTCCTTATCGCGCCTGTCGACACTTCGCTGAGGTAAGCCTCTTCGAGTGTGGCTTTCACTTCTGCGCCGGGGAGCGGTTGGCCTTCGGCGGCGACGCCGCGGAGGCGGATGCCGGTGGGGACTCGCACTCTGGTGGTGATGCGGTATTGGTGGGAGAGCGTGCGCACCTCGGCGTCGGGGACGATGGTTTCGAAGACGCGGCCGCGGGCTTTGGCGAGGAGGGATTCGACGGAGCCTTGCCAGCGCAGCTCGCCGCGGGCCAGGAGGAGGATGTGCGTGGCGGTGGTCTCGATGTCGCTGGCGATGTGGCTGGAGAGGATCACGATCCGGTTTCGGACGATCGAGGTCAGGAGGCCGCGAAAGCGGTGGCGGGCTTCGATATCGAGTCCGGTCGTCGGTTCGTCGACGACGAGGAAGGGGGGGTCGCCCAAGAGGGCGCGGGCGATGCCGATGCGCTGGCGCATGCCGCCGGAGAAATCGCGCACGCGGCGGTTGGCGTGCTCTTCGAGTCCGACGGCGACCAGCAGTTCTTCGATTTGGGCGTGCCGCTGCGCTGCCCGGTCCATGCCGCGCTCGAGGGCCCAGAAGTCGAGGAATTGCGTCGCGGTGAGGCCGGCGTAGGCGTTGAACTCCTGCGGGAGGAATCCGATCGACCGGCGGAATTCGGCGATGTTGTCCGCGCCGATCGGGACTCCGCGCCAGGTAATCGTTCCGCGCGTCGGCTGCAGGAGGCCGGTGAGGATTCGGAGCAGCGTGGTCTTGCCCGCGCCGTTCGGCCCGAGAAGACCGATGACGCCGGGGGTGAGATCGAAGCTGACGCGGTGCAGGGCGCGAAATCCGGTTGCGTAGACCTTGGTGATGTTGCGGACGGTGAGCTGGGGGAACGCGCTCGGCGCAGATGGTTGCTGCAATGCGTCCGGCGCGGAGAGTTGCGGCGTCGCGATTGAATCGGTCCACACAATCGGATGAGCGACCGCACGTGCGGCGGCACCTCGGCGCCGCGCGACATCACGCAGGAGGATGTCGAGCGAGGCCGGCAGGATCAGGGCGGCGGGGATTCCGGTGATGAGCACCGTTGCCGCGGCAAGCAACGGCGCGCGCCAGGCGTCGCCGATGGCCGGACGTGCGCTGGCGGCGATGAGCAGAAGCGCGGCGGCGGCAATGGCCGCGATGATGGTGGGCCGTGCCTGGCTGCGGACGAGGCGATACGTCCCGTTGGTCGAGCTTCTGCTTTCCAGCAGCGCCGTCACCGCGAGTGCGACGACGCAGCAGAGTGCGGCGCCTGTGGCCAGCAACGCCATCTCGTCGAGCCGCGATGCCGCGGCGGCAAGCACCGGCGCGACGAACGCCAGCGAGACCGCCGCGGGTGCCAATGCGACCAGCGCCCGTGACAGCGTCCCGAGAGCGATGGCGGCGGCGGTGAAGAGGAGCAGCGGAAGAAATGCGGCCACCGCGGCCAGCCTGAACTTGGCGACGGAGAAGCTCCACGCGGCGAGCTGCGGACGCTCCGCGATGACGCCGGCAGGCATCGGAAAGAGCGCCACCATCCGATCGATGTCCAGCCGCTTCACTGTCAACCCCTCGGCGGTCTGCGCGCTCACGGCGATCTCCATCGGCAGAACGAACCGGCCGAGCTCGCGCGTGACCGCGCCTTCCGTCGACGAGGTTCGCACGTCGAAGGCGCGCTCGACGACGAGCGTGTCGTTGCCGAGGCGGAGAGGACGCGCAAAGAGGACGTCGCGAAAGGGGATGTCGTCAGGCTTCACCGGTGCGTCGCGCGTGGCCACCCGAAGAATGGTGCCGTTCGGGAGATTCGCTTGCATCGGCGGGATTGTCAGGCGCGACAACTCCGAGGCCGCGGCGTCCGCCATCTCCGGCGCCAGACTTTTCTCAGGCACGAGCTCGATGCGGAGCGAGGCGTCGGGCCAGAGACTGCGGATCGACCGGCGCGACCCATCGCTTCGGGCGATCTTCGTCGTCAACACCTCCGCGGTGCGGCGCAGCACATCAGCGTCGGTGCTCTTCAAGAGGAAGCGATAGATGTGCCCTTCGTCGTCGGCGTATGGCTGTTCCTCGATCGACTCGGCTAGTGCCGACGACGAGCCCCCGTCGGATGCGCTCTGAATCGTCACTGTTCCCCACGCCGAGGGAATGCGCGTGCGGAGCGCGATCTGAAAGAGATCGAATCGTTGGGCCTGCTGGTATCGCGGCTCGACTTCGATGACGACCGAGGCGCTGCCTGCGCTCGCGAACGTTCGAAAGCGCTTCACACCCGGCAGACCGCGTATTGCATCCTCGACCGATTGCGCGGCGCGCGTCGTCTGCGCCAGCGTCGTTCCCGACGGGAGCTGCATGCGGACGTAGACGCTGCTCCGGTCGGCGCTGCCGCGGCTGCGGCGGGGATCGAGGTTATCGCCGAACCACGCCAGGAAAAATACGGCGAATGTGAGACAGGCCAGAACGACGCCGGCGGAGTTGCGGAGGATGCGTTTGATGGTGCGTTGTTTTGCGGGGGCGGTGTGTTGGGCTTCACTTTGTTCGACGTCGCCGCCGGGCCGGCGGCGGAACAGCCGGCGGGCCGCCGGCGCTACGTCACTTCGCGACGCTATGGAACTTCGTGGCGTTACGGGACTTCGTGGGGTTACGAGGAGGGCGGCGGCTAGCGCGCAGCACGCGGCGATGGCGAAGGCGTTCGCGGGGGGCGAGAGCAATGGCGCTAGGGCGCCGCTGCTGAAGATTGCGGCGATCGGGAGGAGCAGCACGAAGAATGCGGTGAGAACGAGCGGCCAAGCGTGTCGCGACACTCTGCGCGCGGCGGCGAACGGAGCGATGGCTGCGATTCCGACGGCCGAGGCGAGAAGCGTCTGCGCGTCGACGCGAACTGATGCGATGCTCCAGACGTTGATGGCCAGCGCGATCGCGGCGAGGATCCAGAGCGCAAGCGGGAAGTCGGCCAACGCCAGAATCACCGACGCAACGGCCGCGGCGATTAGAAGACGCACGAGAATGATGCGCAGCTCGGCGGCGTCGCTCCAGAGCATCGTTCCGCGCTTCCCCACGACTCGCTGCACCTCGGCATTCCAGCGCAGCAGTTGCGTGTCGTCGTCGCGGTAGACCATGAGCATGGCGGCGGGCCGGCCGTTGAGCCGCGCGATCGATGCGGGCTCGCTTGCGCGTTGACGGATCGTGGCGATCGATTCGAGCCGCACCAGCGCCGGCGTCCTGACCGGAACGTCGCGAATGTTCGTGGCAGCAGCGGCTACGGTCAGCGGCACGCGGCGCGATCCGACACGCGCTACGCCCAACGGCCGCGGCATCAACCCTTGGGCAATCTCGGCCGCGCTCACGACAGCATCGCTGGTCAGCCGCACATCGAGCTCCGGCGCGGCCGTCCCGTAGGTCTGCACCTCCCGCACTCCCGCCGTCGAGCGCAGCTCCTCCGCGATTCGTTCCGCGACGCTGCCGGCATCGGCGCCCGTGATGGCGAATACGCTGTTCGCCCGTGCGCCGCTGCGCGCAGGCCAGATGAAGAGCGAGGCGTGCTCCGGCAACCGCGCGCGCAACGGCGCGAGATCGGAAGCGAGGCGTGCTGCCTTCAACTCGATATCGGTCCCTCGCTTGAAACGCGCAAGGATGGTCGCCGATCCTGCCTCGACGTTGCCGCGCGTTCCCGTCGTGTCGCCGATTCCGCGTAGCGCGCTCTCGATCGGCACGACCCATTGCCGCGTCGTCTCCGTCGAATCGGCACTCGCGTCGGGCGGCAGTTGCAAGGTCACGTTGAGCTCGGGGAACGTGACGTCGGGCGCGTACTCGAGGCGCAGTCGAGGCAGAGAGACGATCGCCAGAACGATCACGGCGAGCGCGATCACGCTGCGCGTGACGAAGCGGTCATGCATGCGTGGTCTCGCCGGGCACAGCCAGAGTCACGGCCGCGCGCGCGTTGCGGGAGCGCCGCCGCAGCGGCTCCAGCGCACGGTGCAGAAGAGGGATCAGAACGAGCGTGCCGAGGGTCGCCGTCGACAGTCCGCCGATGACGACGACGGCGATGCTGCGCCGCAGCTCAACGCCCGGACCGCCGAACATCGCCAGCGGCAGCATGCCGACGATGGCAGTCAGCGTGGTCATGATCACGGGGCGGTAACGGTCGGCGGCGGCGCGGCGGATCGCTTCGTCTTCGGGCACGCCCGCCGCGCGCAGATGCTCCACACGATCGAGAAGCACGACCGTGTGATTCACCACGACCCCGCCGAGAAAAATGAGGCCGAGGAGGGACATGATGTTGAGGCTCTGACCGGTCAGAAAAAGGGCGGCGAGGGCGCCAGCGGCTGCGAACGGCAGTGCGGCGATGACCGGCAGCGGCAGCAGGAACGATTCGTAGAAGGCGGCCACGGTCAGGTACAAGAGGAACGCGGCGAGCATCAGAGCGAGGCGCATTTGCGCAAAGGCGTCGCGCAGCTCGCGCGCGTGGCCGGAAAGGCGAATTCGTTCCGAGCCTTGAACACGGACTTCGCCGATGGCGCGGTCCGCGGCGTCGACGTCGTTGCCTTCGAAGAGCAGCCTTTGCGCTGGACGGCGCTCGTCGCGAAAGACATCGGGAGCGCGCGCGGTGAGACGGAGTCCGGCGACGGCAGCCACCGGTACGACCGCGTTGCCGGCATGAACGGGCGTGACGGCCAGGTCTTCGGGCGTCGTCGGCAGGAGTCGAATGGCAGGCTCCCCCGATGGGATGGCTGTCTTTCCGCTGTCGAGATTGCCTAGGGCGGCGCGAACGTCGTTCTCGATCGCGCGCCGGTTCGTGTTGTTCTGCGCGAGCAGCCGTTCGTCCCAAGCGAGCATCACTGCGAGGCGGCGATCGGAGCTGCGCGTGTCGGCGGCAAGCTGGAATCCGTTGCGGCGCATGGTTTCGATGACGCGCCTGCTGAGCGCTTCCGCTTCCCCTTCTGTGGACGCCGAGGGGATCAACTCGACGCGATCGGCATCGCCGCCGACCGCTTCGATGAAAGCGCTCGAACGCAGGCGCGCAACGGCGCGAACGGTGTCGAGCTTCGCCAGGCTTGGCCGCAATCGATCGAGTGCAGCGCTCGCCTCGCGCGCCGATGCGAATTGCATGTCGATGGTGGCCGGTTTGTCGGACGCTGTTTGCGTGAGCCACATCGACGTCAACGGCCGGTCGATTACGGCAGCCGCAGCGGCCCACGTTTCCGCAAGCCGGACACGCACGATCGCAGGATCGAGATCGATCGGCGTGCGAATCTCGATGACGACATCACGCCCGGCGCCGCGCGCGAAGAGCTCGCGCCGCAGCAGGAACGTGAAGGCGAGACCGGCGACGATGAGTGCGGCGCCGATTAAAAGTGAACGCACAGGCCGTGCGATGGCGCGGTCGAGCAGAGCAACGTACTGCTTCAATCCCGGATGCCGCGGAAAACTGCTTTGCTGCTGGCGGCGCGCCAGGACCGGCGTGAGCGTCAGCGAAAGGACGAGCGACGCGGCAACCGATACGACCACCGCGAGCGCCTGCTCGCCGAAGATCGCCCGCGCCAATCCCCGCAAGTAGAGGAGCGGCGCGAAGACGATCATCAGCGTGATCGAGCTAACGACGACCGCGAGAATGATCTGGCGCGTTCCGGTCAGCACCGGATCGCCGGCGCCGGCCGCGCGCGCGGTCTCGATCGATTCGAGGACGACGATGGAGTTGTCGACGAGCAAGCCGGTCGCCAGCGCGAGGCCGGACAGTGACACGACGTCGAGCGGAATGCCCGCGGCATAGAACGCCGTGAACGAGGCCAGGAGCGCGGCGGGGATGACGACGGCAAGCGCAAGCGTCGGGCTCCAGTGGCCGATCATCCAGCGCAGGATGATGGTGCCGAGGAGGACGCCGAAGAGTGCGGCGAGGGCGAGCTCGGAGAGGGCGTGGGAGACTTCGCCGCTGCGGTCGACGACGATGCGCACTTGGACGTCGCGCAGGCGGCTTCCGAGTTCGGTTACGCGAGTGCGCACGCCGCGGGCCAGTGCGACGGCGTTGGCGTTGGGGGCTCGGTAGATTCGGAGGAGGACGGCGTCTTTTGCTTGTGGGTTGGGCCCCTCATCCGGCCTTCGGCCACCTTCTCCCCATCTGAGAAGCGATGGGGAGAAGGGGCTCGATTGAGGGAGTGAGTTTGAATTGGACGGTCCTGTGACGGCGAGGCGGAAGGTTGTCTCGTCGCTGATCTCTTGCAGATCGACGTCGGCGACTTCGTGGAGCGGGACATTCTTGATCGTGATCTGGCGCAACTCGTCAATGCTTCTGACCGGCTCGGCGACGACGACCGGGCGGACGGCGGAGCCTTCGCGGACGCGGCCGGCGGTGAGCGAACGGCCAAGCATGCGCAGGCGCGCCTCGACGTCGGCTGCGGTGAAGCCTCGGGCGGCGAGATCGGCGGCGCGCGGCCGGACTGTCGCCCGCAACGGCGTGGCCCCGACGACGTCGATCCGTCCAGCGCCATCGATGCGCGCTAGTTCAGGCAGCACGACGCGGTCGGCGATGCGGCTGGCCGTCGCGCCAGACCTGGCGCCGGACGCGCCCGTGACCGCCACTTCGATCACCGGCTGAAGATCCGTCATCGCCTCGACGGAAAGATCGTCGAGCGGAATCGTGGCCGCGCCTTCGATGCGCCGGGTGACGTCGATGCGCAGCCGGTCGGGATCGGTTTGCCAAGCAGAGCCGATCGTGATCCGCGCCTCTCCGTCGCGCGTGTCGCTTTCCAGCGAGGTCACGCCCGGCACGAGCGCCAGGCGGCGCTCGATCGGCGAGGTCACCTCGTGAAGCAACTCATCGCGCGAGCTTGCCGCGGCCTTCGCCACGACGACGAGCGATGGCCTCTCGATCTGCGGCAGCAGCGCCATCGGAAGCTTCAGCAGCGCGAATCCGCCCAGCGCCGCGAGTGCGACAGTGGCCACGATGACGGACACAGGCCGCCGCAGAATGAGCTCGATCATCCGTCCAGTCACGGCACAACCTTGTCACTCACCTCGGTGGCAATGGCATCGTCGGCGAGCGCATCGACGCCGCTGATGACGACGCGGTCGCCGTCATGCAATCCGGAAAGGATCTCCACGCGCCCATTCGCACGCCCGCCAGCAACGACCGCGACGCGTTTCACGTGAAAGCGATTAAACGCGCCTTCCGAGTTTGCGGCGACGAAGAGAGCGGGACCGTCGGTGCCGGGCACGATGGCGTCTTCGGGCACGGTGAGCACGGAACCGCGCGGCTCGAGTTGGACAGTGATCTCGACGCCGGTGCCGGGCGGCGGCAGCGAGCCGGTCTGCGTGCCCGTTTGCCCGATCAGGGCCACGACCCGCGACGTGCCGCTTTCTCCGACGACCGCCGCGACCTCCGAGATCTGTCCGCTTCCGCTCCACGACGGTGTGCCGCGCACGTTGAACGTCACCGGCAATCCCGGCCGCAGAAGCGCACGCTCGGACGCTGCCACGGAGCTCTCGACAAGCGGCGCGCCGGACGTGGCGATTTCCACGAGCGTCGATGCAGGGTCGACCACGGAACCGGCCGGATAGACCTTCGTCACAACCAGCGTTCCTGCTGCAGGCGCAACGACGCGCAGCGTGGAGAGGCGCGCCGAGGCGGCATTGAAGCGTTCTTTCTCCAGCGTGGCGCGAACGCGCTTCTCCTCATGCTCCGCCTGCGAGATCACGCCGACTTTGTAGCTGCGTTGCGCGCGCTCGAAGTCGGCCGCTGCCGCCTCCATTTCCAACCTTGCTTCGGTCTGCGCCGCATTCACATCGGCATTCACGACCTCGGCGATCAACTCGCCGCGCGCGACTCGGGCTCCCGTCTGTAATCCGCCGGCGAAACGATGCGGATAGCGGATCGTGCCACGCTGCTGTGCCGCCAGCGGAATCGATTGCGCAGCGCGAACGACGCCGAGAAGCGTGAGCGCCGGCGTGAAGCTCGCACGCTTCGCGAGCTCGGTCCGCACCGGCGCCGCGGGCGGCATCCCTTCCCGCTCGCGATCGCATGAGACGAACGTCAGTAGCAACAGTGCAACTGTAAGAATCGGCCGTCGATCGTTCACGTGATGATTGCCTCCGGACGTGCCAGCCGCTGCCGGGCGTAGAGATAAAACGTCGCCGCCGCGGCAAGGAGCACGAGGTTGTCCTGCGACCAGCCGATCATGTCGCCGATCGTCATCGGTCCATCCATGGTCGTCGGTGGGTGGATTGGATTCGAGAACAGCCACGGCGTGAACGCGAGTGCTGTGGCATACGTTGCGAAGATGACTGCTCCGGCAGTTCGAATACGGACCGCCCAGTTCAGAACGACGGCGCCGACGAAGAGCGAGGCCGACACGATCTGTGCGAACGGGCCGGAGAGCGGGAATGGCTCGGATCGCATCAACAGCCGGACGAAGAGCATCGCGATCCAGCCCTGAAGTACGGCAATGATGATCACGGCGGCGACGCGGCGCTCGAAGTAAAAGCGTGCGCCGGGCGAGGTCAGCGCCAAGTCGAGCGTTCCGGACCTGCGCTCCACAGCCACGGTCTCGGCGAGCATCGGAACGCCGATGACGAGGAGCGGCATCAGAAAGAGCGCCTGCCAGAATTCTCTGACGCTTCCGCTGCCGGCCAGTCCGATCATCAAGCCGCCGAAGAGAAAAAGGACGTCAATGCTGATGAACAGCGCGGCGCGGCGCTCGGTCAGCAGGCGTAGCGAGAGCCGCACGCGCACGACCGGTCCGGAGTCCCACCACGAGCGAAGAGGACTCACGATTCTCCTCGATATTCGACGTTCTCGATCAGCCCGACCGAAGCCTGGCGATAGCAGACGCGGTCAGGATCGAGCTGCAGCGCGTGCGGCTCGCCGGTAGCCGAAAATGTGAACGTCGTGCGGGCGCCGTCGCCGACTCGAATGGTCTGCCACAGCGATCCCTGGGCGGTGCGCAACGCGATCGGGACGAAGGCTTCACCGGTGCCAACGTTCTTCACGGCGCCGGTCACTTCCCATCGCTGACCGACGTGATGAAAGGTCACATCGACCAGCGTGACCTGCGGCAGCGCACGTCCGACGAAATAGTCTTCGTAGGTCTGCGTCAGGTCGACGCCGCCGGCTTTCCCGATCGTATCGACCAACTCCTTCGCAGTCCCGGCACGTTCGCCGCTGCGAAGAACGAAGTCGTTGATCCCATCGATGAAGTGACTCGACCCGACGCGGTACTCGAGCATGGCGAGAACCTTGGCCATGCGCGACTCCGGCCGGAAAACCTCACTGAGCAGCGGCGCGGTCTCCGCTGTGAAGCCGGCGCCGCGCTCGACCGCGGTGGACTTGCGCATGCCGAGGCGGCCGACGGCGACAGAGGTGAAGAAGCGGGTGAAGAAACCTGCTTCCTCCGAGACGACGCGGCGCTTCCCACGCAATGTTCCGGCGATGATCGATGCAGCGAAGACATTCGCGTTGATCGGCTTCCTGGTCGTGAAGAGCATCTCCGGAACGAAGAAGACCGCGCCGCGCGCGCCGATCTGTTCGACCGTCAACCACGGCATCGATTCGTTGTACCACTGCCGGTCGCCGGGCTCGGTTGGACGCTCGACGAAAACGAGATGGGCCGGCAGCGACAGTCGCGGCCAGGCTTCCGAGGCAATTTGGATCGAGGAAGCGAGCGATGACGCGTGCGCGTCCGCCAGCGGTTCGTGCGAAGGGATGAAAACGAGTATTGCCGCCGGGCCGAGCGGCCGCGGGACCAGCGGCCCTCCGAAGATCAGATACGACGCGAGCGCTGTCGAACAGCGGCTGACGATCTCACTCGACGCGGCAACCACGCCGCACGAGTCGACGGCGATCGAATAGGGATGCCGCAGGCGAAGAGCGAGCGCGGTGTTCGTCGTGATCGTCTCCGGCAGAAATCCTTCGCCGCGGTCGTCCGGCTGCAGCGTCCACGGCGAGTAGCGCAACACGGGCGCGATGTCGCTCGCGCGGAGCCTCATCCGCACTTCGGTCGCCGCGGGTAGGATGCGCGAGCGCGAAAGGTCGGCCAGGTAGATCGACTGCCTTGCATCGCGGTACCGCTTCCACTGCGATCGGAAGTTGCCACGAGACTCCAGCTCGAAATGGACTTCGCCGGGAGTCCCGGCAAGATCGAACGAAATGCTTCGCGATTGATGCGGCGCGAGCGGCGGGTCGAGGTCGACATCCAGCCGTTCCCAAACGCGATGCATGCGTGCAGCGCCCGCAGTGACCGCGAGCTTCTGCAGGGCAACATTCGGATTCAGGTCGAAAGAGAGATGGCTCTCGGGATGGTCCGCGGTGTTGCGAATGATCGTCGCCGTGTGACTGCGCAATGAGCCGTCGATACTGATCTCGGCGTCGATCGTGACCGAGTCGGCGACGATGCCCTTGCTGGTCGCGACCCCTTGCTCTGTCTCGCCCGCAAAACGCTCCGCAGCCAACGACGCGAATGCTGCTTGCTCGTGCACGATCGAGGCTGTGAGGAGCCCAGCCAGAATCAGTCCGACGATGAGCGCAACGCGATCGGCCGTGCCGGTGCCGCTGTCGGGCGCGTACTCCTCGCGAATCCGGTTCACGCCGCCGATCAGCGTGCGGAGCGGATGGTTCGCCGCGATTCTCCACGGCCGCAGATCGCGGCGCGTTCGCCGCAGATAGAAAGCGGACAACGCCAGGAGCGCAATCGTCATCGCGGCCGTGATGCCAGCACGCGAGACGAGTGCTCTGCTACGCGCCCGCAGCGGGAACGCCGCATCCGACGGCACGTCGGGAAACCAATAGCCTCGAATGGCCCACGTCAGCTCGTCAATGCTGCGCTCCCCGCCCGCGAAGAGATCGCCCGGGCCGGCGAAGTGCAAACGGTGAACGTGAAAAAGGAGATCGTTCATCGTGTCGAGACCAATCGTGAAAAACAGCGCAACGAAAATGATCGAAAGCACCGCGCGTCCGGTAATCGTTCCGAGCGATAGCGCCAGCGCGGAGCTCACCAGCATCGCGGGTAGAACCGACACCAGCCACCCCTCAGCGAACATCGGCAGAAGCGGCAGCGTGATGCGCGTGTGAATGACGAGCGCCGCGGAGATGATTGTCGGCAGCAGCGTCACCGGAATGCAGACCGCCACGATGGCCAGCCAACGCCGCAACACGTAGCCTGCCGACGAGATCGGGGCGACAGAAAGGACCGAGAACGATCCTTCGTCGCGCTCGCGGCTGAGCGCGTCGATTGCAATTCCCGCCGCCAGCAACGCAGTCAACAGCGGCTGCTCGGATAGCAGAAACATGTTGAATGACGCCGGCCCGATCGCTCGCGATGTCCGCCCGGAGATGAGAAACAAAGACACGGCAGGAAACGAAACGAGGATTACGTAAACCGCGCCGAGCGCGCGAAAGCGCATCGAACGCCATTGCGTCAGCATCTCGTGCGCGAGAAAGAGACGCATCAGCGTCATGCCGCCCGGCTTCCATGCCGCAGCAGTTCCGCGGCATACGCGTCCTCGAGCGAGGCCGCGTTGCCCGCGCGCGCCATCAGCGCGTCGACGCCGCCATCGAACACGAGCACGCCGTTCGTCAGCACCGCGATGCGATCGCAGGTGGCTTCGATGTCCTCCGAAATGTGCGTCGACAACAGTACCGCCACCTCTTCCGCAACCTCGGCGATCAAATTCCGGAAATGAATGCGCTCTTCAGGATCGAGTCCCGCGGTCGGCTCATCAATGACCAGCATGCGTGGTGCATGAATCAACGCTTGCGCGATGCCGAGGCGCCGGCGCATGCCGCCCGAGTACTCGGCGGAGAGCCGGTCGGAGGCGTCGGTCAAGTCGACCGCATCGAGAAGCATGCGCGCGCGTCGATCGAGGTTTCGCCTAGTCATCGCAACGCCGCGCAGCCGGGCGCAATGAACGAGATACTCGGCGCCGGTGAGATTGCGAAGAGGCTGGAAGTCCTGCGGGAGGTAGCCAATCTGCCCCCGGATCTCCAAGCGCGCGCGGCCGCTCGCCGCATCGATCCCGTCGAAGTGCATCGTTCCCGTGGTCGGCTCGAGAGCGAGCACGAGAATCGAGAGCAGCGTCGTCTTTCCCGCGCCGTTCGGTCCCAACAGCCCGAACATCCCCTCGCCTAGAGTGAGGTCGATGCCGCGCAAAGCCTCGTGGCCATCCGAGTAGGTCTTGCGGATGCCGCGCAATTCGATGAGTGGCGTCATGGGTGCGAGTTCTTCCTGCCTATCCGCCCACGAGCCTCCGACTCGCGCCGGTTGCCGGATTCCAGGCCATGACGTGCTTCTGAGTGTCCTGGTAGACGACCTCGCGCAGTGGTCCGATTGCGGGGCGTAGATCGAAAAAGCCGGTCTGCGTCCATTGGCCGACGTTCGACTCGCGCCGTTCGACCACGCCACGATTCACATCGATCGAGACGAGGTTGCGCGTGCCGGACATCTCGGTCAGCAGAACGACATGCGTGCCGTCGTCGCCGGCGAACCAGGCGGGCGCGCTGGGTCCGAGTGGGATGTCGCGCACGGGCGAACCGTCGCCCGCGAAGAGGTGCAGGACGGTGCCTTCGGGCGTCGAGTCGACGATGACGATGCGTCCGTCGCGAAGGCAGCGCGACACCGACGCCCTCGATCCGGTAAGTAGCGTGCGGATCACCGTTCCCGTTCGCGCGTCGTTCAGCGTAACGACGCTCGATTGCGCCGGGCGCACGACCATCCGCGTGGCGGTGGGATCGAGAGAGAGGAAGTCGTATTTTGGAGAGCTGATCGCGCCGGTCTCGCGAAGCGCTCGCGCTCGCACATCGAGCTCGAATATCCGGATGCTGGCGTCTGCCTGCACGTAAATGCGGAAGAGATCAGGCGTCACGAAGAGTCCGCGTGCCTGCTTCGTCTGCGGGATGCGCGTCGAAACCAGCGAGCGTCTCGTGGCCACGTCGTAGATCGAGAGGATGCCTTGATTGACCGTGGCGATTCGTCCTCCATCATCGGACGGGAAAACGAAATCGCCCCAAACGGTGAGGCCGGTATCGATCGGTGCCGCGTCGCCAACGGTGTAGCGGCGCAACTCGGCCACGTTTCCCACGAGAACTCGCCACAAGGCCGAGCGGCCGTCGCGCATGTAGTGAACGCCCCACGCCGACTGCGCATCGATGCGGATGTTTCGTCCGTCATCGATGTTCATCAGCCACGCGGTTGTGTAGTCGCCTCGGTTCGCCGTCTTGCCGGCGATCGTCACGAACGCGGTTCCGGGCGAGTGCGAGACGGCGGCGTCGGTGATGTCCGCCGGCTTCGCGGAGACAACCCACCACACGAATCCCGCCGCGAGCAGCAGCGCGACAGCCATGAACGTCCAGAGAAACTGCGACAGCGCGCGATGGCCGCGGCGCCGGTCGGTGCGACCGCGCTCGAGCTGCCACGCGCCGCCGGCGACGATGGCGACGGTCAACGCGATTGCAAGCGCGATCAGTAACCACTTGATGAGATCCGCGGCCAAGCCGAGCGCGAGCGGCAGAATGAGAAGCCAGATCACGACGCCGCAGACGATGGCCGCGACAAAATCGAGCGCGATCAGCGGCGAGCGGGAGCGCGCAAACGTGCCGATGACGTGCGCAATCAGGAAGAGCGCCACGGCCACTCCCAACACGATCGTGGTCAGTTGCGTGAACGTGACGTCCCAAACGCTTATCCATGAGTTGCCGATGAAACGCACCGGGGCCGCGATGATGCCGAAGCAGCCCACGATCAGGACAATCCCCGCAATCAGTTTGCCGAACCAGATCGACAGCGATCCGACCGGCCTCGAGAAGTAGAACGACATGCGTCCCGCGGAAACGTCGCCGATGAAACTGGCGCCGGTGATCACGCCGAGTCCGACGGAGAAACCGCTGGAGAGGATGATCGCCAGGATCACGATGGCTTCGCCAGGCGATTTGCCGTGGACCATCGGAATCATTCCAATAAGAAATGGCAGCACGGCGAACGACACCGCCGCGTAAGCCACGAAACGCTTTTCCTCAAATTCTCTGGCCGCAATGACGAGGGCGTTCCTCATGCGTTTTTCCCCTGATTTCCGCCGGCGATGGCGATGAAGATCTCTTCCAGCGACATCGCCTGCACCTCGGCCGCGCCGATGTTGCTCGTGCTGCGCATCCGCTCGAATGCGATGTCGTCGTAGTTGCTGACGATGGCCTCGGCGCCGCCGCCCCAGGCGCGCATCACGGTCGGGCGCATCGCCGTCGCGTCGAGCGCAGCCGGATTCGAGGCAAAGCGGATGCGGCGGAAACGCGACTTGAGCGCATCGACTTCTTCATCGAGCACCAGCTTGCCGTTCTCGATCATCCCGACGCGGTCCGCGAACGTCTCGACGCCGATGAGATCGTGCGTGGTGATGAAGACCGTCGTTCCGCGGTCAGCCAGATCGCCAATCACTTCCTCGAACAGCGACTTGCGCGCGACGACGTCGAGACCGAGCGTCGGATCATCGAGGACGAGCAGCTCCGGCGTGTTGGCAAGCGCAAGCGCCAGCGACACCTGCTTCTTCTGCCCTTTCGAGAGGCTGCCGAAGCGGCTGTTCAACGGTACGCCAAACATGCGGAGGCGTTCTTCGACGCTCTGCTGATCCCACTTGCGGTACAGGCGCGCACAAAAGCGGGCGATGGCGGCGACGCTCATTTCCGGCGGCGCGTCCGCATCTTCGCTGACGACGCCGAGGCGTTGCATGAGCTCCGGCCGGTGCGACCAGACGTCTTCGCCGAAAAGCGTGACCTTGCCGTCGTCCGTTTTCTGCTGGCCGAGGAGACAGCGGACGAGGGAGGACTTGCCGGCGCCGTTGCGTCCCACGAGCGCGTAGACCGCGCCGCGCATCACGCTCAGGGACACACGATCGACTGCGACCTTGCGGCCGTAGCGCACGGTGAGATCAGCAATCTGAATCGCTTTGTCGCTCATGCTTTTCTCCTGTGCTCGCGCACGACGCGCTCGTAGGCCGACTCGACTTCATCGACGGCGTCTTCGAGCCCGGAGCCGACCGAGATCGCCGTCGAGGCATAACGGATCGCGGCATCGCGCAGCGCTTCGTTCCGCTCGTTCTTCCTCGGCTGCACCGGCACGTCCGCGACGTACGTTCCTTCGCCGCGCTTGACGGCCAGCACGCCTACCTCAGTGAGCCGTTGATAGGCGCGGGCGACGGTATTTGGGTTGACGCGAAGATCTTTGGCCAGGTCACGGACGGACGGCACGGATGCGCCCGGTTGCAGTGCGCCGAGGGCGATCATGCGTCGAACGCCTTCTTCGATCTGGCGCCAGATGGGTGCGGGGTCTGTCGGATTGATGGCGAACATGTCGTGACTCTCTGTACTAGGTATCTAATACAGTAAGGCTGATCGCAATTGCAGTCAACTGGCATGCTGCTTGAGTAGTTATCGCGTATGAGAAAGAACCAGAGGATAGCTATCGCACTCACGGCGGTCGTGGCCGTCGCCGGAATCACATCGATCGTTCTGCGGCATGGCGGCGACGCGACGACCGCACGGCAAGACCGGGCCCAGACGGTGACCCCGCAGCTTCCCGATACCGCGATTGTGAAAGCCGTTCAGGATGCGAACATCCGCATTGACGGACTATCCGCGACCAACGTCGGCGGGATCGTCGTGCTCAAAGGAACGGCTGATCCGGCCGCAGCGCAACAGGCCGCCGCGGTGATCCATCAGCTTGGCTTCGCACGCGTGGCGAATCTCATCGTGCCGCGCACGGCCGTCGATGACGACTGGATGCGCCGCGAGGCAGAGAAGCGCCTGGCATCAACGCGCGCGCTCGACGGCTGCACGCTTCACGTGAGCTGCGCCAAAGGCATTCTTCGCGTGGAAGGCACGTCGTACAGCGACATGCAGGCCGAAGTCGCCCGCAACGTCCTCCGCCGCCTCGGCGCGAGCGAAGTGCAGGTGCAGTTGACGAGGCTGTAGTTGGGGTTGCTCGTTTTGTCAGGTTGCCGGTTTGTTAGTGACGGCAACCTGCAACTTGCAGTCAGCGGACTCTCAAATTGTCGCCGCGGCTCGACTTGATCTTTCAGCGACGCGGCGCATACTTAGCACGCCATGTCGTTGCCTGAACCAACCCTCCTCACTCCTGAGGCGTACCTCGATATCGAACGCAAGTCGGAGATCCGAAGCGAGTACATCGCAGGACGAATGTTTGCGATGTCGGGGGCAAGCGAGCGGCATGCATTGATCGCGATCAATCTGCAAGGAGAGATCTGGTCTCAGATGAAGGGAAGACCCTGCAAGGTCTATCCATCCGACATGCGCGTCAAAGTCAGTCCTACCGGCATGTACACCTATCCCGACGTCGCCGCCCTTTGCGGCAAAGCCGAGTTCGAGGACGGGCATATCGACACACTTCTGAATCCGACGGTAATCATCGAAGTGCTTTCCGATTCGACCGAGTTGTATGACCGCGGGAAAAAGTTCGCACACTACCGTCGTATCGATTCGCTACGCGAGTATGTCCTCGTCTCGCAGAACGAGATGCGCATCGAACACTACCGGCGCGAGGAAGACCGATGGATCTACTCTGAAGTTAGCGGTCCGGACACCGTTCTCCACCTCGAGTCGATCGACTGCCATGTCGCAGTCGGCGCGATCTACGAGAGGGTGGAGTTCGATCCGCTCTGAGTTTGCAGGTGGCTGATTGCTTGGTTGTCATGTTGGATCTACAGCTTGGTAAGTCGCGACCGGCGTGGATGACTTTCAAATTGGTCGCCGCGGCTCGGCTTGATCTTTCAGCGACGCGGCGCATACTTAGCAGGCTATGTCGTTGCCTGAACCAAGCCTCCTCACACCTGAGGAGTACCTCGATATCGAACGCAAGTCGGAGATCCGAAGCGAGTACATCAACGGCCGGATGATTGCGATGTCGGGGGCAAGCTGGCGGCACAGCATTGTCGGCGGCAACCTCTTTCGCGAGCTCAGCTCTCAGTTGCGCGGCAGAGCTTGCGAGGCTCATACAAACGATCTACGCGTGAAGGTCAGCCCCACCGGGATGTACACGTATCCGGACATCGTCGCGCTTTGCGGTAAAGCTGAGCTCGAAGACGAGCATCTCGACACCCTTCTCAATCCGGCGGTGATCATCGAAGTGCTTTCCGATTCAACCGAGGCGTATGACCGTGGGGAAAAATTCGCGCACTACCGCCGTATCGATTCGTTGCGCGAATATGTCCTCGTCTCTCAGAACAAGATCCGCATCGAGCATTACCGGCGCGACGCCGATCGGTGGATACTGTCTGAGGTCAGCGGGCCGGACGCTGTTCTCCACCTCGAATCGATCGACTGCCATGTCGCAGTGAGCACGATCTACGAGAAGGTGGAGTTCGAGTCGGGCTGAGTGCGCAGGTTGCTGAGTTGCTTGGTTGCTTGCAACGCGACGACTCAGCAACCCTGCAACCCTAGCAACCCTGCAACCTTACTGCGCCACCAACGGCTCCTCGCCCGGCGCGATCTCTTTTTCCGGTGCCGTCTTCCGCGCCCGCATCCGCTCCTGCAAGTCGTCGAACAGCGAGTAGGCAACCGGCGTCGCCAGTAGCGTGAGTAGCAGGGCCAGACTCTGTCCGCCGATGATCACCGATCCGATGGCGCGGTTTGTTGCGGCGCCGGTGCCGCTCGACGCGACCAGAGGGAGCATGCCGGCGACGAAGGCCAGCGTCGTCATCAGGATCGGGCGCAGGCGGTCACGATTGGCTACGCGGATCGCTTGCGCGCGCGGGAGGCCGTGCGCACGAAGGCCGTTTGTGTGATCGACTTGCAGGATGCCGTTCTTCTTCACGATACCGAAGAGCACGAGGATGCCGAGCATCGAGAAGATGTTGAGCGACTGGTTGAGCACGAGGATCGAGAAGAGCGCGAACGGAACAGTGAGCGGCAGCGCCAGAAGGATCGTCACGGGATGAATCCAGCTCTCGAACTGCGCGGCGAGAATCAGGTACATGAAAATGATCGACAGCAGGAACGCGAACATGAAGTTCGTGAACGCGCGGCCCTGCTCGCGCGAACGGCCGGTGAAGCCTGATGAATACTCGAGCGGCATGTTGAGCTTCTTCGTTTCCGCTAGCAGGTTGTCCATCACCGTTTGCGCGGAGTGACCCGGCGCCATGTTTGCGGTGAGCATGACCTGACGCTGGCGCTGGATGCGGTTGATGGATGCCGGCCCAGCGCCGGGCGACATCGTGACGACGTCGCGGAGCTGCACGGTGCGCGTGCCGACCGACGGCACCTGCGCCTGCGCGATGCCCTGCGGGTCTTTGCGGTACTCATGTTCGGCGCGTACGTGAACCTCGTACTGCTCGCCGCCTTCGTAGTAGTCGGTGATTTTGAGACCGCCCACGAGCACGTTCAGAGTTGAGGCGATGTCCTGCACGCGCACGCCCATGTCCGAGGCCTTGTCGCGGTCGATGCGGACGGCGAGCTCGGGCTTGCCGGTGATCAGATTCGTATCGGGATCGATGACGCCGAGGCCTTTCATGCCGCGCAACTGCGCGAGCAGCGTGTCCGAATACTTCGAAAGCTGATTGAGGTCGGGACCGCCGATCCAGTACATGATCTCCGCATTGACGCCACCGCCGAATGCGTTGACCGGGCCGACGGACGTGCGCAGGTTCAAGCGCTGATACTGCGGCATGACGTTGTTGCGGACGTCGGCCATGACTGCGAACTGATCGCGCGTCCGCTTGTCGACCGGAATGAGCTTGACGTAGACGGTGCCGAGGTTCTGCGTGACCTGCGGATCGTCGCCGATGGTCAGGACGGTGGTCTCGACCTCGGGAAGCTTGCGGACGCGGGCGGCGATCGACTCCATGATCGTCTGCGTCGTCTGCAAACTGGCGCCCTCGGGTGCGCGTGCCTGCACCTGGAACTGCGATTCATCGTCCGAGGGGAGGAAGTTCTTGTTCACGAGAATCCCGAGCGGGACGATCGAGACCAGCGCGATCACCATCGCCAGCACGATCACCCAGCGATGCGCCATCGACCAGTCCAGCATCTTCAGATAGAAGCCCTCGATGTGCGCGTAGAAGCCGTGCTCGCGGGTCGAGGCCTCATGGGACAGATCCTCGCGGCGCAGCCAACGCGCGGACATCATCGGCGTGAGCGTGAACGAAACCAGCAGCGACACGGCAATGGCGATGGCCATCGTCACGCCGAACGAGTGCATGAAGCGGCCGACGATGCCGGCCATGAACGCGACCGGGAGAAAGACAGCGATCAGCGAAAGCGACGTGGCCAGGACGGCCATGCCCACTTCCTTCGTCCCCTCCACCGCCGCCTCGGCAGGCGCCATCTTCTTCTCTTCCATGAACCGGAAGATGTTCTCGAGCACGACGACGGCGTCGTCGATGACGATGCCGACCGCCAGCGTCAACGCCAGCAGCGTGATGACGTTCAGCGTGAAGTCTTCGTAGCGCATCGCCGCAAACGTGGCGATGATCGAGCTGGGGATCGCGATCGCGGCAATGATCGTCGGACGCGAGCGGCGGAAGAAGTAGAGCAGCATGCCGAAGGCGATGAGCGCACCGGCAAGCCGCAGCGGATTGATCGGAACCACGCCGCCCTTCGGCACGAACGCCGCGATCGCGAACGCCACCGCGGCACCGCCGACGCGGAAGGCGAACGGCAGTTGCTTCTTCGAGGCCAGCCAACTGGACAGCACGAAAAGGACGATGAACGCAAGAATCGAAACATGAATGAGCGGCGCGCGCGCGGCGATGTCTTTCACGCCGAAGAGCAGCGTGTAGGTCGCCAGCGTGGACACCAGCATGATCAGCGCTTCGCGCAATTTCGGCGAGGAGAGGAAGAACCAGACGATGAGCGCGGCGAAGAGCGATCCCAGAATCAGATGTTCCTTCACGGCGTCGACCGCGGCGACGATGAAGTCGGATTGATCGCGGACGACCTGCATCGTCCACCCTTTGGGGAGGTCGGTGCGAACCTGGCCGAGTTGCTCTTTGAGCCGCTCGATGACCTCGACCGTGTTCGTGCCGGACTGTTTGCGGATGTTCATGACGACGGCCGGCTTGCCGTTGACGGTGGCGATTGACTCGGGTTCGGCCACGCTGTCTTCGATGTGCGCGACGTCGCCGACTTTCACGACGTATCCGTTCGATGTCGAGAGCGGAATGTTCGCGAAGTCCGCGGGCGACTGCACGCGGCCGTAGGTTCGCAACGTCAGATCGCGCAGACCCTGCTCGACTTTGCCGCCCGGAATCTGCACGTTCTGCGACTGCAGTGCTGCCACCAGTTGCGCGGTGGTCAGGCCGACCGCGGAGAGTTTCGCGGAATCGACGACGACGTTGATCTGCCGCGGACGTCCTCCGACGATCAGCACCTGGCCAACGCCGTTGATCGATTCGAGACGACGACGAAGTTTCTTGTCGGCGAACTCGGTGATGTCGCGGATCGGCGCCGGGCCGGAGAGCGCGATGCCGAGAACGGGGATGGCGTCCGGATCGATCTTCAGGATGATTGGAGGATCGGCGTCCTTCGGCAAGTCGCGGAGGATCGTGTTGACCTTGTCGCGCACTTCCTGCGCTGCCACGTCGATGTCCTTCTCCAGCACGAAGCTGACGATGACCTGCGACGTCCCCTCGGACGAAATGGACTGCAACTGATCGATGCCGCTGATCGTGTTGACGGCCTCTTCGACTTTGTCGGTGATGTCCGTCTCGATCTCTTCCGGCGCCGCGCCGACTAACCGCGTGGTGATCGTGATCGTCGGGATGTCGACTTTCGGGAAGCGGTCGACGCCAAGTTGCTGGTAAGCAAACCAGCCGACGACAACAAGCGAGAGAACGAGGACCGTCGCAAAGACGGGTCGGCGAACGCAGAGAGCGGCAAGTTTATGCATGTGGTTTCCCGTTTTCTATCTGCGTCATCGGCAGATCACCCAACTCATTTACTGTCCCAGTTCAACTCGTGCAAACATCCCCGGCCGCAACCTTCCGTCGCGGTTCGGGAACTCGGTGTCGACCGTGAATGATCGCGAAGCGGGATCGATCACGCCGCCGACGACCGCCACTTTGCCCTGGAAGACATCTCCTGCGTAGGCGTCAACGGTTGCCTTCACGTTCTGCCCGAGTCGCACGCGCGCGAGCTCCTTTTCCGGAACGCGGAAGCGAAGTTTGAGCGGCGAGGTCTGGACGACGACAAATGCGACGGTGGCGTCGCCGAGGCGCTGGCCGACGTCGGTGCGCTTCTCTGCGACCACGCCGTCGATCGGCGAACGAAGCGTGGAGTCGGAGAGTTGCTGGCGGTAAATTGCCGCCTGTGCCTGCGCTGACTGCTTCGCCGCACGCGCCTGATCGAACATCGCCTGCGATCGGTCGTACGTCGCTTGCGGGATCGACTCTTTCGCGATCAACTCTTTCTTGCGTGTCAGATCGTTCTGAGCGTCTTTCTCAGCGGACTCGGCGCGCGCGGTGTCTGCGTTGGCTTTGTCCAGATTGAGGCGCGGATAGTCGGTCTCGATCTCGAGCAATGGCTGGCCGCGGCTGACGCGCGAGCCTTCATCGACATACATCTTTCCGACGCGGCCGGGAATCCTGACCGCAAGCTCCGAACGAACCGGCGAGATGAGCTCGCCCGTAGCGACGATCGTCCCTCCGGATTCGGATAACGCGATGCCTGAGGATGCTGCGCCGGCGGGATCGCTTGCGGTTGTCGTTGCGGTCGTCGCCGTTGCCGCCGACGCGACATTCTGCACGTCGCCCGGCAGCGCCGGTGCGGCCTGTGTCGTCGTCGCGGTCGGGGCATCCTTCTTCTCGCAGCCGAACGGAAGGATCGCCAGAATCAAAATCGAAATCGTAATGATGGTTGAACGCGTCATTGCTGGGTTGCTCCCACTCCAACAGCTTCTTTGATCGCGCCGGCGGCATACCAGACGCGGAGTTGTGCGAGGTTGTGATTCAACGTTTCGGAAGCGACGGCGCGGCGCGCATCGGCGAGAGAAAGCTCCGACGAAGCGAGATCGAGCGAAGTCGATTCCTGCGCCCGATACAGCTCGAATGCCTGCGCGTACTCGGCTTCCGCGGCGGCGAGCTGCTCTTTGGCCAACTGCAGCGTCGTATCGGCGGAGTGCAGATCGGTGATGGCCTTGCGCACGTCTTCATGCGCGGCAGTCTTCGCGTCTTCTAACAGGAGTTTGGCCTGTTCTTCACGCTCTTTCGCAGTAGCCACGCGCAGATTGACCTGGTTCGAGTCCCAGATCGGAACGCTGAAACGAAACGCGCCGTATCCGTAGCGGCTGGCCGGAAACGCCGCCTTTTGATCGATATAGCCGGCGTCGAACGTGACGACGGGCAGACGGCCGCCGCGCTGTTTCAGCACTTCGAGCTCCGCGATGCGGATGTTGTTCTGCGCGACGGCGACGTCGGGCCGCGACGACTCGGCGCGCGTCATCAGCGTCTGCTCGTCGGGCAGCGGAGCCAGCGCATTGTCCGGTGGCGTCACGGCGATATCTCCCGTCAGATCGAGGTCCTCGCGCAATCCGCTGACGGCTGCTTCGCGCTGCTGCTGCGCGGCCGCAAGCAAGCGCTGCGAGGACTTGATCGCCGTTTCGGCGCGCAGCACATCGACCTTCGTCACTTCACCCGCTTGATAGAACGCGTCGGACTGCGTGCGCCGTTTTTCGGCGAGACCAATATTCCGCTGCTCGATCGCGATGTTCGCGTCGGCGTTGGCGACGCCAAGGTAGTTCGAGGCCACGCGAAGGAGGATGGCGTCCTCGGTCTCGTGAACGCCCAGCCTCGCGTTGGCCGTGCCGATCTTGGCCTGATCGTACGCACGCTTCTCTCGCAATCCGGCGTACACAGGCTGCGAAAGCACGACGCGGTAGTTCCAGTCGTTGCGCGGCAGAACGGTCGGCGCGTCGGCGCCGGTGCCGAATGCGACCTCGGTGGAGTTGCGGATCGCCGAACCGGTGAACTGCACCTGCGGAAGGATCGACGACAACAGAAGTTTGCGGTTCTGGTCAGCGACCGTCGCTTCGATGCGCGAGCGTTCGACCGTGTTGTTGACACGCAAGGCGCGCTCCAGCGCCTCCGGCAATGTCAGTTTCGTCTGCGCGCCGGCAGCCACGGACGATGTCAGCAGGATCAATGTCAGTACAGCACGTTTCAATGTGAGCTCCGTTTCGGTTTCGGAATGGCGATGCCGCCCAGCAACGTGGAGACGATCAGTTCAACATCCTCACTCTCCGGCGGCGGCGCGTCCTCGGTCAGCCGCTCGAGGACGATGGCGATGCTTCCTTCGATCAGAAAGAGCGCCAGCCGCGATGGATCGAGCACACGCACTTCGCCCGCGTCCATGGCGTCCTTCAGCATGCAGGCGAGCCGGTCGACGCGCGCTTTGAATTGCGGCTGGCACGTACGCTTCTGCCGGCGCTGCTGCGTCGCGCTCCCCTGCGTCATGCGCAGCGAATGATAGAGCCGGAAGAACTCACGGTTTTCGCTGAAGAACGTAAACTGCGCGGTCAGCAGCGACCGCAGCTTTTCCGCGAACGTCCCTTCGCCATCGAGGGCGGCATCAAGGCGACCGTGCAACTGTCCGATCGCGGTCTCGAAGGTCTTCTCGACGAGCTCTTCGCGGTCACGGAAGTAGAGGTAGATCGTCCCCTTTGCGACGCCCGCCTCCTCGGCGATCTCCTGCATCGTGGCCGCAGCCATTCCCTTGCGTGAGATCACGCGAATGGCCGCTTCCTGGATGGACTGGACGCGGAATTCCTGAACGATTTCTTCTTTGGATTTGGCCATGTTTTTGGGATTCGCCCAGCGGGCTGACAGCGTATCCATCGCGCTGAACGAGCGGTCAGTCAATCAGAATTCCGGGTCAGAGGCAAGGGACGGGTTGGCTGATTTACTGATGCGTCACAGCGCTGGCTTCGCTCGCAGACCTATTTCTCACGCGAAGGCGCGAAGACCGCGAAGGAGGGCATCGCAACCCTCAAACCCTTCGCGTCTTCGCGTCTTCGCGTGAAGCCTTGGGCCATGATGCATCCCTTGACGCCAGAGCCACCGCCGGGCGTAGCATTGGTGCCATGACGGCGGTCAGCCGATGACAGCGGACGAGCTTCTCCAACTCCCTGGCGATGGGTGGAGATATGAGTTGGTCGGAGGAGAACTGCGCAGGATGTTCCCCTCGGGCGCTCGGCACGGCCGCGTGGCCGCGGAAATCGTCGGAAGTCTCATCGCACACATGAAGTGCCAGCGGACCGGAACGGTCTATTCGTCCGAAACCGGATTCCACATCGGCCGTCAACCAGACACTGTGCGCGCTCCGGACGCCGCATATGTCCGCTCCGAGCGCGTGACGGACACAGCAGGATTCTTCGATGGCCCACCCGATGCTGCGTTCGAAGTTGTATCGCCCGGCGACACTTACACCGAGATCGAGGAAAAAACGTTAACCTGGCTTCGCGCAGGCACGAAGGTGGTCGTGGTGATTGACCCGCGCGCGAAGACTGCCCGCGTACACCGAACAAGCAGCGCTTCGAATGTCGAGGATGTCATCGAAGTCGACGACGTGATTCCGAGGTGGCGACTACCGCTCGCGGAGCTATTCAATTGATTGACGACGCAACGGCTGGCGAACCCGACGCTTCCAGCGACATAAGAAAGCAACACGCCGGCGAGCGACCACTTTCTAAATTTTGGATTCGATGGGATTCCACGGTACTGACACTCACTCTTATTGTTCTTGGAATCTATACCGCCGAGGTCCACGAGCAGACGAGTCTGCTCAAACAAACGTTCCAGCAACAAAGAGCCGATTCCATAGAATCTAAGAACAACATCAGCCGCCTTATTGCCGCTAACGAAAAGTTTGCTAACGCGTCCGACAGGAGTAGCGCCGACTACCATACTTCGCTGAGGCAACGAAGCGGATGGTCAACGCAACGGATAGAACCGCTCTAAGTGCTGGAGTGGTGTGTGAACCGGCACTCTCCATCACCTCGCCACCAGTCGGGCAAAAGCTCCAAATTACACTCAGTGTGTACAATTCCTACTCGCGACCGGCATCTCACGCGACGGTAAGAGCTGCGGCGGTGATGGCCGTACAAGGTGGCCCGCAGTTTAGTCAACACAAGCAGCGTATCCTCGCCAACGCCTCCATTCCTCGGGAGGACGGAGTGAAAACCCGAGTTTTGGGCTTCGTCTCTGCGTCTGGGCAACCGTTTGGGCTACTCACGAGTGAAGCAGTCGAAAATATTAAGTCGCGCCGCATCGAACCTTTTGTTTACGGTGAGATTGAATTTCACGACGCCGCTGGCTGTCATCGTCAGGAATTCTGCTATAGATTCAATCCCGCCATCAGAACACAGGGCGCGGACTCTGTCCCTACGGGTAGCTGGGAAGGCTGTGCTGCTCACAATGCCGAGACGGATTGTGCCAACAACTAGGACCAACGATACAACGAGCGCCAGCGCTACGCCGAACCTGTCACGCCTCCCGTAGAATAAGCCCTGTTCGAGGGGAGACGATCACCGGCGTCCGGCTGCGGTCTCGGCAAGCATTTGTTCAATGTCGGCCGTGGGCGCATTCAGCGACGCGAGCTTTGCCACCGGATCGAAAAGCTCATCGGTTTCGATCGATACGCGAACCTTTGCATGATTGCTCACACCTTTTAGCGGCTCAACGAGTCGGAGCGCGTTCTCACTGGCGTCGTACTCGGCAATTAGGGCTCGGGACATGGCGCTATTCTAGCGTCTCCGCCCGTTCCCTGCGCATGATCACGATCAACAGCACAGCGGAAGCGACCAGCGCTGTACCGAAGATCGTGAATTGTTTCGCGTTGCGGAAGATCGCCGCGCCCGTCGCGAACATGATCGAGTAGACCATCACGATGCCCGCTACCCAGGCGATGGCATTGCGGCCAAGCTCGCCGCGCACCGGCTCGATGCCGCTTTCGCGCGCGATCACACCCCATCCCGGCCCGGCGGGACGCACCTTCTTGTAGAACGCGTCGAGCGTCGCGCGCGGCTCCGGCTGGGTCACCATCGTCACGACCAGCCAGACCAGCGTCGTCGCTGCTGTCGTGATGATGAGACCGATCGCGAAGCCGTTCGGCGAGGAAGAGTCGATGAAGTTGCGGATGCTGAGCGAAACGATGAGCGCCGCCGCCATCGCGCTCACTTCCGACCAGGCATTCACGCGCCACCAGTACCAGCGCAGGATGTAGACGAGTCCCGTTCCCGCGCCGAGCATCAGCAGGAACTGCCAGGCGTGACTGATCTGATCCATGAACTGCGTGGCAATGAGCGATAGGAGAAGTGTGAGCGCCGTTGCCAGACGCGATGCGAGAACGTAGTGTTTCTCGCTGGCGTCGCGCTTGATGAAACGGCGGTAGAGATCATTGACGAGATAGCTCGAGCCCCAATTCATCTGCGTCGCCTGCGTCGAGCTGAACGCGGCGACAAACGAGGCCAGCATCAGACCCTTCAGACCGGTCGGTAGAAGATCGACCATGGCCCGCACGTAGTTGATCCCCGGATCGCCTTCCTTCACCGCGCCGCCGTACATCACGAGCGTGCAGAGCGCCGTGATCACCCACGGCCAGCTCCGAAGCGCGTAGTGCGCGATGTTGAAGAAGAGCGCGGCGCTGCGCGCCTCACGCTCGTTGCGGCAGGCCAGCATGTTCTGCACGACGTAGCCGCCGCCGCCTGGCTCCGAGCCGGGATACCACGACGCCCACCAGTTCAGCCCGAGGAGCGCGGCGAGCGTGATCGTAGGCACGACCCACAGTCCATCGCCGGTCGGCCAGAAAGCCATCGCGGCAGCGGAGGTCCCGAAGGTCGTCCCCAACGGTGTCCCGGCCGGATGCGCGAACGCGAGCTTTGCTTTCAACACGTCGACGCCGCCGACCGCACTGAGCGCGACGATGGCCAGTGTGATCGCGCCTCCCATCTCGAAGAGGTACTGCACGCCGTGCGTCGTGGCGACGCCCCAGTAACCGGAGTAAACGGTGTAGGCAAATACGACGATGAGGCAGACGAAGAGGGCGCCGCGGTTGGAGATGCCGAGCGTGCCCTGAAGCACTTTCGCCATGCCGAGGTTGACCCAGCCCATGACGATGATGTTGGCGATCAGGCCGAGGTAGGCGGCGCGGAAACCGCGGAGGAATGCGGCCGGACGGCCGGAGTAGCGAAGCTCGGTCAGCTCGACGTCCGTCACCACTTCGGCGCGGCGCCACAAGCGCGCGAAGAAGAAGACTGTGAGCATGCCGGAGCCAAGCATCGACCACCACAGCCAGTTCCCGGCGACGCCGTTCTTGACGACCATCTCGGTCACTGCCAGCGGCGTGTCGGCGGAGAACGTGGTCGCCACCATCGCCGTGCCTGCGAGCCACCAGGGCATGGACCGGCGCGAGAGGAAGTAGTCGAGCATCGAGCGCTTGGCTTTGCGCCCGAAATAGATCCCCATGGCGACGATCAGCGACAGATAGGCAGCGACGATCGCGTAGTCGAGCGGCCTCAGCGCAAACGTGCTCATGGCTTCATGATCCCCGCTCCTCGCATTGCCAATCCCGGAATGGTGACCGGCAGCTTGCCGGACACCGGCGCCTCGCCGAATAACGCGTGCACTGCCGCAACCTGCATGACCGGCTGGATGCCGTACGCACAAACGTACGTGCCGGCGGCAGGGATCTCGCGCAAAAGGTAGGGCGTGCCGAAGGAGATGGCGAAGGTGGGGATCCGCGGCGCGAGATCGGCGAGGAGCTTGCGGGCGCTCTCTGGAACAGCGATCGATCCCGAACCGGAGCGGGTGCGTACAGCCATCGCGAAGATGACCGCATCCGCGTTCTGCGCCGCGGCGGCAATCGGACCGATGCTCTCCGGCGTCGTGCGCGCGTCGATCAGGAATGTCTGCGGCGGTGCGGTCAGCCTCCGGCGCATTTCGCGCTCGAAGTCGGGCAGCGGCGATACGAGTTCCTGGAAATCGCTCACGGTGATGATGACGACGCGTGCGCTCTTCTTCACCGGCAACGCTCCGGCCTGCTCGCGCACGAGCGTGACCGCGCGGCGCGCGATGCTCTGCGCGAGCTCGCGATGTTCCTTCGTGTCGATGCCAAGAAAGATCTCGTCAGGCGTTCCCACGCCGGCGCCTGCGAACGCTTTGGCAGCGAGAATGCGACGCACCGACTCGTCGATCCGCGTTTCCGGCAATCTGCCGCTCACGACTGCCGCCTTCACCGCGGCAACAGCGGCATCGACGTTCGGCGACAACAGAATCTGATCCTGCCCCGCCTCGATGGCGCGGATGGCTGCTTCGCCGGCGCTGAAATGCTCGGTGATGCCGCCCATGTCCATGGCATCGCTGACCACGAGTCCGTCGAACTTCAGGTCGTGGCGCAGAAGGCCGGTGATCATCTTCTTCGACGTCGTCGCCGGCATCGTCCCGTTCTGCGGAACTTCCGATGCCGCGGTTCCGTACGGGTTCTCGCCCGGATCTGGCGGACGCACCGGCACGAGCTCCTGATCGAGAGCAGGCACCGCGAGGTGTCCGATCATGATCGACTTCACACCGGCGTTGATTGCTGCCCGAAATGGCAGCAGCTCGACGTGCTCGAGCCTTGCACGATCGACAGCGAGGATCGGCAGCGAGCGATGCGAATCGACGTGCGTGTCGCCATGCCCCGGAAAATGCTTGGCCGTCGCCAGCACATGCTCCGACTGCACGCCGCGCACGAACGCCGCCACGAAGCGGCTGACATCGGCCGGATCTTCGCCGAAGCTGCGCGTGTTGATGACCGGATTGTCGGGATCGACGTTGACGTCGGCGACCGGCGCGTAGATGTGGTTGATACCGACCATCTTCGCTTCCCGCGCCACCACCCGCCCTTCCTGTTCGGCCAGTGATGGATCGCCAGTCGCAGCCACGGCCATCGCCCACGGCCAGTAGGTCGTATCGAGAAAGCGCATCCCCATGCCCGACTCGAGGTCGGCGCTGATCAGCAGCGGCACCTTCGCAGCACTCTGCAGACGTGCCGTCAACTGCGCGGTCTCGTAGACATTCGAGACTGACCACATCACGCCGCCGGCATGGTTATCGCGGACGTGATGCAGCAACTGCTGGTAATCCATCGACGACTCGGACATGAAGACACCATGTCCGATCACCGCGAACAACTGCCCGACCTTGTCATCGAGAGAGAGTTGTTCGATCGGAGGAATCGCAGCGGTGTGATGTTGCGGGACCAACGCACACATCGAGGCCAGGAAGCCTAGCACGGCGATAGCGATGGTTCGGACGCGAGACAAGCGTGGGGAAGGATACGGGATGTGGGGTGTGGGGTGTAGGGAGTTGGGGGTGGGAGATAAAGCCTTGCGAGCCCGCTCGTGTCATTCTGAATCGGCGGAACCGCGGGGGGGCGAAGGGCGAACCTACTTCGACCGGGATTCTTCCGCTACTCGTTCCTGGACCCACAAATTCAATAGCGTTTCGGGCGAAACGCCCTGAACCGCTGCGGCTTGGCGGAGCTGTTCGACAAGATCTCGTTGAATGGGAAAGTAAATCGAGGAGCCCTTCAAATCGACCTCAAACTCGGCAGGCTTCGTCTGGTCCCAATAGTCGCTGAGATCGTGGGTGTCCCAAAACTCGCCGATTTCCGCATACGACGAGGCTTTGGAAATGGAGGTCTTACTTTCGCTCATATCGTTTTCGCTCAGCGGTCGTCATGTCGCGGGCTGACACTGGCAAAGCCCGGTGGTCCTTTTTGTAAACGAAGAAGTACGACGAGATGTCTTCCCGCGTCCGTTTGTCCCATGGCGGAGTAAACGTGTTCGCCTTCTCTGCGGCCTTTCTCGACGAACCGAAACTTCGGATTGCCGTCAAAAACCTCAACAACCTCTTTCCCCTGAACATCGTGTTTTCGAAGCAGCTTGTCGAGAAACTCCTCGATCCAGATAAAGCCGGTGATTCGCATTCCTACTTGATCACCGCCCTCACCCCGATCGTGCCGTTCGCGTTCGGATCGTCCTTCGACGTCACGGCGATCTTTTCCTCCAGCGCGCCGGCTTTGGCGCGGGCGCCGTCGATCGTTACCGTCAGCGCCTCTTTTGCCTTCGGCGCGAGTTTCGTTTTGGCGTTGTACTCGTAGTAGAGGCAGCGGCACGCGGAGCGGGCGACGACGAACGAAAGCGGCGTCGTTGTCAGATTCGTGATCTCGAACTGCCGCACGGCCCGCGTTCCTTTGCGAATGACGCCGTAGTCAGCTACCTCGGGCGTGATCCGGATCGATGGCGTCGCGGCGACGGGGAGGGGCGCGGCTGTGCCTCCTGCCGTGCCGGTTTCGGCGACCGTGCCGGTGGCCGGCGATTCGATCACCTGCGGCGCGTTCGCCTTCTTCTCCGAACTGGCGCGCCAGATCAGCCATCCGATGACGCCGAGGACGGCGAGAGCGATGACGAAGATCAGGAGAACACGCGAGGAATTGCCGGACGGGCGGTTCGCGGGAACGGCGTCGTAGCTCGCGATCCCGTGATCGGCCGCCGGCTCCGAAGAGACCAGCGGACGATTGCCGGGAGACGTTCCCATTCGCGGCGATTCCGCCAGGCCAGGCGCGGCCGCGGACGGCACGCGCTCGAGCTCATCGAGCTTACGGATCGAAGCATCGATATCGGCGATGAGCCGCTTGTACTCCGCCGCCAGATGCTCGGTCGGAGCGTCCGGAACCATCTGCGTCAGCGTCTCGCGATGGACCTTGTAATGCTGCCGCAGCACCTCGATCTCACGGGCACGATCGCCCCGTTTGACATTCACCGTTCCGAAATCGTCAGACATCCGTTCACCTCGAATCTCTGCATCTTTGCAAAAAGCGGGCGATGCGACAAATTGGGTGTTCTTTAGTTTCATTTCGCAGCCAGGGAAAGTGCGATACGGTCTCACGTGTTGCGAATGCCTGCAGGGATGAAAACCTACATCGCCCAGCTCAACCCCACGGTCGGCGCGCTCAAAGCGAACGCCGACCTGATTCGAAGTGCTTACGACGAAGGTGTCGCTGCCGGCGCAGACGTCGTCCTCGTTCCCGAGCTTGCCGTGACCGGCTATCCGCCGCGCGATCTGCTCGATCGCGAGACCTTCGTCGCCGCTGCACTCGAAAGCCGCGACGCGCTCGCGGCTATGACCGGCGACACGGCGCTCGTCTTCGGCTGCATCACGCGCAACGCCTCGTGGTGCGGCAAGCCGTTGCACAACTCCGCGATCGTCGCACGCAACGGAAAGGTCATCCTCGAGCAGCACAAGTCGCTTCTGCCGACCTACGACGTCTTCGACGAGATGCGCTACTTCGAGCCCGGCCGCAAAGTCGGCGTCGTCGAGATCGCCGGCGTCCGTGCCGGCATCGCCATCTGCGAGGACTTCTGGTTCGATGACGAGATCCTCGGCACGAAGATCTACTGCCGCAATCCGATCGACGAGGTGGCGCGGCAGGGGGCGGAAGTCATCCTCAACATCTCGGCGTCGCCGTTCAACAGCGGCAAACGCCGATCGCGATACGACCTCTTTTCGCGCATTGCCACGCGTTACGACGTTCCGCTCGTTTACGTGAATCAGGTCGGCGGCAACGATGAGCTCCTCTTCGACGGCTCCTCGATCGTCATCGACGCCAAAGGGCGGACGATTTTCTGCGCGCCGGCTTTCGAGGAGCACCGCTCGCTCGTGCAGCTCGAAGGCGCGCCGTGCGAGGCCGTCGTCTCGATGGAGCAAGACGCCGAGATCGGTCACGCCCTCATCCTCGGCCTGCGCGACTACATCCGCAAATGCGGTTTCAACGATGTCGTGGTCGGCCTTTCCGGCGGCATCGACTCCGCGGTCACCGCTGCAATCGCCGTCGAGGCGCTCGGCGCCGCGCACGTCACCGGCATCACCATGCCGTCACAGTTTTCGTCGCAAGGCTCCGTCGATGACGCCCGCGTCCTCGCGGAAAGCCTCGGCATCGCATTCCACACCGTTCCCATCGAGCCAATCTACAAACCGTACGACGCGGCGTTCCAGAAGCTCTTCGGCGACGACACCTTCGACATCACGAACGAGAACGCGCAGGCGCGCATCCGCGGCAACCTGCTTATGGCATGGTCCAACCGCACCGGCGCGATGGTGCTCTCCACCGGCAACAAATCTGAGCTGGCGGTGGGCTACTGCACGCTTTACGGCGACATGGCTGGCGGCCTCGCGCTCCTCGGCGACGTCTACAAGACGATGGTCTATCGCCTGGCCCGCTGGTTGAACCGCGAGCGTCCGTTGATCCCCGAATCATCGCTCACGAAACCGCCGTCCGCAGAACTGCGGCCCGATCAAACCGACCAGGATTCGCTGCCGCCCTACGACGTGCTCGACGGCATCCTCAAGCTCTACATCGAAGAGTGGCAGGAGGTCGACGCCATCGTCGCCGCCGGCTTCGACCGCAAGACCGTCGAGCGCATCTTGAAACTGGTCGACGGAAATGAGTTCAAGCGCAGCCAGGCCGCACCGACACTGCGCGTGTCGACCAAAGCGTTCGGCAGCGGACGGCAGATGCCGATCGCGCAACGGTGGCGGCGCGAATGAAACGCGCGACGGTCGCGCTTGCAATCGTGCTCATCATCCTCGCCTGCCAGCGCACGAACATTTCGCGGGCGCAGTGGCAACAGATGCCGCAAAACGAGAAGACCCTCTACGTGCGCACCCTCCTCGGACACGAGAAGACGAGAGAAGCAAAAGGCGGCAACGACCTTGTTTTTGCTCTGACGGCCGAGGAATATGCGAAACGGATCGACGAAGCGTACACGCGGGGTGATCACCGCACGGTCGATGCGATTTTTGAAGCGATGGGGACGCGACGGTGATGCTTTCCTGAGTCCAGTACATCTCACTCGCGGCCGCATGTCGCGATCTCCTTCGCCGAGGTCGCGATCTACCGCCACGAGGTCACGATCTGCTCCGGCGAGGTCGCGATCTGCTTCGACGAGATCCCGATCTCCCTGCACGAGATGCCGATCTCTTTACCCGAGATCCCGATCTCCGCCGGCGAGATCCCGATCTCTCTCCACGAGATCCCGATCTCCTTCCCATAAATCCCGACTCGCTCCGTTCTGATCTCGATCTCCATTTTTGAGATCGCTATCCCCCCTTTTCTTAAACCGACCCCCCGGGATCTGGTTTCGACCCCTCCATTTCTCAAATGGACCCCTCCCGATCTCAAAGCGATCTATCGGTTTCTTAGAACGACCTCGCGAAATCTCAAATCGATCTCGTTTCTCGATAACGCGACCCCTCCTGATCTCAAAACGACCCCTCGGAATCTCAGATCGATTTCCTTCCCGGAAATCGCGATAACCTCCGAAGAGATCGCGATCTCCATTTTTGAGATCGCTATCCCTCTCAATCTCAAAACGACCCCTCCAAATCTCAAAACGATCCCCCGGAATCTTAAAACGACCCCTCCGAGTCTTAAAACGACCCCCCGGAATCTCGTTTCGACCCCTCCATTTCTTGAATCGACCCCTCCTGATCTCAAAAAAATGAGTTTTCTTCTTAAAACGACCCCTCCCGATCTCAAAGCGATCTATCGGTTTCTCAAAACGATCTCGCGAATTGAGATAGCGATCTCTTTTTTTGAGATCGCTACCCCTCCGATTCTCAAAACGACCCCTCCGAATCTCGTTTCGACCCCTCCGATTCTTAAAACGACCCCCCCAAATCTCGTTTCGACCCCTCCATTTCTTAAATCTACCCCCCTAAATCTCAAAACGACCCCTCCCAATCGCAGGTCGATATGGTTTCTCGAGGTCGCGACCAGTCCGCCTGTCCCGCGGACCTCACCACCAGTGGATCTCGCGAAGAGGTTCCGCGGAATCTGAAGGAGTTCTTCGATCGGAATCGGAAACTCAGAAGCTCGTTAGGCGAGATCCCCTTCTTCTTCCGCCGCCTGGTCCTGCTTTTCCTTCAGCCGCGCGATCTGAATTTCCAGGAACTCATTCAGCGGGACGCGCTGCTCCGGCTCCATCTGGGCGAAAGAGATTGCCGTGCGAAAAACGTACTCCGGTCCGCTTTCAGGGCGCCGCACCTGCACGAGCGAACGAAGGATCTGACACGGAATGTAGATGCCTCCGTAGCTTGGAAACACCAGGGTTGCGGGCGAGCCCGCCGGAATGGGTGAGCGATGAATGACCGCGGCTCCGCTCAGACTGAGGTCGATCAGCTCGGCATCGATGTCGGAAACCTGCACGGGGATCGATGCCGTCGGAAAACGCTCGGATCGTCGGCGGTCACGGCCGGAGGGCATATCCGTATTCTGACACGGCGCGGTGTTACTTCAGCCGATCCTGCATCGCTTCGAGAAAATCGTGGGCGATCTTCGCTCCGGCAAACTCCGCCGGCCCGGCATCCTCGGCGATCACGCCGAAGGCGATCTTCGGCGATTCGACCGGCGCGAAGGCCAGAATCACCGCTTCCAGCCCGCTCTTGCGCTCTCCCGCCGTGCCGGTCTTAATCGCCAACGAAATCCCGGGCACCAACGCCCGGCGTCCTGTTCCTTTCGGATCGGAGACGACCGCTTGCATCGCATGGACAATCGCTTCGGCGGCGGCTGGCGGCGCAAGGCGAACGATTGTCTGCTGTGGGCCGGCCGCGACCACGTCGCCGAGGATCGAGCGGCGTTGCACCAGGAGACGTGGCGTCGTCAGCACGCCGCGGTTCGCCATCATCGACGCCAGCATCGCAATGTGCAGCGCGTTCATCGACTCATGCTCCAGACCGATGGCGAGGGACGCGGTCTCGAAGCGATCGAGAACCGGCCCGATCGTCTTGCCGAGCGGAACTTGAAAGACGCCGAGGTTGGCTGTGTTGTCGAAGCCGGCAGCGGTCATGAAGCGCTTCAGACTGTCGGCGCCGAGTCGAATGCCGATGTCAGCGAAGAAGACGTTGCAGGAGACAGCGAGGGCATCATCGATCGAACGCAGAACACCATGGCCGGCTGGGACCCAGTCGCCGAAGTGACGGCCGTCGATCTCGAGAAAGCCTTTGCACGTGTAGGGAAAGAGCGCCGCAAGATCGACCGCGCCGCTCTCTGCGTTGAGCCCAGTCAGTATTTTGACGACTGATCCCGGCTCGTATTGATGCTCGAGCGCGAGGTTCGCCAGCGGACCGTTGCCGCGGCTGCTGGCGATGGCCAGGATCTCGTTCGTACGCGGATCAATGGCCACAAGCGACCCTCGGAACCCGCCCAGTGCCTTCAACGCAGCCTTCTGCACGAACGGATCGAGCGTCGTTTCGATCGTTGCGTTCTCGCCGAGCTGCGGCAGCTTCGCACCGATCGTCAGCTCGCCCGCTTCACGCGATACGAGCGGCGCGAAGTCATCATCGACTGGTGCGGCGACATGCGCGCGGAGAACCGCGATCGTGCCGCCGTTGCGGTCGAAAATGTAGGGAACCGCGCCGCTCGCGTGCGCAGCAATCGTCCGTCGCAACGCCGCGTAACGCGCCGCGTTGACGTGCGCTTTGTCGATCGAAGCGAACGCTTTCTGCGCCTCCGCGAGCCGGTTGGTCGCGAGCAGCGCGGCCGCGCGATACAGCGGCACATCGGCGGACTCGCTTGTCTCGCGCGACGCTGCGTCGTAGGACAGAAACGCGGCGTAGCCTTCGCGCGCGAAAAGCCGCCGCGCCAGCTCATCCTTCGGAATCACGGAGAACTGCACGGCGCCGATGCCGCCGAGGTGCGGCGTAGCAGCGGCGTCGTTGCCGGCAGACAGATAGGCCGCAGCGAGGAGCTGGTGATAGTGCGACGGCCAAAGACCGATTCTCGACCACTTCTCGCTGACCGCAATCGCTTCCGCGTTCCGGCCGCGCATCCAGGCATCGCGCCCTTGCCGCAACGGCAGCCAGGCGACGACAAAGAGGAGCGCGATGAGAACGCCGAGCGTGACCGCCAGCGGCAGCACGAATCGCCGCACGCCGCGACGTTGCGGCTGCACTTCACGCGATTGAATGTAGTCCGTCGTCATGCCGGAACGATCGTGACGCGATCCCCGCGCTGGAGCTGCAAGAGAGTGGCCGCGCTGCTACCGGCAACGGAGATCTCAATGCAGCCGGTCGATCCAACGATAGCGAACGCACCCTCGCCACCATACGTCGTTCGGATGTTGTCGATGCGACGATCACCGACGACGACTGCAAACGGCGCCGCCGGAGGAACGATGTCGGTGATGCAGTTTCCGAAGCGATCGATGCGAATGATCGCACCAGGCACGTAGTCCAGCATCACGGGATCGCTGATGCGCGGACCCAGCTCATCGAGCCGCGTTCCATTCGCGATCGCCACAGCAACCGGCGCGAAGCGGTCGCGCCCATGAAATGTGGTCGAGCCGCGCGGGAGGAAGAACGCGTCGTTGGCTACTGCGAACACTGACGTAGGTCGGACTCTCCAGTCCGACGGTCCTTCTTTCGTATCGTCAGTCAGTCGGACTGGAGAGTCCGACCTACGTTTCACGTCTAGCAAGAAGAAATGCAGCAACCCGTTATCCGGCGCTAGAAAAAACCGCCCATCCGACTCCACCGCCAGAATCCGCCGCGAGCTCCCCACACCCGGATCGACCACGCAAACGAAGATCGTCCCCTCCGCCCAATACGCCACGATGTCGCGGAGAAAAAACGCTCCCTCCCAAACATCGAACGGCGCGATCTCATGGGTCAGGTCGACGATGCGCGCCTCGCAGCGCGACGCGATCACGCCCTTCATCGCGGCGACATACGGATCGCGCGTGCCGAAGTCGGTGAGGAGTGCGATCGTGGGCATCGGAGCGCGGAAACTATACTTCCGCGGTGTTCCCCACCGTTCCACCACCGCCACAACGCCTCCTCATCTTCGCGCGCCTTCCGGAGCATGGCCGCGTGAAAACACGTCTGGCGCAGTCGATTGGCGACGAGCGCACGCTGGCAATCTACGAGGCGATGCTGCGCGACCTTCTTGCAGCGATCGGACAGTCAAACGCCGAAACGGAGATCGAGATCCTCTGGGCTCCGAGCGAGAACGCCAACGGCGAAATGCTCACGCGCGCCTTCGGCGATCTCCCCACCGCCATGCAGACCGGCCAGTCCCTCGGCGACCGCCTTTCGATGTCGTTCTCCGAACGCTTCTTCTTTCACGCCACAGAGAAAATCATCGCCATCGGTATCGACGATCCACGCCTGCCGCGCGATCTGATCGATCACGCCTTCGCACTCCTCGACTCCTGCGAATGGGTGATCGGCCCCGCATCCGACGGCGGCTACTACATGATCGGCTGCCGCGCCGCCGCTTTCGACAGCGACGTCTTCCAGGACATCGAGTGGGGCTCATCGTCCGTCTTCGCATCAACGCTCGCCAAAATCCGTGATTGGCAAAACTGCGTGGCCGTCCTCCCGCTACGGCACGACATCGATGTGGCGGAAGACCTCGACCGCTACGCCGCCGCGAACACCGAAGGCCATCTGGCAGCGTTGTTAGCAAAGCACACCGCGTAGGACCAGCCAGGAGACGGTTTCACGCGGAGTCGCGGAGTAAGAACGTTTTCTCCGCACCTCCGCGTCTCCGCGTGAAACCAGGAAAGCGTCTTCGCTGGGCCGAACCGTCGTCGAGGGAACGCACCGACAACAACCGAAGAGCGGTATCTTTCACTCGATAACCATGCACATCCTCACCTCGGAGCAGATGAAATCGATTGACCGGCGCGCTACCGAGCGCTTCAGCGTTCCGTCGATGGTGCTGATGGAAAATGCGGCGCTGGCCGTCGTCGACGCGATCAGCGATCACTATCCCGACTGCGACCGAGCCGCGATCTTCTGCGGTCTCGGCGCGAATGGCGGCGATGGCTTTGCCGTCGCGCGGCATCTCGAACAGCGCGGCGTCGTGCCGATGGTATTCATCGTTGGCGATCGAAAGAAAATCGGCGGCGACGCGGCCGCGAATCTCGCCATTTGTGAACGCCTCGGCCTGCAGATCCACGACATCATCGACGACGACTCGCTCAACGAAGCGCTCGTACACGTCTCCGACGCTGATCTCGTCATCGACGCGATCTTCGGTACGGGCCTCAATCGGGCACCCGGGGGGCTGTACGCAGAGACGATCGTGTCGATGATGGAGCTCGGACTGCCGATCGTTGCCGTCGATCTTCCCAGCGGCGCGAACGCATCGAGCGCGGAGACCTTCGAGCCGTGCGTCCAGGCGGCGCTCACGATCACATTCGCAGCTCCGAAGATCTGTCACGTCTTCGAGCCGGCAGCCGTCAGTTGTGGCGAGGTAGTCGTCGCCGATATCTCGATTCCCACCGCCGCCATCGAAGATGAAAACATCACGCTGGCTCTGACGACGCCTTCCGATGTCCGCCCGCATTTCGCGCCGCGCCTGGCCTCGACGCACAAGGGCACGTACGGCCATGTGGCCATCATCGCCGGATCGCCCGGCCGCAGCGGGGCGGCGGTTCTGGCCGCCCGAGGCGCGATTCGCAGCGGCGCGGGACTTGTGACTGTCGCCACCGATGCCGAGACCGCGAGGCTCGTCAATGCGGGATCGATCGAGTCGATGACCTATTCGGGAGATGACGTGATCGCATTCGCGAACGGCAAAGACGCGGTGCTCATCGGCCCCGGGCTTCCCGATGACAAGGCCAGCTACGCTCGCGTCCTCGGCCTGGTGGCCGCGATCGAACGTCCGCTCGTCGTCGATGCGTCTGCGTTGAACGCGTTTGCATCGCGCGCGAGCGAGATCAACCCCTCACGCCGGCCACGCGTCCTGACGCCGCATCCCGGCGAGCTGGCCCGTCTCCTCGGCACGACGGCGAGCGAGGTGAACGCGCATCGCATCGACGTCGCGCGCGAAGCAGCACATCTCACCGGCTGCGTCGTCGTGCTCAAAGGTTTCCAGTCGCTGATCGCTGAACCGGATGGACACGTCAACGTCAATCCAACCGGCAATCCCGGCATGGCCACCGGCGGCATGGGCGACGTTCTCGGCGGCATGATCGCCGCGCTCCTGGCCCGCGGCATCGATCCGTTCGACGCAGCGATTGCCGCCGTCTACACCCATGGATTCACCGGCGACATGCTGAAAGAGGAAATGGGTGACACGGGTCTCGCGGCGCTCGATCTCGCCGAACGGATTCCGCTGGCGATCAAACGATTGCGCGAAACGTAGGATCAGGCCTCACGCACCGCTTCGGCGAGCGCGCCACGCTCGAGCCAGTGCGCCACGAGCCGGCGCACGCGGAAGGAATCGCTTGCAAGTTGCCGCTCGCATTCGACGATGCTCGTGCCCGACGAGGCCTTGATCCACACCTCGCGCGCCAGCGCCGGATCCTCTTCCTCCTCAAGCGGCGTCGGCTTGTAGTTCGTCTTCATCAAAGTCATGTCGTCAGGAACGAGGGCGGTGAGGCGCTGCAGCTCATCGTTGCGGCGCATCCCTTCGAGAACCAGCCGCACGATTTCTTTGGGGACGGTGTCGCTGGCCAACTTGTCCGGAGGATACGGAACGAACGCAAACGTCCCCGCCATCGGACGTTCGAGGGTCTGGAAAAGAGCTTCCTCTCCCCGCAGGTGCCCCATCTGCGCATTGAGGAACTTCCCGTCGACGAAGACCAGCTTGGCCACGGCAACCTTCTGTTTGTTCGTGAGTGTGAGCATTCCCGAGGCGCCCATTTCCGCAAGCGTTTGCATCACCGACGGCAAACCGAAGAATTCGAGCTCGCCCGCGAGTGTCGCCGCCGTCTCGGCGCGTGTCACAACCTCTCCCGGCGACCATTTCGCGAGCACTTGCACCGCCGCGCGGCCGACGTCGTGATCCGGAAAGCGTCGCGCAATGTCTCGAAAAAGATCCTCGGTCTGCTCGGATCGCGTTCCAGAAAGAACCTCGATGAGACGAACGGTGGCCTCCTGTTTTCTGGGCAGGAGGCGGCCCAGAAGTTTCCCGGGGATTTCCTCGCGCAGCGCTTTGAGGAGGATATCGACGGTGCCTTCGTCGAACGAGAGATCGAACTGCCCGAGTGCAGCGAGGCGGGCGCGCGCATCGCCCAGCAGCGGACTGGCCTTCATCCCGTGCCGGGCGACCGTGAGCAAAGCGGCGGACGTGCCGATCCGTGCCAGCGCGCTGATGATGCGGTCGAGCAACTTCCGCATCTCGCCGGCCGGGTACGCCGAGGTTTCTTCGCGAAGCAGCTTGGCCTCGAATTGAGCCAGCCGCGTGGTCAGCAGCTTCGCGGACGCCTCGGTCTTGATCAGCCCGAGCGCAGTCGTGGCTTCCTTGATCACGTAAATGAGCTGACCGGGCTCCGAGGCTTTGGTCAGGCAATCGAACTCGCGCGCAGTCGCCTCCTGTGAATCGCGCGGAATCCGGTGCAGGAGATAGATGAGGTTGCGGAGGTAGTACGTGGCGTGCTCGGGCCTGCGCAATTCAAGTTCGAGCTCGTCGAGCGCGCTATCGCGACCGATCGCGCCATACGCTTCGATGAAACCGAGGAGCGAGCGTCTCCGTTCGGCTCGCGGCTCTCTGTGCAGATTCTGAAAAAGCGTCGGAAGATGAAGCGTCGGGAAGAACTCGAGCGCAATCTTGACGGCTGCGTGCTTCGATCGCGTCTCCGCATACTTTCGCAACTGCGCCGCGTTAATCATCTCCACAGCCTCGGCGCGAAACTGATCGACAGATGCGATGTCGAGCTTCTTCTCTGCGATCGAGTCCTCAGCCAGATCGAGCATCCACAGCGCGGCACCGAGCGCGTTCTGATTGAATTTCTCGATCGCCGCGGTGACCAGCTCGCGAAATCGCTTCATGGCGACCTCGGAGCTCTCCGCGAGACCGATGATCTTTTCCATCGCGCCCACCTGCGACGGCTGCCTCGCGTTGGACCCGGGCAGCAGGCTCGCCACATCCCAGGAGGGCATCCCGCCGCCGAGGATGACAAAGACGTTTCCTTCGCCACCTCCCGCGAGCGGGCGGAGCTGCTCAAGATACTGATTCAGTTGCTGCGCGTTTTGCGATCGCGTGGCCGCCATCGCCAGGAGTTGCGCAATCGCCTGCGGCTCGGCCGGCGCTCCCTTCGATCCGGCTTCCGCTTTCTCCCGCGTCAGGCGATCGAAAATCAGCGAGAACTGTTTCGCCAGGTGCATCTCCGGCGTCTCGACCGGCGTACTCAGTGCCGGCATCTGCGCCGGAGCGACGGTGTCCTGCAGCGAGGCGGTCGTCGCACGCGACATCCGCATCGTCGAGATGTCGCTCCGCAACCGATTGCGGTCCGGCTCAGGGCAAAGGCGTACGGCCACGCCCGTGGCCCGATCCAGATAGTTCGCCACCGCTTCGCGATCGAGCAGGTTCAGCTCACCCGTGATGTAAATCTTTTTCAAGGCGAGGAGAAGGAGATCCCGAGGCGCGACCGGCTGCGACGTACTCTTCTCCGCTGTCCACGTCGCGACGAGCTGCATCAGCACGTCAGGCGGCTGCGCCATCAGCGTCGCTAACGCATACGAACCCGCGGCTGGCGGAATCTCGTCATCGAGATACCGCCGGAACATCGCCAGTGCCGCAACAACCGTTTCGCTCATTCCGTACGCCGCATCCGCCTGGTTGCTGGTCAAAACCGATCCATTTTCTCCCGGAAGCCGGTCATTCGAATTCCGCGGACAAATCCGCGCATCGCTGCGATTGGCTTGTCCGGCACCAACGTGATCACGCCACCCTTCGCGACGAACTCGAACTCCTGACCGGGGCGAACATCAATCTGGTCTCGGATTTCCTTCGGGATGACGATTCGATACTTCGATGAGACTCTTGTACGTGCCATGCTTCCTCCGCATCGGGCAACGATGAGTGATCGTAATACGGTCGGACGCGACAAACCGCGATAATCAGCGCTCGTGACCCAGTTCCTCTGCCGCACCGAATCCGAAACCGAAGCCGCCGGCCGCGCGATCGCACGCACGCTCGCGCCCGACGCCGTCGTCCACCTGATCGGCGACCTCGGCGCCGGCAAGACCTTCCTCGCCCGCGCCATCGCCGCGGAGCTGGGCGCGAATCCGCTGGATGTCGCGTCTCCATCATTCGCCATCGTCCACGAATACCCGGTCGCAGGCCGCGCACCGCTCATCCATATCGACGGCTACCGCCTCACCGATAACCGCCGCGAATGGCTGGAGATCGGAATCCCGGAACTGCTGCAAGGGCCGGGAGTGAAGCTGATCGAATGGCCGAAAGGCGCGTTCACGGAGTTCGAGGATGGGCATGTCGAGGTGACGATTCGGGTCGATGACGAAGGAAATCGCCTGATTGACCTCCGCGAACAATGACAAGTGGCCGATCAGGTGTCGGGCACCTTCGCTCGGGATGACGGTGAACTGCATGCGTCACGGCACCGTCATCTGCGTGCAGCGCTTTGCCGGATCGGGCAGCCAGAGAGTCGCGTAAACGCCCGCGCCGCTCCGCAAAACCGCGAAGCACCTGAATTCGCAATTCGAACCTCTCGCGCTTCGCGCTACGGTGATGGCGGCAGCGGCGGGATCGTTCCTTTGGACAAGTAGCTGAGTGCGCCGATGCCGGGGATGAAGACGTAGAGCCCGCCCTTTGTGATCACCAGTTGCGGAAGAGCCGCCGGCAGCGTCGTGTAGTCGTCGGGGTTGGTTGGATCACCCGTGGCATACGAGAAGACAGTGTTGCTCGGCGACTGCGCGGCCGGCGGTGGGCCGAAGAGGGGATCGTAGCCGCTGCCATTCGGGCTGTTGTCGTTGGTGCTGAAGTTCCCGCTGGTGATCCACGTCTGCATGAGGAACTCGAACTGGGCGCTGAGGTCCGCGCCCATGAAGAGTCCGATGAGACCGCGCTGTTCGTTTTGGCTCAATGGGTCCGCCGGGTCGTACGGAGTGCCGTAGGGGCGGGCACGCCGCAGAACGCGGTTCGCTTCGGCCATGAGCACCTTTCCCGTCACCGGATCGGCGTTCCCGGTCACGCTGACGTCGTCGCGAGGATTGGAGCGGCGGATGTGAGCGGCGTAGGGGCAGGCCTGACCGTTGTCGGGATTCCCCAATGGCGCCGGCTTCGGCTGTTGATGCGGCGTGGGCGTGACGTAGTCGAAGTTGTTCAGGTCGTACTGACCCAGCAGCGACTTAGTCAGAAGTTGATGATGGTCCGGGTGCAAAGGCGAGATCTCGATGGGCGTGCCGTCCCGCCAGCGTCCGCACATCTTCGCGGCGATCAGCTCGGCATTCGCGGCGCCCGTCTGATTGATGAAGTCCTCGAAGCTCTTCACGTTCTGGTACAGCACTCGGAAGGCGCCGAATGATCCATTCTTGAGCAGAGGGTGCGCGCTGTACGTAGTCTTGGGCGGATTGGTCGTGGTCTCCTCGATCATGAAGCGCCAGGCGTCGACGACCGGCCGGTCATCGAGTTGGGGATCCGTCTCGGAGAAGCCGTCGATGCGCGGCTGGGAGATGCCGTCGCGGAATCCGAAGTGAATCTGCTGGCCGACGGGATCGAGCGGATCGGAATCTTGCATGAAGGCCAGGACGGCGGACGCCGGGCCGATCATTTCTATCAACTGCTCGTGCCAGCTCTGTCGCTCCTCGGGGGTGGGAGCGTAGAGGCTGAAGAGAAGGTCGAGATCGGTGTTCGCCGGATTTTGCTCCGGCAGTTGCCATCCTCCAGCCTGCCACCAGGTCGACGGATCGCTGGGGCCGGTATCGCCGACTATCAAGGCCGTCGCGGAGTTCGCGGCGCCACGGTCGAACGGCGACATGAGCTGATAGCTCTTCCCCATGACGGTGTTGTAGTTGTCCGCCCCGATCAGCTTCTGCAGGCCGGTCTGCGTCACGCCGAGGTTCAGCCTGTAGGCGGGCTTGACTCCGCCGATCCACCGTGTAGCCGGCGTTATCGTCAATGGAGAGCCGGCAGTGCCTGGGATCAGCGCCCCGAGGAGTGCTTGCGCCCTCGCGACATTGGCGGCCGGGATCGTGAAGATCGTGAAGCGGATGAAGTTGTATCCGCGGTAGCCGTTCACCAGGAGTCCCTGGATGTCCGCGTAGGCGGCTGCGTTTTCGCTGTTCATGGAGTGCTCCGTTTGTAATGGGGGAAGGCGCGATGGGTCACTGTCGGCGCGTACGGGCTGGTGGCTGGTGGCTGGTGGAAGGCTGCGTAGTTCGCTCGAAACGCGTCGAACTACGTTACTGAGCCCGCCACCCGCCACTAGCCAGCGGGTCGGTCACATAACTTCTTGCGCAGCCTACGGCCGCGTCGACGGCGCGTAGTCGATCACCACTTCCTTGACCGGCCAGAGCTCCGCGGCGTTCGGATATCCGCCCGACGTCTTGAGGATCTTGGTGTTCGTGAGGCCGGGGAAGGTGGCGCCGAGGAAGTACTTCCAGTTCGAATTCGGGTTCTTGATGTTCCCGATGCTGGTGGCGGCGGGGATGGTGGGATCGGCCCAGTTGTAGCGCATCAGAAGCGTGACGAAGGCAGCGGCGTTAGCGAACGTTCCGCCGTTGGCGAGGATGCCCAGGGCAGTGGTGGGACCGTTGACAGGAGAGACGAACCCGGTTTCATCGAGATTCTTGAGCAGGGCGTTGTCAAGCAGCAACGAGAACACCTTGTTGTTGGTGAACGCGGCGATGTAGGGGCCGAAGTCGGCGTCGTAGATCGACATGACGACGGCCAGATCCCGCGGCACCTTCGTGTCGGGATTCGGCGGTGGCACCTGGAAAGCGGTGAAGGGAGGAGGCGGAGCGGGGGTCGTACCGGCCTTGAGCCCGTAGGCCATATAGAAGTGCACGCCAGTGGCCGTGCGCGGATCGGGAAGCACGCTGGTGCCGTCCGGCATCTTTCCGGAGAAGAGGCTGTGCAGCGCCATCAGCGGGTCCGCTTCGAGCGGCGCCGGTTTGACCGCGCTCTTGAGCGGCAGGAAGAGGAAGAGCAGATGCTGTTCCTCGGGGGCGGAAAGTTGAGTAATCGGCTGTGCGGACATGATCTCTCCTTCTCTCTCTTACTTTTTGCGACGTTCTCTGGAACAAATCGGCTGAAGCTCGGGCGGTTCTTGCGCCGCTTCGTACCGTGTCATTGATATTGACGGAAAGGAGGAAAGGGATTTCCTCGCGATGGAGAAATAAAGGTTCGGGCGCGGCGAGCGGGAGAGGCAGCTCCAAGCTCTAAGCTGTAAGGAGTGGAGGCGGGTTAGTCCTAAAACAAGCGAAGATTGGCGTTTAGGAGCGACTGATCGACGACGGCGGGCTGACCCTTATAACTACGTATAA
>OLLN01000430.1_pt1 | contig 53516 bp, 44 predicted proteins | sample 1604281 | NCBI WGS metagenome assembly OLLN01 (sample SAMEA104055716, study PRJEB20765) | soil metagenome | biome: Arctic tundra; feature: Polygonal ground; material: soil | place: USA | collected 2011-09 | depth 0-0.5 m | reverse complement strand
CGAGAACTTTTGGCAAATCGATTTTGCCACGCAGGCGAGCGAGGGCTCTACTTCGCTCTTACGCTCTTACGCTATCTTGGACACGAGTGATCGCGGGGATAGATGTCCTATTCGTACGGTTCCCAAGCAAGGACTGGGTGCTGGGTCAAACGGTCGATGAGCGCCTGAGCTAGTTCATGAACTGTCTTGTCCTCCCGGTCGAGAGCCTCGAGATCAGTGTCGATCATCTTGGTAATCGGCTGCTCACCCAGTCCGGTCGCGCTCGCACGAGACTTGGCATCCAGCCAAGCGGTAATTACCCATTCCGGTGCCCCTCCGGGGTGAACGAGCGTCGCGTAAGTCGGTAAAGTCGACCGATAGAAGGAAACACCCTTCGCGAGCATGTCGCTGAATAGAGCGTTCGCCGAAAGCACTGATTGGAGCGCTGGGATGAAACCCTGCCGCACCGACTCATACAACAGAAGCCAGTGATCCCCGTCGCAAGAAGCTGTTTTGAGGTCTGCGGTCATTGCATTCACGCTGAAACCTGGGGCAAGACCGATCGAGCTGGCGTGAAGCGCTTGAATCGCCACAGCGTCGTCTTCAGCTCGCGACAGATTCTTTCCTGTCTTTCTGCTTAGCTTAACGCCATGCTCGATAGAGAAAGCGAGTGCCCAAGCGATGTCGCTACTGACCCCTCGATATTCATGTATTTCGACAAGCTTGTCGATCGTAGTCGCAAGCAACGGCCGATCAAAAGATGCACCGTTGAGATCCCAGAATGCAAGTAGAGCGAAAGCTTTCTGCGCGCAGCCAGGTTCAGAGAGGACGGCCTGCGTGATGCAGCTCGTCGCAACGCGGTGAACGTCGATTCGCGGCGGTTTCACTTTGAACAGGGCACCCATGGCATACATCAGCACCGGATCGTCCGAAAAGGTCGCTCTCAACCGGAAGGCACGATCAAAGTACGAGACCATGTTTCGCGTGCTGGACATGGCCGACTTGCTCTCTTCACGTAGCTCCTCCTGCCACCCGTCTCCTACCGGGGAAGGTAGATCCACGATCCGCGTCTTACCTGGATTCACACGCAGTCTGAACGCTTCAAGCGCCCGATTCAGGCGCCGCAACACGTCTTCAGCTTCGGCTCGGCTCTCGCAGGCAAATTCATAGTCATCGAACCACCTGTAACTGCGGTCTTTGGGTCCTCTAGCAGCACGGTCAACTTGACCAAGAACGATTTCCGCGAGTAGAAATGAAAGGTCGTTGCCGATTGGTATGCCTTGGCTGACCTTTCCCTGCATGTTCATCAATAGTTGGTCGACTTTCTTTCCGAGGAGGCTAGTGTTCGCCCAGTTCTTTCGTTGGCGAAGCTGCGGGTCGATAGCCCAGCCGACCGCATGGGTGTACAGCGACGGGTAGAACTGGCTGATGTCTACTTTCAGGAGGTGAGTCGCGCCGCCGCGGACATATGACTTCTCTCGAGAGAGGTTAGATGGCTTGACTAACGTCCGGATCGCCCGTGCTTGGCCGACTGCATACACGGGTCTGCTTCTCGCGAACTTGGAGACACCAGCCTTCCGAAGTAGCCGACGGAAGTGCTTCGCCACTACGCCGGCCAACGCGGCGAACGCCCATGGATGCGGTACCGACAAAGGCCGTATTACTAGTCCACTTTCGCCCGGTAGCGCGAGCCTATAGCTCACCAGTTCTGTCAGATTTGACGTGGGTTTGTAAGTCTTGAGTGCTTCGCGACCGGCGACAGTTCTGGCATACGACGAAAAGTCGTCAGTGAAGAACGCCGGCGGCAACTCCTTTGGAAAATAGCCGCGAGCGAGTAGATCACCATAGATCGTCACGGCGTCAGCTTAATCGCTCTTTGGTTGACTGCCCAGCCGCAATCTAGCCAGAAACGCTCTCACTTCCTTCGCGATTGGGACAAAGTTCCGATGTTGGTGCTTAAGCGAGTCGAGAAGATCGCGCCCCGCTCCCCCTCACTTCACCCCCACCCTCACCTCCTCGCTATTCGCGCGAATCTCCGGCACGTACATCGCCTGCCCCATGAGCGGGAGCGCGTGGAAGGAGCCTGGGACCTCGGCTCGGAGGGTGTAGCGGATTTCCTAGATTCCCTGGGGGAGTTGGGATGCGAAGATGGCCGCTTTCTGGTCTCTCAGCTCCTGGTAGAGCCATTCGGTGCGGCCGGTGGTGTCGGTGTTGGGGTTGTGTTGGATGACTGAGGGCTTTCCCATTGCCGGGCGCTTCGCTTCGACGAACTTTCGGGTCACTGCGCCGGACTTCAGTTCGGTGGCAACTCACCTCCGCAGGGCGTCGATCACGTATTGGCCGCCGAGGGGAAGCCAGGCGAGGCGCGATTCGAGCCACCGCCAGAAGGCTCCGCGCCAGGGGAAGAAGAGAATGTTGCGGGAGCGGATGTTGGAGAGGCCGGCGGCGGTGAGGCGGCGTCTGGCTTCGGTTTGCGGTAGTAGAACCGCGTCGCGGTCGAGCTCGCAGCGGCCGACCACGAGGCGGGTCAACGGATTCCACGGGTTGTGCTCGCACAGCAGGACGAGGCCGCCGCGCCGGGTGATGCGCGCCGCCTCGGTCAGGAATGCGGCTCGCTGGTCGACGGGCACGTGATGGAGAACGCAAACGACGATCACCAGGTCGAAGGTCTCGGCAGCGAAGGGCGTGCGGAGGCCGTCGGCGGCGATCAGATGGCCATCGCGCGCCGCGGCGTTCCCGAGGCTGGAGATGGAAGGGTCGATGCCCCAGACATCGGTGAGCAGCGGACGCAGGCGCTCGGTCAGCAAGCCGATGCCGCAGCCGATTTCGAGCACACGCACCGCGGCGTTCGCCGGCAGCCGGCGCCTTGCTTCGAGGATGTGCCGCACCTTGGCTTCGAAAAAGAAATCATGTTCAAGGCCGACGACCGTCAAGGCCCGGTCCATCTTCTGCGAATAGTCCGCGCTGTGCTCGTCGAAGCTCAAGCCATGGCCTCCGGTCGTGGATGGAAGAGTGCGTTCAGGCCCTGCTCCAGCGGCCGGGCGGTAAAACCCAACGCCAGAAATGCGCTCTCCGTGTCGTGGCTCTTCGGACTGAACAGACGCGCCACCTGGTCGGCATAGAGCGGTGGCTTGTCGAGCGGCAGAAGCGCGAGCGCCCGAGCGGCGAGCACGAGCAGGCCGGCAGGCACGCCGATGGTCCGCGGGCGCGTGTGGAAGTAGGCCGCCAGACGGCGGATCAGTTGCAGGTAGGTCATCTCTTCAGGTCGCGCGAGCACGTGCACACCGCCGTGACCAGGTGCCGTCACAGCGCGGCACATGCCGTCGATGACGTCGTCGAGATAGACCGGCGCCAGCTGCGGGCTGCCGTCGCCGGCGATCGGAACCCAACGGCCCTGGCGGCAGCGTTCGATCAACGCCGAGATGCCCTCACCGCCCGTACCATCACCCATGCCGTAGACTTCGGCGGGCCGCAGGATGTTCCAAGCCAGACCCGAATCCCGAACGATCTCTTCGGCCTGGATCTTGGATCGGCTGTAGGCGCCGCCCGCGGGGTCGATCGCGCGCGTGCTCACCAGTGTGAACCGCTGGACGCCGGCTCGCCGGGCCTCGGCCACCAGATTCCGTGTGCCGAAAGCATTGACCTCGGCGTAGCGGTCGCTCCGGTTGGAGTGCGTGACAGCCGCGAGGTGGAGGACTTGATCGCAGTCCGCGCATGCTCCCGTCAGGCTCTCCGGCCGCGTCACGTCGGCGCAGACGGTCCGCCAGCCGGGCGGTAGTGAGGCCGAAGCACTGCGATGAAGAACAGCGCCGGTGATGCCTCGCCTGTGCAGCTCTGCCAGCAGCGGGCGGCCGAGGCGCCCGGGGCCTGTCACCAGGACCCTCATTTCTTGCCTCTCCGCCGGAGCTCCAGGATCCAGTAGCGCAAGAGATTGTGCAGGAACTCGAAGACAGCCGCCAACTTGATAAAGGAACGCCGGCCGGTCAGACCGAGGAACTCTGTTTCCGTCTCGCCGATGCGAAGTCCCAGACTGCGGGCCTGGATCATGATCTCGGCGTCGATGAACCAGTCGGTCGATTGCAGGGTCATCCGCTCGTAGGCCGAGCGGGTCATGATCTTCGGCTTGGCGTTGATGTCCCGCGCCGGAACCCCAGGGAAGAGAACATGAAAGAGCCCGTTGAAGACCAGCGAAAGGAGCTTGCGCTTGAGGCCGTCTCCGCGGTTCCTGCGGTACGTCTTCGCCAGATCGAGGCCCTGTTCGCGGAGCAGCCGGTAAACCCGCACCAGATCCTCGACCAGAACCTGGCCATCGCCGTCGATGACCGCCAGATACTCACCGGTAGCGAGAGCCAATCCGCTGCGCAAGTCCCAACCCATCATCCCCTGCTTCGCTACCGCCGAACAGACGATGTGTGGGTCACCGGCCGCCAGCTCCCGCACAACGTCCGGGGTCGTGTCGCCGCCACCGGCCAAATAGTTGCCAACCAGCACGAGCTGATAGTCGTCGATGCCCGCATCGAGCAGCGCCTCACTGATGCGTGCCGCGAAGTAGCGTGCGGCGGCGCCGGAGCGGTAGCACAGGACGACGACGGAGAGCTCCGGTCGCATGGGCAAGCCCTAATCTACTGCAGCAACAGGGCACGCTGCCGTGGCGTCAGCGGGCGTTTCAGGATACGGCCGGCGGGCTGATAGCCTGCAAGCGCCGCGGCGGATCCGCCTAATAGAGGGTCACCCTGCGGACTGGAAACCAACCGCCAGGTTCCGCTCGCATTGTCGAAGTCGAGAATCACCAGGGTCTCATAGGGAAAGCGATCGGACGCACAGGTGCCGGCGTCGAAGCATTCTGCCTGCTGCTCGTGCCAGCAATCGAGCCCCTCGGGTGTGGCACGGCAACCCGTCCCTCGGTCGGGGGCCATGCGCAGGGCGTGTATGGCAGGGTCGTCATAGAGCAATACGAGCCAGCTTTGAGCCAGATAGTCGGCCTCGGTCGCGAGATACAAATCCGGCGTTGGCGGGCTGCGAAGGATGATACCAGTGCCGGGTGCCAGGGCTGGGGCGGTGGTAACGATCGACAGGAGCTCTTTCTTGTGTAGCCGCCAGGTCGAAACCCAAAGGTCCTGACGCTCCAGGCCGCCCCAGACTCCGAGACCGACAAAGAGGAGCGGGACGAGCAGAAAGCCGGCCCGGAAGCGAGGCCATTGTTGAATCGCCCAGCCGGTCAGAACGGCGACCGTCAGCGACGCCCAGGTGCGCGAGAGGATGTGCGTGCGATAGTGAATCTCGGCCATCTGAAGCGCGGCATACGCGGCATTCGCAGCCAGGGCCATCACCGCGAATATCCCAGCCAGAAGGAGTATCCGGGTGGTGCGCTCGGGTCGATCCGGATTCTGTGCCCGGCGTGCCCGGAACGCGAACCACGCCACCGCCACTCCGGCAGCGAGTCCCATCGCCCACAGCGGAATCGCCGCCGGCGGCCTGGGATACCAGATTGGGCGTGCAAAGGCCCAGCGCCACGGTTTGAAGTTCTCGCGCCACAGGCTTATCGTGCGATCAAGACGCTCCGCGAGACGCATCGGCTGCATGGCCACTGCCGCGTAACTGGAGGCGTCGTGCAGAAACCGCCACTCGACCCGGACGGCGGGAGCCAGAGTGAGACCGACCGCCGACAGCACCAGAAGAATCCGGCGCCAGGCCGCGGTACCACCGCGCCAGAACAGGAGCAACGGAACGAACGGCAGGGCTGGGATTGCGACGTCGAGCGTCCAGATGCTGGCCGCCGTGGTGGCGCACGCAAGCGCGATCCAGCCGGCGCTCCCGCCCGTCAAGTAGCGCAGGCTGCAGCCGACGGCCAGCAGCAGCATGAGCGCGCTGAGGTTGTAGCCCAGAGACGTGAGGTTGTTGGTCAGATAGTCGCTGGTCGCTGTGAGCGTCAGGCAGATCGCCAGGAACTGCGTAAGCCGCCTTCCCGGCAGCAGCAGCCGGACGATCCAGCCGACGGCGAGGGCCTGCCCGAGCCAGGTCACGCCGTAGATCACGTGCAGCGTCCAAATGGGCTGCGGCGTTGCGAGCGCCAGACGGAACGGCAGTCCATAGAGGCGCCGCATGGGAGCGACGACCGGGGTAAGAGCGGCCATGAAACCATGGCCTTGATGGTCGCGCGCCAGCCGCAGCAACAGGGTGTCGTCCTGCCACAGACCGCGCAATGGCACAGTCAGCCCCCAAACCAGAAGGAGCAGGGCGAAGTAGAGCACCCCGTCGCTGTTAAGTCCGGCGCCGAGCCGGAGCAGCCACTGGTCCCGTGCTTCCGGAGTCTCACTCAAAACCAGCCCACCAACCGTTAGCTCTCTTGCACGTATAATAGATCGGGAGGCTGCGAGCGTGAATCCTGCGATAGAAAACGAGCTTCATCAACAGCTCAGCCGGATGGACGCCGATGGGCAGCAGCGGGTGCTCAACTTCGCCCGCGCCCTAACTGCAAAAGACGTTCGTGGGCTTCCGGGCAAGTCGCTGATCCATCTCAGTGGAGAGATAGGACGAAGCGATTTGACGCTCATCGAGGGGGCAATCGAGGCCGGCTGCGAGCAGGTCAATCCCGATGAGTGGTAGGTTCCTTCTCGACACAAATCCGGATCGCTGCGGTAGCAATGCAACATCGTGTGACCGTCGTGTCTCGCGATCCGCACTTCAAGGAAATCGCCGGCCTGGATCTGCGGGTGTGGTGAGCAGAGGAAGAGGGGAACCCCAACCACTTAACCCGCATGGGCTACAATTCCTATCGTGTCTCTCGAGTGGGACGAGGCCAAACGTGAATCGAACATCCAGCGCCACGGTTTGGACTTCGTTGACGCATGGGAGGTGTTTCTCGCCCCTATGCTCACCGCGCCGGATACCCGAGCCGACTATGGTGAGGACAGAACTGTGGCCATCGGCTTCCTGCGCGAACTTGTTGTTGTGATCGTTTTCACTGAGCGTGATCCAGATGTCATTCGTGTGATTTCCCTGAGAAAGGCTACAAGCTATGAGCGACAGCGCCTTGACACCTACCTCGAGAACCGATTGGGCTAGAGTCGCAGCGCTCTCGGATGCCGAGATTGACACTTCCGAAAGCCCACTCCTCGACGATGCGTTCTTCGTTCATGCAACCGTGCGTATGCCGAATCGACCTCTCGCTGAAGTGACGCTCCATATCGATCCGCTGCTTCTTCGTTGGTTTCAGAATCAAAGCGCAGAGTACGAGCGGCTCATCAATGCAGCACTGCGGATCTATGTGGAGGCCCATTCCTCCTACGGACCCCCGGGCAAGGGCGCGTAACCCGATCCTCTAACATGGCTGTAGATCAAGGCTGAAGCGGAGACTCTCCCTTGATCCCTCACTTCACGCCGAACGGCGGCGGGACGCCGCCGGGCCAGCCGCCGAGACGGCGGCGTTCCACTGAGACGGCTGCCGGCGCCACGCAGATTTCCGTCACTTCACGGTGATGCGTACCTCCTCACTATTCGCACGAATCTCCGGTACGTACATCGCTTGACCCATCAGCGGGAGTGCGTGGAAGGAGCCGGGGACTTCGGCGCGAAGGGTGTAGCGGATTTCCCAGATTCCCTGGGGGAGTTGGGAGGCGAAGATGGCTACTTTGCGGTCTCTCAGCTCCTGGTAGAGCCATTCGGTGCGGCCGGTGGTGTCGGTGTTGGTGATGCGTTGGATGACTGAGTGTTTTTCCATTGCGGGACGCTTCGCTTCCACGAACTTTCGGGTCACGGCGCCGGACTTCAGTTCGGTGGCGTAGAGCGGTTGGCCGCTTTGGATCTCGACTGCTTCCAGGCCGGCGGGTTTGAGGTCTTCGAAGAGAAGGTACTCGTAGTCGTTCTTCGTTTCTACTGTCACGACGACTTCGACGCGCTCGCCGCTGTTGATGGTCTCGCCGTCGCGCAATGGGACCTTGTCGTAGACCTGGCCCTTCAATAACGTGGGATGCCCGACGAGGTGGTAGTAGTCGCGGCGGACGAAGATCTCGTTGCCGGCGGCTTTGATCGGCTCCTCGAGAGAGAAGAATCTGGCCTCGACGGCGAAGTAGAGGGAGCCGGTGCCGCTCGTTCGATGAATGTGGATCGTAGGGTGTTGGGGGTCGGGGGTCGGGGGTCGGAGATGGGACTCCGACTCAGTTTCTGTTTGTGTTTGGACCTTCGGCGATCGATCGAAGACGCTCGCGGGGATTGGGACTCCGCTCCCCTCCCCGATCACGTTTGCGGGAATCGTCCAGCGGCTGGGGGCGCGCAGGATTTCGGAGGGCTTCACGGTTTGGGTGGCGATGTGGATGCCGTTGGCGGTGATCTCGTAGGTGGCTTCGCTGGTCAGCTCGCCGCTGGCGTGGAGGTACTCGTCGAGGGCCAGGATGGTGATGGCAGTGTCTCTGGTGTTGTTCCACTGCGCGCCGCGGCGGTTCTTGATCAACCAGTTCGTTACCGGCTCGATGAGTTTGTTCTGGGGATCGATCTCGACGAGGGCCATGAGGGCGAATGACGTCGACTCGACGGGGCCGTCGGACCAGCGCCACCACATTCCGTCCTCGCCCCAGTGGGCGGTGGCCATCGTCTCGGCGCTGCCTGCGGTGCGGCCGTTCTCGCCGTGAATGAGTACCGAGGCGTCGGGGGCGCGGTCGATGCGGACGCCGTTCTCGAGGTTTCTTATGAGGATGTTCGCTCGCTCGGCGTTGCCGAAATCATTCTCGGCGAGGGCGAAGAGGGCGCGGGCGTAGGCGGTGAGTTTTTCGCGATGCTCCCAGATGTTGTCGAGGGCTTTCGACTCGAGTTTGTTTGGGACGGTGGTCTTCTTCCCCGTCAGAGCGGGCGGGACGCCCGCGGTCCCAGGGTGCGCTCTTCGCCAGGCGCCGAGGGCGTGGAGGAGCCAGGCTTGTTCTTCGCGGTTCGTTTCGTAGTTCACGAGTTTTGTGTCGAGCCAGTTGGCGGCGTTATCGACTGCCTGCGTGTGAATCGTGAGGCCGCCTTCGCGGGCGACGGCGAAGCCCCAGATGACGTAGGCGGTCATGTAGGGATCGCTCGATCCTTCCTTCCACCAGCCCCAGCCGCCGTCGTCGTGCTGGAAGTCGTAGAGGCGCTTCATGCCGGCGGCGGTGATGCGATCGAGTTCGCCGAGGTCATGTTTGCCTTTGGGATGGGTCTCGGAGGCGGGGCTGGCTTCGATGCCGCCGAACATGCGGCCGGCGATGTCGGCGGGATCGGCGCCGATGCCGCGCAGCGTGCGGGCGACGATCGCGGCGGGGAGGAAGCGGCTCATGGTCTGCTCGGTGCAGCCGTAGGGATAGTCGATCAGGTACGGCAGCGCGTCGAGCATTGTCACGGCCAGGCTTGGCGTGACCTGAATGGTGACGTTGGTCGATCCGACGCGGCGCTCGGCGGGGAGGTCGAGCTTGATCACCGCGTCGTCACCGCGCATGCGGCCGGACTTCGCGATCAGCTTGTCGATGCCGTGGTCATAGATCGGGAAGGTCTTCTCCATGGCGTCGGAGAACTTGTCGCCGCGGGCGCTGACCTGCAGACTGGCCGTGCCGGGCGCTTCAACGCCGAGGAGCCAGTCGACGCGCGTCTCGCCGTTGGCGGGGACGTCGACGAGCGGGTCTTCGTGCAGCGAACGCTGTCCGTTGGCTAACGGGTCGATCCGCGTCAGACCGCCGTGGGAGAGCGACGGCCGCACCTGCATCAGCGCGTCGGTGTTGTTGTCGATGACGGCGGAGATGGTGACCTTGTCGCCGACGACAAAGAAGCGCGGACCTTCGAGCCGCACGATGAGCGGCTTCTTCGTCCGCGCCGTGCTCGTGGCCATGCCGAACTGGTTCGTTGCTGAGACAGCGCGTGCGGTGGCGCGCCATGTCGTCAACGAGTCGGGATAGGTGATCTTGATCGTGGCGACGCCGTTCGCGTCGGTCTTCACATCGGGCTGCCAGATGATGGTGGAGCGGAAGTCGTTGCGGACCTGAACCGCGGGCTCGGCCGTTCCGGCTTGACTCACGACCGGCTTGGGAGCGGACGGCGGAGGCGGTGGCGCCATCACCGGCATGGACGCTGATTTCGCCATGACCAGCGGTGCCGCCGCCGTCACCGTGATCGCCTCGGCGACCGCACCGCCTGCTACTCCGCCAACCACGCCAGCGGTAAGGCCATCGACCGTCCAACGATCCTTATCGATCTCGTTCTTCGCACGTTCGTCCGCGAGCTGGTCCACCATCCGCTCGTCGACGACTTTCCCGTCGTCGAGGATGAATTTCGCGTAACGCCCCTGCTGCACGCTGGCCGAGGTTTGAACATTCGCGCTGCGCTTGGTGCCGAAGAAGAACTGCCGAGGATCGCCGGCGAAGTCGCTTTGAATGGCGTAGACGGAATCGTCGACGAATCCGAGTCCGATTTCGGCAGACAACGGCTTGCCGTCGGCGTCGCGCGTCGTGACCGTGAGCGTTCCTTCCTCCCGAGGCTGGTATTGCTCGCGGTCAGGTTTCACGGAAACATCAACGACATTCCTCAGCGGCGGAACGACGATCTCCTTCTGATCGACGGAAAGCGCCAGATCGGCAACGCTGGCCGCGTTGAGATAGGCGTTCGGTACATGCTTTTCTTCGATGGGGATCTCGATGAGCTTCACGGTCCCTTCGACGTGCACGAGGCGGTAGTCGAGGATCGATTCGGCATCGACGCTGAAGAGCACCCAGCGGTTGCTCGTGGGCGTCACGATCATCACCGGCGCGGTCTGGCCGGCGCGGAAGGCGGCGTCGTCAACGATGATCTCGACGCCGTCGTGGCGATAGCCGATGTCGCGAACGTCGTGCGACACGACCCAGACGGTCGTCTCGGTGGTGACGACATCGCGCTGCGCCATCGGTGCGTTGGGCTTTGACGGATCGCGGTCGGGACTCGACCAGCTCACGCGATAGTAACCGTCGCGGCTCGGCGTGAACGTAACCCTGGCCTCCCCGCTCGCGTCGGTCTCGCTCTTCATCGTCAGAACATCTTCGTGCTTGTATCCGCGCGACTTGAGCTGCCAGCCGCACGGATCGTGCGGCTTCGGCGGGAAGATGCGCATCGTGCCACGCACGCGCTCGAGCTCCGCGCCGCTGACTTCGCGGCCCTGCGGATCGATCCACGACTCGTCCCACCAGCCGCGCGTGATCGTCACCGTGCCGCTTGCGTGGACGGGATTGTCATTGGCATCGATGGCCTTGAAGTCAATGGCCGCCTTCTGGTTGGGCTGGTAGACGTAGTGCTCCGGATCGGCGTGCACGAGGTAGCGCTGGCGCGTGACGCGCACACTGCCGCTGCCGGTGATCTCGCGCCGGGACGCGTCGGTGACGCGTGCTTCGATCCGATACTGAACTTCGTTGCCATCGCGCTGCGTCGGCAGGTGGATGACGGCGTGGCCGTTCGCGTCGGTCGTCAAGGTTTCCCGTTTGATGATCTGGCCGTTGCCGTAGTAGTTGTTCGGCTCCGTGGCGTTTGCGTACAGCCAGGCGTAGTCGCGCGGACGCCACCACCATCGCGTGTACGGACGCGAGTAGACGACCGCTTCGACCTTCGCGTTCGCAACCGGACCGCCGTAGTAGTAGCTGGCGTCGATGCTCGCTTCGATTGTGTCGCCGAGGCGGAAGAGTTTCTTCTTGCCGTTCTCCTCGGGGGTGTGAACCTCGACCTTGAGCTCCGGGAGCTTGTACTCCTCGAGGCGGAAGAGCTGCGCGCTTCCGACGTCATTCTTCCCGTCGCGGAACGAGATGTCGTAGACGCCGAGGGGCATCGTGGCGGTGAGAGGGAGCGAGCCCCAGGCGCTGCCGAAGGCGTTCAGCTTCGCCGATCCGTCGGCGACCTTCGTCCCGCGCGGATCGGTGATCGTGTAATGAAGCGTCGCCCCGGCGGGATTCGTTGGCGTCTCCCCATCGAATCGCCGCGCGGTGAATTTCCACTGCACGGTCTCCTCGGGACGATAGGCAGGACGATCGGTATAGGCGTAGATGCGCCATTGATCCTGTTCGCCGTATCGTCCTCCCTTCGAAGCCGTGGCAAACGCCTGCCGGCCGTCGCCCTGGGCGATGGCTGCGAAGAGGTTCATGTACTGCGTCTGCCCGACGCTTACCTCGGCAAGACCATCAGCGTTGGTCGTGGCGTCGAATGAATGCGCCACATCGTGTCCGTCTTCTCCGTGGCGCTCCCAGATTCTGAGGCGAGCCTTGGCGATCGGCGCACCGGTCAACGCACTGCACGCGAACACGACAACCTTCGACATATCCGTTCGCAGGACGACCGAGGCATCGGTGATCAGGACGAGCGCGCGCTCGGACGTGCCGCCGCCGTTGGCCTCCAGCAGGTACGCGCCAGCCGGCAGCTTGGGATCGATGCGGATGTGATCGGAGCCGGGCTCGTGATCGCCTTTGTCTTCGGTCTCCTTCTTCCAGTTGCGGATGCTGGCGGAGGGTGGCGCGGTGATCGATGCCAGCCAGCTCGGCGAGGCACTGAGGTTCACGTCGCTGGTGAGGTCGATGGAGGAGAGGGTGAGATCGATCGACTTCACGTTTCGCCACGACAGCGCGAACTCCACCTCGGAGTCGGGAAGAAAGACGTTGGAGACCTGCACCGAGACTGTGGGGCTCGTGATGCGCTCGACGGCGTTCTTCGCCTCGTCGCGGAACCGGCTCTCACCGTTCGCGAACTCGGGAAGGATGCGGCGATACATCACCAATGCCTTCGTGTAATCCGCCCGCCGCTGCGCGCGTCCATCGTCGAGAATGACTACGCGTCCCTGCCGCTCCAACCAGCGGCCATACATGATCAAAGCGTTGTCGTAGTGCTTGCTGACGTTGCCTTCGCGGATGGCCGCCTCGAGCTCCTCGCCGACGCGGTCCTGATCGCCTGAGTTGAAAAGCCGAACGCCGAGGATGTATCGAAATGTCTGGCGGTCGGCCGGCGTGACGGCGATCTTCGCCGCATTCTCGAAGACGTCGATCGAGATCTGCTGGGGGACACCGTAGAGATAGTCGTCATCAGATGATGAGAAACTGCGCACGATGTCGAGGTAGTGCGTTCGCGCGTTCGCGATGTCGTCGCTGCCGGCCCACCAGTCGAGCGCGGCTTCGTAGTGGGGCATCGGGGAGAGCCCGGTGTTGACTGGCGAGCTCGCAAAATCACCCAGCGATTCGTTGACCTCGGCCCAGAGCTTGTCGTGATCGTCGCCCGCCTCGCGAAGGATCGCGAGCAGCTCGTCGCGCGCTTTGGCGACGCCGGTGTTGTCGCTCTTCGGATCGTTCGCTTCCGCACGCCAGAACGTGTCGGCGAGGCGGAATCGCACCCAGCGTTTCTCTTCCGGCTGCAATGATTCCGGCTTCACCTTCGCGTACAGCTCGTGCGCCCGCGCGTACGAGCGCTCCCCAATCGCGACCTCGGCCTCACGCCGCAGCGTTTGATAGTTCGATGTGCCGGCTGTTACTACAGGCACCGCTGTGCCGAAGAAGATATTGCCGGGAGTCGGAAGGAACGAAAGTGTGGAGAAGACCAGCGCGACGAGATTCACGGTTACCCCCAGGTACTACACGGCTGATTAGATGAGGGATTGGGAAAAAAGGAAACCGATGGAAGGGGTCAGACCGGAAGTGGAAGTGACGAAAATTGTCTGGGCTTCCTGCCAGCGCCATCCTCCGTCACTTCCACTTCCGGTCTGACCCCTTCCACGCGTGGTAGGATCTTTGCGGGTCCGGAATGAATGCTCTGACGTCGATTTTCAGCGTTCGCTCGCTCGCTGCGGGGATGCTGCTCGCCTTCGCGGCGGTGCTGCTGCTCATCCTCATCATTTCGTTCCGCTCGCGTGCCGTCGTCTTCTGCCAGTACCTGCAGACGATGACCGGAATCAAGCTGAAGCCGTATCAGGTGGCGAAGGTCTATCGCGAGCGCGGACCTGACGGCGTGCGCGAGTTCTTCCTCGATCTCATCATCAAGGAAGACCTCAAGCAGGGACCGCTGGTGATCCCTTCCGATGAAGCCAGCGGACATTAAGCCGGAGATTCCGTTCGCGACGCTCGCCTCAGTCGACCTCCGCGTTGGCACGATCGAGTCCGTTCATGACGTCGCGGCGTCGTCGAAACTGATTCGCATGGTCGTCGACTTCGGCGATCACACGCGGAACATCCTCGCCGGGATGAAGAAGGAACGGAGCGACATCAACGCCATCGTCGGCAGGCAGGCACTGTTCGTCGTGAACCTTCCGCCGCGAACGATGGCGGGTGAAGTGTCCGAGGGGATGTTGTTCGATGTGGGATTCGCGGATGGTATCGAGCCCGCGCTTCTGAGTCCGGAGCGGCCGGTTCCGAACGGAACGCGGGCGGGGTGAAGCATGAACCACAGAGACGCAGAGGTCGCAGAGATGACTCTTTCTCAGTGACATCTGCGTCTCTGTGGTGACGGTTTTTGGTGAAGTAAAATCCGGATTGACTCCAGGGCACAGACACTCCTGTCTGTGCTGCAGTCCCGCGGCAGTTCCATCGTTTATAATCTCGTCATCCATCTAGAACCAGCAGGCAACGTTCTACCTGGGGTGGAACAAGGGGGCTCCTTTGCCGCTTCGCACGTCGCTGTTGATGGTCTTTGTCTTTGTTCTGGCCCTACCTCTTCTGGGAGCCGATCCGGCGCACGCTCGCGCTGACTACGACCAGTTGCAGAGGTGGCAATTCACGATCGAGCCGATCGCGCTCACCGAGCCGCTCACGATCGGCCGCGACGTGGCCATGATCAAGCTCCTCTCCGGCAAGGTGCATCTCATGCAGCCGGTATCGGGCCGTACGACCGGACTGGTGTTCGAAGGCGAAGGACGTTTCACGATGGCCGTGCCCGACCCGATCGAACGCGCGCAGTTGCGCCGCTTTTCCCGGCACGACATTTCCTCGGTCGACGTTCGCTTCACGCAGCTCGTCCTGCGAGTCTCCGACTACACGATCGACAAGCTCTTTCCCGGCGCCGCGCAGGTTTCGTGGGCGAAGAATGCCCTGGCCGAAAACCGACACAACCACTGGCTGATCGACCTCCGCCGCGATATCGACGCCAAAGTCATCGCTGCGATGCTGAATCCGGGAGCGTTGCAAATCACGGCGGCGATGAAGACGCCCGACTTCGACTGGCTCACCTTCGACTACGACTCGACCCGCCGCGAAGAGATCCAGTTGGTCCGGTTCGACCGCCGCACCGAAGAGGTGTGGATCAGCCTCGATCGGGCCAAGGATCGGGATGCGAACGGCGGCCACGGCGCGTCCGATGTCCGGCCGGCCACCATCAGTAGTCTCGATATCAAAGCCGATCTCTCGAAAGGCAAATGGAACCCGCGCCGCGTCGGCGCGACCGACCAGGCCATGCTCAATGGCCACTACACGGTCGGCGAAGTGATCACTCCGAACATCGACGGCATCGGTGCGCTGCCGATGATCTTGTATCCGACTGCGAAGAACGTTACGGCGATCGACGACAAGGGCCAGCCGCTGACGATCCTCCGAGACCACATCGGAGCGCGAAGCGCGGGAATCGACAACGACGTCTCCGACAGCACCATGACCGTGATCTTCCCGGCGCCGCTGCGAGCCAATGCCTCACGCGTCGTCACCTTCCAGTACGATCTCGAAACGCCGAACTACGCACCAGGAAACGCCTGGTATCCGACCGTTCCCGATGCCTTCGACGCCACGACCGCGCACCTGGAGTTGAAAGTCGGGAAGCACAATGAAGTGCGCTCGATGGGGCGGCGAGCCAGCGAGACGGAAGCGCCGGACGGAACGAAAACGTCGGTGTGGATTGTCGAAAAGCCCGCCAAGATGGTGACCTTCTCGACCGCCGAGCGTTTCATCGAGGTTCCACTCGAGATCGCGGGAGCGCCGAAAGTCATCTCGTTCGGAACGGTCACCGGCATGGATCCGGGCAATCGGATCCGCAACGCCGGCGCCGACGTCATCAACTCGCTTCGCTTCTATCAATTCCTCTTCGACGACAAGCTCGACACGCCGCAGATCTACGTCACCGCCATCGCCGCGGGGCACGGTCAGGCCTTCGACGGCTTCCTCCACTTATCCGAGTTCTCCTACGAAGAACATCCCGGCGCGACGGAGCTCTTCCGCACGCATGAAGTGGCTCACGAGTGGTGGGGTCACAAGGTCGGCTGGAAAACGTATCGCGATCAGTGGCTCAGCGAGTCGCTCGCCGAATACTCCGCGATGATGTTCGTGCAGGCGACCGTGAAAGGCGGCGACAAGTACTACGACGAGATCGTCAGCGTGTACGACAGCATCGTGCAGGGCAACATGGCCGGCGGATTCAGCAAGTTCAACCGTCCCTGGCTGATCGAGTTCAACCCCGCCGCGCGCGCACGCATCGGACCGATCGGCGTCGGCTATCGCGCCGCGACCGCCGAGGTGCCTGCCGGGTACGAGATCCAGGCGTATTTCAAAGGGCCGCTCGTACTGCACATGCTGCGAACGTTGTTGCGCTTCAAGACGGGGCACGACGAAGTCTTCGTCAAGATCCTGCGAGACTTCGTCAAAGACTACAGCGGCAAGGACGCCAGCACCGCCGACTTTCAGAAAGAGGTCGAGAAGAATGCGCCGGGCGACTGGAGCTTCTTCTTCAATTCCTGGATCTACGACTCCGCCATTCCCACCATTCGCTGGAGCTACAAGCTCGAACCGACGGCAACGGGCGGTTCAAAGATCAGCGTCACCGTGAAGCGGAGCGGCGTGGGCGACGACTTCGTGATGGTGGCGCCGGTGCGCGTCGAATTCGATGGCAACCGCGCCGGCATGTTCTACGTCTTCATCAATAAGAACGAGCAGACCGTGACCCAGGTACTCTCGTCCACCCCTCGGAATGTCGTCTTCGCGCCGGATCATTCGTTGCTCGCGAACATCCGGCGGGAGTAATCTGTCTCGACCGCTTTCCCAGGAGAGACCCTCAAACATGCGCCTTACTTCGATCGTGGCAATGGCCATCGTCGCAGCCACACCACTGACCGCAGCCGTGCGCAGCGCTCGCGCAACGCACGAGATGCGGCAGACGACGCCACCAGCGGTTCCAAAGAGCGGCGTCCGCGCCGAGTTGCTCCACGATCTCGATGACGTGCAGAAGAAGATCCTCTCGCTGGCGACGGCCGTACCAGCCGACAAGTATGGATGGCGGCCGGCTCGTGGAGTCCGTTCCGTGAGCGAGGTCTACATGCACATGGCTGGCGGCAACTACACGCTGGTCAGTTTCGTCGGCGACCATCCGATGCTCGACACCCGTTCGTTCGAGCGGATCACGGAAAAGCCGCGCATCATCGAAGAGCTCCGCAAGTCGTTCGAGCACCTGCGCGACGCGATCATCAACACCTCGGACGCCGATCTCGACAAATCGATTCACATGTTCGGCAACGACAGCACCGAGCGCGCCGCCTTCATGCTGGCCCTCAACCACATCCACGAGCACCTCGGCCAATCCGTCGCCTACGCGCGGATGAACGGCATCGTGCCGCCGTGGAGCACGGAGTAGGCGTTCTATCGTCCGAAAAGCGTTTCACGCGGAGCCGCGGAGCACGCAGAGAAACCCTCCGCATCTCCGCGCCTCCGCGTGACCGGTTTGGAAGTTGAACGTGGGTAAAGCCGGTTCTACGATGATGTGATGATCAGACAGATCGAGGTCGCTGAGCTGGGGCCAAAGTTCGAAGCGCTGGTGGACGAGTTCCTGAAGAACGGCCGCGAGATTCTATTTACGCGCGATGGCAATGTTGTCGCGAGGTTGGTGCCCGTCGAAAACGCCGCCGTGTCCGACAGCGCACCCGTAGAAGCCAGGGTTTTCTACAACGGCCGCTGGATGATCCCGGCGGCGGCGGAACGTGAGCGCTCGATCGATTACCTGCGCGGGTCCGGCAAGATCCCGGGTGACATTGTTTCGCCTATCGACGACGGCCCGCTCGCTGGCAGCGTTGTCCATGAAGATGACATCGTCAGCCCGATCGACGGTGAGTGAAGTCGCGACGTGATCGTGACAGACACGTGATCGCGCAGGCTTCTTCAGCCGTCCACTTGCTGGGAATGCCCCTGCGATCTCGTACGACCATAGACACGCGTGATGGAATCCACCACAGAGACACTGAGTTCACTGAGTCGTTCGCTTTCCACTCCGTGATCTCTGCGTCTCTGTGGTTCATGATTCTTCGCCCGTCTACGCCTCCACCAACTGCTTTGCGAACATCCCCGGCGTGTAGGCGGTGACATGTCCGGTGAACGCTGAGGCGGCGACGGTCAGCGGGGAGGCCAGCCACAACTTGCCGGGGCCGGAGCGGCCTTTGTAGTTGCGGTTGATCGCGCTGATCGTGACCTGATCGGAATCCTCGGACACGCCCGGACCGCAGCCGATGCAGGCGCCGCAGCCGGGGTTGAGGACGATGGCGCCGGCGCGCTCGAACGTATCGAGCAGACCGTTCTCGCGTGCGAACGTCTCGACCGCTTGCGACCCGAATTGGATGTAGAACTTCACACCGTCCGCGACTTTCAGACCGGCGTCGACCGCCTCCTTCGCTACCTGGTGGTAGAAGAGGAAGTCGTCCACCTTGCCCGCGGTACAGGAGCCGGCGTAGGCGATATCGATTTTCACATCGCTGACCTGGTCAACGAATGCGCCGTTCGTCGGATCGGACGGGATGCCGCGATCGGGATCGCCCGGATGCGCCACCATCGGACGGATCTCGCTGAGGTCGATCGTGTGCACGCCGCCGGCGTACACCGCGTCAGGGTCGGGAGCGACCGCACGCGCGCGGAGCGCTTCGATGCCGGCGTCGGGACGCATGGCAGCAATCCAGGCGAATGTCTTTTCGTCCGCCTCGATGATCGCCGTTCGCGCCGCGCATTCGGTGGCCATGTTCGCCAGCGTTGCCCGTTCGTCCATCGACAGCGAGCGCAAACCGGGACCGGTGAACTCCATGATCCTGTCGAGCGTCAGTTGCGGCTTCGCGTAGTTCAGAAGAATGTAGAGCATCACGTCTTTCGCGGTGACGTTCTCACGCAAGTTCCCAACGAGCTCGAAGCGGATCGACTCCGAAACCTCAACCTGAGTAAATCCCGAATGCACGAGGTTCGCGTACTCGGTGGCGCCGACGCCCCACGCCAGCGCGTTGTTTACGCCGCCCATGCAGGTGTGGCTGTCGGTGGCCTGAATGAAGTCGCCCGGATCGATGATGTACTCGCGCGCGACTTCGTGGCAGATGCCGGGAGAGATGTTGTCGACCGCCGAAAAATCGCGGCAATCAGTGTGCTGCTGAAACGCGCGTTGCAGGTCGCGCAGCGTCTGGATCTTCCCCATGAACGGCCGCATGCGCGCCACGTCGTCCGCGTAGATGAGGTGATCCTCGAACACCGCAAACTTCTGCGGATTCTTGATCGCGTAGTCAGGTCCGTACTCCTGCTCGAGGAAGTAGTGAACCTGTGCCGTCGTGAACTCGTGCGTATAACCGCCATCGACCTCGACGACGATGGCATCGCCGGGCTTTACGGGGGTGTCGGGTGTCGGGTGTCGGGTGTCGGAGCTGGCAGCGGAAGAGTCGGTGGTACTCCGACCCCCGACCCCCGACTCGCGACCCCCGCGCACCACATGCCTCGCAAGAATCTTCTCCCCCATCGTCATCGGACGCTTCGGTGTGTCCGGAACCGGCACCTGAATCTCGCCACGCGCGACCGCTTTCGCAAACGGGAGGAGGCCGCCTTCGCGGATGATGAGCTGCGTAATAGCATCGCGGCCTTTGCAAAACTCATCGATTGGGATTCCCTCGCCTGCCTGTAGCCGGATGAGCATGGCGTGGTCCGCCATCAGCAGTCCCTGGTTGATGTTGTTGCCCGCGTGGATCGGTGCGAACGACGCAGCCACGGCGATGCGGATGCCGCTCCAGACCTCGCACTGCGTCGCCGTCTCGCGTGAGCTGCCGACGCCTTTGCGGTAGCCGCTGACGATCACTTCGAAATTGCCGTTGATCAGCGCGTCGTGCTCGAACAGCCGCTTCCCGTCCACGATCAGCCCCGCGTACGCATCCTCGGCGATGTCTTCCGGCTTGTGGCTGAAGCAGACCCAGGCCGGCGTCATGGCGTCGGTGTTGATGTCGTCGAGCAGATCCTCGACGCGCAGATCCTTCATCTGAAGATCGAGCTCGCCGCGAAGCTGCTTCCGGATGAGCTCCGGATCTTTGGTCAGAAAGAGAACGCGCTTGCCGGGTGTGAGTTGGATGGTCTGTGCAGGTTTCATGAGTAGATTAGTAGATCAGAGATCAGTGGTCAGGAGGAGGCGGGAGTCGGAATCTTCGATGGCGTCTTGCTGCGATCCGCCTTCGTTGCACGAAGCGCGCACGATGCGCAGTCTACTAATCCACGAATCAACTAATCTACTGATCCACTCCAACGATCGATAAGCTGACTAACATACTTATCTAATCCACTGATCTGCGATTCGGCGAATCTACTGCGTCGCGAGAGCCAAATCCCGTGACATGATTCACGGCCATGCTTGCTGCGGGCACGATGCTCGGTCCGTACAAGATCCTCACGGCCATCGGCGCGGGCGGGATGGGCGAGGTGTACCGAGCGCAGGATACCCGCCTCGGCCGCGACGTTGCGGTCAAAGTCCTCACGCGCAATCTCTCCGGGGACGTCGAGGCGCTGCGGCGGTTCGAACAGGAAGCGAGAGCGGCCGGGATGCTCAACCATCCCAACATCCTGGCCATCTACGACATCGGCAACGAAGGCGGCCAGAACTACATCGTCTCCGAATTGCTGGAAGGGGAATCGCTCCGGGCCCGCATCCGTCACGGTGCCATTCCGCCGCGCAAGGCGCTCGACTACGCCGCGCAGATCGCCCGCGGCCTCACCGCCGCCCACGAGCGCAACATCGTCCATCGCGACCTCAAGCCGGAGAATCTCTTCATCACCCGCGACGGCCACGTCAAGATCCTCGACTTCGGTCTGGCCAAACTGGCGGGCCCACGCCTGCCGAACGCCACGCCCGGCGACGAGCACGAGCTGACGCTGCCGGCGACGCCCACCGAGCCTGGGCGCCTGATGGGGACGATCGGCTACATGGCGCCGGAGCAGGTGCGCGGCGGCAGCGGCGACAACCGCTCCGACATCTTTGCGTTCGGCGTCATCCTTTACGAGATGCTGGCGGGCGTGCAGGCGTTCCGCGCCGAGTCGCCGATCGAGACGCTCAACTCCATCCTCAAAGACGATCCACCCGACTTCTTCGAGTTGAATATCCGCGTTCCTGACGCGATCGATCGCGTCGTCCGGCACTGCCTGGAAAAGAATCCGGACGAGCGTTTCCAGTCTGCGCGCGACCTCGCCTTCGACCTCGGCTCACTCTCCGGACTGACCAGTCAGGCTGTTTCGTTTCTGCCCATGTGGCGCATTCGTCCGCGCAATCTGATGAAACCGCTCGCGATCGCTGCCGCGATTCTTGCGGCCGCGGCGGTTGCCTATCTGGCCGGACAGCGGCGCGGCACGCAACCGCCGCCGTCGTACCGCCGGCTGACGTTCCGCAGCGGCACGATCTTCAATGCCCGCTTCTCGCCCGACGGCCAGACGGTCTTCTACGGCGCGCGCTGGAGCGGGAAACCGATGTCGATTTTTTCCGTTCGCGCCGATTCCCCCGAATCGCGCGATCTCGAGATGGGCGCTGAGACCGAGATTCTCGCGGTGTCGCGCGGCGGCCAACTGGCCATCTCGCTTCATCGTCATCCCATCGGCTACGTGCGCGAGAGCGGCACGCTGGCGCAGGTCCCGATCGCCGGCGGCGCGCCGCGCGAGATCCTCGATGATGTCGAGTATGCCGATTGGTCACCGGACGGACGGCTCGCCGTCGTGCGCACCGTCGGTGGCCGCTGCCGGCTGGAGTTCCCGATCGGCACTGTCCTCTACGACACGGTGGGATGGATCAGCCATCCTCGCTTCAATCCGGCCGGCGACACGATCGCGCTTCTCGATCATCCGTTCTTCAACGACGACCGCGGCTCCGTCGTCCTGGTCACGCTCGCCGGCAAAGCGCACCGCGCGCTGACCAAAGAGTCGCAGAGCATCCAAGGCCTGGCCTGGACTGCGGCCGGCAACGAGATCGTTTTTTCGTCCGAGGACGGCACCACGTCCCGTTCCGTTCGCGCGGTGTCGCTGCGCGGCAAAGAGCGGCTGATTGCCGCAGGCGCCGGCCCGCTCTGGCTGCACGACGTCGCGCCGGACGGGCGCATCCTCGTCACGCGCGAGATCGTTCGTGCCGGGATCGTGGCCATTCGCGCGAACGACAAGCCGGTCGATCTCTCCTGGTTCGACTACTCCGTGGTGCGCGATCTTTCCGCGGATGGCAAGACGATCGTTTTCTCGGAATCGGGCGAAGCAGGCGGCGCGATCTTTGGCGTCTACATCCGCGGTATCGACGGCTCCCCCGCCATCCGCCTCGGCGACGGCACATCCGAGGCCTTGTCGCCGGATGGAGAGTGGGTGCTGTCGATTCCGCGTAACCGCAAGCCGGCGCAGATCGTCATGCTGCCGACCGGCGCCGGTCAGCCGCGGCAAATCACAAGAGACCGCATCAATCACCGCAACGCGCGCTGGATGCCAGACGGCACACACATCTTCTTTCAGGGAAACGAAGAAGGCCAACCGCCCAAACTCTGGATTCAGGCGCTCGACGGAAGTGCGCCGCGCGCCATCACCCCCGAGAACGTCAGCGGCACGCAGGTCACGCCCGACGGCCGCTACGTACTGGGCCGCACGACCGACCGCAAGTTCTCTCTCTATCCGATCGCGGGCGGCGCTCCCCTTCCCGTCCCCGCGCTCAAGACCGGCGACGTCCCCACGCACTTCACCGCCGACGGCAGCTCTCTGTTCGTCGCCACATTCGGCAAAATCCCGGCAATGCTCTACAAGATCGATCTGGCCTCCGGTAGTCGCACGCTCTGGCGCGAAGCCATGCCCGCCGACCCCTCAGGCCTCATCAACGTCGGCCCGATCCTCGTCACACCCGACGGCGCGACGACGGTGTACAGCTACACGCGATTGCTGTCGGATTTGTATGTGATTGCCCGCTAAGGAGTGCGTGCGTCTCGCACGCGGGCATTCGGGCGTCTCGCCCGAATGCTTCTTCTGAGCTACCAGTCAAGGATTTCCCGGGTCCCAAGCACCGTCGCGTACTCCCCATCCAGATTCGCAAGCGACATGGCGTAAACCTCTTCGGCCGTTCGCCAGCGGCCGGCGAAATCGTGACGGCCGAAGGTGGCGGTGGCGTCGGATGCGACGATCGTTTGGAAGCCGAGGTTGCCCGACATCCGGGCGGTGGCCTCGACCGAGTTGTTCGTGATCACGCCGGCGATCACGACCTGGACGACGCTCAGGGAGCGAAGCATTTCCTCGAGGCGTGTACCGATGAAGGCGCTGTTGGTCGATTTCTCGATGACCGGCTCGCCGTCGATCGGTGTCACTTCTTTCTTGAATTCGAAGAGTGGTTGGCCGCGGAGGTAGGTCGAATTCAGATCAGTCGATGCGTGACGGATATGGAAGATCGGCCATTTTCTTTCACGCCAATGCGCCAGCAGTGCCGCCATCTTCTCCTCGGCGTCCGGATTGTTCCGATCGTTGCCCCAGCTCGGGTCGTCGATCGCGTATTGAACGTCGATGAGGATCAGTGCAGGTTTGGACATGGAGACCATGAACAGTAATACGCTACCTCGATGCCGCAGGTGGTCATTCTCTCGCTCTTCCTCGGGTTGGTCACCGGGATGCAGACCGTGGTGCTGCGCGTCGGGCCGGCGGTGAAGTCGGTGCGCATCGAGCTCGGCGGACGCGAGGCGGCCAGGCTCACCGGCGAACCGTGGACGGCGAAGATCGACTTCGGCACGGCGCTGATTCCCCGGGAGCTCGTCGCCATCGCCTATGACGGCGCGGGGAAGGAGCTTGCGCGCGCGTCGCAGCTCACCAATCTCTCGCCTCCGCCCGCGGAGCTCGACATCATTATCCATACCGAGGGACAGCGGCCGGCCGAAGCGGAGCTCGTGGGACGGCATCGAATTCATAAGCATGCCGAGGCGGCGACGCTGCTGCTCGACGGCAAGGAATTGAAGCTGAGTAGGAGTTTCCGCGCGAAGCTGCCGCCGCTCGAGCCGTCGCATACGCACGTCCTGTCGGCCGAGATGCGATTCGAAGATGGGCTGGTGGCGCGGCGCGATCTAGTCCTCGAAGGCGAGTTCTCGCGCGACACCGGTTACGAGTTGAGCGCCGTGCTCGTCTCCCTCACCGGCAACGAGCCATCGAGCCTTGAAGGCTGCTTCTCCGCCGGCGGCAACGCGCTGCGCGCCAGTGCGATCGAGAAAACGGACGCGCTGGTGATCATGGTCAAAGATCCCGACTCCCGCGATCTGCTGGCGCGCCTTCTGATCGATGGCAACCGCCGCGAATTCAGCCTCGGCGCTGACACGACGGAGCGAATGCTCTGGCCCGTTTCCCGACCGTTCAATGCTCCCGGCGAGCCGGTGGCGATTGCCTTTCCGCAGTCGAATGACCGCGGCGGCAGCGGTTCACGTACTCCCGCGACCGTGTCGTGGCTGCTGACGCTTGGGCTATTTCCTCGTCCGAATGCGAACGAGCCTCGCCAGTACGCGGATGCGGTGGCCGTCGCAGGCATGAACGCACGCGAGCGCGGGCAACGCCGCGCCGTCGTCCTGCTCCTCGGCAAGAAGGCCGATCAGAGCCTCTACGCGGCCAAGGTCGTGCGCCGCTATCTCGAAGAAGTCGGCGTGCCGCTGCTGGTCTGGTCGCCGGACGGGCCTCGCCCCGATCTCGCCGGCTCGTGGGGGCCGGTTGAGGACGTGTCGACCGCGTCCGCGCTCATGGCAGCATCGGCGCGGCTGGAGAAAATGCTCGCGCAGCAGCGCATCGTCTGGCTGGCCGCCGATCCGCTCACGGCACTCCGCGCCCAAACCGGGGAACGGTGTGGACTCACGCCTGTCGCGCATCCGCGATAACTCGAGGCCTATCCGCAGATGACGCAGATGGGACGCAGATCAAGGATCGTCTTCCATCTGCGTGCATCTGCGTCATCTGCGGATAAGTGGACCCGGCGGTCCCACCGTGCGGACCGGGTGTCCCACAGTGCGGACCGCGCGTCCCGACCGGGAGGCAGCGAAGAAGCGATCCCTTTCTTGCGAGAGGCCTGGAGTCTCTCGCGAGAAGGTCGAGATTTCTCGCGAGAGACTCGGGGCTTCTCGCAAGAAACCAGCGGACTTCTCGCAAGAGGCCCGAGACTTCTCGCAAGAGGCCCGAGGACTTCTCGCAAGAGGCCCGAGGACTTCTCGCAAGAGGCCCGAGGACTTCTCGCAAGAGGCCGAGGACTTCTCGCAAGAGGCCCGAGGAGTTCTCGCAAGAGGCCCGAGGACTTCTCGCAAGAGGCCGAGGGCTTCTCGCAAGAGACTCGCGGGCTTCTCGCGAGAGATCGGGGGCTTCTCGCAAGAGACCCGGGACTTCTCATCTCCCCGATGATCGCGCTACGCAGGGCGATCAACTGCACCTCGTCCGAACTGCCTGAAAACGCGGCACATGCACAGATGTCGTGCTCGTTGAAACACCCCTCATCCGGCCTTCGGCCACCTTCTCCCCCCACAAACAACGTGGGGGAGAAGGCGCCCGACGCAAAGGAGGCGCTGAAAGGTGCTAGAAATGCGGGGTAGGCTCGAATTCGCGCCTAAGTTATTGCAAACGCATTGCTTGCCTGCTTCGGGGATTCTCGCAGGCCACAGTGTCGTGAATTGTGTCCAAGCCGTAAGTCACTCTCAGACCGAAAGTTGCGCGCGAATGACCCGGGCCGGCTGAAGTGCGAAGGTCTGACCCCACCCGAGACCACCCCGAGACGCCACCCGCGGTCTCGGATGGTCGATCCCTGCAACCGTGCGGACCCGAGGGTTTTCCACGCGGACCCTTGGGTATTCTGTGCCGACCCGGAGGTTTCACCGTGCGGACCGGGCGTCCCACCGCGCGGACTGGACGTCCCCGCTACGCTACGATGTCATCGCGAGTCGGAACTCGGGGGTCGGGGGTCGGACCTGAAGGCCGTGATTGGTTAACGGATTCTTCTCCGACCCCCCGACCCCCGAACACCCGACTCCCGCCCACCATGAAACGTCTCGCAATCGCAGCGGTAATCGCCTGGAGCGCCGTCGCTTCGTCGGCACAGCAGCCGATCGGCGAGTCGATCGAAGTGCGCGTCGTCAACGTCGACGTCGTCGTCCGCGACAAGGCCGGCAAGCCGGTCACCGGGCTGACGAAAGACGATTTCGAGATCTTCGAGAACAACAAGAAACAGGAGATCACGAATCTTTACGAGGTTCGTCCTGGAGTGTCCGCCGCGACTGCCAAAGTGGCCCCGCAGCCATCCAGCGCCGCGGTTCCCGCTGCGGGCGAAACTCCCGCCGATGTCCGCCGCCGGAACATCGTCATGTTCGTCGACAACTACTCGCTCGCTCCGTTCCAGCGGGACAAGATTCTCAAGTCGCTGCAGAAGTTCATCGACGACAGCGTGCGCCCGCAGGATCAGGTCATGCTCGTTCTCTGCACGCAGCAGACGAAAGTCATCACCCCATTCACGAGCGACAGGAGACTCCTGCAACAAGGCATCGAGTCGATCAAGCAAACCGCCAGCTCCGGATTCAACCGGCAGCACTCCGTCGACGACGTCAAGCGGCGCGTCAACGAATACATCGACGCTGGCAAAGAAGGAAAGCGACCCTGGAAAGACTACTACCAGATGTCGCTCAGCCTCGTCGAAAGCGATACGGAAGAAGTCATCTTCGCCTCCAAGAACACGCTCGCCTCCCTCGGCCAGACGACGACCGCGCTGGCAGGCATGGAAGGAAAGAACGTCCTCATCTTCGCGGGCGCCCATCTCCCCGAGCATCCCGGCGTGGAGATGTATCAGTGGCTCTACAACGCGTTCCTCCCCTACATGGGCAATGTCACGTTTACGAGCGAGGGCATCCTCGGCAAGAGCGGCTCGATGCAGCACTACTCCATCGAAGAGGCGGCGAAAACCGCGAGCGTCAGCGGCGTCGCGCTCTACATCATCGACGCGGCCGACTCGCGCGACACGAGCAGCGCCGAACGTTCCTCGGCCACCGATCAAACGGAGCAGTTCCTGACCTTCACCAATACGGCGATGGCCTACCAGACACTGGCGCGAATCAGCGGCGGCATGGCACTGACGAATACGCAGAATTTCGATGTGGCGTTTCAGACCGTTGCCGACGACCTCAACTCGTACTACTCGCTCGGATTCAAGCCATCGAGCGGCGCAGACAGTGTCCGGCGCAACCTCGTCGTCAAAACGAAGAACGCGCAGTACAACGTCCGGACGCGCGAGAAGTACGCCACGAAGTCGACCGAGGACGAGATGAGCGCGCGGGTCATCGCGAACATCAACAACTCCGATCCGCGCGGCACCTGGAAGATCGAGCTCCACCCGGGCACTCCGGAGCAGCAGGGGAACACGTATCGCGTGCCCATCGAGATCTCGATCGCGCCGACGATCACGCTGCTGCCGCAGAACGCGGATCTCGCCGGCGGCTTCACGGTTTACATCGTCGTCGGCAGCGGCGGCAGGACGTCGAAGGTGATCAAGAGCCCGCACCCCGTGAAGATCCCCGCCGAGGTCGAGGAGGAGTTCCGCATGACGCCGATGACCTACAAAACCGTGATTCTGATGACGCGCGGCGAGAACATCCTCTCCGCCGGCATCCTCGATCAGACCAGCAACAACAGCGGCTTCGCGCGGGCAACGGTGACGATTCCGTAGTGGCGCGCACCGCATTCCAGAATCGGCGGTTTCAACAGGCCGGCACGGCACGGATCGTGCGTTGTTATTTGAGTCATGAGAACCCTCGCGATCGCCATCCTCATCCTCGCCAGCAGCACTGCCTACGCGCAGCAGAGCATTCCGGCTGCGCCTGCTCCGCCGCCCCAGCCCGGACCAGTCCTTCAGGCCGCAACCCCTGATGACGCGGCTACCCGGCTCGACGTCGAGATCGGCGCCATCCGCATGACCACGCACAGCGGCCGGTACACCATGGCGTACCTGCCGTTCCTGGCGCCGCTTCAGGGCACCGCGTTCCGGTCGAGCATGGAGATGCCGAACGCCCTCGCGCTCACCAACACGACGATCCCGCAGAAGCCGTACGTCCAGCGTTCTGCGGTTATCCGCAAGCGTTAACCGTTTTTTTGTAACCTTTTCGGGTCGAGCCGCGTCACAATGGACATGACGATGACACGCGCAACGCTCCTGCTCATCCTGCTCGCCATCGCGATGCCCCTCGCCGCGGACGACGCGCCCAAGCCCGACTACTCCGTCGATGCGATGTTCCGCTTCGCGCACGATTTCGTCGAGCACCGCTCCGCGATCATGGACTTCGACCTCGGCAACATCGGCGCCATCGACGTTTACAAGTACGGCGTCCTCGGGCGCCTCCACTACCTCCCCTTCCTCGCCCCGCTCCCCGGCACCCGCCTCGTGGACGTCGCAACGGTCCCGAACGCATTCGCGCTCACGAATACCCCGATCGCCCGCTCCATGCCCTACATGCCGGACGACGCCACGCTGTCCCCCGGCGCGAAGCGCGAGCTCAAGCGCGTGCTGAAGATCATCGCGAAAGAGAAGGTCGCGGACAGCGAGTAGGTCGTTCGAGCCACCTTGGTCGGACGGGGCCGGTCGCATGCGGGACCTGTAGAATGCGCTCGCGGTTGCTTTTCGAGCCGTGAGTGAGCATCGGATCCGTTGCCCGCTCTCCGACGTTCGCACCCTTCACGAAACCTCAGACGTTTCACTGCGTCTCACTATTGACTATGAACCGAAAAACGATCGTACAGACCGCCGCACTCATCGTCGCGGGGATCATCCTCGCGCTCGTCGCCAATGCGTTTGCCTCGCGCGACCGCAAGCTCGCGCTCGCCGGCTCGTACCCCAACGCGCTGACCCTCCCGCCGCACGAGATGGCCGTGTTTCATTCGCAGGCCGCGACGGAGACCAGCCCACCCGTCCGCATGATGACCCCGAGCATGACCACTGCTGCGCCAGCGCAGACGCCGCCCGCATCATCGACGACGGTGCCCACCACGACAACGCAGACGACCGCAACGGCTGCCATCGAGACCGTCGGATTGAATCCTGCGGCAAAGAACCCGGCCGCAAAGACTCCGGCAGCCCCAGCGCCGACAACTGCTCCCACTCCCCACTCCCTACTCCCCACTCCCACGAACACTCCCCCAGACGACGATCCAATCAAGCGCTTCCCCCCGCATCCGGACAAGCCGTACGTCGAGATCGCCTTCGCCGATGTGAACTGGCTGCACGGCAAGAAGGTTCTCTTTCTCGACGCCCGGCGCACCTCGGTCTACGAGCAGGGCCACATCAGCGGGGCGCGGCCTTACTCGGTGTGGGAGTCCGACGTCGATGACAAGGTCCGCAAACTGTTCGACGAGCGCGGCGATCCGCAATCGCAGTCGCTGCCGATCGTCATCTACTGCAGCGGCGGCGACTGCGAGGATTCGCACATGCTGGCGCAGAAACTGTGGGGCATTCAGTTCAACGGCATCTACGTCTACAAGGACGGCTTCCCCGATTGGCAGCAGCACGGCGGACCGGTCCACACGGGAGCGAATCCGTGAAGCGGCTGCTCACCCATCCCTGGCTCACCATCCGTGTCCAGATTGCGCTCGGCGCGATCTTCGCCATCGCCGCCTGGCCGAAGATCGCCGATCCACCCTCGTTCGCGCACATGATCTACAACTACCGGCTCGTGCCTTCGTCGCTGATCAACATCAGCTCGCTGGTGATGCCATGGATCGAGATGCTTGCCGGCCTCGCGCTGATCCTCGGCGTCTGGAAGGCGGCAGCGCGGAACGTGATCATCGCCCTCCTGGCCGTCTTCATCGTGGCCATCTCCATCAACCTCGTGCGCGACAACGCCATCGACTGCGGATGCTTCAACGTCGCCGACCGCGGCAAATCGCACGAGCAACGCATCTTCGACATGAAAGTCGACGTCGCCCGCGACCTGGGGATGTTGCTGCTGGCGGCGCAGCTTTGGTACGCCGGCAAACGTTCGGAGGAGTTGGAGGGAATTGACAATTGACAATGGACAATTGACAACGAGAGACGGTGGAGAAGTTGACGTCGGCACGCTGGCGATTGCGAGCAAACACCTGCATCGTTGTCAATTGTTGTCAATTAGGAGACAACCATGGCCAACGTCGTCAGGGAGAAATCGTTCGCCTTCGCCGTGAGGATCGTCAAGGTGTGCAGGCAATTGTCGGAACAGCGCGAGTGGGTGCTGTCGAAACAGTTGCTCCGCTCCGGGACGGCGATTGGCGCGATGGTTCGCGAAGCCGAACAGGCCGAGAGCAAGCCGGACTTCATCCACAAGCTGGCTATCGCGCTGAAAGAAGCCAACGAAACCGAGTACTGGCTGCTGCTTCTTCAGAGCACGGACTACCTGGAGGCGGCACAGTTCGAGTCACTGCACCGAGACACCCTCGAGCTTCTAAAACTTCTGACCAGCATCATCAAATCGTCGAGGCAGCGACCGAAGCCGTGAGCCGGAGAATTGACAATTGACAATGGATAATTGACAACGGAGACCGTGCCAATCGTCGTTTGAAGACGTGAGCCCAAGCCTACCAGAGGCGGCGACCGAAGGCGTGATCGCGACCGTCGTTGTTAATTGCTGGTTGAAGGCGTGAGCCAAAGGGAGCTAACCGAGGCCGCCACCCGAGGCGTGATCGCGGCCTCGTTGTCAATTGTCCATTATCAATTGTCAATTGCCTTTCACTTCATACGTCAGCCCTTTCTCACGCCGCGGGAACGGAGAGAAGGCTCGATGCGCAGCGCGCCGGTGAGTGCGGCGGTCTCATTGCCGCTCTTCACCATCACGACCAACGATCCGGCCGGCGTCGCCGCATCGATCTGGAATGTAGCGCTGACGTAGTTGCCGGCCCACTTGAAATCGGAGATGCGATGGAAGCCGGAACTGGGCACGTCGAACGTGGTCATCCCGCTGATGAATCCGTCGCCACCGACGCCGAGGGTCGTCGTGCTGCCTGCGTGAAGAATTGCAGGCATGGCCTGAAGCGAGGCGCTGTCGGCGCCGGGAGCCCATGCACCGATCCACTTCGGATTCAGCGTGACTACTCCGGAGCCATTCACACTGATGTTCCCGTAGATGTGGCCGCTTTCGACACGGAGAGCGCCGCCGTCAGCGTACTTCGTCGGAAAGGATGTCACTTTCGCGGTCTGCCAGAAACCGGCAAGGTTCTGCACGTTGAACGGGCCATCGAGCGGCTCCGCGTAAATGCGATAGGTGCCGTCGGGAATGCCGGGAAGAGTGAAGTTGCCGCTCTTGTCCGACAGTGCCGTGGCGACCGATTCGCCCCGATCGTTCACAGCCACGACCTGCGCCGCGAAGATCCCGCCGTTGTCGCCATAGACCCGCCCTTCGAGCGTGCCGCCCGCCGCCGGTCTCGCTTTGGCGTAGGCCGAGGAGATGGCGATGCGGTCATCGCTGTCGAGAGTCACCGCATTGGTTCCCGTTCCGACGTAGGGGTACATGATCGATGACAGTACGGCCGAATGGTCGAGCCCGAGGATGTGACCCATCTCGTGCTCGACGACCTGCTGCACGTTGTAGCCGCCGGAGACAGCCAGCGGATCGATTTGCATGTCAGATTCGATGATGCGGCCCTCGTCGTCATACCAGTTCGTCGTCAGAGCGATGAACTTCTGATCGGCGAAAAGATCGTCGGCCATGGAGACGGTGTTGCGGCCGTCTTTCCCGGCGCTAGCGCCGTCGACGGTGCCGAGCGACTGAAAGCCGAGGTTCGTGTCGGGAATGGCAGCCCAATCCTTCGCCGCGCGATCAAGCATCGCCGCAGCCTGCGGGACTGCCTGGACGACACGCCGATCGATCGCATAGCGAATCGGGAAGGAGCTGTCAGGCCATGCCACCGGGATGAGAACCCCGTTGTTGTAGTACGTGAGGCGCGCTGCGCCGAACGCCGGAGCGGCAAGCGCGCCAGCGAGTACGAGCAGGAGAAGCTTCCGATGGGGGGACATGGCTGAGCGGCTGAAGTGCAACGTGAGTGCCATTGTAATAACTTTTGTGGAACTTGGGATAACTTTGTTTGGGGGGGGTGGGGGGTGGGAGAAAGAGCCTCCCGAGCTCGCTGTCGTGCTCGGCAATCGCGTAGTCGCCAGCTACCTCTCCGAGCCCCGATTCTGTTTCACGCGGAGACGCGGAGATCGCGGAGGATTTTCTCCGCGTCCCCCGCGTCTCCGCGTGAAACACTCCGACCCCCGAAACCCGACCCCCGACCCCCTCACAGAATCGCGATCAAATCGATCTCGACCAATGCACCTTTTGGCAACTGCGCCACGCCGACGGTCGAGCGAGCCGGCTTCGTGTTGCCGAAGTACGACGCGTAGATCTCGTTGAGTGTGGCGAAGTTCGCAAGGTCCGTGAGGTACACCGTGGCCTTGGCGACGCTGCTGAAGTTGGCTCCGGCGGCGGCGAGCACCGCTTTCAGGTTCTCGAATACGCGGTGTGCCTGCGCAGCGAAATCGCCTTCGACGAGGTTGCCGGTTGCAGGATCGAGGGCGATCTGCCCCGACGTGTAGAGAACTTTGCCGCTCTTGATGGCCTGCGAGTACGGCCCGATCGCCTTTGGTGCTGCCTCTGTTGCGATGATCTCCATGGTTGCTCCTTCTCGAACGTCTTGCCGGTAGGGCGTGCCAGTATAATCGCGGCACTTTTCACGGAGCACACACGGCGCATGGCAACATACCCCGGCAATGTATCGCTCTCTTCTGCGGTGAAGGATCGCGTTCTCTCGACATTCCAGCAAGCCGTCACCCTCTACAAACAGGGACGCATCGACGAGGTCGTGCAGGGCTGCGGCCTGATTCTGCGGATGGATCCGATGTTCGATCCGGCAAAGAAGCTGCTGGAGAAAGCGAAGAATCCCTCCGCACCGATCGACGTCGATGCCCTCATTCCTGCCAACACCGGTTCGGATGCTCTGCGCGAGGCGCGCGCCGCGCTCGCCGCTCGCGATTTCCAGCAGGCCAGCAATCTCACCGCCGAGCTCCTGCGCGATGACTTCACGAACGAAGAGGCGCGCGAGATCAACGATACGGCGCGTGAGAAGTTGGAAGCGGCGCCGTTCGTCGACCAGTTCGTCCGCAAGGCCGAAGCGTTCGCCCGCCAGGGGAATCTGCCCTCCGCGCGCATGGAGCTGGAGAAGGCTCGTGCCCTCGACGGCGATCACCCCGATATCAAGCCGGTGCTGGACTCTCTGACGCCGAGCCCGTCGAGCCCCGCCGCATCGTTCAGTTCCGGTCCCAGTCCCTCGTTCGTCGTCGATGCACCACCGCCGGCGCCGGCCGCGCGCGGTGCCGCACAAGCGGCCGACTTCGGTTTCACGTTCGAAGAAGAGAAGGCCAGCGGACCCGATCTCTCCTTCGACGCCTTCTCGTTCGACGCGCCCACGCCGGCAGCTCCGGTCGCGCCAGCCGCTCCCCCGCCGGAATCATCGCCGTTTGGAAGCGGTGGGTTCTCATTCGACACACCTTCTGCGGGAACCGGCGGGTTCGATTTCTCTACGGCAACCGTGGCATCGGGAGACGATCAGCGAAAGGTCCAGCAATACCTCGCCGATGGCGACCGCGCCGCAGCGTCCGGCGATTACCAGCAGGCCATCGATGTCTGGTCGCGCATTTTTCTCATCGACGTTACGAACGACGAAGCCTCGCAGCGAATCGAGAACGCGAAGGCAAAGCGGCGCGATCTCGAGAGCAAGGTGGAAGCGCTCATCTCCGCGGGCGAGACGGCATTCGGACGTGACAGCGAGACCGCGCGCGCGAAGTTCACGGAAGCGCTTCGCCTCGATCCTTCCAACCTCACGGCACACGACTATCTGGAAAAGCTGTCCAGCAAGGTCTCCGGTCGAACCACCGGTGGCTTCGAGGCGCCGGTGGCCCCCTCGCCGTCGTCCGGCCGCGGCATTTTCGACGACGACGAGATCGCACTGAGCGGCTCCTACGATTCGCTCAAGCCGCCGGATCCTGGCCTTGCCAAAAAGCCGGTCAAACCGAAAGCGGAGGTTTCCCAGACTCCCTCAAAGCGCGGCTCATCGATGGGCGTCATCGCCACCATCGCCGCCGTCGTGATCGCCGGCGCCCTCGGATGGTTCGTATGGTCGAAGTACATGGCCAAGCCGGCCTACGATCCCTCGCTCACCGAGGCCACGATGCATCAGGCGCAGGCACTGGCCAAGCGCGGCCACTACGATGAGGCCATCGCCAAGCTCCAGGATGTGAAGCCCGCAGATCCGCAGCACGACAAGGCGCTGGAGATGATCGCCGACCTGCAGCACAAGAAAACGCAGGCCGCGGAAATGGTCAACGGCCGTCCTGCCGCGCAGGTGTACGACGAGAGCATCGTGGCCGGCCGCGCGGCGTACGAGGCACACGACTTCGACACGGCCAAGAAGTTGTTCGACACCGCGGCGCGGATCAAACCGCTTCCGCCGGATGTGAAACCGATCTACGATGCGGCATCGGAGCAGTCCGCCAGGCTCGAAGGAGCGCGGGCTCTCTTTGCCGATCAGAAGTATCAGGAGACGATCGCCACGCTCGATCCGCTCCTGCAGGCCGATCCGCAGAACCAATCGATCCGCCGCATGCTCGTGGGCGCACACTTCAACCTCGGTGCGGCGGCCCTGCAGGAAGAACGCGTTCCGGACGCCATCCGCGAGTTCGATGAAGTGCTGAAGAATGACCCGAATGACACGATGGCGAAGCGGAGTAAGGAGCTTGCCGGGCGCTATTCCGGCCAGCCAAAAGACCTTTTGTATAAGATTTACGTAAAATACCTGCCGTTACGAAACGTGACGTAGGCGGAATCCGGCGCGCGAGCATGAGATCGCGCCCGCGATCGGGAGGGTGTGATGCGATTCGATGAGATCGAGCTGCAGTCTGTGACCTTGGATGCCGATTCGTCCGCAACCGCACCGCCACAGCCTTCATCAGTCTCATCGTTCTTCCGGCGCGTGGCAGCGCTGCTCATCGATCTCTCTCTCTTTGCCGCGCTGGGAATGGCCCTGTCGCCACTCTTACCGTCGTCGATGAGTGTGATCTCGATCGCGTCGCTGGCCGGCTTCCTCATCATCGTCGCGTTCTATTACTTCGCCGGAACACGAGCGCTGTGGGGCCGGACGATCGGCGGTGCGATCTTCGACGTTCGCGCCGTTCGAACCCGGCGCGCGGCGCCGCGATAGCCTGCACTTCTCACACTTCCTGGACCACTCTCCAATCGAGCGCCTTCTCCCCCACGCTTTTGTGGGGGAGAAGGTGGCCGAAGGCCGGATGAGGGGGCATTGACTGTCGCGACACCCCTGCTCAAACGGCAAGCGCAGCATGGATGCCTTGCCAATCGGGTCAGGGCGCAGAGCACCTGCCTTCCGCATTTTGCACTCCCCCTCATCCGCCTTCGGCACCTTCTCCCCCCGAAAAGCACGGGGGAGAAGGCGCTCGATTGGAAGGAGTTGCGATAGGAGTGGGAGAAATTGGATAACGGCGGCGGCCCCATCTCTCTACTGGCTGATGTTCGGAGAGATGTGCACCGCGGCGATGCGGTTCTGCGCGTCGAAGGCGACGCGAAATGCCATAGGAGAGCGATCGCAGACGGCGATCACATCGATGATCCGGTATGGCGGCTGGACTCGTTCGCGCACTTCGGTGACGGACTGGAGCTTCCCGAACGTGATCAGGAGCTTGCTCTTCAGATCCGCGAGATTCGGCGGCGTCAACTGCTTGCGCATCGTGTCGTCGAAATGTTTCGCGGTCTCGTCGACGCGGCCCGCTTCGATGTTTGCGAGCAGGTCACGCGCCATGGTCTCGAGTGCCGCATCGACCGGCTGCGGCAGAATCGGGTTGAAGTAGACCGCCCCGATCCTGTTCTCGATGTCGAACACGACGCGCACGGAAACTGGCGCCTTCTCGAATTTCGCAACCAGTTCGACGACGCGAAAGCCATCCTGGCTGAGATGGTTCACCGCGGTGACCGACTGGAACGTCCCCACCTTGGCGTTCAGATCATCCTTCACCCGCGCCAGGAGAGCCGGCGTGATCTGCGGACGCAGCGCGTCATTGAATTCCGCCGCGGCAGCAACGAAGCGGCTGGCAATGAAGTTCGAGAGCATCGCCCGCGCCGACTGCTCTTGCGCCGACGGCAGCTTCGGCTTGGCGTTGATGGCGAAAAACGTGGACAGCAGCAGCGAGGCAAGAACAGGCACGGGCAGTATTTCTCCGGTCGGATTGGCGTTGGTGCGGCGACGGCAGCCGCTATGGTACCAGCGCCATTCGACCCAGAGACGGCCGCTGCGACCGGACGCAGCTCAAGCGTCGTTTCAGGCGCCGCCACCAATCGTTTCGCGCAGACTGCTGTCAACTCGTCGCGTCTTTGATCTTGCCAGCTTTCTCCGCGATCGCCTTCGCGAATGCAGCGATGGTTCCGAACTGAACGGCGAACGGCGCGCGCGGGTTCTCCGATTTCTCGTCGTAGTTACCACAGATCTCGTTGACGACGTGACGCCCGAGGGCGCGGTAGCTCTCGAATTGCGACTCGCTGAAGAATTGATCGGCCGTCGTCTCGTGCGGAAAGTCCGCCGACTCGGTGGCGTAGTTGTAGACGTCTTTCGGAAAGTAGGTCTCCGAATAAAGGCCAGCCTTGAGGTAGACGAGCGTGCCGTCTTTCTCGGTCTTGTTGCCGTCGATGGCGCTGTAGCGGATTGCCGCCGTCGCCACGTAGCGGCCTTGCGGGAAGGCGCTGTCGGGAGTGCGCGGAAACATGAACATCTGTTTGATGTCGATCGGTACGCCGAGGTCCGTGCGGATTTTGCGGATGGCATTGCCAAGGTCCTCGAAGGTGAACTTCGGATCGCATCCGCCGTCACTGACGACGATGTAACGGCAGCGGCGCAGAACCATTTCGTAGATGCCGAGGTTTTCGAAGTGTCCGCCGTCGGAAAGGTAGACGAGCGACGATTGGTCGTTCGACATGCCGGTCAGCTCGAGGGCGAGCGGATGAAGGTTCGATTTCGGATGCGCGAGGTCGTACGAGTTTTTCCCAGCCGTGCCGGGGTTGCCCAGCCACGAGCCGAGCCGGACGTTAAGAAGCGTGAGAAGGAACGCCATCGCCGGTGAGGAGTGATAGCCCTGATTCGGGCTCGCGGCCGCGCCGGAGATGGTGACCGCCGTGCCGAGCGAAATGCCATCCGTTCCGCCGTACTCTCGCGAACTGCGATAACCGACGTAGAAGCTGCCGGAATGCAACGGCGACACGGTGAAGGACTCCGCTTTCCGCTGCTGCCACGCGAGCTTTTCACCGGCGGTGAGATTGAGCGCGGTGTTGATGACGTGCAGTGGTGCACCCTGCCGCGGGCGCAGCGAAGTCGTGAAGGTTTCGGTCAGAGCGCGGCGGTTCGTCCGCATTCTCGCCGCGGGCGTGTCGATCCCTTCCGGCTCGGCGAGCTTCACTTCGACGAGGATGCGGTTCAGATCCTGAATCAGCGAATTGGTCAGAGCGGCATCGACGATGTGCTTGTTTTTGATCCAGTTCTTTGTCTGGTCGTCGAGCGCGTTCCAAATTTTCTGCTCGACGCCGGCGGTCCCAGAGTTGTTGTGAAGCTGGGCCACGAATGCGGCCGGATCGCTGAAGCTGGTCGGCCAGATCAGGTCCGGATGGAGCTCGTACATCTGCAGGTTGTCGTGCGGATCGAAACCGGTGAAGGCATCGGGCTCGCGGTGGTAACGCGATGCGCCGAGGTAGGCGCGGATGATCCGGTTGCGATACAACGCGTGCATCGAGAAACGGTTTACCCCGATGAGGAATGAGAGCCCGAAGGCACCGAACGCGACGCCGGCGATCCACCAAAGGATCGGCCACTCGGTGTTTTGGATATTCTTCAAGTGCTCAACGCCGTTGACCGACTCGATCGAAAGGTACGGGGCCTTTTCTGTCTCGTACTTTGTCTCCAGCTTCGATCCGGCGGCCGTGACCGCCGTCTCCGAGTAGATGGCGGATGACAGGAACTGTCCCGACCATGCCTTCATGACCGGCACTTTGTCGCCCTGGATGAGGCGGATCAGAGCGGTGGTGCCGAGCGAGATGGCCGCGAGCAGCACCACCGCGAACAGCGGCACCGCGATCGCGGAAACAAGACTACCGATCGCCGCGGTCTTCGAGGTCTTTGCGCCTTTTTCTTTCTCTTTCTCGTTCGCGGGAGTCTTCGCGCTGAAGCCGACCAGACCGGCGATCAATCCCGAAATCCCGCCCACGGAGCTGACGATCAACGGCGCGCGATAAAGAAACACGGGACCGAAGACGGAGATGGCGCTGCCGGCGGCGAGGAAAAATGCGCTCATCAGGAGAAACGCTCCCGCGCGGCCCCACCACTCGCGGTCATAGTCTTCGTTGAATTTGCTGGAGATGCCGACGAATACCGTCGCCTGCGCGAAGAAGATCAACAGAATGAGCGGGACGCTGAAACAGACGTAGAGCTGGGAGATCGGAACGATCGACAAGAGGCCGCGCACGAACGGCGGCAGCGGCGTCAGGTCCGGCACCGCGCGCAAGGGATGATCGAATACTTTGTTCGCGAGCAAGTAAAGCAGGAGCGCCGCGGTCACGACTCCGAGCGTAGCGCCGATTAGCTCCGTAACCGGCTTCTTCCAGTTGCTGTGCCGCCGCAAACGCTCATGACGGTCGACGGCCGTCGTGCGGGCATACCGGATGTAATAGATGACGGATGGAATCACCGTCATGGCGGCGATTGCCCACGCGGCCCACGGCCATTCCGTCTCGATCTTGGACCACGGGTCGCTTGAAGCCTTCGCCCAGTAGAGGCTCATCGCTGCGGCCGCTACGACAAGGAAAACGATGCAGACGATAAACCCGCCGTTCGTCGAGATCCAGCGAAAGAATTTCGCACCGGCGAAGCGTCCGTGCACGGTGGGACGGGTCATACCGAGAAACCCGAATCCGAGGGCGAGGGCGATCACGGTGATCGCAACGAGGACCGGCTGCCGGTACGAAACATCGTTCCGCAGAAGCAACGAGAAGAGCCGCGGGATTGCAAGCACCGCCGCAAGCAGCGGGATGAGGACCAACAGGTTCAACGTCAGGTTCCGCACGTAGAGCGAAGCCATCGTCCAGGTGTCTCCGGACGTGAGACCAAGCTGCGGACTCAGGTAGTTGCTGTACTCGCGGAGATGGCGAACCGGCCGTGGCTCCGGATCGGTCTTTGTGAGCGGGAGATCGGCTTTGACGGTCGTGAGCTTCTCACCGTCAGGTGTCTTCGGCTCATTTTCAGGCCAGATACCTGCCACGGCGGTGTCGGCGCGGACAAGGTCTTCCTGCACGCCGCTGATCCCGGATTTGTGGCGGCGCGCCCATGAGGAGAGCCAGCTTCCGATATAGCCTCCGCCGGAAACGGTGGAGAGGTAGTGGAACTTGTCGAGAACGCCGGCGCCTGCAAGACCCTGCACGACGCCGAGCGCAAATGTGGCGCTGCGAATACCGCCGCCCGAGATGCTGAGCGCGGTCCGGGCATCGACGTCCGGACGAGCGTGCAGCGCGTTATAGAGATGAGCGAGCCGGCGGTCGCGCAAGGTTCTGACCGCCCCGGTGAATGCGGCGTCGATGATGCGGCGGTTGATCTCCTGCCGGCGATCGTCGCTCACGCGGCACGTGTAGTCGTCGTAGTCGGCGATCATCGCCTTGCCGGAGTCGGAGAGTGCGCGCGAGTTGCACAGCTTGTTCACCGCCCCGCTGAGAACGAGGGCATTCAAAGCCGCGATGACGTTGTCGCCCGGCTCGATCTCGCAATCCTGGCAAACGGCTTTTGCCCATCCCTCATCGATCACATCGCCTTCGATGTATTTCGCTCCGGATGCGGGCCGGTCGATCGACCCGTACATCGATGCGTACTCTTCTTCGAGCACTTCGTGCACTTCGAGCGGAAGCGTGGTCATAGACCCTCCTCAGGACCCTCGATGACGGTATGGGTGATGCCCGCAATTATAGACGGAATGGTGCGGAAAAGTTCCATCAGCCCAGGAGCGGGCGGGGATCTCTTGCGCTGGCCTTCCCCGCTTCGATCCAGGCGAAGCGGGTGATCAGCGAGCCGAGGAGGGCGGATGCGGCGGCGGCGCGGCGGGCGCGCTTCGAGCGGATGCCGAGGAGGCGAAGTGCCAGCGGCAATGGTCCCGAGAAGAAGCCGCCGATACGGATCGTGGCGCCGGTCGCGCCGTGGCGCAGAGGCTCGGAGGCGATCGCCCTGTCGGACTCGATCTCCACGCCCATCAATGTCTCGGCGATCGCGGCGGCGAGGCCCAGTACGTTGAGCGCTCGCGCATCGTGACCGCGAAGCTCGAGAATCGCGGTCGCCGACGCCAGTGCGGACGCACCGAAATGAGCCGGTAGCGTGCGGGCATGCGCGGCCCACACAGGGATCGCGGTCGCGCCGAGGAGCACGCCGGTGTATGTGGCCATGACCACGCCGGAGAGTGCAGCGACGAACGCGGCAGCATCGCCGATCCGTTTCAGACCGAGCTCTTCTCCGATCGCTGCCGCGGCGCTGGCGGTTCCGAACAGTGACAACGTCCAAGCACCGACGGACATCGGCGACTGCGGCTTGAAGACGCGGAGCATGTTGAATCCATCGCGTCGATCGTCGCGCCCGCGGCCACTCAGTGCCTGCCCACTCTGCGCGTTCATCGGCGAGATCAGCTTCCGAGCGGCGTAATTGATATATGGGCCCACCACCGAGGCAACGTCGAAGAGCCCTTCGTCGGCGTCGCATGGGGAGGCACGGTAGCACCTGCAGACGAAAACGAGTTATCAAGACTCGCTGAAAGAAAGGACAAGAAGCTCGAGATCTATCGTCGCCATTGCTCAGCAGTGTGGCTCCTTCTCGTCGTAGATCCCTATTCCGCGGCCTCCATGGCATATGTTCCACCGCAATTTCGCCTGCGCAGCTCGGGATTTGATCGCGTTGTTGCCCTGCAGGGCTGGAGCCACACAATCGACCTTTGGAACGTCGTGACATAGCTCTTCGCAGCAGCAGGTCGATAGCCTCGAAATTTCTGCGCTCACCCAGCGCGGGGCCGTGAGTCAGGCCGCTGCCGAGCCAGCTAAGTAAAAAACGCCTTAACGACGCGCACCCGCCGTAGAATTCGGAGCGCCATGAGCGCCATCTTCGAAAATGCCATCGATTCGCTAAAGATGGGGGTATCCCACTTGGTCGACGGGCGACTTCAGACTTCCGACAAGTGGGCAATACTTGAGCTCTACCATACGATCGAGCTCCTGCTAAAAGAGCGGCTACACCGAGAGAATCCGCTTTTCATTTACAAGCACATTGATCAAGCGGTAGGAGACGATTCAATTACCGTGGGTCTGAGAGATATTCTCGTCCGCCTCGAGAACCTGAAGATTGCGATCCCGCCTGATTACCGACGAATGTTGCTCGACCGCCAAAGGCGCCGCAACCGGATCGAGCATCACAGGTTTGATGAAGACAAGGAGCATCGAGCGGTGCTCGGCGAGGCATTGAAGTTTATCAATTACTTTCTAGCAGAGCACCTTGGCGACGATTTAGAGCAGCGTCTGTCAGCCGCGTTGTTTCGTCAGGCAAAGGAGTTGATCTTTGAGTACGAGGAACTCCTTCGAAAGGCGAAAGAGAGCATGAATGCTGCGATCAGCAGTCACTCGTACAAAGATCAAGTGCACCTAGAGGTTGCTGAGTGCCCGGAATGCGGCAACGACACCGTTCTGATTGGAGACGAGCCTCATATGTTCTGTCACTATTGCCGCATCGAAGTAACCCTTAGGTTCTGCGGCGAGTGCGCAAACTGGCTACCGCCGTCGGACCTTTTGCGGGACTACGGCATATGCCGAGAATGCCTCGACTACAAGCTCGAACACGACTGACGTGACGCCCCCCGTCATTTGCTAAAACGGACCCGTATCGTCTCAAATTAACCACAGAGACGCAGAGGACACTGGAGACCTCTGTGCCCTCTGCGTCTCTGTGGTGTTCCTCCGCGAAACGCGAACTCCGCCGACTCGCTCCTGCGCACGCTGCACGTCAGTGCTTTTGCTTCCATGATGCGAACGCGTTTAGCAGCCGATGCAAAGGGTCGAATCGGTCAGGAAACCGGTGGCGTCCATGCGAGCAAAGAGCTTATCGCATTCGCGACGGACGACCTCGGGTGGGCTCAACCGATCGGATGAACGCGCGGTACGTGTTGCCGAACGCCTCGTCGGGAGTTGCATAACGGCCGTAAGCGATCGTGAAGCGATCATCGCCGTTGACGAGAAAATCGGAGATATAGGTCTGGGAGAGATCGATGGTGCCCCAAATCTTGCCGTCGAGCGAAGTCAGAACAATCCCCGTCGACACAAGCGTGGCAAACCCACTCGGAGACGGCCGGGATCGCGTGCGATAGACCGCGAGCGCCCACCGCACGGCCACGTTCGCAGCGACCCTCGTGCCTTGATCGTCGAGTAACGCCTGGCGAACCTCACCGCCATATCCGCCCCCCGAGAGTGCGGCCCATGTGACGAGCACCCGGTTGCCGTTCGCAGCCACCGATGGCGCGGAAAGACCCCACTCATTCCCGCCATCATCGAGGACCAATGGTGCCGACGCCTGCCAACCGGCCTGGCCCGATTTCGCGATGCGTGAGGTAACGATTCGGGAGCCCTGCGCCCCGTTGTTTCTCAGTTCCGACCACGCGATCACGAAGCCGCCGTTGACTCCTGTGACTGCCTCCACCTGCGTCGCGTACGACGGCTGGTCGATCGAGCCGGTCTGCACGACGCGCCCGGCAAGATCGATGTCGTGTACTGAAACCCACCGGAGACCACGAGCCATTCGTTGCCATCAAACGCAACCGCCTCGTCGAAGTCGTTGCCGGCGATGACAACGGGCGGCGAGGAGAACGGGCCTGTGATGCCCACAACGGTGGCAATCCATGGCGTGAGTCCGAGCGTTCCCTCGCGCCAGAGGACAAGGGCCCGGTTCCCTCCGGTCGAGATTCGCGGATTGTTTTGATCGCCGCCGTCGGGAGCGATTGCTCGATCGGGCATGGCGACACCGCTCGGATCAAGTCCTCCGATCCGGATCTCACCGCGCCGGGTGGAAGGATTGATCTCGCTCCAGACAGCGGTGACTCCGCCATCCTGCCGCCGCTCGATCGACGGTGGCCCCTGCGTTGCCGCAGCCTCGGAGACGATTCTTCCCTCGCCGCTCGCCGCAAGTGGCAGCGCATACCTCGGAACCACTTCGATGCGCACATCGTCGATCTCATCCGTGCGATCGCTCCACGCGAGCAGGTTCGTTCCCGCCGCCACGGCGATGGATGGATCGTGTTGACGATTGTCGTTTTCTTCCGAGCAGACGGGTTGGGACTCGAGGTCGAGGCGCGCTGTGCAAACGCGCGTGGTGTTGCTGGACGGACTGTGCGGGGCCTCAGTCCACGACGCCACCACCGCGCCGTTCGCAGCCGCCACGCGCTCGAACCAGGTCGGTGATGGGGCCAAAGTGATCGGATGAAGTTCGGAGCCTACACGCGCTGCCCGAAGACCCGTACTGTTGCTCCAAAGCAACTCGTAGCTGCCATCTACCGACGTGAGCGACGCGGTCCAGGCGGGCTCGATGTCGCGGGCTATCCCCGCCTCGCCCGCTGCTGAAACGGGAAGAAGGCGAAGCATATCCGGGCCGGGTAGCGAGTCGGGCAACGTCCCAGCGACGAGAAAGCCCGCACCATCCGAGGCCACGCTTGTGGGCTGGCCGGCGGCCGAAATATCAATCCGGCGAATCTGCAGATCGGGGCTGATCAACGCGGCGCCAATCGTGTAACCGCTCCAGCAAACCAGATAGGAAGCCCCATTCCAGGCCACGGACGTGACGGAAGTGTAGGAATTCTGCTCATTCGCAACGACCACTTGCGCCCGGTCGATCGGCGTTCCGTCTTCGGAGACGCGCACCATGGCCGCCACCGGAAGCGGAGTGATGGATCCGAATCGCGACCCACGCTCGGCCATCACCACGAGGTACTCACGCCCGTTCCACGCCACCGAAGGCGCCAGACCGTAGCCGATCACAGTTGGCACTGCCCGCAGCGGGCGGCCCGACTCATCGAACGCGCGCACCATGATCGTACCGGGCGGGTAGTACTCCATCGACCGCTCTTCCCATGCCACGAGATAGCCGTGGCCGCTGCTGGCTACCGCAGTGCCGAAGCGGAAGCCCGGAGTGTTCGAAGGGCCGAAACGTGGAGGCGCCAACGGGATTTCGACGGCGGCGTTTGCGGCGGAGACAACAACGAAGAGAGCGTTGAGGATGATGAAAACAACCTGGGGCCACCGGGGCAGGTACATGCTTCGAATACGGCCAGCGGCTTCAATTCGTTTGCGTCATCGCGCGAAGCCGAGCTCTGCGGGCTCGCTTTTGCGGACGCTGCAGGTCAGTGCTTTTGCTTCCATGATGCGCACGTTGGGCTCTTCGGAAATGGCGACGAGGTCGTTGACGACATCGCCGCGCACGAGGCCGCGTCCGCCCCAGTGATACGGGAGACCGACCTGATGCACGCGCTTGTCTTGCACATCGAGCGAAGGCATGCGCCCGGTGACGAGTGCGCGCGCTTCGATCTCGCCGCGTGCCGTGGACACGATGACGTGGTCGCCGTTGACGACACCGACCTCCGCCGCGAGCTCGGGCGAGATCTCGGCGAAGAGCTCGGGTTGCAGCTCTGCGAGATGCGCAAGCGTGCGGGACATGCCGCCGGCAGTGTGATGCTCGGTCAGTCGATAAGTCGTCAGCACGTAGGGGAAGCGCGTGTCGGGCGATGTCGCGTAGGCGTTGTCTGGGCGCGCCTTCCGGTCGGCGGCAGGATTCGTGAGTTGATCGGGATAGAGATCGTTGACGAGATTCGATTCGAGCGGCTCGTAGTGCGCGGGAAGCGGTCCGTCCTTCAAGCCTGACGGGACGAAGAGCCAGCCGGCGCCGTCAGGATGCATGATGAATGGCGCGTCGCCGCGCAGCGCCGCATCGCCACCTTTCTCCTGATCGCCTTCGAAATCGGGGCGCTTGGTTTTCGTGAAGTCGGCGACGTCGTCGCCCGCCCACTCCCCTTTCGCCTCATCCCACCATACGAGCTTTTTCCGCTCGCTCCACGGCGTCCCGTCGGGCGCGGCAGAGGCGCGGTTGTAGAGGATGCGCCGGTCCATCGGCCAGGCATAGCCCCATCCGTGCGCATACTTCCCTTTCGCAGCGCGGCCATTCGCTTTGTTCTCGCCGTCGTAAACGCCCGAGTAGATCCAGCAGCCGCAGGAGGTCGTGCCGTCCGCCTTCAGTTCGCTGAAGTTCTTGATGGGCGCTCTTGTCATTCCGAGCCGCGAAGACGGCGAGGAATCCCCTGCCGAAGATGGACCAGCGCCTGTCGGCGGGGGATTCCTCTCTTCGTTCGGAATGACAGCATCACACTTCCATCCATGAATTTCGCGCAGCACCGCATCCGCGCTCGGTTCTTCGATCGCGCCGTGGCACGGGTAGTCCCACGTCAGCGCGCGGAGTCCCGCATCGCGCGGCGCATCGGTGGCCTTTTCCTTCAGCAGCCGGCCGAGGTGATAGAGGAAGTGGAGCTCGCTGCGGGCGTCGCCTGGAGGATCGATGGCCTGCTCGCGCCATTGCAGGAGGCGTTGCGTGTTCGTGAACGTCCCTTCTTTCTCGACATGCGACGCGGCGGGAAAGAGGAAGACTTCGGTATCGATCTCTTCCGTCCGCAGCTCCCCGTTCGCGATCTCGGGGGAGTCGAGCCAGAACGTGGCCGTCTCCGTCTCGACGAGGTCGCGTACGACGAGCCACTTCAATTTCGACAATGCCCGTCGTTCCAGCCGCGCGTTGGGCGCGCCAACCGCAGGGTTCTGGCCCATCACGAACAGGCCTTCGAGCTTGCCGTCGGCCATGTCGAGCCAGTAGCCAAAGTGCGAGTGATCGCCGGTCAGCCGCGGCAGCCATTCAAAGCCGAAGTCGTTTTCTTTCGTCGCCGCGTCGCCGTAGTAAGCCTTGAGCAGCGACACGATGTACTTGTCGATGTTGTTCCACCACCCCGCCGGCGACTTGTGCGTCTTGATCCACGCGGCGAGATTGTTGTCGTCGTCCGCGTTGTGCAGCGGCATCGGCAGATAGCCGGGCAGGATGTCGTAGAGCGTCGGGATGTCGGTCGATCCCTGAATCGATGCGTGGCCGCGCAGCGCCATGATGCCGCCGTCGGGACGGCCGATGTTGCCAAGCAGGAGCTGCAGAATCGCCGCGGCGCGAATGATCTGCACGCCCGATGAGTGCTGCGTCCAACCGACCGCGTAGCAGATCGCGCCGGTCTTCTCGCGTCCGGAAGCGCTGGTGAAGATGTCCGCAACTTCGAGGAAGCGCTCGCGCGGGATGCCACAGTTCTGCTCGACCATCTCCGGCGTGTAGCGTGCGAAGTGGCGCTTCAAAACCTGGAAGACGCAGCGCGGATGTTGCAGCGTCGGATCGCGGTGAGGTTCGTGCAGGTTCTGAGCTTCGCCGCCGCTCTCTTTGCCGTGACCGCCACGGTCTTCGCCCATTCCCGGCTGAGCATCATCGGATTTTGGCTCGGCCCCTTCGTAGAGCCAGCTCTTCGCGTCGTACTGTTTCTTCTCCGGGTCCCAGCCGCTGAACAGACCGCCAAGATCTTCGGTGTCGCGAAAGTCCTCGCGCAGAATCGTGGCGGCGTTCGTGTACGGGACGACGTACTCGCGAAAGTAGCGCTCGTTGCTGAGCGTGTAGTTGATCATCGCGCCGAGGAAGACGATGTCGCTTCCCGCGCGGAGCGGCAGCCAGTAGTCCGCCATCGCCGAGGTGCGGTTGAAGCGCGGATCGACATGGATGATCGTCGCGCCGTTCTTCTCACGCGCTTCGATGACCCACTGAAAGCCGACCGGATGGTTCTCGGCCATCGACGAGCCCATGATGAGGATGGCATCGGCGTTGGCGAGATCCTGCTGCGCGGTCGTCGCACCGCCCCGTCCCAGCGACGTCCCCAGACCGGGGACGGTGGAGCTGTGTCATATCCGGGCCTGGTTGCTGATGCAAACCATGCCCAGACCTCCTGTGAAGAGTTTCTTGATGAGGTAGTTCTCTTCGTTGTCGAGCGTGGCGCCACCGAGGTGCGCCATGCCGGTGCATTGCATGACGGGCTTGCCGTCCAGCATCTCGGTGAAGGTGCGCTGCCGTGTCTCCCACATCCGGCGCGCCACCATGCGCATGGCCTGATCGAGCGGCAGCTCGGTCCATGTGCGCGAGCGCGGAGCGCGATACTTCACTTTCGTGACCCGGCCGTCGTGCGTGACGAGTTGATACGAGGCGGAGCCTTTGGGACAGAGGTGACCGCGCGAGATCGGCGACTCCGGATCGCCTTCGATCGACACGACCTTCCCCTCGGCATGGTAAACAAGTTGACCACATCCGACGCCGCAATAGGGACAGATAGACCGCGCAACCGCGGCACCCTCGTTCTTGGGTCTCAACATCAGGGTTGCGTCGGACATCGCTTCGACGCCAGTGCCGTCCGCGCCCGTTTTCAACTGACGGATGAGCGGCCACTTCAGGAGGAGCTCGGCGAGCATCATCAAATCTTATGTGCAAACGATCTTCCACGGTTGTCTGAAAAGGCATGTCACGCGGAGGCGCGGAGATGCGGAGAACTGCACCCGCAGTCTCCGCGTGAAACCGTCTCCTCGACGAGCGACTACACCTCCGCTTTCGTCTCGTACGCTGATCCAATCCGGCAGAGCTGCTCGAGCGTTTCGGCGAAGAGGGCGAAGAGCTGCTGCAGGCGGTCGATGTCCTTGATCACGCCGGTGACTTGGAAGTAGAGCTCGTCGACGCCTTCGGGAAACCTCTTGCCGAACCAGCGCTCGTCGTCTTTGACTTCGAAGTGGATGTCGGGCTGCGCGGCGATCAGCGCACACAGTTTCGGATCGGCGAAGAGCGCGCGGACCTTTCTCTCGTCGTTCCCTTTGATGATGAAGGCCTCATCGAATGTGGGATCCCCGACGACGATGTCCTGCATGCCGAACCATTTTCCGATCTCGCTGAAAAGGCCTTTCCGGTAGATCGTGAAGCGGAAACCGTCGGGATTCACGTACGGTGCGCGCATCCGGGTGTAGACGATCGTCACCTTTCCGGTCGACACCGTGTACGTGTCCAGGGTCACGACCCATGGGCCGTGCTCGGCCTCCACTTTGTCGGTCTTGAAGAAACCGCCGTCGATGAAACGGCCATGGATGGCGGCGCTCAACTGGCGCCAGACTTCTTCCCTGCTCGGATCAAACCAATTGAGTAACGCCATCCGCCAATCGTATCGCGGAGGAGTGCGGACGTCTCGTCCGCGGCGGCGAGGCGTCTCGCCTCGGCGTGATGGGAGGGAGGCGGCCATGCTGAAACACGTTCATCGCGCGCGGTTATCTATCGTGCAAACCACCGCCGGGCGAGGACGCCCGCCGGCCGCAGGCGAGACGCCCGCACTCCTCCAGAAACCGTTTGCGTAATGTGCCCGCTCTTAGTCCTCAGTGACGGCGAGCCAGACCGCGACCGGGGCCAGCGTTAGCCAGATTGCGAGCGCAAGCAACAGCGGAGCGCCCCACTGCGCGGCGGCGAGCAGGCCGGACGCGGCGATCTCGTCGACGTGCGGGAGCTTGTCCCACCATGCGCCGCCGAGGATGGCGAGGGCGATGCCGATGACCGCGGCGAAGACGGCTACCTGCACGGCGACGACGGTACGACGCGCTGATTGCGTCGCTTCGTTCCGTGCACGCCTCTGCATGCGCCACCAGACCACACCGGACGGCAGCACGCCCGCGTGGCGCAGCGCGGCGTCGCGGTCATCGATCAGAGCGGCAGCCACTTCCGCCACGTCCGAACAGATCGTGCACGTGCCAACGTGGGTGCGGAGCGAATCGTCGCAGGCGTCCGGCCATGCGCCGCTGCTGATCGCATCGAACGTCTCGATCTCGCGATCGCAATCGGGCTTATTCACGTTTTCCTCCGTCGTCATGTCCGCGCAGAAGCTCGGCGAGCTTGCGGCGGGCACGGTAGAGCAGCGATTTGACGGAGCCGGTGTTCACGCCGACGACCTGCGCAATCTCGTCGTGCGAAGAACCGTGCGCGTAGGCAAGCCAGAGCATCTGCCGCTGCGTGGCGCCGAGCTGCGACATGGCGCGCCCGAGGTCCATGCGGATGTGGGCTCGAACCGCGGTGGCGCCATCGTCGCGGAGTTGATCGGGATCGCCTTCGCCGGGGAGAGCCACGTCGTAACCGTGACGATGTTTACGGACCTGGTCGCGGGCGAGATTGGTGGCGATACGGTAGAGGTAGTTCCGCCGGTGCGTCTCATCCGCATGCACGGCCGAAGCGCGGAAGAAACGGTAGTAGGCCTCCTGCAACAGATCATCGGCAAGTTGGGCATCGCCGGTGATCCGCCGCAGGTAGGCCCAGACCGGCCGCGCGGTTCGCTCGTAGAAAGCCCGGAACGCATCCTCATCCATCGGCGCTGCGGTTGCCGCTTCCTCGACGCGCGAGCGGAGCCCGAGCTCGGACAAGGTCATGTCGACGCTGAATGGCATCTCATTAATGATAACCGTAGGTGCCCGCTACGCTGCATCGCCTGTCGGCGGATTCGCCGGGACAAGCCCCAGCTTTCGCGACAGCACAAACGAAACGATCGCAGACACCACGAATCCGATACCGATCGAGAGCACGAGAATGCCGAGTCCGGAAGCGACGGGCGTGACATCGATCGGCATCTGACCGCTGACGATCTCCATGCCGAGACCTGCCGCCGAAAGGACGAGGCCAGCCTGCAACGACCAGAGAAAGCGTCCGATGGGTGCGCTAACCGGCTGCGCGGCTGCATCGAGCGCGATCGGACCACCTTCGAGGAACCGCTTCCCCGCCGGCGTTTGGGCGTAGGCGATCATCTCCTCCCCCGTCGTCAATCGTTCCATCAATTTGCTATGCACCTCGGTCTGCACATGCGACTGGCGGCTCCACCGGCGCTGCTGGATGAGCGTCTTCACCAGCCACGCGAGTGTGAGCGTCACCGTGAGAAAGACGCCCAAAGCGGCCAGACCACCAAGAATCCTGAGCGTGTGCTCATGCTGCACGTCCTGCCGCGTGTCGGAAGGAAAGGAGACCGAGGCCAGATAGAAGTCCGGTGAATGCGCGATCTCAGGGTGCGAAGAAACGAATGCGGCCAGACTCGGATACGACGCCAGATAGGCCGTATTGTTGAAGAGCGATGGGTCGAGCCGTAGAACCATCGCCACGGCCGGCGGATAGGCGCGAAGCACTTCGCGGAACTTGTCGCGCGTCTCGCGGCTGTCGTAGTCATCGACACGGGGTGGAGTAGCACTCGTGGTGGTGGTGCTGGTCGCAGGCGTGGTTGCCGGAGCGGCCATCATGAGCGGCGTGATTGACAGCAGGCAGGCGCCGATGGCGAGTCGTAGGCGGTTCGTGGTCATGGTCTTGATCCTCATGACCGGGTATTACGTTGAGATTGGCATTCGGTGACGGCGGAGCACAGACAAAAGTGTCCTTGCCACGTTGAGCCAGGGGAGCACAGACAAGAGTGTCTGTGCCACATGGCTTTCGGCTTCGAGGCTCAGATACTCCTGAGTTGTGCCACAGAGGCCGGCTCGATGTGGCACAGACACTCTTGTCTGTGCTCCTTCCTCTGACGATAGAATCTGCCAAGTACGCAACCGGAGGAAACGATGAAGAAATCGATGCTCGCGATCGCCATGCTCTCGCTCGCCGCTGCCGTGGCCTGCGCTCAGGAAACATCGACCGCTCATGCCGACCATGCAGCAGCCGCGGCGGCCGCCCCACCGGGCCCCTCCGAAATGACCGGCGGAGTCTGGGCCAAGCAGCACCTCGAGGCATCGCCGCGTCATCGCGAATGGGTGAATGTGAAGGCGGGCAATCGCGTCGTCAGTTGCTTCGTCGTCTATCCCGAGGTGAAGAACAAAGCGGCGGCGGTGATCGTGATTCACGAGATCTTCGGCTTGACCGACTGGGCGCAGATGGAAGCCGACGAAGTTGCGGCGGCGGGATACATCGCCATCGCGCCGGACCTGCTGTCGGGGATGGGCCCGAAAGGCGGCGGCACGAGCGAGATCGGCGACATGAATGCCGCGGTCAAGGCGATCGGTACGCTCCCGCCCGATCAGATCACGTCCGATCTGAACGCCGTCGCTGACTACGTCACGAAGCTCCCCTCGGCCAACGGAAAGCTTGCCGTGGCCGGATTCTGCTGGGGTGGTACCCAGTCATTCCGCTTCGCCACCAACCGCCCCAACCTTTCCGCGGCCTACGTCTTCTACGGCACTGGCCCTGACGCCGACGCCATCGCCAGAATCAAAGCGCCGGTCTACGGCTTCTATGCCGGCAACGACGGACGCGTCGCATTGACGATTCCGGCCACGACCGAGTTGATGAAGGCCGCCGCCAAAACGTACGAGCCCGTCACGTACGAAGGCGCCGGCCACGGCTTCATGCGCGCCGGCGACGCACCGCCGCCACCTGCAGACGCCGAGGCGAAGGTCCGCGATGCGTTCGCCGGCAACAAGAAGTCGCGCGACGCAGCGTGGGTGCGCTGGACGGCGTTGCTGAAGAAGCTGTAATTGAGCCATTCATGATGAGAAAGTCACTCCTCCTCCTCGCCGCTCTCTTCGCCGTTTCGACCTTCGCCCAGCAGCCGAAAACGATCGTGCTGAAGGCGGCGCGGATCTTCGACGGCACCTCAGACTCCGTGACCGCGAATGGCGTCATCGTCATCGAAGGGAATCACATCAAGTCGATCGGCGGACCCGTGCCCGCGAACGCCCAGGTCATCGACCTCGGCGACGTCACACTGCTGCCAGGCCTGATCGACTCCCACGTCCATCTCACCAGCGAGATCGGCGACAACTTCTACGTCGACTACTTTCAGAACCTGATGCGCCATCCGGCGGAGCAGGCCATTCTGGCTACGACGTACGCGCGCAAGACGATCGACGCCGGATTCACGACCGTCCGCAATCTTGGAGCGAGCGACTACGTCGACGTCGGTCTGCGCAACGCCATCAACCACGGCTGGGCGGTCGGACCACGCATGCTCGTGGCAGTGCACGCGATCGGGGCGACAGCCGGGCACGGCGACAGCGATCCCATTCCGCCAACGGTCGGCATTCCGCCACTCGGCCCGATGCAGGGTGTCTGCAACGGTCCTGCGGAATGCCGCGCGGCCGTCCGCTATCAGATCAAGTACGGCGCCGACGTCATCAAATTCATGCCCTCGGGTGGCGTGCTCTCGCTTTCCGATCCGGTCGACGCGCCCGAGCTGTCGCAGGACGAGATGAACGCCATCGTCGAGGAAGCGCACCACTGGGAGCGCAAAGTGGCCGCGCATTGTCACGGCGACGCCGCGGCGCGCATGGCAATCATGGCCGGCGTCGACTCGATCGAGCACGGCTCGTTCATCAAGACCGAGACGCTCACGATGATGCGCGACAAAGGCGTCTACCTCGTCCCCACGCTGCTCGCCGGCGAATGGACGGGAGGCAAAGCCGACAAGTTCCCGCCCGCCATCGCCACGAAAGCGAGAGCAGCACTGGCCGCGCGCAGCGAGATGTTCCGCAACGCGCTCAAGCTCGGCGTGAAGATCGCCTTCGGCACCGACTCCGCCGTCTCTCCGCACGGCATGAACGCAAAGGAGTTCGCGCTCATGACGGGACTGGGCATGTCACCGGCCGCCGCTCTCCGCTCCGCCACGTCCGTCGCCGCCTCACTCCTCGGCGTCACCGACCGCGGCACCCTCGCCCCCGGCAAACTCGCCGACATCGTCGCCGTCCCCGGCAACCCGCTCACCGACATCACGGCGATGGAGCGCGTGTCCTTCGTGATGAAGGATGGGGTGGTGGTGAAGGGGGCGGGTAGATAGGTTCACGCGCCGGCCAACAAGTTCGGTGTTGGCGTCAACAAGTTCCGAGTTGGCGCCAACAAAACTTTTGTTGAGGTCAACAAGTTCGGAGTTGAGGTCAACACAACTCTTGATGAGCTCAACAAACTTTGTGTTGACGTCAACACAACTTGTGTTGAGGTCAACAAACTTCGTGTTGAGGTCAACAAAACTTTTGATGGCGTCAACAAACTTTGTGTTGAGGCCAACAAAACTTTTGATGAGGTCAACAAACTTTTTGTTGGCGTCACTGCTGTCCAAGATAGCGGAAGACTGGGGCGTGAGGGGCGCAGAATAGCGGGTTTGGGACGCGGTATTGCTCGAATCGGCGG
>OLLN01000403.1_pt1 | contig 53543 bp, 52 predicted proteins | sample 1604281 | NCBI WGS metagenome assembly OLLN01 (sample SAMEA104055716, study PRJEB20765) | soil metagenome | biome: Arctic tundra; feature: Polygonal ground; material: soil | place: USA | collected 2011-09 | depth 0-0.5 m | reverse complement strand
ATCCACCCGCGTTTCCCACACCTCCCACAGCGACTACTGCTGCTTCAATCGGAAAAGACCCACAGATTCTGCGCGGGAGGTGTTCTTTGTGACGGAGCTATTCGAATATCTGGTCCGCGCGGCGTTCGTAACTCTTCCGGAGGTTTATCCCCAGGTTATCCGGCAACGCAGCACGGATCTTTTTCGAAACCCGGCGGATTGGAAACGCTTTGCTGCAATCGTTGCCAATTACTCGTCGGTTCTGAAGGAGGAGCATGGCGCGGCGAATGCGCTCGACCGGAGCGCTATCTCTGCGGTCCAGTCACGCAAATGTATCGCCGAGGCGCGAGCGCTTCGGGAGGCTCGGCGCACATTCGGGAAAACACGATTCGACCGAATGCTGTACGAGACGGTGCCGGTAAGTATGTCGCGCTCGTACAGCATCGACACTGATTTCGAAACGTCAATCAATAGCGCTCTGGGTCACGAGGAGCGTTGCCAATGAGACGCGCATTGTTGGCACTCCTGTCCACAGTCGTAGCCGTGTCCGCGTTTGGTTCTAGTCTGACGGTCGACACAGTCGTATACGGAAACGGTGCCCCAAACATCTCCTGGTGGGGCGCAGCGGTTTATCAGAACGACCTGAATGAACCAGGAGTCGGCGTGGGGATGTCCGGCAATCTCTCACTCTTCGATTCGTACGGTTCGACGGTCAGCAACCAGACGTGGAGCGCGATGGGCGGCTCATGGTCGGGATCAAACTCGGCGGACCTTGAGTGGGCGACCTGCTACAGCAGTGCAGTCAACGCGCGGACGTTCGACCAATTCGCGCAGAAGTACGGCGGCTCGGCCTGCAATCCGGTGGGGCCAGGTCCGGGGAATCCCAATGATGACGACGGGATTCTGGCTAGATGCGGCGCCGACGGCAGCGGGTGCGCTGAGCCCTTGCTCATCAACCTTGACAACGGTCCGTACCGCTTGACTGGTCTCGACGATCCGGTCTCATTCGACATCCATGCCGACGGCCAGCGCGAAACGATGGGTTGGACCGCGCGAAACGCAAGCGTAGCTTTTCTTGCCATGGACCGAAATGGAAATGGCACGATCGACGATGGATCGGAGCTATTCGGAAATGCCTCGCCGCTGAGTAATGGGCTGCGCGCAGCGAATGGTTTTCAGGCGTTGGCTCAGTACGACTCCAACGGCGACGGCGTCATCGACGCAGCCGATCCCGCCTGGACCGCCTTATTGCTGTGGACGGATCGAAATCACAACGGAATCTCGGAACCTGAAGAGCTTGAGCCTGTGGGATCATCGGGACTCGCACGGATCTATCTCTCACATCATTGGACAGGACGCCGTGACGCCTCGGGAAACATGTTCGGCTACCAGGGACAGATCGATGTAGAGCACGGCCGGCGTATTTGTTATGACGTTTTCTTCGTATTGAAGCGCGGAAGGTGATTTTGTTTTGATCCTTGCGAGCGCACCTTTGCTCGCATCGGCAGGATAAAGACCATAATGCTATTGGCTGGCGGTCACAACGACGCCGGTCAGCCCCCCCTTGTCCAGCGTCACGATCCGGTCGCAGAACGCGTTGGCTTGTGCGCGATCGTGCGTAATCAGAAGGACGCCGAGGCCTTGTTCTCTGCGTAGGGCGTCGAGGCGCTCCAGCCAGGCCCATTTTACGGGGGCGTCGAGCATCGATGTGGGCTCGTCGGCGATGATCAGGTGGGGGTGGGCGATCAGGGCGCAGGCGAGGGCTACGCGCTGGCGTTCGCCGCCGGAGAGGGTGTCGACGTTGCGCTCGGCGTAGTTTTCGTGCGGGGTGAGGCCGGCTTCGGCGAGGGCGGAGGCGACTGCGGCTGCCCGCGTGTCGCGGTCGACGCCGGCGAGGCGGAGGGGTTCGGCGACGATCGTTTTCACTCGCTGGTGCCAGGGGCGTGCGGAGAAGGGATCTTGAAAAATGAGATGGGCCTGGCGGAGGTGGTCGCGCAGCGCACGGCTGTGCAGCGTGGCAAGGTCGCGCCCCATCAATTGCACCGATCCTCGGGCCGGACGCAGCAACCGTAGCGCGAGGCGCGCCACTGTTGTCTTTCCTGCACCGCTCGGGCCGACCAGGCCGACTGACTCGCCAGCGTGGACTTGCAGCGACACGTTCTTCAGACCTGCACCGGTGGAGTAAGCGAAATCGACCGCGGACAGGTCGAGAACGATTGCCGGATCGGTCGGGCGGTGGATCGGGTTGCGCGGCCGCGGACGCGCGGCCGCGGCGAGCGCCTGTCCGGCGCGGCGCTGTTGGGCGCGGCGAGGAGCGCAAAGGGGGAGCCGCTTTCGACGATTTCTCCGCGGTCGAGAATAGCAAGGCGGTCACAGTGGCGCTCCAGCAGCGCGAGATCGTGCGAGATCAGAAGAAGGGCCATCTTTCGCTCGCGGCAGAGGCGGGTAAGCAGATCCAGGATCTCGCGTGCTCGATCGCTATCGAGTCCGGACGTTGCCTCGTCCGCCAACAACACGCGCGGCTTGCGGCAAAGCACCATCGCGATGACCACGCGCTGGCGCATTCCGCCCGAGAGCTCGTGCGGATAGGCCTTCTTCAAATCGTGCGACAGTCCGACCGACGTCAGCGCGCTGGAGATCCTCGCTTCGACAGATTGGCGATCGCCGTCCATGCCTGCGACTTCGCGAAGCTGCGAGCCGATGCTGCGCACGGGATTGAGCGACTGCATTGCCGCCTGCGAGATCCAGGCGATCTCCTTCCCGCGTTGCCGGCGGCGCTCGCGCTCCGGCATCCGCAACAGCTCCCGTCCCGCCAGCCACACGCCGCCGCGATGAATCTCCGCGTGCGGAAGCAAGCCGAGCACGGTCTGAACCAGCGTCGTCTTTCCGGCTCCCGACACTCCCACCAGTCCGAGGACCTCGCCTTCGTCAAGATGCAAATCGACGCCTTGCAGGATGGTGCGTCCGGGATAGCCGACTTCGAGATCGCCGATCTGAAACAGGTACGCAGGATCGGGTTCGGGACACGGTCCGCTCGGAATCATCGCCGCCCGCAATGCCGCGCCCCTCGGCCTACCGACTCCGAGCAGTGCGAAGCCGGTGATCAGCAATCCGATGCCGAGGCCGGGCGGGAGCGCCCACCAGATCCAGGCGTTGCCGAGAAAAACGGCGCGCGCGTTGGCGTAATAGAGCGTGCCGCCCCAGCTCACCCATTGTGAATCGCCGAGCCCGAGAAATGACAGGCCGCTCTCCAAGAGCACCGCCTGATGGGCGAGACGGGCGAATTGGGCCAGGATCATCGGCCACAGGACAGGGATGATGTGGCGGATCAGGATGCTGGTCTCGGTAGCGCCCATGGCGCGCTCCGCGACGACGAAGTCGGCGTCGCGAAAGGCCGCTGCCTGCGGCCGCAGCTCGCGCGCGCAACGCGCCCACGAGCTGAAGATCAGCACGGCGACCAGTAAGGGCCGGCTGGCGCCTGCATAAAACGCAACCACAAGAACCAGCGGCAGCGTTGGCAGCGTCAGGAAGAAATCGACGAGCCGCATCGCGGCGAAATCCCATCGTCCTTTGCGGTAGCCGGCGCCGGCTCCAACTAAAGTTCCGAGCAAGGTCGCGCCGATCGCTGCCAGAAGCGCTATCGCAACCGAATGCCGCGCGCCGTATAGCCAGACGCTCAGTAGATCCTGGCCCATGTCGTCGGTGCCGAGCCAGTGATGAAGCGACGGCGGCTGGAAGGGAGCGGCGGTCCACGCCCTCGGATCATAAGGGGCGAGAAAAGGGCCGAGGATGGCCACCGCCACCATCAGAGCAACGAGCAGAGCGCCAACGCGCCGCGGACCTTGTCCCTCGCTCATGCAGTCGCGTCCAGTCCACTGCGAAGCCGGGGGTCGAGGCGAACCTGCAGAATGTCCGCTGCGATGTTCGCCAGCACTACCGAAAAGACGAGAAGGAGAAACACGCCCTGGACGAGCGGGAAGTCGAGCGCGAGGATGCCTTCATAGAGCAGCAGGCCCAGTCCGGGATAGGCAAAGACTGTCTCGACGATGACCGTGCCTCCGAGGAGGACACCAAAGCTCATGGCGAACTGGTTGACGAGGGGGCGCAGCGCGATCGGCGCGGCCTGTCGCAGCAACACGGATTGCCGACTATATCGTGGTCCTCTGGCTGGGCGCGACTGCGAATTTCTTATTGCCACGCTTGCTTCCGGGCGATCCGGTCGACTTCCTGATTGGCGATGATTCAGGGCGCCTCACCAGCGCGCAGCGAACAGCCGTATTGGCACAATTCGGAATGGACCGGCCGCTAGTCGAGCAATACCGCCACTACCTGAGCAGTATCGCGCGGTTGGATCTCGGAACCTCGCTCGCTCACGGCAAACAGGTACTGAAGGTCATCGCCGCGAGGCTGCCATGGACGCTGCTCCTGAGGTGCTCGTCATGGCTTGGCCCACGCGCACACCGTCGCGCAACTGGATGCGCCACGCCTTCCCATCCTGCCCCTCGGGCACAATCGCCGTCGCAAGCCACGGCCGCGCGTTGCCGAGATAAGGAGAAGGTGCCGCAAGCTTGTCGTACACGAGCTCGAGCAACGTCTCGGGCAACCCGGGCGTGTAGGGAGTCAGATTATTGACTTCATAGGCGACCGCTACACGCAGCGGTGCCGCGAAACCCGGTAGCGCCAGGCAGGCGATAAGGCCGATGCCGGCAGCTACGAGGCGCGAGCGCAAACGACCTTAAAACCCCGCCGTGAGGTTGATGCTGAGGGACCGGCCGGGCTCGAGCAGTGGATTGGTGAAGCTTCTTGGAAATCCGAGGGACTCTTTGGTCACCGGACTACGGTAGGCCTTATTCGCAAGATTGTCGATGCCGACGGTGAGCCGGTACGCCTTCAACCACGGCTGGTAACGGCCGAGGTCAAGGCCGCTATAGATGCTGAAGACTTCGTAGCCATCGGTGGGCCGTTCCTGCGTCGGGTTGATACGCGTCTTGTCGTCCGACCATCGCGCCGTGAGCTCGAGCCAACTCGAAGCGACCGGGAAATTGCGGCGCAATGCAATGAGCCCGTTGAGCGGCGGCACGTAGGAGAGCGGCACGCCGGTAATCGTGTTGGTGGCGCGAACGTCCGCGGCGTTGAAACGCCAGGCCATGTTCTGCGACATCAGATAGGTGCCGTCGAGCTCCCATCCTTCCACCTTCGATTTGCCGAAATTCACGGCTACGCGCGTGGTCGGACTGAGGAACTGGAACTGGATCAGATCCTTGTAGTCGCTCCGAAACGTGGTGAGGTTCACGTTCAAAGCCTGCAATCGCAGGCGCGCGCCGAGCTCGTAGTTCACGCTCGACTCCGGTTTCACGTCGGCGTTGGGCAGTGTGTTTAGCGCTCCGACGATTCCGGAGCCTGATTTGTCGCCTGTGGTGGGCGCGCGAAATGCGGTGCTGATGTTGCCGACGAAGTGCAGTGTCTGCAGCGGCCGGAAGATGAGACCACCGCTGCCGGTGAGCGCGGTGTCTCGCGCCGTGAGATTGCGGGCAAACGCTGCGGAGAGCTCGGGGGATTCGTCGGGGGCCGGCGTGGAGCTGATTTTTGTCTCGACGAAGTCGTACCGGCCGCCGAGCGAGACGGTCCATTGCGACGTCGGATCATAATCGTAGTGAGCCAAAGCTCCGGCTACGGTTTGCGAAGCGTCACGGACACGCTTGGCGCGCGGATCGAGGAAGGTCGTCACACCGGCCTTGTTGACGATTCGATCGTCGTCTTCGAAGCTGGGCGCGTCCTCGTTGTAGAAGTCGACGCCGTAGGAGAGCACGTTGTTTCCGATGATCGCGCGGGCCAGCAGCTTGCCACCGGTCTCCGTCGGTCCGATGACCCAGGTGTTCCGGGTATCGACGTCGCCATTCGAGGCTGTGTGACTCACGCTGCGAAGAATGCTCGAAAGGACTCTCACGTACAGTGAGGCATCGATGTCCTGCAGCCACGGGGCGGCCTGGCTTTCGGTAAAGCCGGCGCGAACGTACCGCTCCCGAAGCGGATCTTCGCGCGTGATGACGAGCGGGGCGCCCGGGGCGTTGGCGCGTCCGGCGTCGTCCGAGAAGATCTTGCCGATGAGCTCGAAGCGCTTTGTTGGAGTGGGCGAGTAGCCGATCCGCGCGTTGAACCCGCGCGCAGCGAAGTCACTATTCGGGACCTCGCCGTCGGGAGTATGAAAGTTGTCTGCCTTACGGTAGTTGCCGGCGAGCAGCATGTCGAAGCCGTCACCGATGCCCTGCAGCTCGAGCCGTCCGGCGCCCATGTTGTTTGTGCTGGAGTAGCCGAGTGAGTAGAGCTGCGGCGTTAGCGAGAAGTGTTGTTGTGCCGGATCGCCCGCCGCGCGCCGCGTGATGACGTTGACCAGTCCGTTCATCGCATCCGACCCGTAGAGCGCTGCCGCCGGGCCGCGGATGATCTCGATGCGCTCGATCTCGTTCGGATCGAGCAGGCTGTATTCGAGGAAATTGCGACCCCGAAAGCGATCGCCATCGATGAACAACACAATGCGCGAATCGTTGGAGCTGAGGCCGCGAACGACGATCTGGCTGTCGAGACCGCCGGAACGCTGGAGAGAGATTCCGGGCGCGTCGTCGAGCATGGTCTGCACGTTGGACAGCGGCCTTGCGTGAAGGTCTTTCGAATCCATGACGGTCAAGGACTGCGGCGTGGCGTCGACGGGGCGCTCGAAGCGCTCGCCGGTCACCGTGATCTTCTCGACCACAGGAGCGACCGGCTTCTTCTCGGTGCCATCGTCGGGTTTGGCATCTTTCTGGGCTTCCGCGGCGGGAGGCTTCTCGTTCGCGGCGGGCGCCGTCGTCTGCCCGAGGGCGACACCAGCGGAGATGCAGGCGACGAAGACCGTCAGCAGTTGTGCGCGAGTGATGTGTGACATAGCAATGCCCCCCGTTGCTACTGCCGGAACTGCGAATCTGTCACGAGAAAATGGTGGACTGCCTGAGTGACGGCTATCGATTAGTGAGTGATCGCCATGTTACCGGAAGTGTCAAGATTCATGGAGCAACGCCAGCTTGGCACCGTCCGTCTTTCCCGTGTAGATGCCTTCCCCCGTCGCCAGATCGAAGAGCCTTTCTCGGCGTGTCCTATCCAGTGAGCGGAAAAGAGGGTCCAGCGTCTCGATCGGATAACCGAAAAGGCGGCTGACGCAGCGCGACGTGTAATCGATGTCCGCGCTTACCACCATCTCCGCGAATTCTTCGAACGTGCCGAGGTTCAAGAAGTTCAGCGCGTACTCGATTCCGGGGTTGGAACGGCCAAGATCGGGATCGACCTGGAAGATGTACATCCAGTGGATCGAGGCGGGATGAACGCTGTCGAGTGTCCGCTGGACATAGAGCTGCTGCGTTCCCGTGACGTTGATATCGTTGATGAAAAGGACAGCGCGGCCCGCGAAATCCGCCGGGTCCGGCCGCGGAGCCCCATCTCCTTCGTGCAACCGAAGCCGGTTCCTGATCCGGGCAGCCACGTCCGAACTGCTGTAGTCCTCTCCGAGGAGATGGGCATTGCTCGGTGCCATGGGAAGCGCGTATCGCAGGTCAACCAGCCGGAGTGGCCGAGAACGAGGAAGGCGCTCGCGCAAGACCTGAAACACCTCGTGAGCCAGCAGATTGGCTCCTGCAGGAACGACGTACAGCGGCGGTGCCGTGATTACCCACTCAGTGACTTCGGGCTCGCTTGCGATGATCCTTTCAGCGACAGGAGCCAGCAGGTTCGCGTAGAAACGCACGCTATCGCGCACTCCAAGCTTCATCGACGGGTACTGCTGGAAGAGCGGATCTTGAGGATCGAGCGCGGGGCTCGTGATGGTCTGCAGAACGGAGGCCTGCCCGGACGAGTTGTTTGCGCTCATGTGTTGATGCTTGCTGAAGAACGCGACGATACATCAGCTACCGATTCAGATCCGTCCGCCCGCGAAGACGCCGATCGATGCGGCCGTCAGCCCTGGCCGAGCACGTGCTCGACCACAGCTCGCCACTTCTCGGGCATCGACAGCTCATCGGCTCGATACGTTTTCGAGCCGGCGCCATCATCGACGGTGATGTCGTACTGGTAGACATCGGCAGCACCGGCGGCGCGATGCGGCGGTGCCGGCTGATCAGGGAAAGCGGCTCCCCTGATCAGCCGATGCAACACATCCGCTTTCTCGCGCGGCAACGTGGACGTATCGACCTCGGCATGTGCGCCGATGTTCGCGAATCCGCCCGAGCGTTGCACGGAGATCTTCATCCCTTCGACTTCCTCGGCTGCGGTTTGATGGTTGGCGGAAGGTAGGCCGAATCCGGCGGCTGCGAAGCCGGAGGCGCCTTGACCGTGATCATGGCCGAGCCGGAGATGATCTGCTTCGACACGTTGATGCCGACGTTCTTCCATCCTTCGCCGACCGCTATCTGCTCTGCATTTCCCACTCCAAAAAGCTCCCCTGCCGCTTCGTACGTGGCGTTGGCGGCGTCGGCGAACTGGGCTGTGTGCCCGAGCTTATTCGTAAACGCTGTGTACCAGATCTTACCGGCTTTCTCCCAGGCGTTGCCGCCGATGGCGGCGGCAACGTTGAAGAAGGCCTTGTTGGGAATGCCCGAGTTGATGTGGACGCCGCCGTTGTCCTGGTTGGTGTTGACGTAATGGCTCATGTTCGCCGGCTGCGGATCGCGTCCCAGGGTCTTCGGATCGTTGTACGCGGTGCCGGGCGCTTTCATGGAGCGGAGTGCGACGCCCTTCACGCCCGGCGCAAGCAATCCTTTGCCGATCAGCCAGTCGGCCTTCGCCGCGGACTGCTTCAGCGTCCACTGCTTCACGAGCGAGCCCATGACGTCGGAGAAGTGCTCGTTGAGCGCGCCGGACTGCGCCTGGTAATCGAGCGCCGAGGTGAACTGCGTGACACCGTGCGTCAGCTCGTGACCGATGACGTCGATGCAGGCGGTGAAGCGGGTGAAAATCTGGCCATCGCCGTCGCCGTACACCATCTGCGTTCCATCCCAGAACGCGTTATTGAACTTGTGGTTGTAGTGGACCGAAGAGTCGAGGCGCATGCCTTTGTTGTCGACGGAGTTGCGCGCGAAGACCGCCTCGTAGAAATCGTAGGTGTCGCCGGCGTAGTCGTACGCCTCGTTGACGCTGCCGTCGGACGTCGCCTTCCCACCCTCCTTGCGAACCAGTTTCCCTGGAAGTTTCGTGCCGCCCTTCTCATCGTAAACGGTCCGCTGCTTTACGCCGGGCGAAGCCGCGAGCAGCCCGACGAACGGTCCGATGGCCGTGCGTTTGCCGCGCGCGGCAGCGGTTATCTCCAACGCCTGGTGGGCACTCTCCCGAACCGCGGCGTTGGAACTGGTAGTCAGGTGCTTAAAGATGTGGGGCGGAACGATGAAGCACACATGATGATGTTCGTGTTCCATTGATTTGTCTCCTTTTTCATGAATCGCGACATCGTGATCGCAATAACGTAGGTCCGCGAGGAGAGCAATGCACCTGCTATTCACAGGGCGTTGACGCATTCGCGGTGTCTGAATCCAAGTGTACAAGTCCCAGACGGACAGACGGAAACATTTCTGGCACGCTGCCGGGAATTTCGACCGGATCGCGGAGGTATGGTCGCCTGAAATGGACGAGCAAGAGCAGCCAACCATCCGCATCACTCTCGATGACAGCGTCGCGCAGGGGGAGTACATCAACTTCGCGAACATCATCCATTCGCCGAGCGAGTTCGTGATCGACCTCGGACGGATCGTTCCCGGACGGACGGACGTCAAGGTCTACAGCCGCGCGATCATGACTCCGCTGCACGCCAAGCAACTCCTGGAAGCGCTGGCGCACAACATCTCGTTGTTCGAGCAGAAGTTCGGCGACATTCGCATCGAGGGAACGACGCCGTTCCCGACGAACGAGCCTTCGAACTGACGACGCGCGGCCATCGTCATTCATGACGGTGGAGGCGCGGCGAACCGGAAACCATCCAAGTGGCACGAGTCAAAATCATCGGTGCCGGTCTGGCGGGCTGCGAGTGCGCGTTCGGCCTTGCGCAGCGGGGCCACAAGGTCGACCTCGTCGAGATGCGCCCTTCGACGACCACTGCGGCGCATCAGACGTCGAATCTCGCCGAGCTCGTTTGCTCGAATTCGTTCCGCTCTTCCGCGATCACGAACGCCGTCGGGCTGTTGAAAGCGGAGATGGCGCTCCTCGACTCGATCGTCATCCGCTGCGGAACGGACGCCCGCGTGCCTGCCGGAGACGCCTTCGCTGTCGATCGGGAGCGCTTTGCCGCCGCGGTCACGAGCGCCATTTCCAGCGAGCCAAGCATCACGCTGCGCCGCGAAGAGGTTACGTCGCTCGACCGTGACGGCTACGACTTTCTCGTCGTCGCTACCGGCCCGCTCACATCCCAGCCCCTCTTCGAAGCCATCAACAATTTCCTCGGGCGCGACGGTTTGTACTTTTACGACGCGATCGCTCCGATCCTCGCGGCCGATTCGCTCGACCTCACGAAGCTCTACTGGAAATCGCGCTACGGGAAGGGCTCCGCAACTGACTACCTCAACGCGCCGATGACGCAGGTCGAGTACGAAGCGTTCGTCGCAGCGCTGCTGTCGGCCGAGATCTTTGCTCCGCATGACTTCGAAAAGGCCGCGCACTTCGAGGGCTGCCTGCCGGTCGAAGAGATCGCATCGCGGGGTATCGAAACGCTTCGCTTCGGACCGATGAAACCGGTCGGCCTCGAGCACCCGGTGACCGGCGAGCGGCCACACGCGGTCGTGCAGCTCCGCAAAGAGGACTTGTCCGACGACTACTTCAACATCGTCGGATTCCAGACGAAGATGAAGGTGCCCGAGCAGAAGCGCGTGATCCGGATGATTCCCGGCCTGGAGAACGCAGTCTTCGCGCGCTTCGGGTCGATGCACCGCAACACGTTCATCAACGGACCGAAACACCTGCGGCCGACGTTTCAAACGAGACTCGATGAGCGCCTTTTCTTCGCAGGGCAGATCACGGGCGTCGAGGGTTATGTGGAGTCGTCCGCGGTCGGCCTGCTCGTGGCGCGCTATATCGATGAGTTGTCTCGTGGCCTTGCCGCAACGCCATTGCCCTACTTCACCGCACTCGGTGCCCTCGGGCGCCACGTTGCCGAATCGTCTCCCGACCGCTACCAGCCGTCGAATGTGACGTGGGCGATGATCGAGGACGTCATCGGCCGCTGCCGGAAAATCGAGAAGCGCGACCGCCAGGTCGAAAAGGCGATGACAGCGATTCGTGCCGCGGCGGTGGCCCACACCACCGCGGCGTAATCACGTCACTCCTTTCCGCGCGCGATGCCTGACGCGCCACGCCGCTACTGCTGCGCGATCGACTGCGAAACGGTCTGGCTCGTTCCCGAAACGATGTTTTGCTGCGGAGACGGTTGTGCCTGCGGTTGTGCCACCGACTGCACTGCCGGCTGCGTCTGGGTGCGCGTAACTGCTTTGTTGCCGAGATACGTCGCGTGACTGATGCCCATCAGCGCGATGAGCGTCGTCGGGAGTTGTGGCACGGTGACGGCGCCGAGACTCATGTTGGTGAACATCGCGTCGGCGGTGCCGAGGAACACGACGGCGGAGACGATCGTGAAGAAGAACATCTGCACTTTGGAAAGATCCGTCATGTGGGCGTCGGCAAGCTCGTCGCCTTGAAACAGATCGCCGACCGAGGCGTCGGTGATGTTCTTGTTCTTGTACATGACGCCCTGCGCGGCGGTGAAGTCTCCGGCCTGGTCATTCATGTTCGTCTGCGCGTCCTGCACCGCTGTCGCCGGTGTCGGTTTGCCTGACTTGTTCGCATTCACGATCGACGTGCCGACCGCCGATCCAAGACTGATTCCCATCAACATCAGCAGATCGGGCCGGAGCAGATCCTGCGCACTCGAGAGCGAGATTCCTTTCCACGCGCGGCCGAGAAGGATCGTGGCGAAATCGGCGAGCACGAGCACGGTCCAGAGCACGGCCTGGAAGCGCGAGAGGCTCATCACGTTGCGCTCGTTGATGAGGATTCCCCAGAAGCGCCCGGTCACGGCGACGCCGACCGTGATCATCAGCGCGAGCAGCGCGGCCAGTTCGACCCACAACACTGCGATCGCGTTCTGTGACGCGAACCGCGGCGCTACTGCGATGAATGCGACGCAAACGAGCATAGCGAGTGCGGACGATGCCTTCATGATGGACCTCCTGGATCGGTCAATTGACAATTGATAATTGACAATTGACAATTGACAACGCCAACCGTCAACAGTCCGGCTTCTCACGTTGTCAATTGTCAATTGTCCATTGTCAATTCTGTCTGAGTTGCCTGAAGGCTACTACCGGCGGGCGATTACGGCAATCGAGACGTCATCCTCGGGCGGGCGTCCGCCGGTGAAGAGATTCCATTCACCGACGAGCGTCTCGACGAGTGCGGCTGCCGAGGCGGAGGGGTTCCAGCCGGCGATGGCATCGACGAAGGAGTCGCCGAACTCGCGCTCGTTCGCGTTCCGCGCCTCGGTCAGGCCATCCGAATGGAACAGGAGCCGTTCGCCTCGATCGAGCGAGCCGTGCACCTCCTGCCAGACCATTCCGGTTTTCACGCCGAGCGGATACGACCCACTGCCGATACGGTCGACGACTTTTCCGGCCGCGATCTTCACGATCTGCGGATGGCCGGCAACGGTGGCGATAAACGTTCCGTCGTGATCGAACAGGAAGTAGCAGCATGAGAAGAAGGATCGCGGTCCGCCGGTGCGGCAGAGGATGCGGTTCAGTGAGCTGATGATGGACGCCGGCGACGGATCGACATCGAGTTGCGTGCGCCACGCTGCATGTGCCACGGCCATGACCAGACCCGCGGCCATGCCGTGTCCCGAGGCATCGCCGAAAAGGACGGCCAGGCGGCCGTCGGGAAGAGGCACGAAGTCGTAGATGTCGCCGCCGACCGTATTCGCGATCCGATTGAACGCCGCGATCTCGTATTCGTCCGTCTGCGGAGGGTGTTTCGGGATGAGATCAGCCTGCAGGTCGCGCGCGAGCTCGAGCTCGTCGCGGAACTTGATCTTGTCGATCAGCTCCATTGCCAGCAGCAGCACCACGAGCATGAACGAGGTGGCCATCTCGAATAGCTGCCAGGAATTCCGGATCTGATTGCGCCAGCTCAGGGCGTCGAAGAAGCAGAAGAAAAACCAGATGAACGCGACGAGAAACACCACGCGCCGCTGCGGCGTGAGGCGCTTGGCGAGGCCGAGGAGCATCGCGCTGCGGGTGCGCACGAAGCGGCGCAGACGCTTCGGATCGGCGTCGATCTTCGACTGGTAGTCGGCGATCAGCATCTTCCGCGTCTCGGGCCATTCGAGCGCGTAGAGATTCGTCACGTCCTTCGTCTTGAGCGACGAGATCGTGTCTTTCCCGAGCTCGACCCAGTCATGAAGCTCTGCCACGGCTGGATTGTACGTAATAAGTCACGAGGGGGTTCCGGAGCGGTAGACTGCGCCGATGCGTCGATGGGTGTGCCCACTCGTCCTAGCGTTCATCGTTACTTTTATAGGTGCGCTTACTGGTGCGTTTTCTGTTGCGGGGCAGGAACTTCCGTTCCGGCATCTCACGCCAAACGATCAGGTCAATCCGCTCTCCTCCGCCAGCGTTCAGAAGATCACGCAGGACCACCTCGGCTACATCTGGTTCGCCTTCTACGCTTCCGGTCTGACGCGCTACGACGGCCATGCCATGGAGCAATACGGTACGGCTGATGGTCTGCGCGACCTGACCATCCGCGAGGTGGCCGAAGACGGAACGCACCACCTTTGGGCGGGATCCGAATCGGGCCTCGTTGTTTCGGAGAAGCCGCTCGACGTCTACGAGCCCGGAAAGCGCGTGCGCTTTGTCAGCGCGGTCGGCAACGAACGACTGCCGCAGATGCGCGTCCGCCGAAACTGTCTCGTCACCGGCATCAACGGGTGGGTCTGGGCGGGCGTGCAGGACCGGATCGTTCGCTACCGTTTTCACGGCGACGCCCTCGAACGTGGCCGGATCGACGAGGTCCCGACGACCTCCGGAGTCGCGGCCATGCTCATGCGCCGGGACGGCTCCGTTTTGATTTCGCTCAACTCCGGCGCGGTTCTCCAGTTCGATCGCGAGGGTAAATTCGGCGGCGAGCTTCATGGCTTGCCATCGTGCGTGAATGGCGTGCTGATCGAGGCGCGCGACGGCGCGCTGTGGGGCGGATGCACGAATGGTCTTCTATGGCGTGGGCAGAGCGAGCACTACGCGGTCATCAATCACGCGCTCACGGAGCGAATCGTGTCGATCCTGGAGACGTCACGTGGTGAGCTCTGGGTGGCCAGTCTCGGCTCGGGTGCGATGCGACTCGACACTCGCAATTTCGCCGACATCTTTCTCGTGAAAAGAGAGAACGATCTCCTCGGCGACACGCTCTGGGATCTGTACGAGGATCGCGAAGGCAATCTCTGGTTCGCCCAGAATGGCGGCGCGTCACGGCTGCGGAAGGACTATCGCGCGTTCGAAGCGCTGACTGGCCGCTCGCATGCCGGCGAGCAACCAGCGCTCCCCGATCCGGGCGCATTCTCGGTGCTGGCTCCTGAAGCCGGAGCCCCTGGCCCGTGGGCAAATCTGACGATCGTCGGTACCGCTGGCGGCCTGGCGTTCATCGCCCCCGACAAGACCACGAGCGAAGGCGTGGCGCTGGTCGCGCCCGACAAGACGCAGAGTGTGCTGCGCGTTGGAGACGGTCTCCTCAGCAACTCGGTCTATTCGCTGACGCGCGACGCCGAGGGGCGGGTCTGGATCGGAACGGTAGGCGGCGTGAACTGCTTGTCCACGCCGGCCAACGCGCCGCCGATGATGACGTCGTCGACGCGAAACAACGCTACGGTTGCTGGCACACCCGCCGTGATTACTTCCTATCCGGTCGACACGACATACCTGGTACAACCTTTCGAAATTCGCGGCGCGGAGACGATCTGGTTGGCCGGAATTCACGGAATCGCCTGCCTCGCTGGCGGGCGGTGGTTTACCTTCGGAACGGCGGCCAGACTTCCGCCCGCAGGTGCGACTGCCGTGGCAGTCGATGGCGCCGGTTACGTCTGGGCCGGCACGCCGGACAGTGGGCTCCTGCGTAGCGTGGTGCCGTTCGATCCAGCAGTGTGGAAGCCGGGCGACGTGTCGAGATTCTTCGCATCGCCGTGGTCGCATTCGGCCGGTGCCCGTACCGACTCGATTCGAACGCTGCTCTGGACCGCCGGCAAATTGTGGAGCGGCACGGCCAACGGCCTGGAAATCCTCGACACGAATCCGCTGCGCATCGTTGCCACGCTTCCTGGATCGTCGCTGGGCGGAAGCCTGGTCGCCGGACTGATGTCGTCGCCGAATGGCAAGTCGGTCTGGGTCAGTCAGAACGCCGGACTCGTCGAAGTCGATGCGCGCGACTATCACGTTCTCACGCGGGTGTCGAAAGCGGACGGCCTCATCGACGACGAAGCGTGGGCCTACGACCCGCTTGCCGTTGGCGACGACGGCCGGGTCTACTTCGCGACGCCGCGCGGTCTCTCGATTTTCAATCCGGCGCTGCGCGAGCCCAATGCCGAGCCGCCGATCGTTCGCTTTCGCGACATCACCTTTCGCGAGGACCGACGCGGCAACAACGAGGTTTCGATTGCGTACGCGGCGTTGACCTTCAGCGACGAATCGCGCGTCGTCTACCGCACGCGGCTCTTCGGCTACGACAACGACTGGTCGGCCGCGCGGTCCGATGCAAAGATTCGTTATACCAACCTTCCGGCGTATCTCTTCCCCAAGTCGTATCGCTTCGCGGTGATGGCGCGCAGCAGCGACGGCGTCTGGTCGCTTCCCGAGCTTTACACCTTCTCGGTGATGCCGCCATGGTGGCTGCGATGGTGGGCGATGATCGCCTACGCCGCGGCCGTCGTGGCACTTGCGAGCGTTGCCAACCGGCTGCGAGTCCGGCGTTTGCGACGCCGCAATCGCGAGCTCGAAGCGATCGTCTCCGCGCGAACGCACGAGGTGGAAGCGCTCGACAAGATGGTCGAGATCATCAATCGCGAGTTGGTGCTCGAGAACGTTCTGCGAAGCCTTCTCGAGCAGGGGATGAAGCTTTTCCCGCAGTCGGAAGCAGCAGCGTTTCTACAGTTCGATCACGAGCGCCATCGCACGGAGGCCGTGGCCGAGCTTGGCTACGAGTTATCATTCAACGACGTTCACCTGACTCCTGAGGAAGCGATGCGGCGCTATTCGGAACGGGCAGAGCTGCTCGAAGAAGGGGTGTATCTCATCAAGGGAGATGTCTTTCACGAGCTGGCAGGCAGCGAACAGACGAAGCACTTCCGCGTTCCAAAGTCGATGCTGGCGATGGAGGTCTCCCTCGGGGGACGCGTGGAGGGGTTTCTGATCTTCGATAACTTCAGCGATCCCGAAGCGTTCAGCCGGAGCGATCTGCGCAAGCTGGCACGCGTGCGCGAGCACGCCATCTCCGCCATTTCCAAGGCGCGCATCCTGCGCGAGCTGCAACTGAAGAATCGTGAGGCCGAGGAGGCCAATCAGGCCAAGAGCCGCTTCCTGGCCAACATGAGCCACGAGCTGCGAACGCCGATGAACGCCATCATCGGCTTCTCGGAGATTCTCATCGACCGTCTGGAGCCGCAGATCGACGCGAAGTCGTTGACGTTCATCCGGTCGATCCTCAGCTCCGGCAGGCACCTGCTCGAGATCATCAACGACATCCTCGATCTCTCGAAAGTGGAAGCGGGCAGGATGGAGTTGTTGCCGGAGACGTTTCCCGTACGCAGCGCGATCGAGAGCATTTGCCAGATCATGCGGGGAATGTCGACGCGCAAGGCGATCTCGTTCGCGGTGGAGATCGATCCGGACGTTACCGCGATCGAAACGGACCAGTCGAAGTTCAAGCAGATCCTCTACAACCTGCTCTCCAACGCGGTGAAGTTTTCGCCGAGCGAGTCGGTCGTAACCATCCACGCGCGGCGCGTCGAGGCCACTGTCGGGGCCACTGACGAGCAGCCTGAATCGATCAGTATCGACGTCACCGATCCCGGCATCGGCATCGCCCAGGAGAACCTGGCGCTGATCTTCGAGGAGTTCCGCCAGGTGGACAGCACACTTAACCGCCAGTACGGCGGAACCGGCCTCGGCCTCTCTCTCGTGCGGAAGTTCGTCGAGCTGCAGGGCGGAACGCTTACCGTGACGAGCGAGATCGGCAAAGGCAGCACGTTCACGTTTACGCTGCCGATTCACTTCGCCGGAACCACCATTCCCAGCCCGATCATCAACGTCGATGGGACCGTCATCCCACCTGGCGATCGCGTGCTCGTGGTCGAAGACGAAGACCTCGCGTACTCAACGCTCGCGACGTATCTGCAGTCTGCCGCGTACGTGCCGATCCGAGCGCGCAACGCGGATGAGGCGATGCGCCTCGCGCGCAGCATCAAACCGGTGGCGGTGACGCTCGATATCGTCCTGCCGGGGGCGCAGGGATGGGATGTTTTGCGCGCGCTCAAGGCAGATGCGGTGACATCCGAGCTGCCGGTGATCATCGTCTCGATGATCGACAACCGTGAGTTGGGGCTGGCCTTCGGCGCGGATGATTACTTCGTGAAGCCGGTCGACTGGACGCGTTTCATGCGCCGGCTGCGCGAGATCGCACTACGAACGTCGGCGCCGAAGCGGCCGCGCCTTCTGCTCATCGACGACGATGTCAGCATTCACGACATTCTGGAGGCGGAGTTGACGAAGCAGGGCTACCAGATCGAGAAGGCATTCACCGGTGTGGAAGGGTTGGAGAAAGCGGCCAGGAACCTGCCGGACGTCATCATTCTCGATCTTACCATGCCCGGGATGAGCGGGTTCGAAGTGGCAGCACATCTGAAGGAGAACGAGGTCACAGCACGCATTCCGATCCTCGCGTTCACGGCGAAGGAGCTGACGGAGCTCGATCGCGATCACTTGCGCGGCGGATTCGCCGCAGTGGTTGCGAAAGGGTCATCATCGGGCAAGCGCCTGATTCAGGCGATTCACGCGCTCGATACCCGGCCGGCGATGGGTACGGCGGCGACGTAGTTGTTCGGGTGTCGGGTGTCGGGAGGGTCATCCTCCTGCTCCTACCCCCTACTCCCGACCCCCCAACCGGGCCGCCCCAAGCAGATTGGGATGACAAATGTGCTTTTCGGCAAGTTTTACCTCGATGCATTCCAGAATCGATGGTTTAGACTCACAAGTCTTGAGTCGGGACTCAAGAAACTTGGGTCCGGACTCAAGAACTAAGATCTGGACTCAGGAAACTAAGGTCCGGACCCAAGAAACTAAGGTCCGGACTCACCAAAACTAAGGTCGGGACCCAAGAAACGAACGTCCGGACTCAAGAAACTAAGGTCCGGACTCAAGAAACTAAGGTCCGGACTCAAGAAACTAAGGTCCGGACTCAAGAAACTAAGGTCCGGACTCAAGAAACCAAGGTCCGGACTCAGGAAACTAAGGTCCGGACGCAAGAAACGAAGGTCCGGACTCAAGAAACGAAGGTCGGGACCCAAGAAACTAAGGTCGGGACTCAAGAAACTTAGGTCCGGACTCGAGAAACTTGGGTCCGGACTGAAGAAACTTGAGTCGGGACTCCAGAAACGTGAGTCCACGAGATCCTTTGTGTTTAATCCGGCAGGAATCTTTCCGGTACTTCCACCAAATACGGGAACGCGTCTTCTGCACACGATGACGGACTCGATGGATCGACTGCCGTCCTTGGCCAAGGCCGAAACTTACCGCAATGCGGCCGGCCGCTGCGTTTGTCCAGCGATGTGCAAGGCGGCCCGCTCCTCGTCCGTCAGGAGAAGCGTTGCCGCCCGCTCGAGCTCGGCGCGCAGAGCATCGGGAATCGCGATCGAGCGAAAGTGCGGTTGGATGCCGTCGGCCTTCGCAATCCCGACCAGGGCGCCGCGCGTCAGAGCCTCGTTGCCCAATCGATTTGCAGCAATGGCCGCATACACCTCGGCGGTCTCGAATCGTTCCAGTTGATCGACGAAACCGAATGCCGCCAGATGAAGGTCGTTGAACGCAGCCTGGTACTCAGACGCATGGAAGTGGGCCATGCCCCGCGTGTAAAGGCCCTCGTAGAAATCGTCCCCGAAACCGGCAAACCCGGCCGCGGGCACAAGGAGGAGCAGGAGGCACACGACGACTTTTTGCAGAACGTACCCTCCTTCCGGAGCATGAGGATCGGGTCAGGCGACCATGGAGCAGGCATCCAGCATACTCTTCATGTTTAACCCGGCGTACCCAGCAACCCAACCCCAAATCGCGATAGCATCTGATTTCGCCGTGTCGAAGAATGTGATCATCGTTGGTGGCGGTCTGGCTGGACTCTCGGCTGCGGTCTATCTCGCCAGGGCCGGCCGCACCGTCACGATCTTCGAGCGCCGCCGATACCTCGGTGGCCGCGCCGTCACTCATCTCCGCCACGGCTATCGTTTCAATCTCGGACCGCACGCCTTCTTTCGCGCGGGGCTCGGCTGGAACGTACTGCGCGAGCTCGGCATCCCTGTCCGAGGCGGCGTGCCCAAAGTCCGCGGTTTCGGGATGCTGGGCACGCAACGCTTCAAGTTTCCCGGGAGCTTTTGGTCGATCCTGACGACCTCGCTCTTCGGGCTCAAAGCGAAGATGCAGATGCTGAAGCTCTTTCTGCGCATCCGCCGCATCGACCCGAAGCCGTACGCGTCGATGACCGTTCGCGAATGGATCGATGCGAACGCATCCGATGAGCGCGTGCGGCTCCTGCTCGAGGCAGTCTTCCGGCTCGCAACCTACAGCAACCGCCCCGATCTTCAGGGCGCCGGCGCCGCGCTTGCGCAGTTGCGCCTTTCCTTTCGTGGTGTCGTCTACGTCGACGAGGGCTGGCAGAAGATCGTCGATTCGCTTCACAGCGCCGCAGTGGCGTCGGGCGTGAATTTCGTCAGCAGCTCCCGCGTCGTCAATGTCGATCACGAAGGCGGCGCCGTGCGAGGCGTGGAGCTCGGCGGACTCGAAGTCGAAGACCGCAAAGACACGATGTCGCTCGTCATGCCGGACATGTCCGATCCCGACAAGGGGACGCGCATCCCTGCCGATACGGTCCTCCTGGCCGTCGATCCCTCCACCGCCCGCGAGCTCGTTCGTGATGTCGATTGGCCGGAAACGACCGCCGTCGTGATGTCGTCGCTCGATATCGCGCTTTCGAAGCTGCCGCAGCCGCGAAACACCTTCGCCCTCGGGCTCGACAAGCCGCACTACTTCTCCGTTCACTCGGCGTGGGCTCAGTTGACTCCCAAGGGCGGCGCGTTGCTGCACGTGGGCCGGTACGGAGACGGCGGGACTGAAGAGGAGTTGGAAGCGCTGGTCGATGAGCTGCAACCGGGCTGGCGCGACCTCGTTGTTCATCGCCGTTTTCTGCCGGCGATGACCGTTTCGAATGCGCTCGTGCAGCCGGATGGCGTCGGAGCGCGGATGAAGGCGGTCACTCCGGTGCGCGGCCTATACGTCGCCGGCGATTGGGTCGATGAAGGCGGCATCCTTTCGGACGCCGCCTTTGCCAGCGCGCGCGCGGCCGCGAAAGCAATTCTCGCGGCCGGCTGAGCTCCGTCGCGCTAACGCGCAAGGCGGATGTCGCCACCCGAGCTGCGAAGCACGAGCTTCGGTCCTCCTCCGTTCAATTTGCCGTTCAGCGATGAGTCGTCCTGCTTGCCCTGAATCGTGACGGGCACATCGGAGGCGACATCGCCGCCGCTCGTGTGCGCGTCGATGTCCAGTGCTACGTTCGGCGCGACATGGATCGTGATCCCTCCGCCCGAGGTCGAAAGCCGCGAGTCGGCGTGCGGCTGACGCGAAACACGTGCACGGATCGATCCGCCCGAGGTCGAGGCATCGATGGCACCGCCGGCGTCGCCGATCTCGATCGAGCCGCCCGATGTGTGCGCCTTCAGATCGGCCGTGGCGCGGCGAATGTCGATCGAGCCACCCGAGGTTTTCGCACTCAGCGAACCGGTGGCGTCGCCGACTTTGATGTCACCCCCGGACGTGGAGAGTGTCGCGGCAGCGCGGGAACCGGCAATCGAAACATCGCCTCCCGATGTGTGCGCGTCGACGATGCCGTCGATTCGGCCGAGGGTTACATCGCCGCCGGAAGTGCGGACCGTTGCGCGTCCGGCGAGATCGGAGACGGCGATATCGCCGCCTGACGTCGTCAGATCGACGTTGTACTGCGCGGGAACATTGACCACGAAGCGGACTTCGAAATCGTTGTTCCAGTGGAACCACGATGTCGGATGGTTGTAGCGGGCGCGGATGTGAACGTCGTTCTGCGCCTGAGAGAACTGGACATCGAAGTCTTTGAACAGTTCGTTTGCCCGTTCGTTGCTCGACGTCTTCGCGCGGCGGATCACATCGACGCTGACGTTGCTCGCGCCCGAGATCACCTTGATGTCGCCGAGATCGGCGTCGATGGTGATCGTTCCGCCGGTGTGAACGTTGAAGTTGCGGTGGATGGGGCTGTCGATCGCGGCGTGCGCGGCGGAGATCGACGCCAGTCCGAGCACAGCCGCGAGCGCTGCAGTGCGAATGCGCGTCATGGTGTTGCCTCCTGTGCCTACTAACTACGCCGCCCGAGGCGAAAGGTTAGCAAGGGCACGGCCGCGGAGGGAAACCTGCTGAAACGAGGATGTCGCTCCACGTCATCGATTCGAAGTTGGCCAGCTTTGCGCGAATTTCCAGCAGCTTTGAGGGAGCGATATCCCGCCACCCGTGCGGGCTGACCAGTTTCAATCTCGCGACCCGCCATGAAGGTGAAAGGTGATTGGTACTCGGGTCCGCAGCGACAATCGGAATCTTCCCAACTCTGGGCTCGATCCCGATGAGTGGTCGCTTCGCGATGTTCGGTTGAACGGCCGCCTTAGGACGTTTGTCTCGATTTGCCAAAGCTGCCTACGCGTGAGAGAGGCTACCGTAGTACTCCGCCATGGCCGCAGGCGTGATCTCGCTGTCTCCGCGTTCCGTGGGAGCGAGACCGCGTCGCGCATCTCTCCATGGCAGCTCGGAGTGGGTTAGGTCGCTCAGCCACTGCGAGCTCTTGTCCCCGTAGAATCCGAGAACGGCATCGACCGTCTCGCGTTGAACTGCGGTGAGGTTATCGGGATTGCCACGCGGCCACTCCTTGAGATCGAACATGCCGCGATGAACCGCGTAAAGATGCGGGACGACAGGACCATTGATCCATGCTTCAATCCGGTCATGGAACAATGGCTTCTCGTCCCAGACTAGCGACCACGCCTGCGAGTAATAAACCAGCTTTTGCAGCTTCATCGCTGTCATCCGGCCGAGCTTCTTCAGGATGTAGTTTGCGATGTCGTGAGCGTTGGCCATGGCCTGAGTCCTCTCGCCGCGGTGCGGTCTGGCTGTTCGAAATGTAACCAGAATTCTGCCACGGCTATGCCGGAGCGAGGTAAAGGTCTACGTGATGTGGAATCGAAGGCGCGCTGAAAAGCCCGGCGCGCAACCTGGTCCGCTATTTCGGTCGCTCCCGCTTGATCGCGATCGGCGAGACCTGGCTGGAGATGTTGAACCATCCTTCGTCGGTCTTGATCCAGACGTCGTTGTAGCGAAGCTCGGCGACGACTCGTTCTCCGGCCTCTCTGTAGCGTTGGACGATGCGGCCGGTCACGATGGCAGTGCTGCCGTGAGCGTGGATGCGGGCGTCGCTCGTCTCGTAGGGCTCGATGTAGGTTCCCCGCTTCTTCATCGACTCGATCAGCTCTGCTTTGGTCTGCAGCTCGCCGCTGCTCGTGATCCGAACGTAGTCGTCGGAGAGATGGATCCGGAACCAGTCTGCGTCCGCCATGTAGGTGGCGATGGCCATCTCGCGGTCGAGCTTTCTGATTGCCTGCTCATCGCTGGCGAAACTGGCGGCGGAGGCAGAAAGGGCAAGGAAGCCAAGGGCGGCTGCGAGCAGGGCATGTCTCATGGGGTCATTCTGGCACGGGTACACTTTGCGGATGATCAGCGCCGTTGCCGCCACTCTCGTTCTCTCGATCTTTCCTGCGAACGCTCCACCTCCCCGTTTTCTCGCCCTCGGCGATTCCTACACCATCGGCGAAAGCGTAGCCGAGGCGGATCGCTGGCCGAATCAACTGGTGCGTGCGCTGCGTGCAAGAAAGACAATCGTTGCCGATCCGGAGATCATCGCCAAAACCGGATGGACGACAGACGAGTTGTCGGCTGCCATCGACGCCGCCAAGCCGCACGGACCGTACGCGCTCGTGACGTTGCTCATCGGCGTCAACAACCAATACCGCGGCCGCGACGCGGAGCAGTATCGGAAGGAGTTTGTCGCGTTGCTGCACCGCGCAATTGGCTTCGCTGGTGGAGACGCCAAACGCGTGGTCGTCGTCTCCATCCCGGACTGGGGCGCCACGCCGTTCGCCGAGGGCCGGGACCGGGAGAAGATCGGCGCGGAGATCGATCATTTCAATGCCGTTGCGCGCGAAGAGGCCATGCGCGCCGGTGCGCATCACGCGGATGTCACGCCAATCTCCCACCATGCATCCACGGACCCGACGCTTGTCGCACCCGACGGCCTTCATCCCAGCGCGAAGATGTATGAGAAATGGGTCAGCGTCATTTTGCCGCAGGCGGAGGCGGCGTTGCAGGGCCGTTGATCACGATAGCGTCGATCGTCGTTTTCGCGGTCGGCATTCCCTGAGCCATCCCTGATTCGCCGAATGCGAAGAGCAGTCCGTCGACGCGGCGGAAGTCGTTGTAGTCGACGATGAAGTCCATCCCGCCCGTTTTCCCGGTCGATCGCGCGATGTGCCACGACTTCGGATCGATGTCCAGGTTCACCGTAAGCGAGGCGGAGAGCGGAATCTCGATGGCGCGGAAACCGTCGCGCATGCCGGCGTCGTGCAGCGACGCACGCTTCTCGACGAGCAGCAGCGACAATGCGAGCCGCGCCGCCTGTGACTTCATCGCGTCCAGCCCCGGGCCGCTGACCTCTTTGCCATTGTTCGTCCCATGATCTCCGTTGACGACGCGCAGCTCGGTTCTCGCCGGATAGACGATCTCGATGCGCAGCTTGTCCGGCTTCTGCCAGAAGCGCGTCATCGCGCCGTCACCCTTGCCCATCGCCGGCACGACTGTGCCCGTCTCCCGGATCGTCGTCACTTTCTGCCATGCGGCGGCGCCTCCGTACTCCTTCAGGACGCTCTCGACGACATCGTCGAGCGATTGCGCGCGAGCGTGCGGAGCGAGGAGCAACGAGAGCGTGAGTGTGGCAAGTGCGGCTGTCTTTCGCATCTCTGAATTCTGTCATGCCCGTTGACTCGCTGCACGCCGATGTATACGGTCGCGGCCCATGACCATCGAAGCCCCGGAAAAACCGCGCGATTTCATCCGCGAGATCGTCGAGGAGGACCTCGCTGCCGGCAGGACCCAGCGCGTCATCACCCGCTTTCCGCCGGAGCCGAACGGCTACCTCCACATCGGCCATGCCAAGTCGATCTGCCTGAACTTCGGCATCGCCAACGAGTACAACGGCCAGTGCAATCTCCGATTCGACGACACGAACCCGACGAAGGAAGAGGTGGAGTTCACCGAGTCGATCAAACGCGATGTGGCGTGGCTCGGTTTTTCGTGGGGCGAGAATCTTCTTCATGCCTCGGATTACTTCGCGCAGCTTTACGCCTGGGGCGAGGAGCTGATCAACGCGGGAAAAGCCTACGTCGATAGCTCGAGCGCCGATGAGATGCGGGCCATGCGCGGCACGCTCACGGAGCCGGGAACCGATTCTCCGCATCGGTCACGTTCCATCGAAGAGAACCTCGACCTTTTTCGCCGCATGCGAGCCGGGGAGTTTCCCGACGGCGCGGCCGTGCTCCGCGCGAAGATCGACATGGCTTCGCCGAATATCAACATGCGTGATCCGGTGCTCTACCGGATCCGCCACAAATCGCATGACCGCACCGGCGACACCTGGCCGATTTATCCGATGTACGACTACGCGCACCCGCTCTCCGACGCCATCGAGGGCATCACCCACTCGCTTTGCACGCTCGAGTACGAAGATCACCGGCCCCTATACGACTGGCTGATCGGCTGGTTGATCGAAAACGTGCCGGTGCCGTCGCGGCCGCGGCAATACGAGTTCGCGCGGCTGAACCTCAACTACACCGTCATGTCGAAGCGCAAACTGCTGGCGCTCGTCAGCGAAGGCCACGTGCACGGCTGGGACGATCCGCGCATGCCCACCATCGCCGGCCTGCGGCGCCGCGGCTACACGCCGGTATCGATCCGCAACTTCTGCGAGCGCGTCGGCGTGGCCAAACGGGAGAACGTCATCGACGCAGGTCTGCTCGAGTTCTCCATTCGCGAGGACTTGAATCGCATCGCTCCGCGGGTGATGGGCGTTCTCGACCCGCTTCGCGTCGTCATCGACAACTATCCGGCAGACGATACGGAATGGTTCGACACGGCGAACCATGTCGACGATCCGTCGCTGGGAACGAGAAAAGTTCCGTTCGCAAAGACGATTCTCATCGAGCGCGAGGACTTTCTCGAGGAACCGCCGAAGAAGTTCTTCCGGCTCGCTCCGGGCCGCGAAGTGCGGCTGCGATCGGCCTACTTCATCACCTGTACGAGCGTCGTGAAGGGCGAGGCCGGCAACGTTGTCGAGCTGCACGCGACGTACGATCCGGCCACGCGCGGCGGCGATTCGCCCGACGGCAGGAAGCCGAAGGCGACGCTGCACTGGGTTGCCGCCGATCACGCCATCGACTGCGAAGTGCGGCTGTACGACCGGCTGTTCAAATCCGAGAATCCGGAGGAGAGCGGCAATTTCCTCGATGATCTGAATCCGCAATCGCTCCAGGTCGTGCAGGCCGCGAAGCTCGAGCCGTCCGTTCACGGCGCGCAGCCGCAATCGCGTTTCCAGTTCGAGCGGCTCGGCTACTTCTGTGTTGATTCCGACTCAACTCAGGACCAGCTGGTCTTCAACCGGACGGTGACACTCAAGGACGCGTGGGCGAAGACGGCGAAGTAGGTTTCTGAGCACAGACAAGAGTGTCTGTGCCACATTGCTTCTGGCTTTGCGCTCAGACACCCCTGTGCCACAAGAAGTGAGTCAATGTGGCACAGACACTCTTGTCTGTGCTCTCCCCAGATTTCTTAACCGTCCACCTTTTTCATCTGCTATTCTTGCGTCGGTCCAATCGTCTATCTTTTTGAAAGGGAACGCGCGCGATGGCTGTCTGCTGGCGTTGTCCGATGTGTGGCGAGGTGAGCTGCGAAGACGACGTGAATGCCACCGGCAATCCCGTGGCTTGCGATCATTGCGAACGGCCATTCCCACCACAGGAGACGCTCTGCTCGGTCTGCGACGCTCCCAATCCGTGGCAGCGCCGCGACACGCTTCACTTTCTCTGCCGCGAGTGCGGGACCACACAGACGTTCTTCTCGCATCTGCCGATGGCGGGGTAATCCGAGGTCAGCGCGTCGAACGCCGCCGCGGAGTGCCCGGCTGCGGATCGGGCGAGGCGAGCGTTCGCAGGAAGAGTCGCGGCGCCATCAATTCCTCGTCGTCTTCGCCGCGGCTGTAGACCACATACGTGTTCCGCGCCGACGCGGTAAGCGTCAACGGCAGCGTAAGGCTCTGATGCAGATTGATTAGCGACGTCACATGCGGCGCCGGCTCCGGGTCAATGCGCGTCCAGTACAGGCGGCCGCTCGTGGAGGTGTCCGGCTCGACGAAATAAAGACCGCGGTTCACGACCGCCACGGGCTGAAGAGAGAACGAGGTCTCGCTGGTCATGACACGTCTGCCTGACGGCGTGTCGAGTACGACTCCCCCGGCGGTGATCCGTCCCGCGAACATGGCATTGCCGTTCGAATAAAGGAACGAGTAAACGAACAGGGACCTACCGTCCGAGGTCGCTAGTGGAAGCGCCGGCGTAACGAAATCAAAATCCGTCAGGACTGCTTGAGCGACAAGATTCCCAATCGCGTCCGTGCGCGCAAATACATTATTTTCTTGGTGGGAGCATTCTGTACATGGAGGTCCTTCCCGGTGCCACGTCACACTGCATCCATCCGCGGCACACGAAACGGCAGGCGAATCAGCGGGAGCACTCGTCTCAACCATCTGCCGAGGAACGGACACGGTGCCGTCGGGACTGATGCCGGAGATCGTGACCAAATAGTATCCCGCGGTGACCACCATATATGCCTGTCCGCTCCAACCTGCGGCGAGGGCGTCCGTCGGCGTCCCGTAAATGGTGATGACGATGGGAGTGGGATCGACGCCTTCGAGCGTCACGCGGCGCGCAACCAGCCGGTACGAGGTGTCGTAGTAGGCCACGAGGAAGTCTCTGCCATTCGACGCCGCGGCCGTGCCTGTTTGGGAGTCTGCTCTACTGAGGTCGATGGGAGGGCCGAGTTGCCCATCGGCGGCGATGAATGCCGCGCGGACGACCATTTCTTCAAAGCCCGCGCGTTCGCGCCAGGTAACCAGAGATATGGTTCCATTCGAAGCAATCGAGCCGGCCGCCTGCTCGGGCGCGGAACTGGCGATGGCTACGTGTCTGCGTCCGGCTGGTTCCACATCGATCTGGGGCAACGATTTGAAAATGGCGGCCTCAGTGTGCCAATTCGCATAGCTCAAGTCTTCGTCGCCGGTGATGATGATGGTGTCCCGCCCGTTGCTGGCGATCGCGAATGCGTAGCCGTAACGGCCGGACTGCAAGGGAGTAATCGCGACAGGTGCGGCGTCGAGCGGCAGGCCGATCGCGTCGACACGTGCCGCCAGAATCTGGCCTGGCGAGTAGTTATCCGGTTTCGAAGTCGGCCAGGCCAGCGTGTACCCGTTGCCGGACCAGGTTGCGACGATTGCGCCGCCTGTTTGATAGTCGGTCTTGCGCAGCGGCCCCGTGTTGCCGGCAGAGTCGACCGGCATAAAAGCGATCCGGCCGCTGCTCACCAGCATCATCAGGAATGAAGATCCGTTCGACGTCACGGTGAGGCCGCTGATGTAGAAAGGATCCGGAATCGAAAACGATTTCGAGAGCTCAAGATCACCCTTTGAATTGAGGATGGTGAACGAGCCGCGAGAGGCGTAGCGGTCTGCTTCGGCGATCAGGTATTGGCTGCCATTCGAGGTAACCGAGGGGTTGCTGTGGAATTCGACGTTTGGAAGGGCGCGGTCAGCGCCCAGCGAAGTCCCGTCGGCGGCGAGCATCCGGATGGAATTCGACGATGTGACCATCAAGACATCGTCGCCATTGCTGGCCATCTGTCCCCAATAAATGGGGGTATTGATCACGACTGACTGCTGATCGACCAACCGACCTTCGCGAGAGACGCGCCGCGCGATGCGGGATGTCCCTGACGCATAGACGACGAGAAAATTGCCACCCACGAAAAAGACATCGGGGTAACCCAGCGTGCCAGCAGCGCCCGACGCGATCAGGATGCTGGGCCGGTCGAGCAACTCGCCGGCCGGCGACACGCGGCCACCGCCGATAACCGCATTCGATGCGGTGCTTGTTCGCCAGACTGCAAAGAAGTTCGTGCCGTCCGATGCGACGCGCGCGAATTCCTGCCTGGTCGGGCCGGCGCCAAGGACCACAGGTGCCAGCGCCTGATCGCTACGGATCTCGCTCAGCGCCGGCGTGGCCGCGAGAAGCAGCAGCAACGCAATCGTTCGCATGCCCGATACGGTACTGCAAAACCTCGACGTGAGTCAGTGCGCGGCGTGTCGCCGGAGTGGCCCGGGTTTGGATCAGGCGAGACGGCGCTGCTAATAAAACGGGCGATAATGCCGTCCTTCTCACGCGCGATACGGTCCGCAATTCAGGCATGCGATGAACAGGGGCGCAGGGAGCGGGCTTGCTATGATCGGCTCGCAAAGGGGAAACGCATGCCGCTGCTCGAAGGGAAGACAGGAATCGTTTTCGGGGTCGCCAACAAACGCTCCATCGCCTGGGCCATCGCGCAGGCGTTGGCGCGCGAGGGGATGCGCCTGGCCTTCACCTATCAGGGCGAGCGGCTCAAGGCGAATGTCGAAGAGCTCTGCGCGGCCATGCCGGACTCGCTCATCCTTCCGTGCGATGTTACGGTCGATGCCGAGGTTGAGAGCGTGTTCCGCGAAGTCGGGGAGAAGTTCGGCCGGCTCGACGCGCTCGTTCACTCGGTTGCCTTTGCCCCTCGGGAAGATCTCGAAAACGACTTCGTGAACACGTCACGCGAGGGTTTCAAGATGGCGCACGACATTTCCGCGTACTCGCTCGTCGCGCTGACGCGTGCCGCGCTTCCCTTGTTCGAGCAATCGGGTGGCGGCGCGGTCCTGGCGATGACCTACTACGGCGCGGAGAAAGCGGTCGAAGGCTACAACCTGATGGGAGTGGCAAAAGCCTCCCTCGAAGCCAGCGTCCGCTACCTCGCCGCGAACCTCGGCCCGAAGAACATCCGCGTCAATGCCATCTCCGCCGGTCCGGTCAACACCCTTGCCGCGCGCGGTATCAAAGGTTTTACCGGGATGCTCAAGCACCATGCCGAGCGCGCGCCGCTTCGCCGCAACGTCGAGCTCGAAGAGATCGGCAACGCCGCGCTTTTTCTGCTCTCTTCGATGTCGGCGGCCATCACCGGCGAAGTAATGTTCGTCGACGGCGGCTACAACATCATCGGACTTTGATCGCGGCCAGAACGTCTTCGGTCGAGCGCACGCGTCCCATGCGCGGAAAGATCGTGGTCACGGCGAAGGCGTGCGCTCCTTCCGTGAGACCGGACATGGCATCTTCGACGAAGAGCTGCTCGAAGCCGCGCTCGTAGCCATCGCGCGCGGTCGATTCGACGCCGAAGTTCGTCGCGATTCCGCCGTAGACGAGCGTCTTGATTCCGCGGCGCCGCAACTGAAGATCGAGCGCCGTGCCGTAGAACGCGCCCCACTGCCGCTTGAGGATCACGATGTCGCGCGGCTGCCGATCAAGCTCCGGCACGAGCTTGCTCCAGTCGGCTGCTCGCTGGCGGCGCCGAATCGGCCGCCGGTTTCAACCGGTCGCCATCATCGTCCGAGAAGCCTACGTGGACGAGCACGACGAGCGCGCCGGCTTCGCGGAATGCCTTTGCCAACTTCGCGCAGCGCGAGACTACGTCGGCGGACGAATGCGGCGCGGCCGGCCGAGCCACGATGCCGCGCTGAAGATCAATGACGATCAGCGAGGTTGTTGAGGGATCGATGGCGAGATCGGTCATGCGCTCGATGCTTGCAGAAACAATTCCTACGTGCTTCCAGCCACGAAGAAGTTCGTGTTCGTCGGTTGTGCGACGCCGCCTTTCGGCTCCAGCGTCACGGCTAAACCTTTGATCTCGGTTGCCAGCGGCAGGTTCTCGATCGAGATCGATGCGGCTCCGTCCTTTGTCACGTCGAAGACTCCGGCGCTTTGCGGTTTGGGTTGGTCAGCGCGGAGGATCCAGAGCTGGTAACTCTTGTCGGCGGCGTTCGCCGGCAGGTTGTAAAAGAAGACGACAGCCCGGCGCTGCTGCGGTTCGAGAAAGACTTTCGCCGATGCGGACGGCGACACCTGCTGGCCCGACAGCGCGATCGTCCGCGTGTCGCGCGAGGCCAGCGCTGACATCTCGGCCGCGAGCTTCTCGTTGCGGGAAGCCAGCAATTCGTTTTCGTTCGTAACGCGGCGCAGCTCGGCTTCGCGGGTGTTGACCCTTTCGCGCATCACGCGGACCGACAGCTCGCGCCAGCCCCACAGCGCGAGGAACAACACCGCTGCAACCATCCACCAGCGGCTGATGCCGAATCGCTCGCGGGCGTCGACGACGTTGTCATCGGCGCTGGCTTCATCGACAGCCGCGACGATGCGGTCGCGAAGTTGGCGCGGCGGCGAGACCGGATCGAGATCGCGCGCGATGAACGACGCAGCTTCCTCGTACTCGTCACGAGCGCGCCGGCAGTCCGCGCAGGTGGCGGCATGCGCGCGGAAAGCGCTGCTCTCCTCCGGCCTTGCGGCGCCGATCGCTTCGAGCGCGGCGATCGATTCGAGCTCGTCGTGCGTCATCATCGGTAGGCCTTCAGCCGCTCTCGCAGCTTCTTCATCCCGAGCTGCATGCGTGTTTTGATCGTGCCGAGCGGCTCGCCGAGCTTCGCGGAAATCTCCGACTGCGAAAGCCCTTCGAAGTACGCCAGCGCCAGAGCCACGCGCTGCGGCTCCGGCAATTCCGCGAGCGCACCGCGAACCGCCATCCGTTCTTCTGACTCGATCGCGTCGTCGGCGCCCGTTCGTTTCTCGACAAAGCCGAGGCCGGTGGAGAGCTCGCGGCCGGCATCGTCTTCGCGGTCGCCACGAATCTTCCTGGATCGCAACCGGTCGATTCCTCGGCTGCGCGCAATCGAGATGAGCCACGCCACATCGCTGCCGCGCACGGCGTCGAACATCTTGGCGTTCGTCCACGCCTTCACGAACGTCTCCTGGAGAACTTCCTGGGCGTCGTCGGGATTGGCGAGGATTCGGAGGAGAAGGGCATAGAGGGTCGAAGAATGGCGGTCGTACAGCCGCTCGAATGCATCGAGATCGCCCCGCGCGACGGCGGGCAGCAGCGTGCTGGATTCGACGCTCGTATTCATTGCGGCGGTCATGGCCAGGCGCTGAACTTACGTTGCAGCGCCCGTGGCGGATTCACTTCTTCGGCTGGTCGCTTGATTCTTGCGGAAACTCGATGTCGGTCCGGTAGCCGGTCCGCGAGTTGGAGCGCTTGCCGGGATAGCCGTCCGGCCGTCCAGACGATTCTTTGTTCGTCCCGTGCCCTTGGGCGCCGCCGTCCCAGAAGCCCTTGTCCTTGATGTTTTGCTGCGGATTGTCAGCCATGGGCGGATTCTACCGCGTGACCACAGACAAAAGTGTCTGTGCCAACAGGCACCTGCTCTTGTGGCACAGACTACCCCGGCTGCGCGACCGGCATCTGCTCCGTCGCCGGCAGGGCCGGCTCCGGCTCGGCCAGCGGCTTCGATTCGCGTCCCGAGCGCTCAGTCGTTTTCTGATCAGCGGCCGCGCGGTCGAGCAGCGCGATCCTGAGCACATCTTCGACGTGCTCGACGAAATAGAACTGCATGTCGCGCTTGATTGGTTCGGGGACGTCGATCAGGTCGCGCTCGTTCAGCTTCGGCATGATGACGGTGGTGATCTTGGCGGCGCGCGCGGCCAGCACTTTTTCCTTCAGGCCGCCGATGGGGAGAACGTCTCCACGCAGTGTCACTTCGCCGGTCATGGCCACATTTCGTTTCACCGGGCGGCCGGTGATCATCGAGATGATCGCGCTCGTCATGGTGATGCCTGCTGACGGGCCGTCTTTCGGAATCGCGCCGGCGGGGACGTGGATGTGAATGTCGTGCGTCTCGAAGTAATCGGACGGGATGTTCTGCTCGTCGGCGTGCGCGCGTGCGTACGTGAGTGCCGCCTGCGCTGACTCCTTCATCACGTCGCCGAGCTGGCCGGTGAGCACGAGTTTCCCTTTGCCTTTCACGGCCAGCGCTTCGATGAACAGGATGTCGCCGCCGACCGCAGTCCAGGCGAGACCGGTTGCCACGCCGACCTGGTCGCGTTCGAGCAATTCTTCGGCGAAATGCTTCATCGGTCCGAGGTACTTTTCGACCGACGTGTCGGTAATGCGGTAGCTCTCCTGCTGGTTTCCGCCCGCCACTTGCACCGCGATCTTGCGGCAGACGGTGCCGATCTCACGCTCCAGATTGCGAAGCCCGGCTTCCTTGGTATAGCCGGTGATGATGCGCGTGATTCCGGAGTCGGTCCAGACCACAGGCGTCTCTTTGATGCCGTTCTCCTCCATCTGCTTCGGGATGAGATGTTGCTTGGCGATGGCCAGCTTTTCCTCATCGGTGTAGCCGGACAGACGAATGACTTCCATGCGGTCGAGGAATGCCGGCTGAATCGTGTCGAGCACGTTTGCGGTGACGACGAACATCACGTTCGACAAGTCGTAGGGGACGCCGAGGTAGTGATCCCGGAAGGAGAAATTCTGTTCGGGATCGAGGACTTCGAGGAGTGCCGATGATGGATCGCCGCGGTAGTCAGCGCCGATCTTGTCGACCTCGTCGAGCATGAAGACCGGATTGGAAGTACCGGCCTGGTTGATGCCCTGGATGATGCGGCCGGGCAGCGCGCCGACGTAGGTTCGCCGGTGGCCGCGGATTTCGGCTTCATCGCGAACGCCGCCGAGCGAAATGCGCACAAACTTGCGGTCGAGCGCTCGCGCGATCGAGCGCCCCAGCGACGTCTTGCCGACACCGGGAGGGCCGACGAAGCAGAGGATCGGCCCTTTCATCTTCTGCCCGCGCAGCTTGCGCACGGCCAGGTACTCGAGGATGCGCTCTTTGATCTTCTCGAGGTCGTAGTGGTCTTCGTCGAGGATCGTGCGTGCGCGCACGAGGTCGTGGTTGTCCGCGGACATCACGCCCCACGGCAGCCCCGTCATCCAATCGAGATACGTGCGGATGATCGAGGTCTCGGCCGAATCGGGATGCGAGCGCTCCAGCCGCTTGATCTGTTTCTCGATCTCTTCCTTAGCCTCGGACGTGATCTGTTTTTCTTCGATCTTCTTCCGATAATTCTCGACATCCTCGGCGACGTCTTCTCCCTCGCCGAGCTCCGACTGGATCGCTTTCAGTTGCTGCCGCAGGAAGTACTCGCGCTGCGACTTGTTCATCTCGCCCTGCGCTGCCGACGAGATCTCCTGCTGCATCGTCAGGAGATTGATCTCGCGGGAAAGGAGGTCGTTCACCTTCTTGAGCCGCTCGACCGGATCCATCGTCTCGAGGATTTGCTGCGCTTCTTCGAGCTTGAGGTCAAGGTTCGATGCGGCCAAGTCGGTCAGGCGCGCCGGATCGTCGAGATTGGCCGCGATCACCATGACCTCGGGGCTGATGTTCTTGCCGAGCCCAACCGCTCGATCGAGGTTCTGCTTCACGGCACGGATGAGCGCCTCGGTCTCGAGGCCACGGTCCTTCGCCGTGGTCTCCTCGATCCGCGTGATCTTCGCTTTGAAGAAGGGAGCGGTCTGGATGAAGTAGTCGATCCGAGCGCGGCTGAGGCCTTGCACGAGGATGCGAATGCGGCCATCGGGCAGCTTCAGCATCCGCATGATGATGGCCACGGTGCCGACTCGATAGAGATCGTCCTCGGCCGGGTCTTCGTTCTGAAAGTCTTTCTGCGCCGTCAGCATGATGACGCGGTTTTCGGCCAGGGCCTGATCCACCGCGTTGATCGACTTCTCCCGCGACACCGACAGCGGAACGATGATGAACGGGAAGATCACGAGGTCCTTGAGCGGCAGCACCGGCAGGACGTCGGGGATTTTGATTGGCTCTTCTTTCGCGGTTTCGTTCGCGTCGGTCATCGGTACCTCTCAACTCTCGGGAAACCATCGTTATGGCTGTGCAATGCGTGTTCCTGTGTGTTGCGGTCGCTACTTCAACTGATGCAACTCTTTCACAAACGCGTCGACATCTTCGAATCTCCGATACACCGAAGCGAATCGGACGTAGGCCACCGGATCGAGATCGCGGAGCCGTTCCATGACCATCGTGCCGATCGACTTACTCGAAATCTCGCGTTCGCTGGAATCCTGCATGGCGGTTTCGATGAAGTCGGCGAGGCGTTCCAGCTTTTCCTGAGGGACCGGACGTTTGCGGCAGGCTACCTGGAGGCCGCGCATCAGCTTGCCGCGGTCGTACGTCTCCCGCCGTTCGTCGCGCTTGGCCACCTGAAACGGTAGTTGTTCGATCTTCTCGTAACTCGTGAAGCGCCGCTCGCATTTGGTGCACTCGCGGCGGCGGCGGATGACGTCGGCTTCGCGGCTCTCGCGTGAGTCGACGACGCGGTCTTCCGTGTTGCCGCAGAACGGGCAGCGCATTCTGAGCGCCGTATATCACGACTGCGAAAGAGTTTCGCTGTCGCTGGGTACATCCTCGGCGGCGCGCCTGAGGTCGCGCCAGCGCAGCCCCTCGCGCGCAAAGAGCACCACGCCGGTAATGACGACCGGTAGCGTGCCGACGAGATGCAGCAGCAGGGCCGTGGCAACCGATGTGTCGATGTCGAAGCCATAGAACGAGGTGAGCGCCCACTGACAAAGCTTGTGGAATCCACCGACGCCGCCGGGAGTGGGGATGGCCACGCCGATCGTCGTCACGGCGCTGATGAAGAACGTCGAGTCAAACGGCAGCGGGCGATGAACGGCGATGAAGACGAGCCAGTACTGCGCGGTCAGGCAAAGCCAGACGCCGGCAGTCGCGAAAATGACGGTGAAGAAATCGCGCGGACGCTGGGTGATATCGAGCGTTTTGGCGAAGGCATCGAAGAACTTCATCCACGGTTCGCGGAACCGCTTCGGCAGGATGCGGCCGATCCATTCGTGCACGCGCCTGACAACGCCGCCGAAAAAGTAGAGGCCGACGAGAAACGAGAGGAGCGCGATCAGGACGATCGTGCAGCCGATCGCTCCGCCGTGCACGACGCCGGAGCCGTTCGGAAACGCGTTCCAGCGCACAGCGGCAAACCAGATGAAGAGGGCGAGGATGCTGAACAGGTCGAGGATCCGCTCCGTGAGCACGGTCCCCAGTGCCTCGGCGAACCGGACGTTGGTGCGCCGGGCCAGAAGCGCTGGCCGCGCCACATCTCCAGCGCGGATCGGTAGCACGGTCGAGAGCATGTAGCCAGTGGTGTTGGCGAAGAACGTCGGATAGAAGCCGGGCGGTTTTGGGCTGGCGAGGAGGACGCGCCAGCGAATCGTTCGAAAGATCAGCGCCATCCAGTTGACGACGAACGCTGACACGAGCCACCACGGACTCGTCGCCGTCATGATCCGCCAAACGTCCGTGAGGTTGCTTTTCCAGAGGAAGAGCCCAAGGAAGAAGATCGTGAGGAGCGCGACCGATGTGACCTGGAGAGTGCGGCGCAAAGTCGGGCAGTTGTACCACGATGTTAGTGGTCAGAGGCCAGCGGTCAGCGGTCAGTGGTTGGCGGCAGTCAATCAGTGGATTAGTCGATTCGTGGATTAGTGATCAGAAGGACGAACGGTGCCTGCTCGGCTCAACTACCATCTGATCCCTAATCTACTGATCTCTAATCTACTAATCTACTGATGCATGCTCTCGATCTACACCAACCCCGTCTTCTACAAACACGACACCGGTGTCGGACATCCGGAGACGGCGACGCGGCTCGACGCGGCGCTGGCTGGCGTTGCGCGGGCAGGGCTGGCCGGTCGGATTACGCGCGAGACTGCGGAGCATCGCGACACGAATCGCCTGATCGCCAAAGTGCACTCAGCGGACTACGAGCGTTCACTCGAACAAGCATCCCGGTCGGGCATGAGACTCTTCCGTTCGATCGACAATCCGATGTCGTCGCAGACGTTCGCTGCCGCGCGAACGGCTGTCGGCACCGCGATCACCGCTGCCGAAGAGATGATGCAAAGCGAAGCGGGACGTGCGTTCGTCATCGCCCGGCCGCCCGGACATCATGCCGAGCGGCTGGAAGCGATGGGCTTCTGTTTCTTTAACACGATTGCGTGCGTTGCCGAATGGATCCGGGAGCAGCCCGGCATCGATCGAGTTTTCGTCTTCGATTTCGACGTCCATCACGGCAACGGAACGCAGTCGCTGTTCTGGGACCGCGACGACGTCTTCTACCTCTCGATGCACCGCTTTCCGTTTTATCCGGGAACGGGCGGCGCTGACGAGATTGGCTCCGGCGCGGGCCGCGGCACCACGATAAACATTCCGCTCGAAGGTGGCCTCGGTGATGCCGCGTACCTGCGCAGCGTCGAAGACGTCGTCGTTCGCGCCATCGATGCGTATCAGCCGCAGGCGATCCTGCTGTCGTCGGGCTTCGATGCGCACCGCCGCGATCCGCTGGGAGGTATGCGGGTTACCGAACAGGCGTACGGCGAGATCACGCGGCGGGTCGTCGAAGCCGCGGCGCGCCATAGCGGTGGTCGCGTCCTCTCGCTGCTCGAGGGCGGTTACGACATGGAAGGGCTCGCAGCGAGCGTTGCCGAGCATGTCAACGCATTAGCGTGACTGTGTGGTGCTAACCAGAGTGTTGCTCTTCCCGCGCAAGACGGACTCGTACAACGTCTCGAGTCTGCTGATCCGGAGATCCTTCGAGAATCCGCTGACCACGCGTTCCCGCGCGCTCGCAGCGATGCGCTCGCGCCGCGCCGGATCATCGATTACTTCGGCGATCGCCCGTGCCAGCGACGGCACTTCCTTCGCCGGAATCAGCCAGCCGACGTCCGCGGATGAGACGAGCTCGCGGTTGCCGCCGCAATCGGTGGCGATGACCGGCTTTCGCATGGCCATGGCCTCGCGGATCGTGCCGGTAATGCCGGTGCCGGCCCATGAAGCGTCGACGACGAGATTGCAGGAGGCGAAGACGTTCGGCATGTCGTCGCGGTACTCGACCGGCGTGACGTGCGGTCCGATGCCGTGCTCACGTGCGTAGCTCGCCACCTCCGCTCGCTCCGGCTCATCGCGACAGCCGATCAGCGCCAGGTGCGCGTGTGGGTGGGTGGGAAGGACCGAAGCTACCGCGTCGATCAACTCCTTCCAACCTTTCCAGGGTCGTACGCCGACCTGAGCGATGAGGAAGGCGTCGTCCGCGACTCCCTTTTCGCGGCGGAAGGCGGTCGTATCCCAGCGCGCCGGATCGAAGAAATGAACATCGGTTCCGGCATAAACGACGACGACCTTCTCTCGCGGCAGACGGCCGCTGGCAACGATCACGTCCTGGATCTGCGCGCAAACGGTGACGACGCGATCAACACGATGCGTCCGGTATTTGATGCGGTTCCAGACGTCGAGAGGAAAGGAGACGCCACGGTTCACGATGAATGCGCCCACCGGTCGGGCGAACGTAGCGGCCAGCGCGAGCGCGTGAGCGAGGCCTTTGTGCACGTGGACGACGTCGGGACGGAGCTCGCGAAAAAGCTGTCCCAACTTCCACGCGCTGACGAGGTCGAACTCGTTGCGCATGCGCAGTCCGGCGAAGCCGACCCCGGCCTGGTGCGCCTTTTCTTCAAGCACGGCGTCGTGGCGGCTGATGATCGTCACGTCGTGACCGCGCTCGCGCAAACCGGATGCTGCCTGAAACATCTGGTGCACGGAGCCGGTGTTGAATTGATTGAATTCGAGGATCTGGAAGATGCGCATCGGCGAGGGGGCGGATTGTACCGGCGGTAGCGCGCAACCGCGCACTTGCTATATCGTTTCCGATCCCTTGAAAGGAGCTTTGCGCACAGAATCCAGCACGCAAGCTGGCCGCTCGCCAAGAGCCAAATGGAAAGACCAAAATCCGAGATCAAAGTAACGGACAAGCGGATCTTTACCGCCGAGGGGGAGATTCGCGAAGAGTTCCGGCAGGAGGTTACGCCGGTCGATCCGGCTATGGCGAGGCCGGCCGCTGCCCCTGCTGCAGCCGAGACCGAGAAGCCGGCACCGGAAGCCGCAAACGCGGCTCCTCCAGCCCGCGCTGCTGAGCCGCCCGCCAGCGACCGGCGCAACAAATCGGTGGCAGACAAGGCGTTGAATCCCGGCACACCCTTCGCGGACTTCGTCGAGCCTCTCATCGCGCAGGCGTACATGTCGTTGGGCATGCTGCGCAACCCGTATGATCCGAAACCGAAGCTGGATGCCGCGGCGGCGCGTCAGATGATCGAGATGCTGACCATGCTCAAGGAGAAGACCAACGGGAACCTGACTGTGGACGAGGACGATTTTCTGTCGACACATCTGGGAGAATTGAAGCTCGCATTCGTCCAACGAACGAAAAGCCTTACATGAAACGACGTCTGATCTCGCTGCTCGCCGCGTCGATGTGCCTCGCGTCAGTCGCGGCACACGCGGGAGACACAGCGCCGCGCGACATCTGGTCTCAGGCGGCCGCCTCCGCCGACGCCGGCAACGTCGACGCGGCTGCAAAGAAGACCAGCGAGTTGATGGAGGTCGGCAAGTTGTCCGGCATCCGAACCTATCCGTTGTACGCCGCCTCCGCTGCGATCCTCGCGCGGCAGACGGCGCAGTCCAACAAGCCGGTTGCCGATTGGGCGAACAAGGCTGCTGACACCCTCGATCCCGGCTCGTCTTCGGTCGCGTTCATCCGTGCCGAGGAGGCGGTGGAGTCGAGGAGCTGGGGTACGGCGCTTCCGGTACTCGTCCGCGGAATCGCCGGACTTTTTTCTCACTACCGCTCGCGGCTGCTCGCTCGATCCGACACAGTCATCACGATCCTTCTCGCGCTCGCGCTGACGACTGCGATCTTCTCGCTTGCCCTGTTGACCCGCTACGGCCGGGCCATGACGCACGACTTCCGCGAGATGCTCGGGGAGCGGCTGCATGGTGGCTCGGTTTCGGTGCTCGCTTTCGCTCTTCTTTTTCTGCCGGTCTTCCTCTGGCTCGGACCGCTATGGCTCGTCTTCTACTGGTTCATCATCTTCTTCGGCTACGCCAAGATCGGCGAGAGGATCATGATCGTCGTCCTCTCGTTGTTGCTGGCGGGCGCGCCCCTGGCGCTCGACTGGACATCCCAGCGGATCGCCGGGATCGACAGTCCGGTCGTGATGTCGGCCATTACCAACGACGAGCGAACCTACGAGCCGGACGCACTTCGCCGGATGCAGGAGCTCGTCAACATCGTCCCTGACGATGCCATGCTGCATCTCCTCCTCGGCACTCTTTATCTTCAGGACGGCAACGATCAACAGGCGAGCCAGCACTATCAGCGATCGGCCGAGCTGTACGACAACGCCGGAGCGCACGTCAACCTTGGCAACCTACATTTCTACAACAACGACTTCGCGACCGCGGTGACGGAGTACAACAAAGCCGAAGCGTTGGATCCACGGCTGGCGATCGCGTTTTACGATGAGTCCATCGCCCTCGGGGAGCTGTACAAGTTCGACCAGCAGGCGCAGAAACTCGATCTGGCAAGGAGGATCGACCGGGCTCTCCTCGAACGGCTCTCCTCGGAACCGCGGTCGCAGAAGCTCGAAGTCGTTCTCTACCATCCAAGCATCGCGCAGGCATGGGTCGTCTCCTCGGAGATTGCCCGCCGCGGCATCGCGCGCTCGCTCTTCGGAAACTACGCCTGGTTCGATCCGCTGGAGAGCATGCGCAATCCACTGACGGGAGGCGCGATTCTCACGTTGGTTCTGGCGCCGCTACTCTTCCTCAAACGGCGTCGGGCCGGATTCGCTGGATCCTGCTTCAAGTGCGGACGAACCTTCTGCCTTCGCTGCAAGTCGGCGCGGGAGAGCACGACCTTCTGCACGCAATGCATTCACATCTACCTGAAGCGCGACGGTGTTTCAGCAGCCACGAAGCGCGCCAAGCTCGAAGAAGTCAGCGAGCATCAGCACGGCGTTCTGAAGCGGAACCGCTGGCTGGCCACCTTCCTGCCCGGCTCGGCGCAGGTCATCGAGGGACACACTGTCGCAGGCACCGTGGCGTCGTTTGCAGTCGCGTTCTTCGTTTCGCTTGCGATTCTTTCCGGCAGGCTTGCGCCGGTTCTGGCGCCGGGGGATACGGCCAAGACGATCGTCCGCATCGCTGCCATTGTCTTCGCCGCCGCGCTCTGGTTGTTCATTACGCTGCCGGTGTATCGGAGGAACGTCAATTCGTTTTGATGATGGTTTGATATGGCACTCGAAGGCACACTCAAAGATTTCAGTCTCGCCGATATCTTTCAGCTCATCGGTCTGCAGCGAAAGACCGGAGTTCTGACGCTTCGCAGCAAGGATGACACCGTCACGGTGACGTTCCTGGATGGCAAAGTCGTCGGCGCCGACTCGCTGAGCCACCGCCTCGAGAACCGACTCGGTCACGTGCTTCTGCGAAGCGAACTGCTAACCCAGGACCAGCTAAACCGCGCGCTTGAGATTCAGAAAGAGACGCTCCAGCGGCTCGGATTCATCCTCGTTCACTACGGCATCATCTCGATCGACTCGCTCAAGCAGGCACTCCAGCTTCAGATTCTCCAGATCGTCTTCCGCCTCTTCCGTTGGAAAGACGGCGACTATCACTTCTCGCAGGAGACGACGATCGAGTACGACCGCGATTACGTGGTTCCCGTCAGCGCCGAATCGATCCTGATGGAAGGCGCGCGGATGATCGACGAGTGGCCGATCATCGAGAAGCGCATCCGCTCGTACGACATGGTCTTCCGCAAGAAGATGACGGATCAGGAGATCGTCGTCGTCGGCGCCAGCGAAGAAGCGGATGAGGTCGACTTCGATGCCGCGCCTGCGCGCCGGCGCAAGCCGGCCATGACCGACAAGGTCCGTATCTCGCGCGACGAGAAAACCATCTACGACATGGTCGACGGCACGACGTCGGTAACCGGTGTCATGGAGCTGTCGAAGCTGCCGGAGTTCGATACGGCAAAGGCGTTGTACGAGCTCCTGACGCGCGATCTGATCGAGGAAGTGCGCGGAAGCGGCGCCGCGGAAGTGCTCGCGCAGATGACGCCTGTGGATGAAGACGAAGTCGCGGAAACGCCGGTGCCGTTGCCGCTCGTGGCAGTGCTGGCGCTTCTCGCGCTCCTCTCACTGGCCACATCGTTCCGGAATCCGCTCAACTCGCTGTATCCGCTTGGCCCGGCCCATCGATCGTCGTCCGTCGCGGAAACCCGCAAGGCGATCTCTATCGAGCGGATCGAGCAGATCGGCGAGTCGCTGGAGATGTACAACGTCATCAACGGACGCCTTCCAGCGAGGCTCCAGGATCTGGTCCCGCTTTATCTTTCGCCGTCGCTTCTGCGCGATCCGTGGGCTCACGCGTACAAATACCTCCCGCAACCGCAGCGTTACCTCGTCATCGGATTCACTGCCGACGAAAAGCCCGACACCGACCTCTTCCTCTCGCACGTGATCGATGCGGGAGCACCTGCCGCGGCCTCCTCGAAGCCGGTAACAGGTGGGATACAACTCCTCGATTGATCATCGATTGACGAATACGAAATGGCCGGGCGTTGTTCTGCCCGCCGGTCCGTATGAAAACACTATTGGTTCTGTTGCTGCTCGCCCGGGCTGCGTCGCTCTCCGCATCGACACCGAAACTTCCGCTGGTCGAAGTGCCCGCCACGCGCGGTACGTCCGACACGCTGGTCGTTTTCGTCTCCGGTGATGGAGGGTGGGCGGCCATCGACCGGGAGATCTCAAAGGTCCTTGCCGGCGAGGGAATGCCGGTCGTGGGACTCAACGCGCTGCAGTATTTCTGGACGAAACGCTCCCCCGACAGCGCCTCGGGCGATCTCCGAGCGATCATCGATGGATACTTGGGCCAGTGGCACAAATCGCGAGTGCTCCTGGTCGGTTACTCCCGCGGCGCGGACGTTCTGCCGGCCATGATCAGCCGGCTGCCTGCGGAGACACAGGCGAAAATCCGGATGATCGTGCTGCTAGGTCCCAGCCCGAAAGTGGAGTTCGAGTTTCACGTCGCTGACTGGATGCGCAGCGGCTCGGCGGGGGAAGCGGTAATGCCGGAGATCGTCAAACTCGGCGCGCATCACATCCTCTGCCTGTCGGGCGAGGATGATCACGAATCGCTCTGCCGCGAGCTGACCGGACGTCCGAACGTCGACATCATCACGCTCAAGGGCGCGCACCACTTTGACGGCGGCTATGACAACCTCGGCCGCATCATCATCGAGCACCTCAAGTGAGACGAATCGGATTCCTTCTACTGCTTCTCGCGGCCGGCACTGCGCGTGCCGGCGCGCCGGACGAGCGCTGCCCGGCGCGAGCGGACATTACCGGCCTGCCGGTAGTGACGCTCAACGCCAAAGTCCCCAGCGACCGGTTCGCCGTCATGATCACCGGAGACGGCGGCTGGCGGCGCATCGATCGCAAGATCACGGACCGTCTTCGCGCCGCGGGCATCCCGATCGTCGGATTCATCGCCTCCGACTACTACCGTAAACGTCGTACGCCCGACGAGTCGGCCTGCGACCTGGAGCGCATCATCCGTTACTACAGGGTTCAGTGGCATCGGAACAAAGTGTTGTTGATCGGCTACTCGCGTGGCGCTGACGTCCTGCCGTTCATGGCCAGCCGTCTTCCGGCCGATCTTCGCGCCGCCACACAGCTCATCGCACTCCTCGGACTGGAGCCGGAGATTGACTTCAAGTATTCGCCGGCATGGACTCTCAACGCGTACACGCACAAGGAACCGCTGCATGCCGTGAAACCCGATGTCGAGAAGTTGCGTGGTCAGAACGTGCTGTGCATCTTCGGAGCGAAGGAGAAAAACTCGCTCTGCCACCAGCTCGACCCGAAAGCATTCAAGATCGTCGCGGAGCCCGGCGGACACCACTTCGCGGGTAAATACCGCGACATCGCGGACGTCATTTTGATCGAGTCGGCGGGGCGGTGAATTCTCTCCGAACCCACAAGAAGCATTTCACGCGGAGACGCGGAGAGCACGGAGAAACAACTCCGCATCTCCGCGCCTCCGCGTGAAATGGTTTTCCTCTTGAAGATCGGAAACCCCGACACCCCACCCCCTACTTCGGCAAATCCGAATTGAAAATGTCCTCGGTAGCCCACCAGTGGCCGGTGGTCTTCTTCCACACCACGATGTACTTGCCTGCATCGTGAATCGCCTGGCCGCCTTTCGGCGTGATGGTCAGGTCATAGCGGCCGTTCTCGACGGCCAGATCGCTGCACGACTGCGTCACGTGATCGGACGTCAAGACCAGATTGATCGCGCCGTTGCCGAGAAACGCCGTCCAGAACGCGCGAATCGCATCGCGGCCATGGAGCGCGGGAACGTTCGGCGCCATGGCTATCGCAGCCGGAGCGTAGAAGTTGTCGACGATCGCTTGGGCGTTCCCTGCCCGCACGTCTGCCGAAAGCTGACTGTTCGCGCGGCGGATGGCGTTTTCCGCATCACCCGCTGTGACGCTGGCCGATCCCGGAGCCGACGACGAACATGCAGCGAAAGCCAGGAGCGCTCCGATCGATAGAAGTCGTTTCATGAATTCCCCCCCTTGCGAATGAACTACGACGCCGGCGGCCCAGCGGATCTAGAATGCGCCCGATGCGAGGTCTCTGTTCGATCGCCGCGGCCCTGTTGATGCTGCTCAACGCCGGCTGTCACAGCCCGACGTCGCCTGACAACGGAGTGCCGGCGCAGCATGGGCGGCTCTCGGGCATCGTCACGATCGGGCCGAATTGCCCGGGTCCGGAGACCACGACTGCCTGCCCGACGCAGCCGTCAGCCTATGCCGCGCGCAAGATCCTCGTCTACACGGAGACGAAGTCGAACCTGCTCTTCACGGTTGATATCGACTCACAGGGCGCCTACTTCATCGATCTCGCGCCGGGCAAATACACGATCGACCTCAAACCGAACGGCATCGACAAGACGTCCGATCTGCCGAAGCTCGTCGAGATCCATGCGAACACGGTCACGAGCCTGAACGTCAGCATCGACACAGGCATCCGCTGAAACGCACCCGCTGAGACGAGAAGGCCGGCGCAGAACGCCGGCCTCGAGTGGCTCGCGGTTCCGGGACTACGCTTTCAGGTGCTTGCTGACGAGAGCGGTCATCTCGAACATCGAGACCTGCTTCTTGCCGTTGAAGATCTTCAGCAGCTTGTCGTCTGCGTTGATCATCCGCTTGTTCGTCTTGTCCTGAAGGCCGTTGGCCTTGATGTAGTCCCACACCTTTTTCGTGACTTCGCTGCGGGGAATCGGCTTGCTGCCGACGATCGTGGCCAGGTCGCTGCTCGGAGTTACTTCCGCGGCAAGACCTTTGCCGGGGCTCTTCTTCGTTGTCGCCATTAGTAATGTCCTCTCCTACGTTTGTTCTACGTTTTCGCGGATTGTGCGCTACTGCACCCTGCGCGTCAAACGGGGAATTTCGGTCGATGTGCCAAAAGTCATGATGAGCCCGCTGCGCTTCAGGCACATGTGCATCCCTTCGCGGACCTCTAGATTGGCCGTCGAAGGAGATGCTCATGCACCAGCAACCACTCGTCCGGCTGACCGAAATCACCCGCACTTACCCCCTCGGGCGCGTCCAGGTCCGCGCGCTCACCGGAGTCTCGCTCGACATCGCCCGCGGTGATTTCCTCGCGTTGGCCGGCCCTTCCGGCAGCGGCAAGACGACACTGCTCAACCTCATCGGATGTATCGACAAACCCGATAGCGGCCGTGTCATGATCGATGGCGTCGACGTCACGGAGGTCCCGCTGCACCGTCTGGCCGCGACCCGGCGCGACACCCTCGGCTTCATTTTTCAAACCTTCAACCTCATTCCCGTTCTCACCGCGTTCGAGAACATCGAGTATCCGCTCCTGCTGCAGCATCTGCCTGCACGCCAGCGCCGCGACCGCGTTCGCTATTGGCTCGATCAGGTCGGGCTGTCGGAGCAGGCCCGCCAGCGGCCGGACCAGCTTTCCGGCGGCCAACGGCAGCGCGTGGCCATCGCCCGCGCCATGGCTGGCCAGCCGAAGCTTGTTCTTGCAGACGAGCCGACCGCCAACCTCGACTCAGTCACCGCCGCGCGCATCCTCGACCTGGTCGAAGGGCTCAACGAGTCCACCGGGTGCACGTTCATCTTCGCCACGCACGACCCTGCGCTGATGTCGCGGGCCCGCCGCTGCGTTCGCATACACGACGGCGCGGTCGTCGCCAATCTCGCCGCCAATCTCGCCGCCAATCTCATAGATGAGCCACTTCTCGAAGCGCGTGCTTCGTAAGGACAAAAACGAATGCTCACCAAACTTGCGCTTCGCAACGTCTTCCGCAACCGCCGGCGCTCCGCCATCACCCTGCTCGTCATCGTTTTCGGCGCGGTCGGCTTGATTCTCTTCGGCGGCTACAAAGCCATCACGTTTAACAGTCTTCGGGAAAGCACGATTCGCAACCGGCTGGGACATCTCCAGATCTACAAACAGGGGTTCGAGCATGCCGAGGCAAAAAAGCCGCTCGAATTCGGCCTCGACGACGTCGCCCCACTCCGCCGCGCGATCGAGAGCGACAAGCGCGTCCGCATGACCACCGCGCAGATCACGCTGATGGGCCTGATCAGCAACGGCGACAAGTCGGAGACCTTCCTTGCCACAGGCGTCGAGCCGAAGGAAGACCGGGCCATGAACGCGCAGCGCCTCGTCGCTGGCACTGATCTGCCGGAAGGCGAGAGCGATGCCGTGATCATCGGCCGCGGACTGGCCGCCTCGATGCACGCCAAGCCTGGCGACTACCTCACGCTGATGTCGACGACGACCTCGGGATCACTGAACGCCATCGACGTCCGCGTGGCGGGCATCTTCATGAGTGGCGTGAAGGAGTACGACGACCGCGCCATCAAGATGCCGCTGGCAGGCGCGCAACAACTTCTGCAGACGAAGAAAGTCGAGCGACTCCTCGTCCTTCTCAACGAGACGGACGACACCGCCGCGGTCCGTGCCGATCTCACGACGCTCTTTGCCCGCAACCACTGGGCGCTGGAGATGAAGGATTGGTCGCAGCTCGCGAGCTTCTACCACCAGGTCGTGCTGCTCTACAACGGTATCTTCGGCTTCATCGGCATGGTCGTCTTCGGCATCGTCATTTTTAGCGTGGCGAACACGATCGTAATGTCGATCTTCGAGCGCACCCGCGAGATCGGCACGATGATGGCCATCGGCACGACGCGCTCGACCGTGTGGCGCCTCTTCCTCCTCGAAGGCCTTTTCATCGGCCTCCTCGGCGGCGTGGCCGGCTTGCTCGCGGGCGCCGGCGCATCCAGCATCATCAACCACATCCACCTGATGTTGCCGCCGCCACCGGGCTACACGCAGGGCTATCCGCTCCGCGTAATGCTCCAGCCGGGCATCCTCGTCACCGCCTTCTTCATCGCCGTCATCACCGCCACGCTCTCCTCAATCCTCCCCGCGCTCAAAGCATCGCGCCTGAAGATCGTGGATGCACTGGGGCACATATGAGTTTGCGGGAGTCGCGAGTCGGGGGTCGGGAGTCGAAGAGAAACGCAATCGCGAGTCTCACACCACCAGGAAAAACTCCGACACCCGACACCCGACCAGCGACACCCCCAAAGGAGACATCATGAAACGAACCCTGCTCATCCTTCTTCTCGCCGCTGCGCCTTTGCGCGCTGCGGGTAACGACGCGGCTGCCGTGCTCGCGCGTGCTGACGTCTTTCGCAATCCGATTCCGAGTTTTTCGGTCGATGTCGAGCTCATGTCGGTTACACCGGACGGCAAGTCCAACACTTCGCGCTTTCGCGTTTACGGGAAAGGTGCAGACCGCAGCATCGTCGAGTTCACCTATCCGCAGACGGAGAAGGGGAAGTACCTTCTGATGCTGCGCGACGCGATGTGGATCTACATGCCGACGGCGAGCCGGCCGATCCGCATCTCGCCGCTGCAACGGCTGATGGGCCAGGCCTCGAACGGCGACGTTGCGCGGACGAACTTTTCGGCCGACTACGAAGCAAGGTCGGTGGCCGAGGAGGGCGACGCGTACGTTCTCGATCTCGTGGCCAGAGATCCGGCGGTCGCCTACAACCGCGTCAAGCTTTGGATCGACAAACAGAGCTACGAGCCGCGCCGCGCCGATTTCTACGTCGTCTCCGGCAAGTTGATCAAGCGGGCGAACTACCGCATGTACGGGACGATGGCCGGACGCCGCGTCGTCACCGAGGTCGAGATCGAGGACCTCCTCCGCCCCGGCAACCGCACGACCATGCGCTACGCCAACCTCACCCCCAAAGACAACGCCGAAAAGATGTTCACCAAGGACTCGCTCGGCAAATGGTGAGCACGGGCAAGAACGCAGCGCCTGCGAACGCGGCGCGAACGAACGTAGCGCCGCCGGCCCGGCGGCTGTACCGCCGGCGGCTCGCCGGCGGTTTTCTCATCGTCCTGCTCGCTACCACCGCCCACGCCGAGGTCTTCAAATTCTTCGGATCCGCCGGAGTGGAATCGCAGCTCACACCTGCGAACGCCGCCTCGCCATTGAATCCCGACAACGTCGCCGGCATCCCGTATCGAACATCGTCCGCCGACGCCGTCGCATTCTTCGATGCCGCGCCGGAAAGCCGCACGTGGAAGCTCCACCTCAAGCTTCGCGGCGATGCTGCCGAGGGCGGCAGTCAGCAGGCGAGTGTGGGCGAAGCCTACCTGCAGCTCAACCCCAAACCGTGGCTCGACGTCACGATCGGCCGCGTGATCGAGAAATGGGGCACCGGCTACGCCTGGAATCCGACGGCATTTGTCAGTCCGAAGAAGAACCCAACCGATCCGTCCGACCACCTTTCCGCGAATCAGGGGCTCAACATGCTGCGCGCCGATGTGTTCGCACGCGGCACGAACGTCTCGCTCTACGCGCTCGATCATGGCGCCGTCGCGGCGCGGGTCTATCGACTCGTCGCGGGGACGGATGTCTCGCTCCACTTCCGGCGCGACGGCGACGGTACGCAGCAGGGTGTGAGTGCCGCCCGCGTGTTCGGCGATTCGCTCGAGCTGCATGCAGAGATTGCACGCCGTCACGCGCTCGCCGGAGCGCAGTACACCTTTAAACGAAACGTCAATGTCGTCTTTGAGCTGTATCACAGCGGCGATGGACTCGACGCGCGTGCGTGGCAGGCGTTTCGTCTCATGGCGGACAACGCCAGAAGCGAAACGACGATCCGCACAGCGAATGGGGAGTACGCTCCGCTGCGAATGGCCCGCGACTACGCGTTCATGCGCGTCGACTGGCCGTTCGAAAAACTCGACGCCGAGCTGATCATGATCACCAATATGCGCGACGGCTCGCTCCTGGCACGTGCCACGTTCACGCACAAGCTCCGATCGAACATGAGCGTCTATCTGATCGACACCGAGTTCGCGGGTGCGCGCGCCAGCGAGCTCGCATACATGCAGGTGCGTCGCGTTACGACTGGTGGCGCTCGATTGTATTTTTGAAGACAAAGGCCTTAACCACAGAGACTCAGAGGACACAGAGCAAATGCTTCACCTCTGTGATCTCAGTGTCTCTGTGGTGCACTGTTTTCACGACCTAGAATGCCATGAACGTGAATGAACAGAAGATGACGTTAGTCGGACTCCTGACGTGGATCATCGTCGGGATCCCGAGCGTGCTTTGGGAAGTGCAGTACCGGTCGCTTTTCACGCCGCACGCGGCGTTGCTTTTCGGCGCGTTCATCGTGTTCATCATCGCGTTCATCCTTGGAACGCGGCCGGGATGCGGCAACGTCATCCGCATTCCGATGCTCATCGTCGAGACCCTGGCGGCGTTCACCTCCATAGCGCTGCAACCGACCGGCTTCCTGCCTGTGCTGCTCGTGATCATCGCCGCGCAGCTCGGCGGGTATCCGCCCCGCAACGCGGTTAGCGGCATCGCCATCAACTCGATCGTCCTCGGCTTCATCATGGCGAACAAAGGCGGTTCGGGCGTCATTTACGCACTGGTCTACTTTGCGTTCTCGCTCTTCGCGCTCTTCTCGATGCACGTCGCGCACTCGGAGATGGAAGCGCGGAAGGCTCTGGCCGAGGCGAATGCGGAGCTGCGGATGACCACGGAATTGCTGGAGATCAGCAGCCGCACCTCGGAGCGTCTCCGCATCGCCCGCGATCTCCACGATCTCATCGGCCATCATCTGACCGCGCTCAGTCTCAATCTCGAAGTGGCCAGCCATCTCTCCATCGGCGAGGCGAAGGAGCACGTCGAGAAGAGCAAAGGAATCGCCAAGCAGCTCCTCGTTGATGTGCGCGAAGTCGTCAGCCGCCTGCGCAACGACGAGCCGGTCGATCTCACGGCCTCGCTGGAGTCGCTGCGCGATGTGATGGTCGCGCCATCGCTCCATCTCGATTTTCCGCCCGAGCTTGCAGTCGCCGACGCCAACGTCGCGCAGATCGCGCTGCGCACAGTCCAGGAGATCGTGACGAATGCCGTGCGCCACTCCGGCGCGCGCAATCTCTGGCTCAAGCTCGCGAGCGGCGACCACGCGCTCTCGATCGATGCGCGTGACGACGGCACCGGCGTCGACAACATCCGCTTCGGCAACGGTCTCCTCGGTCTCCGCGAGCGCGTCGAGCAGATTCGCGGCACGTTCGAAGTGACGTCGATGCGCGGGCGCGGCTTCTCCGTTCACGTAACGCTACCCCTCGGCGGTGCCGCGTGATCCGCGTCTGCATCGTCGAGGATCAGACGATCGTGCGGCAGGGTCTGCGCAGCCTTCTCGCGCTCGTGCCGGATATCGAAGTGGCCGCCGAGGCGAGCGATGGGGAGGAGGCGGTGACGGTCATCCAGCGCGAAAAACCGGATGTCGTGCTGCTCGATCTGCGCATGCCGAAGCTCGACGGCGTCGGCGTTCTCCGCCAGTTGCGCGAGCGCGGCGCCGCGCGGCCGACGCTCATCCTGACGACCTTCGACGATGACGCCATCCTCTTCGAAGCCGTCCGCGCCGGCGCAAAAGGCTGGCTGCTCAAAGACGTGTCGCTGGAGCGCCTGACCAGCGCCATCCGCACGCTGGCCGAGGGAGGCACCTGCATCGAGCCGGTCATCACCGAACGGATCATGCGCGCCCTGGAGAAGAGCGACTCATCGTTCGAAGCGGCCGACCTTCCCGAGCCCCTCACCGACCGCGAACGAACGATCCTCCGCCTCCTCGCCGGCGGCTACAGTAACAAAGAGATCGGCGAGCTCCTCAACATCACCGACGGCACGGTCAAGAATCACATCTCGAATCTGCTGGCGAAGTTGGGAGTGCGGGACCGGACGCGAGCTGTCTTGCGTGCGATTGATTTGGGAGTGATTTGACGCCGCGGTCCAGTGATTGGTAGAAAGGTGACGGGCTTCTTTACCTGCGGCAGTGCCCGCGTCGACCATGGATGTCGCGATCCACGGTTGAATCGTTGGGGAGGGCAGCGATGGTCGCCATTGACCCTTGGCGGCTTAGCGCAGGACGGCGATGCGTGGTCCCGCGATCGAGTCTGTCAGTGCAAGCCATGGTCGGTTCTGTGAATCGACAGCCAATGAAAAAACGTGCACTGGCCAGAACGCGGACGGCACGTAGAACGTTCGCGGCTCCGACTGCCGAACAAAATGGACGAGCTCCGGAATGTATATGGGATCGAATCCGGGCGCGACATCCTGAATGAACCAGACTGACGCATCGGAAGCGGCAGCCAGGAGTGTCGGGGAATTGATCACCAATTCTTCGTGAAAGGAGCCGTCCGGGGTGAATGCTACGATCGCGCCCGTTCGGTGGTATCCGCTCGTGCGACTCTCCGTTGGAATCGACAGCCACAACGTCCCATCGGAGCCGGCAACCAGCCCCGTGAAACCGGCACCTGGATGACGTCCCTCGAACAACGCGTCATCGCGAAAGACGTCGTAAGTGCCATCCGCGATCATCCGGACGAGTGTAGGGCCGGCAACGAACCACACCACGCCGTCGGATGCGGCGGCGAGCACTCCGGGTTCGATCGCCTGCGGCAGTTCGATATAGGTTATCTGGCCGTCTTGCGTGAGCCGCCCGATCCGTCGAGTATGGCTTTCAATGAACATGATCGTCCCGTCTGGTGCTGCGATCAGGCTCCCAGCACCGACAAAGGAGCCCAGCGAGACAGTGTCGACCTGGCCGCTCGGCTTTACGACTCGCAATACGTCTTCGGTCGCGGATCGACTGATGCAGACCAGGGCGTCGTCGCTTCTGAAGACTGGCTGAGCGGAACAGTTGACGCCGGCTGCAACGAGCGTCAATCGACCATCGACCGCGATCGTTCCGACGTCCGTGCCCGCAAACCAGATTGAACCGTCGGGCGCGGCAGCGAGCAAGAAGTCTGTCGCGGGGGCCGAAAATACTGAGAACAACCCAAGAGGGAGCGCGGCGCGGCGCCGGACCGCGGCAACGCAAGGTGTGGTCACGAGAAGGATGATTGCTAGGAGTCGGCGCACAACTGAGGTACGGATTGTTGCTTAACGGCGTCTAGATCCCGACGCCAGATCCATTCTTGGTCTTGCATCGCCGACGAGAACACCGCTTTCAAAGTGGGGTCAGGTCCAAAATTGAGAGTGCCGACGCTCTCAGTCATCACAGCGATGAGCGTAGTTCGGCACTTTCAATTTTGGACCTGACCCCATTTCGAAAGCGGTCCCAACCCCACAACCGCGAAAGGGTGCCGCGTTCTCATTCACGCGGCACCCCTTCTCACGCGCGGCTACTTCTTCGGATCCTTTGCGATTTCGTGAACGAGATCGAGGATCTTATCGCCGGCCGGATCGGTTTGCGCCTTCGCCGCAGCCTTCGTAGCAAGAGAGGGGGCCAGAAAGCCCTGTGTGGGAGGAGTGGTGGGAGGAGTCGTTGAGGGTGGTGTGGTGGGAGGGTTGTTGGCGGGTTTGCGTGGCTTGCGGCGGTTCATCGTCCGATCGACGACACTCTGTAATTCATCGACATAGATTCGCGCCCCGCCGCCGTCAGGCTGCTTCACGTGACGCTTGCCCCATTGAAACAACTGAAGGGCGTGTTCGCCGGAGGTCGACAGCTTCTGATCCATCGAATACGACATGGCCATCGTGATCGCGGCCATCCTCTGCGTGATCGGGTGCATCTGGCCCTCGTAGTCGAGGGCGTACTGCGCGGCGGCGGTGTCGAACATGTTGCGCTATTGAAACGGTGGATAGGAGTTGACGGCGTTGATCATGGGCGGGATGAGCGCGCGTCCGAACTTCGCGCTCTGGGCGATGCGTGTGATCTTGGTGATATCCGGCTGGATCAGATCGGGGATGATGGCCTCCATTTCGTTGAGCAACTCGACCATCCTGGCCGCTGCCGCGGCAGGGTCGGGGATGGCCGCGATGGCCTTTGGTTTGGTCCTGGTGCGCTTCTGAACGACGGTTTTGGAAGAGCGTTTTCCGGTGCGGTTTCTCGTAGACATCCCTATCTCCTTTGCCGCGCAGTCGAGGTCCAGCCTCCTGCGGGCTATTCTTTGAGACGCGTCAGAAAAAAAAAGGTTACTGGGAGTGAATGCGATCGGTTTCGGCGGGGTCTTGATCTCTGCCCGGCAGGTCACGATCTACCCTGATCGACACGCGATCTACGCCTGGTAGCTACGGATCTATCTTTGGGAGATCGCGATCTCTTTTTTGAGATGCGGATCTATCCCTGGGAGATCGCGATCTCTTTTTGGGAGATGCGGATCTCTTTTTGGGAGATACGGATCTCTTTTTGGGAGATACGGATCTCTTTTGGGGAGATGCGCATCTCTTTTTGGGAGATGCGGATCTGTTTTTAGGAGATGCGGATCTGTTTTTGGGAGATGCGGATCTCTTTTTTTAGATGCGGATCTCTTTTTAGGGTTGCTCAGCAGAATCTGTGGATTGTATCTGGTAGAGGAAGATCGCCAAGTGTGTGATACAGCGCGACTTCGATTGCTCGATAGGTCCGA
>OLLN01000078.1_pt1 | contig 54795 bp, 47 predicted proteins | sample 1604281 | NCBI WGS metagenome assembly OLLN01 (sample SAMEA104055716, study PRJEB20765) | soil metagenome | biome: Arctic tundra; feature: Polygonal ground; material: soil | place: USA | collected 2011-09 | depth 0-0.5 m | reverse complement strand
CCCTCGCCACCGCCCTCTCGGAATGACAGCGTGTCATTAGAAGCCGCCGAAGCCGCCGCAAGATTCGCTGCTGTTGCCCCGGCAGGAATCGGAGGCGAAGGACGGTCGAAGGATCTCAAAATTAGTCGATCGTGTTTCGAGCCATCGTGATCAATCACATTCGCTCGAGATCGAACGAGCTCCCCGTATTTTGAGATGCTGCAATCAGCTTCTTCGATATGCGGTGATCAATTGCTTGCGAGTGAAAACTCCTCCTCAATATCTGCAAATCAGATCTTCAAAGGCGAAATGTCCAATTTAAGATCTGAGGCTCAGATCGTCGCAAACGAGAAGTCCTCTTTAAGATCTGACGCCCAGACCCTCGCAGGTGAAAAAGCCTTTTCAAGATGTGAAAAAGCCTCTTTAAGATCTGGCGCTCAGACCTTCACAGGCAAAAAAGCCTCCTCAAGATCTGGCGCTCAGATCTTCACAGGTGAAAAAGCCTCTTCAAGATCTGGCGCTCAGATCTTCACAGGTGAAAGAGCCTCTTCAAGATCTGACGCTCAGATCTTCGCAGGTGAAAAAGCCTCTTCAAGATCTGACGCCCAGCCCTTCGCAGGCAGAAAAGCCTCTTCAAGATCTGACGCCCAGCCCTTCGCAGGCGGAAAAGCCTCTTCAAGATCTGACGCTCAGATCTTCGCAGGCGAAAAGGCCTCCTCAAGACTCAGTTTCAGATCTGAAATAGCTGGAAGAGCTTCATCGAATACCTCTGCGTCAACCCACAGCGCTCGCTTCGCGTCTCCGACAGCGCCGATGACGCTCTCGATACGTCGCTGCCACACATTCGCTGCGCGGTCGCGGGGATAGCCCGCATTTCTCACACCTTCTCAGCGCTCCTTTGCGTCGAGGGCCTTCTCCCTCACGCCTTTTGTGGGGGGAGAAGGTGGCCGAAGGCCGGATGAGTGGGTGTCCCAACGAGCACGACATCTGTGCATGTACCGCGTTTTCAGGCAGTTCGGACGAGGCTCGGTTGATCGCCTCCCGCAGGTGCTCCCCCTTCATCCGTCCTTCGGCCACCTTCTCCCCCCCACAAAAAGAGGGGAGAAAGCACTCCGAAGAAAAGGAAGAGGTGTAGCGCAAGGAGGCGTACCAGGCGTGTGAGAGATGCGGGGATAGCGGCCCCGCAACCTCGCGCCCCGCACCCTCGCAAACGCGATCACCATCACCTCGACAGGTAGCGGCCATCACCGGCCCGCGTGCGCAGCCAATTTACGATCCGAAGCCAAGCCGAAGGGAGTGAATATGGCACGTATCGATGGCGCAATTGGGCTGCGGTTAGATGCTCCGGGAGTCTTTTCTGAGTTCACCTTGCCGGCGCTGGAAGCCGGCGATGATGAAGTCGTCGTCGAAGTGGCGGGCTGCGGCCTTTGCCACACCGACGTCGGCTTCGCGTATGGCGGCGTCCCCACCCGCCACTCCCTCCCGCTGATCCTCGGGCATGAGATCTCCGGGCGGGTCGTCGACGCTGGCGCTCGCGCGGCGGCATGGCTCGGCCGTAGCGTGATCGTGCCGGCCGTGATCCCGTGCGATACCTGCGAGGCCTGCCTTGCCGGACGCCCGACGATCTGCCGCAATCAATTCATGCCGGGAAATGATGGAGACGGCGGCTTCGCCACGCACGTCGTCGTTCCCGCGCGGGGACTCTGCGCCGTTCCCGATCATCTTCCCGACGGCCTCACTCTGGAGATGCTCTCTGTCGTTGCGGACGCGGTGACCACACCGTATGCGGCGATGCTTCGCGCCTCGGTCAACGAAGACGATCTGGTCGTCATCGTCGGCGCCGGCGGCATTGGAGGATTCGGCGTGCAGATCGCGGCCGCGTATGGCGCGACGGTCGTGGCGGTCGACGTCGACGACGACCGGCTTGCGCTGGCAAGCGTGCATGGAACGACGCTAACGATGAATCCAAAACAGGTCGAGCTGAAGGCGATGAAGAGCTCCATTCGCGGTCTCTCGCGCGAGAGCGGGCGCGGACGCATCGGCACGAAGATCTTCGAGATGAGCGGCACGGCGGCCGGACAGCAGACCGCGTTCGGGCTGCTCGACTTCGGCAGTCAGCTCGCCGTCGTCGGCTATACCCAAGACAAAGTTGAGATCCGGCTCTCGAATCTGATGGCCTTCGATGCCACAGCTCGCGGCAACTGGGGCTGCGCGCCGTCGAACTATCCGAATGCGCTGGCGCTCGTGCTGGAGGGAAAAGTGAAGCTCGCGCCGTTCATCGACATTCGTCCGTTCGCGGAGTTGCCCGAACTGTTCGCCGCCGCATCGCGGCACGAGCTGCGCCGCCGCGTCATCGTCACGCCGGTTGGCGTCGCCCGAAACGTTGTGAGCGCGGAATTCGAAAGGACCACTGCATGAACGACCACAACCTCGTATCCGGCCTGGTGTCACAAGCGGTCGCCGTTTCGCACCGCGCCGTGCTCGACCGCGACGGCAATCCCGTCAAGGGCCTGCACAACGTCTGGATCACGCTCGACAATCAGAAGGAGCTCAACAGCTACACGACGCCAATGCTCAAGGTTTTGATCCTGGCGCTGCGCGAAGCCAGCAACGATCGCGCCGCGGTGGCGGTGATCCTCACCGGCGCGGGCACGGCGGCGTTCTGCACCGGCGGCAACACGCGGCAGTACGCCGAGGAGTATGCCGGGCGTCCCGGCGAGTACCGGCAGTACATGCGCCTCTTCAACGATGCCGTCACATCGATCCTGCAGTGCGACAAACCGGTGATCTGTCGCGTGAACGGAATGCGCGTCGGCGGCGGCCAGGAGCTCGGCATGGCCTGCGATTTCTCGATCGCCAGCGACCTGGCGATCTTCAGCCAGGCCGGGCCGAAACATGGATCGGCGCCTGACGGCGGCAGCACCGACTTCCTCCCGCTCTTCGTCGGCATCGAGCGCGCGATGGCCAGCGCCACCCTCTGCCAGAACTGGAGCGCGCATCAGTTCTATTCGTGGGGCGGCCTGACATCGATCGTTCCCGTGCTGCGCGTCGACGGCGCCTGGATCGCCAACCCACTCGTCATCACCCATCGTGTCATCGACGAATTCGGACGCACCATCTTCGGACAGATGAAAACCGGCTCGGAACGCGATACGGCAAAGGCGCTGATGGCCCGAGGCACGGTCGATCTCACACTGCTCGACGAGGCGGTCGCCGATCTGACGACGAAGCTGCTCTACACGATGCCCGATTGCCTGACGAAGACGATCGAGAGCCTGCGCAAGCACAAGCTCGAACATTGGGACCGCAATCGCGAGACGAATCGCGCCTGGCTGTCGCTGAACATGATGACCGAGGCCAATGCCGGCTTCCGCGCCTTCCATCACGGCACGAAGCAGCAGCGCGAAGTCGATTTCATCCTCCTGCGGCAACTCCTCGCGGAAGGCGCGGTGTGGGGCGAGGAATTGATCGAAGAGATCGCGCCATGGGCGCGCAAGGCAGAACTGGTCGGATCGTGAGTGACGCGCAATTAGAAGGCGTGACCGCGACAGAGCCGTTGCCACTCGCGCAGCGGGAAACACTCGCTTCACTCATGCAGCGCGCTCAAACCCTTTCCGAGGACATCGACTTCGCCGCCGTTACCGAATGGAAGGCTCGAGGCGCCGGACGCAAGGCAATCGGGCACATGCCGACGTACGTTCCGCGCGAGCTGATCCACGCCGCGGGCATGCTCGCTGTCGGCATCACCGGCGGCGGCGACAAGCTGGAGATCATCCGCGGCGACGCCTACTTCCAGAGCTACATCTGCCGCATCCCACGAAGCACGATCGAGCTCGCGCTCTCCCATCGCCTGGACATGCTCGACGGCATGCTCTTCCCGTCGATCTGCGACGTCATCCGCAACCTGTCGGGCATGTGGTCGATGATCTTTCCCGATCGTTACGTGCACTACGTCGATGTGCCGCAGAATTTCGACACCGAGGTGGGCGGCCGGTTCTGGCGGCGCGAATTGGAAACGCTGCGCCACGATTTCGCGGAACTCTCCGGCGTGGCGATCGACGACGAGGCGTTGCGCGCGAGCATCGCGGTCTACAACGAGAACCGCAGCGTCATTCGCGATCTTTACCGCGCCCGCAGCGAGCAACCATGGATCTTCCCGATGTCGGAGGTCTATTACCTTTTGCGCGCAGGGAACGTGTTGCCGCCCGAAGAGCATACGTCGCTGCTGCGCGAGTATCTCGCTCTTGCGCCCGGCGAGACCAGCCGGCGCGATCAGGACCGCAGCCGCGTGGTTCTGGCCGGCATGTTCTGCGAGCAGCCGCCGCACGGCCTGGTGATGACGCTCGAGCGCGCCGGCTGTTACGTCGTCGACGATGACTTCCTCCTCGGTCTTCGCTGGTTGCAGGATGACGTCTCCACGGCCGGCGATCCGCTCGACGCGCTCGTCGACGCCTACCTGAATCACAGCGCGATGAGCGCCTCGCGCTACGCACCCGACGGCGACCGTGGCCGCTGGCTGATCGACTCCGTCGCGCGCAACCGCGCTGAGGGCGTCATCTTCGCCGCGGCCAGCTTCTGCGATCCGGCGTTGCTCGATCAGCCGATGCTCGTCGCCGCACTCGATCGAAGCGGCATCCCGCATACGGAGTTCAAGTTCGCCGAGGACACCGGGCAGTTCGCCGTGATCCGCGAGCAGGCCGGCACCTTCTCCGATTCGATTCGTTTGTGGAGCGAAGCATGAGCGCCATTCGCAAAGAAGACTCGATGCTTCTGCAGAAGCAGATGATCTCCGACCACTACGACCGCCTCGCCTCCGCACACGACGAGGGACAGAAGGTGGTCTACACGTTCGTGCCCGGAAATCTGAACGAGCTCGTTCGCTCGTTCGGCCTGCTCCCCGTGCTCCCCGAGATCAACGCGCTGCAGTCGGGGTTGCGCAAGAAATCCGGCGAGTACATCGCCGAGGCGGAGAAGCACGGGCACAGCGAAGATGTCTGCACGTACGTGAAGTGCGACATCGGCATGTTGAAGAAGGGGAACATAGGACCGACAGGGAGGCAGCTACCGAAGCCCGATCTGCTTCTTCTCTCCTACACCGGCTGTTTCACGTTTCTGAAATGGTTCGAGTTGCTGCGCGAAGAGTACGGCGACGTGCCGGTGGCGATGCTGCACGTGCCGTATCAGGCCAATGGCCGCATCGAGCCGCACCAGCGCGACTACGTCGTGCAGCAGATGCGCACCGAGATCATCCCGAAGCTCGAGCAGGTCAGCGGACGCAAGTTCGATGCAGACCGCTTGCGCGACATGCTGCGCCTCTCGGCAGCCGCCGAGGATGACCTGGTGTGGACGCTGGAAAGCGCGAAGAAGACGCCGTCACCGATCGACGCATACTTCGGTGGCGTCCACTACATCGGTCCGATCTTCAGCGCATTTCGCGGAACGCAGGCAGCGGTCGATTACTACACGGCCTTGCGTGCGGAAGTGCAGGAGCGGCTCGACAACGGCCAGGGACCAGTGACTCCCGAGGGACCGATGGGAAAGGAGAAATACCGCCTCGTCGTCGAAGGCCCTCCCAACTGGACGAGCTTTCGCGAGTTCTGGAAGATGTTCTACGACGAGGGCGCGGTCTTCGTGTCCAGCACGTACACGAAAGTCGGAGGGCTCTACGATCGCGGGTTCCGCCACGATCCCGATCACCCGCTGGAAACGCTGGCCGACTACTGCCTCGGCTGCTACACCAACCTCGGGCTTCCGACGCGCGTCGATCTGCTCGAACAGTACATCGCCGACTACAACGCCGACGGATTCCTCGTCAACAGTGTGAAGAGCTGCAACTCCTTCAGCGTCGGCCAACTGATGATGCTGCGGCAACTCGAGACCCGAACCGGCGTCCCGGGCCTCTTCATCGAGAACGATCTCGTCGATCCGCGTTACTTCTCCGCCGCGAACATCAAGAACCGGATCGAGAGCTATCTGCAGATGCTCGACCAGAAGCGCGGAGTGGCGGCATGATCGACGTCTTCGTCGGCATCGACCTCGGATCGACGACAACGAAAGCGATCGTGCTCGATGGCGACGGCCAGGTCATCGGCCGCGGCATCACGAACAGCCGCAGCAACTACGACGTGGCCGCGCTGATCGTGCGCGAAGAGGCGCTCGTGCGGACGCGCTTCACGCTCGTGGAGCGCAGCATCGGCGCGGATGCGTTCGTGGTCGCGGCGCTGGAGCGGAACCTCAAGCTCGAACAGCACCTGGAGCTGCTGGCCCGGCTGCGCGAGGCGATGTCGATGATCGCCGCCGGTCCGAAGCATCGCGCACACGCGAGCGATCTTCGCGAGCGGCTCGACGAGATCGATGCCGGGATGGAACCGCTGGCGCGCGAGCATTTCGCGCCCGGCGCGACGCGCAGAAGCGACTTCTTCCGCGACCTCGCAGCCGCCGACTACATGCATCTCGCCGAACAACTCGCCGATCCGAAAGGAATCGCCTTCGACGTGCTCTGCGGCGTGTTCGATGCCGCGATTCTCGCAGTTGAAAACTTGCCCATCGAGCGCGCGTTCGAGCGCCACATCGGCGCCGCACTCGAAACGACGCTGTCCGAGCATCCAATGTGCGACGCGGCGCAGTTGCGCAGAGCGGTCGAAGACGCGCGCAACGAAGACCTTGTCGAGCGCGCCACCGTCGGCACCGGCTACGGCCGCGCGCGTCTGCCGTTTCCAAAAGAACAGATCCGCAGCGAGATCCTCTGTCACGGCCTCGGCGCACACGCGATGTTTCCGGCGACACGCACGGTGCTCGACATCGGCGGCCAGGACACGAAAGCGATTCAGGTCGACGCCACAGGGATCGTCACCAGCTTCCAGATGAACGACCGCTGCGCCGCTGGATGCGGCCGTTACCTCGGCTACATCGCCGACGAGATGAACCTCGCGCTGCACGAGCTCGGACCGCTGGCGCAGGAGAGCCGGACGCGCGTGAAGATCAACAGCACTTGCACGGTCTTCGCCGGCGCGGAGTTGCGCGAACGGCTTTCGCTCGGGCAGAAGCGCGAAGACATCCTGGCCGGACTGCATCGCGCGATCATCCTCCGGGCCATGTCGCTCCTGGCGCGCTCGGGCGGCATCACCGATCAACTCACCTTCACCGGCGGCGTTGCCAAGAATCCCGCCGCCGTCGCCGCGCTGCGCGATCTCATTCAGGAAAACTACGGCGTGCGCACGCTGAACACCTCGCCCGATTCGATCTACACCGGCTCCCTCGGCGCAGCCCTCTTCGCGCAGCGCGCCGCGGAAAGGAAAGCAGCAGCATGATCGTCACCGCAGGCATGGACGTCGGATCGAGCAGCGTGAAGACCGCGGTGGTCGTCGACGGCGAACCGATCGCGCTACGCACCGACCGCATCCGACGCCGCGAGCTGCGCAAGGTCATCGAAGAATCGTATGAAGCTGTTCTCGCTGACGCCGGCGTGCAGCGGAGCGACGTCGTCTACCTCGCCACCACCGGCGAAGGAGAGCTGGTCGACTTCCGCCGCGGCCACTTCTACGGCATGACCACGCACGCGCGCGGCGCTGTCTTCCTGATGCCCGGAACCGAAGGGGCGCTCGACATCGGCGCTCTCCACGCGCGGGCGATGAAGTTCGATGCGAAGAGCCGCGTTCTGGCCTATCGCATGACGAATCAGTGCGCGTCCGGCTCCGGCCAGTTCCTCGAAAACGTGGCGCGCTACCTCGGCATCACACTCGAAGACATCGGCCCGCTTTCGTGTAGCGCGAACGATCCCGAGCTCGTCAGCAGCATTTGCGCCGTGCTCGCCGAGACCGACGTGATCAACATGGTCAGCCGCGGAATCAAGACGCAGGACATCCTCAAAGGCATCCACGTCTCGATGGCGGGGCGCTATCTCAAACTGCTCCGCGCAATCGGCGCCGAAGGAAAAGTGGCGATCACCGGCGGACTCTCCGCCGACGTCGGTCTGGCGAAGGCGCTACAGGAAAAGGTCGTCGAAGAGAAATTCGCGATGGAGATCGTGACCGATGCGCGCGCCATCTACGCCGGCGCGATCGGAGCCGCACTGTGGGGCGCGTTCCGGCACAACGTTCTGGCGCGCAGGAGCGCGGCATGAGCTCGCGCAGAAGCACGAACGGACTGACGCGCAGGAGCGCACGATGAGCGAAGTCGCCGTCGTCACCGGTGGCTCGGGAGGCATCGGCCTGGCCATCATGTCCGCGCTGCGCGCGACCGGCGCGACCGTCATCAGCCTCGACCTCGCACCGCCATCGACCGGCGACTGGCTCGCCTGCGACGTGCGCGATGACGCATCCGTCGCGCAGGCAATCGAAAAAGTCGCCGCCACGCATGGCCGCATCGACGTCGCCGTCCACGCCGCCGGCATCGCCCGCGACGCCGTCGTCTGGAAGCTCGCCGTCGATGACTGGGACGTCGTCCAGGAAGTGAATCTGCGCGGCGCGTTCTACCTGATGCGCCACGTCATCCCGGTCATGCGCCGCGGCGCGGCAGGAAGCGTCGTCCTGATCGGATCGATCAACGGCTCCCGAGGAAAATTCGGAGCATCGGCATACGCGGCGAGCAAAGCCGGCCTCATCGGACTGGCCAAGAGCGTGAGCAGCGAGACCGGCCGCTTCGGCATCCGCGTAAACGTCATCGAGCCGGGATGGGTGCGAACCGAGATGACGGACTCCCTTCCCGGCACGCTTCGCCAACAAGCCGTCAACGAAACCCTCCTCGGCGAGCTCGTCGAGCCCGACGACATCGCCGCAGCGGTGGTCTACCTCTCCGGCCGCGGCGGAAGGCGCATCACCGGCCAGGTCATGCGGGTGGATGCGGGGCAGTACGTGTGATGCTTGACGTCGCCCCCCACGTGCGTAACATATGGCAGGACGTAGTACAGCCATGAACCGAGAACTGACGATCACAGTGGACGAAGAGGTGTACGAGGGCCTGCATCAAGTCAATTGGGCAGCAACGCATTAGCCAGTTCATCGAGGATCTGGTGCGGCCCCACGTGCTTCATGCCGACCTTTCGGAAGCCTACCGGCTCATGGCTGCCGACGAAACCAGGGAAGCCGAGGCTCACGAGTGGGCTGAAGGCACCTGCCGCGATGTCGCTGATGAAGCGCGGTGAGGTTTGGTGGGTCGACTTCGACCCATCCGTAGGCGGCGAGATTCAGAAACGTCGTCCGACCGTAATCGTTCCCTAGCCCTCGTCGAGCAACTCCACGTCAAGCTTCAGCGCTTCTTCGCCGGCACAAGAACGAGATCCCCCTTTCGCGCGCCGGGCTGCAGTGTCCATCCTTCATTGAGAGTGAGGTTCGCGCGATCGGCGGCGGAGAAGACCAGCTTCGTGTGCTCCGCGTCCATGCGCGCGCCCGTCGTCGTCGTGATGCGGCCCCACTTTCCGGTGACTTCCAGTGACGGATAGCCGGTCCCGGCGTCACCGAGCGGCACGAGAGCGTAGGGGTCGAATCCGAAATTCGCTCCGTCAGCGGAAATCTCCAGCGTGGGCCCGTCGACGAGGAGGGCTCGGAAATGCGCCACGCGTTCCCGTTGCTCGCGATCGCGCTTCTCTTCTTCCGTGCGCAACGCCGCGCCGCCGTATGCCGCGGCACGAACGTCCGGATCCGAGACGGGCAACGGCGTCCGTGAATCGCGGAGGGCGTCGCCGAAGTCCGATCCGATCTTGTACGTCTTCCGCCAGTTGGGATTTTCGACATCGAGGAGCAGACCGTACGCCGGACCGCTGCTGTAGGCGAACGATCGAACGAACGACGAGCCGCGATCGATGGCATCGAGACGTCGAGACGTCGACAGACGCGTCTCTTCGTCGCCCGTCCCGCGCAACACCGTGCCCGTATATTCGGCCAGACCTTCGTTGTTCTCGAGGCTGCGCTCGTTGCTCGCCGCCGCCGGAAACAGCGCTCGCCGCTTGGCGCGGAATGCCAGCGCATCGGCAACGGCCTGCTTCCGATCCTCGCTGCGCAACGCGACCGCCAGCGCGCGCAACTCGAGCAGAAACCAGTAGCGGCCGTCGAGCGAATCGAGATGGGCGTTGTCGTTCGCACCGGCAGGAAATCCAACCTCGTCCTGAATCCGATGAAAGCACTCGTGGAGCATCAGCCGCCGCCGCGGCACCGAGCGCTCGGAAATCGATCCCCACATGATCATCGTCCAGTGCACGCCATTCCATGTCGTAGCTGTGTTTGCGACGACGACAGACGGCGGTAGCGTTCCGATGAAGACAGTTCCCTTCGCCTTCAGCACGCCTCCCTGATCCGCAACATTCGCCACGGCATACCGCGTCACCGGATCGACGAGCAGCATCGGACCATACAGCGCCTTGCCCCAAAGACGTCCGCCGTCCTCCTCGGAAACGATGCGCGCGTCATCAAACGCACGGCGGGCAGCGTCGAGCGGAATGGGAGTAGAGATTGCGGTGGCGAGAAGGAGTGCGCCGATCAGCATGAGCGGATCGTAACGCTTGTCAGTAGCGATAAGGGAGGGGACAATCTGTCCCCCCCCTTCCACCGGAGCTCACGATCACATCTTCATACTCGATCAGTGGTGACCGTGGCCGTTGTCGCCGGAGCCATCCACATGAATGGAGATGGCGTTGTTGACCGTACCGTCCGCAATCGCCTCGGCCTCGATGTGGTCGCCCACCTTCAGATCGCCGGCGGCGAGCGTAGCGTCGCCCTTGCGGATGATCGTGCTGGTCGTCAGCATCAGAATGACGTCGGCGCCATGCGCATCGTGAACCGTGATCGATGAGGACGACGCTGCCGTGATCGTCCCGACGACCTCGATCGGATGTACCTCGTTCTGCACCACGACCTCAACCGCGGTGTTGACGTTGTTGGCTGATGTTGCCTTGACGTGGACCTGGTCGCCAACCTTCAGATCGGCCGCGGCGATGGTCGTCTCGCCCTTGCGGATGACGGTCGTCGACGTCAGCGCAACGACGACATCGGCATTGTGCGAATCATGGACGGTGATCGAGGTGGCCGAGGCAGCGGTGATGGTGCCTTCGATCTCGAGCTCCGGCTCGGGCGCCTGTTGTGGGTCGGGAGTTGCACTTCGATCTGCAGGGCTGTGTTGACGTTGTTCGCGGACGTCGCCTTCACGTGAACTTGATCGCCCACTTTCAAATCGCCGGCGGCGATGGTCGCGTCGCCTTTGCGAATGACCGTCGTCGACGTCAGAGCCAGTATGACGTCATTGCCGTGTGAGTCATGAACGGTGATCGAGGTCGCCGAGGCGGCGGTGATGGTTCCTTCGAACTGCAGTTCCGGCTCCACCTTCGGCGGGGTACCGGCGCGCCTGCGCGGCTGGCCCTTGTCTTCGCTCTTGACCGGCCCGACCGGAGTCAGCGACGTCGCCACCACGGGACCCTTTGCGATCCCGCTCCCCGACGGCCCATTGGCAACCGCCGCCCGGACGTCATCCCCGAACAGCAACCCTGCAACGGCGATCTGAACCAGAACGAACACCACGAAGAACAAACTGCGTTTTTTCATGTCTCCTCCAAAATGAAAAAGGGGCCTACGCCCCAAAAAGCAAAAAGAGGGCGTGGGTACGCCCTCTTTCAGGAACTGCACTTCTGTCGGCGGGGATTATAACGATGATGCGGAGACGACTGTCAAGCGAGCCCGAGCGGGCGAGATACGTTTCCTCACTGCACGGAACTGTGGCGATCGACCACATTCCGAGAACGACGTCAGATCAGGTTCTTCTGAAATGCGAATGCCACCGCTTCCACTTTGGAGTGCACTTCGAGCTTTTCCAGAATGTTCTGGATGTGGCTGCGGGCGGTGAGTTGGGCGATGTGCAGGCGCTCGGCGATCTCGGGAGTGGTGCGGCCGGCGGCGAGCATTCCGAGCACCTCGACTTCACGGCCGGTCAGTTTGCGCGCACGGACGTCGATCGATTCGCGCGCGGCCACGAGCCGCGGACGGGAAGAGCTCACCGGTTCGCTGGCCGGGCGTTGCTCTGCCGGCTCCGCATTCGCGCGAAGCAGGTGTACGAGGAAGTACTCGTCGGGAGCACCGGCACGAAGCTGGAGGACGCTCACTTGTGTGACGACGTGCTGGCTCTCCTTCGTGCGCAGATTGAGCGAGAAATTGCGCACGATCTCGCCGCGGTTGGCGATGCGCATGATCGGACACTCGTCGGTGCAATAACGGTTGCCGAATGGGTCGCTGCCGCCGAGGAGACGATCGCAGTGGCCGCCGATGGCCTCGTCGGCGGTGAACCCGAGCATGTGGCGCGCGGCTTCGTTCCAGAAGACGATGTGGTTCGTGCGATCCGTCACGAAGACAGCGTCGGGCGAATGTTCGAGCGACTGAAAGAGTGTCGCCAGCTCTTCATCATGGTCTGCCAGGTTCAAACGGCGCCGCCAGTCTCCGATCGTGACGAATATCGCCGCGATCAATCGCGCCCGGAAAGTGTGGGGTGAGAAAAGCTGGGGGCTTGAGCAGCCCACCCCCCGACGGTTCGGGACCAGGGCATTATAGACCTTCCCGAGGTGGAGGACGCTCATCTCGCTGAACCATGGATACTTACCGAGATTGGGAGCTGCCTTTCGGTTCGTTCGCTGAGGTTTGGTGAGGTTCGCGCGTTCGGAGCCACCCTCACGCGCTCCCTTTCACACCGCACACGCTGGCTTCGGCAACTCGGGGATTGGCCTTCCCTCATCGCGCGATTGGTTTTCCACGGATCGCGCTGATTCCGGTGCCTCGCGCGCTGACTTTGACAACGATCACCGTGCGTTATCCACAGCGCACGGTGCTCCGGGCATGAGCACAGACAAGAGTGTCTGTGCAGCCGCCCTACCTCCGCATCGATCGGATGTACAGGACGACCGCATCGATGTGCCGGTCGTCGAGCGTGTGACCCCACGGCGGCATGAGGCTGGTCAGGCCCACACCGGCACCGCCGCGGCGGACGGCATCGGCGAGCTCGGCGTTCGACTTCCCCTTCTGAAACACGGGATCGCTCAGGTCGCGCGGGTGCGGATCGAGATTGAAGGCGTTGAACCCATCGCCGGCGCCGGTGTCGCCGTGGCATCCGATGCAGTAGCTCTGATAGACCTCCTTGCCGAGCCGCAATTCGTACTGCGCCGGCCGCGGAATGGCGGCCGCGGACGCGGGGCGATTCGCGCGACGGCACGACGTCGCGCCGAAAAGAACGAGCAAAAGGATGATCGCGATCAGCAGAGTGCGTCGTCTCATTTCGCGGCCTCCTTCCGCGCCGGCGCGGCCGCCGCCACAGGCACCGCCGGCGCCTCAGCCAGCGTCTCGAGGTACGCGGTCAGACGCAACGCGTCGGTGTCGGTCATGCCGTAGTTGGGGCAGCGGACGTCGGCGCGCCAGCGCTGCGGGTTCTGCAGGAAGCGGAACACCCAGCCCGGCTTCAGCCGCGCCTTCGTCTCCGTCAACGGCGGTCCGTAATACCCTCCGGTCTTGCCGATGATGTGACAGGAGCGGCAGCCGAACGTCGTGTAGAGCCGTTCTCCCTCGGCCGCATCATGATCGGATGCGGGCCGGCCCAGGAACGGGTCGTCAGGCGTGGATGGATCGACATAGATCATCGCGATCGCATCAGCAAGCCGTCCGGCCTCTTCTTTCGAGACCTTCAGGACCGGCATCCGCTCGGCGATGATCGGCCGGATCGAATACGGCACAGCGAGATAGTTGACCAGCCAGTCGTGATTGACCTTGCTTCCCTCGAAGGTCAGCGGTGCCGTCGAGATGTCGCCGCCGACTCTGCCGATCTGATGGCAGGAGAGGCAGCGATAGCGGGTCATGATCTCGCCGACCGGCCCGGCCGGAACGATGGCGGCCTGCTGTACCGGCGTTGAGCGATAGGCATCCGGCACGGGAGTGGCGGGAATGGCCAGGAGCGCCGTGACGATGGCGCGCTTCTGCGCGGCGTCGAAGGCGAAGGTGGGCATCTTCAGACCCGAGGCGAAGGATCGTGGCGTGCTGATCTTCGCATCGAGCCACGCCGCGAGCGTTCGCGGCAGGTCCGTGCGCTTGCCGAAGTCGAGCGATGTAGCCTTGAGCTCGCCGATGCCGTAGAGATCGGGGCCGAATCGCTCGCCTTCCTTCACACCGCTGTGGCAGGCGAAGCAGCCTGCGCTCTTGAACAGCTTCTCCCCTTTTTCGGCGAACGTCTGATTGACGCGCAAGGGCGTCAGGATGTCTGCGGGCGCGTCGAAGTCTTTCAACTCGTCCTCGAACCAGGCCACGATGTCGCGCACGTCCGCGTCTGTGAATGAGTACCGCGGCATCTTGGTCTGCGGATAGAACGCATGCGGATCGCGGACGAAGGCGATCAGCCACCCGCGCGAAGCGCGCGACGCGATCGTTCCCAGCTCCGGAGCGGAACCGTTCCCCTTGCCACCGACCGTGTGGCAGGAGATGCATCGTGACTCGGCAAAGAGCGTCTTGCCGCGGGCGGAGTCGCCGTTCGGCTCCGCCCCCGCCAGCTCGATGGCGTGCTGCAATTGCGGCGGGACGGGACGCGCGAAGAGATAGTGCGACAGAACCTTGATGTCGTCGCCGGTAAGCTGGAAGTTCGGCATCGTGGCGTTGGCGTCGACGGCCTTCGGATTGCTGAGCCAGCGCCGCAGCCATTCGGCGCCCGTCTTCATCGACAGCGTCTCGAGGGGCGGGGCGTCGGCGCGGAAGTCCTCGTGGCCGCGGGCTTTGTGGCAGGCGAAGCAGTTCGACTTCGTCATCAGCGCGCGGCCCATCGAGAGCGTGGGCGCGTCGCGAACGGCCTCGGCGTCGTGACAGCGCCCGCATCCCGCCTCGATGAATTCCGTGGGAAGGATCGGAGATGTCGCATCAGCCGAGGTTCCGTGTGCGTCATCTTCATCCGTGGCCAGTCCCTCGCCGCCGTGGCAGGCCGTGCATCCGAAACGCTGGACATCGCGCGGCGTGTGGAAGGTCGGAGGGTGCGTGCGGAACGGCTCCGGCGCGCTGGTCATGGCGGCGTCCACAACGCCGAGGTGACAGGTCGTGCATCGATCGACGCGATTGTTCAGTTCCGGAATCCAGACCTGCTGGATCGCGATCGGGCGGGACGAATACGCCTCCGCCGCTTTCCCGCTCGACGCCCTCGCAATCCCCACGAGGCGAAACTGGCGCTGCAATGCGCGGTAAGGCCGCAGCGCGTTCTTCACTGGCGAGAAAGCCAGAACGATGAGGAAGGCCAGGCTGGAAAGGGCGAAGAGTCGTCGTAGCGTCACATCGGCCTCCTCACCCTCGGGGTGCGTCCATCCAGGGCCAGACCCACATCCAGCCTGGCCCGCGGAAGAACGTTCCGATCACGGTCAGCACCACAGCGATCACGACGAACCACGTCATGATCCATTCCGGCAGCGTGACGCCCCACAGCCACTGCCAACGGCCGCCCGGGCGCACGGCATGGGCCGCGAACATGGCCACGCCGATGATGACGGTCGGTATGACGATCGGCCAGCAACTGAACCCTGCGAAGAGAATCGAAAGCAGGATGACGGACGCCGCGATCACCGGAGCCTTCCATCGCGACGGCGCCGCCCACAGCGGTGCTCCTTCCAGATTGACGCGCCAGTAGGGAATGACCACCAGGCAGATGCCGACGAGCGCCGGCAACACCACTCCGGCAACGACCGGCGGAAAGTAGTGCAGCAACTCCTGAAGACCGAGGAAGTACCAAGGCGCTTTGGCCGGATTCGGCGTCTCCACCGGATTGGCGATGCTCTCCAGCGGCGCATTGAAAAGGATGGCCGCGAGCGAGAGGACGATCACCACGACCTGAAAGAGGATGATCTCGCGCAGGATCAGGTGCGGAAACGTCATCACGTAGCGCTCGTCGGTCTCGTGAACGGCCGGGCGCCCGTCCGGACGCACGAGCGCGACGCGCCACGGATTGGCGAGCGGATCGTCAGAGTCGATGATCTCGATCGGTGTGGTCACGGCGATCTCCTTTCGTCGTCAGGCGGTCCCTGCACTCCCCCATCCTTTCGCACACGCCAGATGTGAACGGAGATGAGGAGCAGAAGCGCCACCGGCAGGACGACGCAATGCAGCACGTAGAACCGGAGCAGCGCGTTCTCCGAGACGATGTTGCCGCCCAGGAGGAAGAAGCGGACGCGCTCGCCGACCAGCGGCGCCTGCTTGGCCATGTTCGTTCCGACCGAGACGCCCCAGTACGCGAGCTGGTCCCACGGCAGCAGGTAGCCCGTGTACGACAGCAACAAAGTCAGAAGCAGCAGCACCACGCCGACAACCCAGTTGAACTGGCGGGGCGGCCGGTAGGCGCGGTGGTAGAAGACGCGGAGCATGTGCAGGAACGCGCTGAACACCATCAGATGCGCCGACCAGCGGTGGAGGTTGCGCAGGAAGACGCCGTTGTCGACGACGTACTGCAGCTCCTTCATGTCGCGGTACGCCTGCGGCACGGAGGGGTGGTAATAGAACATCAGCAGGATGCCCGTTGCCACGAGGATGATCGTGCTGGCCAGCGTGATGCCGCCGAGCCAGAAGGTGTGCGTGAAACGAAGCGTCTTCTCCCGCACCTTCACCGGATGGACGTGAAGGAAGAGGTTCTCGAAGATGATCAGCGACCGGTTGCGATTCGTCGGCGCGATGCCGTGCCGGATCACCGACCGGTAGACAGACGTGTTGCGAACCCACTCCCCGACGGTCATGGCCGGAACACCTTTCCGCGCGCGATGACGATGCCGGTGTCGACGACGAGATTGCCATTGGCGTCCTGGCTGACGTCGAGCCACGGCAGCGGGCGCGGCGCTGGTCCGTGTGTGACGTTCCCTTCGAGATCGAAGCGGCTACCATGGCAGGGGCAGGCAATCGCGCTCTCATCGGACTTGTATCGGGTGATGCAGCCGAGGTGCGTGCAGACGGCAGAGAGCGCATAGATGCCGTTGGCCCCACCGATCACGAACGCTTTCTTCTCCTGATTGGGGACGACCACGCCGGGAGCGAAGTCGAGCGGCGAGCCGGCTACGTACGTCGTCGACGGCTCGAAAAGCACTTTCGGCTCGAGATAGTCGAGCGTCACGATGCCGGAGGCGACGGCAACGACCGCGCAGGCGCCGACGCCGATCTGCGTGAAGAAGTCGCGACGCGTAGGCGTCTCCTCCTCCTCAACCTCGGGACCGAACACTCCTTCCAGTTCAGGCAACGTCGCTCTCCTTTCGGTGGAAGCTGCGCATGGTGATCGTGCCCACGGGACAACGCACCGCGCAGAGTCCGCAGCGAATGCAGACCTCTTCGTTCTTGAGCATGACCGAGCCCACCCACCGGTTCTCGAGAAGGATCGGCGCAAGCTCGCGCGCGTCAGCCGGCAGCGAAAGCACGCGAGCCGCTGGGACGATGGCGATGCAATGCTCCGGACAGATGTCCTGGCATCCGCCGCAGAGGATGCACTCGGTTCCCGCGGCGGCGTTCTGATCGAAGATCGTGTTGGTCCAGCAGCGGAGGCAGCGGCTTCCCTCGCGCCTGGCCGTGTGTTCGGCGAAGCACTCCTCGACCTCGGCGATGCCGATCCGTCGCGCAAGCGGCCGGGATGGAGGCTTCTGCCGCGGAATCCCTTCGAAGTCGAGCTCGCGATCCCAGCGCGGCTCGATGATGACTTCGACGGATGTGTCGTCGCTCGGGCGCGCCACTCCCCGCAGCAGCGTGTCGATCGACTTCGCGGCGCGCTTGCCGTCCGCCACCGCACTGATGGCGATGCGCGGCCCGAACGCGGCATCGCCGCCGGCGAAGATGCCCGGCGCGGTGGTGGCCAGCGTGTCGGGGTCGATGATGATCCGCCCGCCGCGCGTTTCCACGCCGTCCTCCGGCTGCAAGAAGGCGAAGTCGCCGGTCTGGCCGATAGCCACGATCACGGTGTCGGCCTCGATGACCGTCTCCGATCCCGCGGTGTACTTCGGATCGAAGCGCCCGGTCTCATCGAAGACGCGCGACACGCGCAGAAACTCGACGCCCGTGGTCACGCCGTTTGCGCCGACGATCCGTTTGGGACCAAGCCGGTAGGCGAAGCGGATTCCTTCGGTCGAAGCCTCCTCCACTTCATCCTTCGCGGCGGGCATCTCGCTCTCCGACTCCAGGCAGCAGACGGTGACGTCGCGCGCGCCGAAGCGGACCGCGCTGCGCGCCACATCCATGGCCTGCACGATCGAGAGGTTGCGTTGCATGTTCGTCTGCTCGCCCCCGCGTGCAGCGGTGCGGGCCACGTCGAGGGCGACGTTGCCGCCTCCGATCACGATGACCTTCTTCCCCATCTCGACCTTGTAGCCGAGGTTGATGTTGAGGAGGTAGTCGATGCCGCGGAGCACGCCGTCGAGCTCGAGCCCCTCGATGGCCAGCTCGCGGCTCTTCATCGAGCCGACGCCGAGGAAGATCGCCGCGTATCCCTCGGCCTTCAGTTGAGAAAGGGTCAGGTCTTTCCCGATCCGGACGTTTGTCTTCAGCTCCACGCCGAGCGAGAGGATGGCGTTGATCTCGAGCTGAATCAGGGCGCGCGGCAGGCGGTATTCGGGAACGCCGAGGCGCAGCATCCCGCCGGCGACGGGAGCGGCTTCGAAGATCGTGGCGTGATACCCGAGGAGCGCCAGGTCGTGCGCGCATGCCAGGCCGGCAGGGCCGGAGCCGATGATGGCCACCTTCTCCGGATAGCGATTGGTTCGGTCGCCGTAGATCTCGGTGAGCACCGAGAAGTCGAGCATGCTCTCCACGCCGAACTTCTCGGTGACGAAGCGTTTGAGCGCGCGAATCGAGATCGGTGCGTCGATCTCACCGCGGCGGCAGACCGCCTCGCAGGGAGCGGCGCAGATGCGCCCGCAGATCGACGCAAGCGGGTTCGGTCTGCGGGCCACGGCGTACGCTTCGCGAAAGCGCCCCTGCGCAATCAGGGTCACGTACTTCCCCGCTTCCGTATGAACAGGACAAGCCTGTTTGCACGGGAAGTTACGCTCCAGCCACTCCTGATTGTGCTCGGCGCCGCTCATGGCTCACTTCGCGATCTCGAAGCTCGCCTCAGTCGCGCCCTTCACGGTGACGCTCTTCGTGGCCGCTTTCAGCTTCGGGTGCCAGACCTTTACCGTGTACGTCCCGTCGGGGACGTCTTTGATGTCGTACGAACCGTCGGCAGCCGTTACGGCGAAGTACGGCGTCGGCAGCACGGCTACGAAGCCCTCCATCTCCGAATGGACTTTGCACAGGAGCGACGCGAAGCACTCCTTCTTGAAGGTGAAGCTCTTCGACTGCCCTTGCGGCCACGTGCCGAGGTTGAAGTGATCGGCGCAGGCGTCGGGCGAGAAGACGTTGTGGAGAACGGCGTCGGAGTTGAGGAAGTCGACCGTCGTGCCGGCCACAACCGCCAGCACGTGCGGCAAGAACTGCATGTTCTTCTGGTCGATCTTCGCGTGCGCCGCGGGCGGCGGGAACGTCTTCCCAGCGATCTTGTCGACGTAGACGATGGCATCGGCGGAATTGCGAACGCTATGCGCGGTGACTTTGCCGTGAATGTCGCCGGCCATGAGCGGCAGGGCCAGGAGTGCGATGAGTGATGCGATGACAGCTTTCATGAGTATCTCCTTGTTGGGAATGTGGTCAGAAGGCGAAGCGAAGGATGGTCGAGAGCTGGTAGTTCTTCGACTCGGTCAGGTCGCGCCGGTACTCGACCATCGTTTTCACGTTGGCGTAGAAGAAGTAGGCCATGCTGGCATTGAGTGCGCGAAGAGACTTGACTCCCGCCGCGCCCGGCGGCGTTACGCTTTCATACCGAAGCGATGCCTGAAGTGGCGGCAGAATCACGTAGTCCGATTGAACGAACCAGGAGTTGTAGCGGAAGGTCTGTGCATTGGAAAGTGACCCGTCCGCTGCGAATGTGTTGAGACGATCCCGCCCGCTCATGGCCACGCCGAAGACATTGAGATCGTCGTAGTACCAGGAGGCGAAGAGCCCGGCACGGTTGAAGGTGCGGTCCTGAACATTTACGGTGGCCCCGGTCTCGTCGGTGATCGGGAAATCGACCCCGGAACCGTTGCCGTGATACCCAAGAACACCGACGCGGAACGACCGCTCCCTCCAGTTCTCCGGCGGCAGCGTCACCCCCGTTGTATCGCCGTCGAGCCCCATTCCGCCGAACTTGTAGTCGACACGCGCGTAGACGTCCTTGCTGGCGTTGCCGTCGACATTGCCGCTTGCGGATGGGCCGAGGCCGTTGACAATGCCCACGGTGTAGAAGAGGCGGTGCTTGCCTACCCCGTACGCCTCGATGCCCTTCACGTTCACCGGAAGGCTGATGGCGCCCGCATCGGAGAGCCCCGTCCCTCCATGCAATCCGATGGGATTGAAGGAGAAGAGATTGTCGACCCCGTTGTCGGTCGATAACCACATCTCATGGAATCCGTCGTCGAGGTCGGCCGCGAACTTACCGATCTTGATGTTGAACAGGTGCTCGGGCCCGATGAACGATCCCGCTTGGAGATGCATGCGCTCGATCTCGGTGGAACTGCTGCCGTCCGGGTTTTCGGACCAGGTAACCTCACCAAGAAAGCTCATGTGCTCGCCGAGCGTGCCGCCCGCGAAGAGATTCGCTTCCTGCGGAAATTGAAAATCGTTGTGCACGATCGCATGACCGGTGTCATCGAGTGACGATGCGTAGACGCTGGCCATCTTCACGTTCAGCGCAAGCGGCACCTGTCCGGGCAGATCGCTCGGATAGATCGCATTCGGCCACATCTTTTTGTACGCTTCCGCGCCAAGGCTGACCGGCTTGATCTTGATCTGCTCCTCGGTCTCCTTCGGCATCCGATAGCCATTGAGCCGGAAAGCCTCGCCGAACGGATTCAGCTTCGGAAAGCCGGTGTGGCACGTCTGGCAGGATGTCTCGTACTTGCGAGCAAATGCCGGAATGGCACTTGCTGATGGGACTTTGATGAAGATGAGAAGCGCCGATAAAAGACAGAGGAATCCGAGTCCCCGGCGATGCATGCTCATGACTTCTCCTTTTGCATGCGCCGACAGTGATCTTCCGCGCCGCGAAGCTCCATCCCGCAAGCGCAGGGGATCGCGTCATGTGTTTGGGGGAGAGATCCAATCAGACGGACAGAGCCGGATGTGGTCCTCGATGGAATTCTGAGCCACCGCAGCACGGTGGCCTATGACCAGGATTCTCAGCGCGGACTAACTAAATTAACGAGCCGATCCACGGCCAGCCGCATGTTTTCGTGTTGTTCGCGATCGTGATCGCCTCGGTCGGGCACGCGCCAGAGCAAACGTGGCAACGGTCATCGAGCCAACCCGCGCTGTTCAGTCACCCCACGCGGGGCTGGCGGGCATCGAGGCGTCCAAGCGCGAGGAGGATGCCGAAGATGATGGCCTCCGGGCGCGGCGGGCAGCCGGGAATGTAGACGTCTACAGGGAGAACTCGATCGACTCCTCCTGCGCTGGCGTATCCCTCCCCGACAATACCGCCCGATGCAGCACAGGCTCCCACGGCGATCACGATGCGCGGCTCGGGGATGGCCTCGACCGTGCGGCGGACGGCCGTTTCCAGGTTGCGCGTCACCGAGCCGGTGACCACGACTCCATCCGCGTGGCGTGGGGAAGCGACGAAGTCGATTCCGAGGCGGCGGACGTCGTACATCGGATTCAGCAGAGCGCTGAGCTCCCAGTCGCAGGCGTTGCAGGAGCCGGCGTCGAGGTGGCGAAGGTGCAGCGAGCGGCCGAGCACACGATGAATCTCGGACGAGACGCGGGCCGCCTCGGCGTCCGGGCCGGGCGGAGGTCCCGCCGCCAAAGCGACCAGCGCCGGGCCCGGTCGAAGGTCAGGCCCTTCCGCCACGACCTCAATCCGCAGGTCATCGCGACGGCGCGCTGCGAGCTCGAAGTCCCGTCCCATGCTGATCGCGCCGGCCCACGGATCCTCTGCGCAGCGGCCGCAGAAGACGCATCGCGCAAGATCGAGCTCGACCCGGCGGCCTTCCGCGTCGACATGCTCCGACAACGCGCCCGATGGGCAAACGCTCGGAGGTGGCAGGTGACTACCCGGGCGAAGCAGAGGCGCCCCACGAAAGCGCTCCGGCGGTATGTCCGGCTCCGCGGGGTAATGGGTCGTGACGACTCCGGTGCGAAGCGCGTTGATGAGGATTTGCAGCATGTCAGCGATCCGTACACGAGTAGCAGAGCTCGAAGCTCTTGTTGACGAGCGGGAAGTCCGGGACGATGGCCGTCTCGCCGGCGAGAGCAACGGCCGGCCAGTTGTGGTAGCTCGGCGACCGGAGGTGGTATCGCTCCACGCATCCACCTGCATCGGTACGAAGCCAGTGGACCGCCTCGCCCCGCGGTGACTCGATCGCCGAGATTCCAATCCGTCCGGCCGGAAGCGGTTCCGGGAGCGCGACCTGCAACGGACCCGGCTCGAGCCGCCGGATGAATTCGCCGGCGAGCCGGATCGACTCGCGGGCTTCAAGCGCGCGAACGGTCATGCGGGCCATGGCGTCGCCGTCCGAGACGGTTACGACGTTCAGAACCGGTGCGCCGGCAAGTGTGAACGCGCCGTGTGGATGGTCACGCCGCGCGTCTCGGTCCACGCCGCTTGCGCGGGCCGCCACTCCGGCCACAGCGAGATCCATTGCAGCCTGATGTTGGAGGATGCCAGTGTCGTCGAGACGATCGACGACCGACGGGTTGGCTTCGATGCGTCTCATCAGATTATCGAGCCCGGCGAGCGTCTCCTGCAGCGTTACGTGGAGGAGTCGAAGGAGGTCGTCCGAGAAGTCGAGGCGTGCGCCGCCCGGGACCAGCACGCCCCTGAGGAATCGATTGCCGGCAAGCTGCTCGTTCATCTGCTGGAGGCGCTCCTTCAAACGCATGCCGGTGGCGGTGCCGTAGTGGAACGCAGCGCCGGCGCACATGTTGCCAATGTCGCCAACGTGGTTGTACAGCCGCTCCAGCTCGAGCGCGATCCCTCGGATGAGCCGGGCGCCCGAAGGTACGTCAACGCCCGCAATCTGCTCGAGTGCCTCGCAGTAACCAAGTCCGTGCGCCACCGAGCAGACCCCGCAGATACGCTCGGCCAAGTAAAACGCATCGAGCGGCGAGAGCCCCTCCATTCGCTTCTCGATCCCGCGATGGGTGTAGAAGAGGCGCGCGTCAAGGTTAAGGACAGTTTCTCCGACGGACGTGAACCGGAAGTGACCGGGCTCGATAATGCCGGCGTGAATCGGACCAACCGGGATCTCGAAGACGCCCTCACCTTCGGCAACAAGGTGCGGGAACTCGTTGGCGCTTTCGACCGGTACTCGCCGCGATCCGTCGAATGCTTTCCGGAGCGGGAAGAGGCCGGACGGCCATCCGTCGTGGAGCACGAGCGGGCGCGGATCGGGATGTCCGACGGAGACAATCCCGAAGAGGTCCTGCATCTCGCGCTCGTGCCAGTTCGCAGCAGGAATCGCGATCGTCAGGGACGGCACTTCCGGGTGCGCTGCATCGACGGAGACGAGAAGCGTCACAAATTGATCCCCAGCACCGGCGGTGGTGGGCTCGAAGACGTAGCGCACCTTCAGGTCACCATCCGGCGTCGCCGTCTCATCGGTCGCAACAACCGCAGCTAACGTCATCGAGTGCAATCCGACGAGCATGGCAGCCGCGGCCGGAAGATCATCCGATCGGCCGAGGCGCACCGTGAGGTCCGACGGACGGGGGCCAGCTTCCGCTTCGACGGCGCCGCGCGCGCATTCCCGCAGCGCGGCTGTAACGGCGTCAGCCACCGATGATCTCCGTGGCGCGCCGGAGGAGTACGTCGAAGCTCCTCGGAATGGTGAGGCCGAGCAGGATCATGATCGCCGCGAGCAGCATCATCCCGAGGAGCGGGGACCAGGTCTCAGGCTCCCGTGTCGCCTCCGGTGCCGGCTCACCGAAGACCATCGCGCCGGCATGGTGAAGGAGTCCCGCAAAAATGACGACAACCATCGCCAGAAAAATCGCGATAGCCACCCAGTGCCCATGGCCGATGCCGGAACGCAGAACCATCAGCTCGCTGATGAAGATCGAGAACGGCGGCATGCCGGCGAGCGACAGTGCCGCGATCATGAGGAGCGTCGCACCGATTGGCGCCACCCTGAACAGGCCTCGAATGACCCGCATGTCGCGCGAGCCGTAGCGGGCGATGGCTTTGCCAGCCGCGAAGAATGCCAAGGCCTTGGTGACGCCGTGGTTCACCACGTGCAACAGCGCACCGTAGGTGCCGATGGGGCCGCCAAAACCGAGACCGAGCGCCACGATCCCGACGTGCTCGACGCTGTGGTACCCAAGAAGGCGCTTCAGGTCGTGTTGCGCCAGGATGAATGGTGTCGCCACCACCACCGAGATCAGCCCGAAGACCAGCAACACCTGCTGCGGGAACGCCGTGCCACACGCCGCGGCAGCGATCGTTTGGAACCGGATAATCCCGAGGAGCGCGCACTTGATGAGGACGCCCGAGAGCAACGCCGAGACCGGCGTGGGCGCCTGGCTATGAGCGTCCGGCAACCAGAGATGCATCGGCGCCAGACCCGCCTTCGTGCCGTAGCCGACCATCACGAAGATGAAGCCGATCCGAACGATACCCGGGTCGAGGGTGGGCGCGACGTTCATGATCGCTGACCAACTCAACGCGCCCGCGCTTCCCTGGACGCCGGCGGCGGCGGCAGCGGCATAGACGAGCACCGTACCGAATAGTCCGAACGAGATGCCGATGGTCGTGACGATGATGTACTTCCATGCCGCCTCCAGGCCGTGATGATGGCCGTGGTAGCCGACGAGGACAGCCGAGGTGATGGTCGTCCCTTCCATTGCAATCCAAAGGACTCCGAGATTGTCGGCGAGGACCGTCACGACCATCGTGGCCACAAAGGCCTGCACCAGAGCGAAGTAGGAGCGCAGGGACTCTGCCTTCATGTTGCCGACTGCCACTGCCTGTTTGAGCCAACCTACTGTGTAGATCGAGACGGCCAGCGTGAGCACGACGAGCAGGAGGAGAAACACGAGCCCGAGCGCGTCGGCGCGAAACACACCCAGCGCCCGCGGACCTCGTGCGATCACCTCGCGGGCCAATACAACCGTGAGTGCAAAAAGGACCGTCGACCCGGTGATGTCGATCGCCGAGAGAATGCGGCGGTCGCGCGTCGTGAGCATGAGCAGCGCCGTCACGGTCGGGACGAGCGGCAGGACCCAGAGGAGTGTCTCAGCCATGACTCATCCCTTCAACCGGTCCAGGTCCGCGATGTCGGCATCGACCGTCGAGCGAACGCGGAGCACCATGATCGTCATGACCAGCGCTGCGAGAATGACATCGAGGATCACGCCGATCTCGATGATGAGAGGCATCCCCTGCGTGACCGCCATAGCAGTGAAGAAGATCCCGTTCTCTGACGCGAAGAGGCCCACCATCTGTGTCAGCGCCGTCTTTCGGGTGGCCATGACCAGCACGCCGAGCAGTGTGAGGGCGATGCCGACCGGGAGCGCGTTGCCGGTAATCGCCTGGCGCACGGGGCCGAGTGAAGCGCTCAGTTGGAACGCCACCACGATGATCGCCACGGCAAGCGCGAGCGTGGCGGCGATCGGAATGACCGGCTCGATTTCGCGGCGCACGTTCATGCGGTGGACAACCCAGTGCAGTACCCACGGGAGCAAGGTGGCTTTGACGACGAGGGTGATACCGGCGATCACCCACAAGTCGCGGTTCCCGGTGGCCGTGGCCAGGACGGCGCCTGCAATGGCGATGAACAGTGATTGGGCCGCCACGGCGTAGATGGCGCGGTAGACCTGGCTGGCCGCAAGGATGAGAATCGTCGTGAACAGCAGCAATGCGCCGAGGTCGTCGATGATGGTGTGGACCGTCTCAGCGTTCACAGGATCCTCAGAGCGAGCGCCGTCAGGGCACACACGAAGCCGACGCCGAGATACTGAGGCACCCGGAAGAGCCGGAGCTTGGCGTAGGACGACTCGACGAGCGCGAGGTAGATCGATAGCACCAGGATCTTCGCCGCGAACGCGCCGGCTCCAGGAAGAAAGCCCATGGCTCCCGCGAAGCGCAACGGTTCGACGGGAAAGAAGAGAGCCGATACCAGGCCGAGGGTCACAATCTGGCGTGTGTGCGAAGCGAGCACCATGCAGCCGAGCCCCGGTCCGGAGTGTTCGAGCAGCATCCCTTCGTGCAGCATCGTGAGCTCGAGATGCGTGTCCGGGTTGTCCACGGGGATACGGCCTGTCTCGGCCGGGAGCAGCACGAGCATCGCCGCAAAACCGAGGAAGTCCGCCGCGCTCCAGGCAAAGATCCACGAAGTCCCGCGGTGCGCGGCGAGGGCGCCGAGCTCCGTCGATCCGGCAGCCAGCGCGGTCGAGAGAACCACCATCATCAACACCGGCTCGACCAGCGGCGCGATGGTCATCTCGCGCGAGGCTCCCATGCCACCGAACGCGCCGCCGGCGTCGAGGGCACCGATCGCCGTGAGAAAACGGGCCAGTGCCAGCAGCCCGAGGAGCATCAACGCGTCGCCCAACGGAAAGGCCGGCGGACCCGCACGAACAACGGGAACGAGTGCGGCCGCGGTCACCGTAGCAGCCAGCACGAAGACTGGAACCAACGGGAAGAAACCCGAGGCCGTGTCCGACTGCACCGTGCCCTTGCGAAAGAGCTTGGCCAGATCGCGGTATGGCTGAAGGATGCCCGCCCCCTGCCGGCACTGAAGCCGGGCCTTGATCTTCTGGATCGTGCCGGTGACGAGTGGCCCGAGCAGCACGAGGAGAATCATCTCGAGGAGCACCATCCCGAGCGGTCTCACGCCGGTCATCATCGGCGCACTCCGAAGATCAGCAGCGCCACGAGGAGGGCGCCAAGCACGAACGCGACGTACCCGTGGATGCGCCCTGTGCTGCGAGCGCGAATCGCTTCGGAGAGCGCCGAGATTCCTCCCTGGACGCGATGGTAAATCTGCGTCTCCGCGAGGTCCACAACCTCTCCGGCGTACTGGATGCGTCGCATGACGTAAGGCGTTCCGGCAGTCTCTCGGATCACCTCGCGGCGGGGGCGATAGAGCGCCGCGAAGACGAGCCGGAGCGGCTTGGCAAACGCGGTGGCGGTGTAGTCGAACCGTGCCGTGGGAGTCATCCCGCACGTCCACGTCGGCGCGGTGCGCCGCGGCGTACGCCGCAATCCTCGGCGCAGAACCCACGCCATCGCCGAGAACACAAGGAACACGCCGGCCACCATCGTCATGGAGATGGCCGTGGCCTCCTTACCGAACGGGATCAGGCGCATCGAAAGCACAAGCGGTCCTCGGGCTGTCAGAACGGAGCTCGCGGTGGGACCGTGGAGCAGCTCGGCCGCCGGCACGTCGAGCAGGCGCATCGCGTAACCCGGTGCAACGCCGAGAGCCACGCAAAGCGCCCCGAGCCAGACCATGCCGGCGATCATCGACGGCGGTGCCTCGATCGCGTGCTCGGCGTGGGGCGTGCGCGGGCGGCCGAGGAAAGTGACGCCGAACGCCTTCGCGAAACAGGCAGCGGCCAGACCTCCCGTGAGTGCCAGCATCGCCGCGGAGAAGACGATGCCCAAGCCGCCCGGACCGTGAAAGCGGCTGGCGCCACCCAGCAGGGCCTGGAAGGTGAGCCACTCGCTGACGAATCCGTTGAGCGGCGGCAGCGCCGAGATCGCCACGGCGCCGAGCAGGAACAGCCCCGCCGTCCAGGGCATTCGCCGGGCCAGCCCGCCCAGCTCCTCCATGTTGCGGACGTGCGTGCGGCTGATGACGCTGCCCGCGCCGAGGAAGAGGAGACCTTTGAATGCGGCGTGGTTGATCGTGTGAAGAAGGGCGGCAGTGAGCGCGACGGTGGCGATGACTCCGCCGGCTCCTTCCCGCCGCCACAAAATCATGGCCAGCCCCACCCCGATGAGAATGATCCCGATGTTCTCCACGCTGTGGAATGCGAGCAGGCGCTTGATGTCGTGCTGCTGGAGCGCGTAGAGCACACCGAGCACAGCCGAGGTCGTGCCCACAACGAGCACCGTCCATCCCCAGGAGGACGGAAGAGGCGCGGACAGCGGCGCCAGCAGGTCGAAGGCGAAACGCAGGATGCCGTAAATCGCCACCTTGAGCATCACGCCCGACATCAACGCCGAGACGTGGCTCGGCGCCGCAGGGTGCGCGCGCGGAAGCCAGACATGGAGAGGGACCACTCCTGCCTTTGCGGCGAAGCCCACCAGCGCCAGGAAGAACAGCGTCGTTCGTGTCGCGCCATCGAGCGTACCCGCTGCCGCGCGCAGAGCCGCAAAGTCGAACGCACCGGCCCGCTCGGTCAGAGCGAGAAATGCCACGAGCAGCAGCGCCGTCCCGCCGTGGGCCATGACCATGTACAGAAGCCCGGCCCCTGCGTTCTCACCATCCCGATCGTCGGAGACCACCAGAACATAACTGGCCAGCGTCATGCCTTCCCAGCACAGGAGAAAGGTCAGCGCGTCACCGGCGCAGCAGACGAACACCATGCAGCCCAGAAACACATTCAGCGCCAGCGTCTGCGCTGCCTGTCGTGCTCTGGGCGCGTCGGGCGAGTGCGTCCGGAGGTAGGCCGGACCGTAGACGGCCGCCGCGACAGCGACAAGAGAGATGACGAGCAGGAACCAGGCCGATAGCCCATCCACGCAGAGCGAAAGCCGGGCGAACGGAAAGAGGTCCGGGAGCCGCTGGGTCAGCGCGTGCCCGGGGCCGCCGAGAAGAACGCCGAGCGAGACGCCGATCCCGGCCAGCGACCCGGCCAAAGCGGCCAGGTGCCCCACGCCGAGCGCGAGCCTGCCGGACCACCGCGCCAGCAGGGCCGAAAGCGCCCCTGCTCCGTAACACGCGGCGATCAGATTGAGACTCAAATCGACGTTCCCCTCGCCCCACTGCGGCCACGATCAGGCCGCGAGCGCATCGTACACCTTACTGCAAGACGGAGCGCGAGACCGCCGTATGCGTACCCGGAATCAACTCTTTCGTTTACGGAGGTTCATTCTCGTTGGGTTCTGGCTTGCGATGCGTTTGACGGGATCCCACGGGAGCAGCCCTCGGCCTCGCTCACAGGAGTGTTCCGTATGCCCGCCTCCGCGCGGATTTGTGCGCGGAGGCGGGCGCGAAGGACCTTACCTTGTCATGGTAACCACGGGATTCGCGGAGAGGTATCGGCGGTAATCGGGAAGGTATCGTTCACCAGCCACAGCATCAAAAGGTTCGTGTAGAACGGGCTGCCGGGATCGCCGCTGACGCCGCCCGGAAGTGCCGACTGGCCGATGATCCCACTCTTCGTGAAATCTCCGACATAGCGCCGATTCGGTCCGCTGCCGAACATGAAGCCGTTCAGCGTCGATGCCCGGCCGTTGTGCGTGGCCGCATCGACCGTTTCGAAGCCGCCCTGACGCGACACACCCGGCAGGTTCAGCACGGACGGAAGTAGCAGCGGTCCGAATAGCGCGCCAGGCGAGTAGATGTTGAACCCTGTGATGTGCGCGAAGACGATCCGGTGGAGCTTGCCCCAGCGGTAGTCGGTCGGGTTCGTCGATTTGTTGAATGCCGGCGCGAACTCGTCGCTCTGCAGCAGCGTCATCGCATCGGCGACGCTCTTGAGGATGAGTATGTCGCGGCGCGCGGCCGGATCGGTTACGTTCGGCACATTGAAGAAGTTGACACCGGATGTGCCGCTGCCTCCGGTCTTGGCGAAGTTGTCGAGCTGGAAGCGCAGTGCCGAGAGCTCCTGCTGCGCGCCGGGAAGTGGCGCGTGCATGGCGGTGAGGACCGTGTCGATCGTGTTGGCCATGAAGCGGCTGCGCCACATCGAGTAGATCGTGGCCGCGGCGCTGTTGTTGATCTGTGTCTGCGACGGCGCCGAACCTGGCGTGCGCACCCAGCTCGCGTCGTAGCCGGTGTCGAGTCCGGTCGGCGTGCTGAAGTCCCACCCGGCGAGCAGCGCCACGACCGCCTGCACGGCCGGGCTGCCGCCGAGGGCTGCCAAGGTCGGATCGGCGCCCGAGACCTTCGAGTTGGCGAGCGCCTTGAGGATGTAGGGCACCAAGACCTCGGCATCGACGAGAACAGTGTCGCCCTGCATCTGCTTCATGTCGGTCGGCGAGATCTTCCCGCCGCCGGCGAGTTTCTGCCGGACCATCTGCGTGATCCGACCGGCGCGGTAACCGTCGTATGAGGGATTGAGATAGTAGATGCCGCCGCCCGGCCGGGTCAGGTTCAGCGGGTCGTTGTCCAGCGACTGTCCGATGGGATCGTTGTTCGCGTTGACGAAGAACCCGTTCGACGGATTCAGGACCTGCGGCATCTCGGCGTAGGGGAGGATCTCGTAAGGAGTGGCCTGCTGCGGCTGCGGGTGCTGGACGGCCAGCCACTCGTTGCCGCCCGTGCCGTTGCGGATGAAGAACGGCGGCAGTCCGTTGACCGTGCCGGCCTGCAGGTCTTCGCGGACCGGCATCTCGCCGCTCGTGAAGTAGGCGATGTTGCCGTCGGTGTCGGCGTAGACGAAGTTCTGCGAGCCGAAATCGAAATACTGCAGCGCGGCCTTGAACTGATCTACGTTCTGCGCATCGTCAGCCAGCATGAACGCTTCCAGTTCATGGGTCGGATAGAAGCCGACATACTGGACGGAGATGGCGCTGCCCGTGGGGTTGGCAGCGGTGGGGGCGGTGAAGGAAACGATCGGCCCGTGCCGCGGCACGACCAGAACCGCGGGTGGCACGGACGCGGACGGTGCCACGACGGTGAGGATCCCCGAGTTGTTCACCCGGAACGTCTGCGGGATCGGGATGATCGGCTCTTTCGCCCCTTTATAGATCGAGGATAGCCCGCTGGGTGATGCCGGATCGGCGACCACGGCCTCCTGATACCAGTCCGTCACGTCCATCGGGTGCACCGTCGAGCCCCAGGCGATGTGCTGGTTCTGTCCCTGGATGACGAACGGTGCGCCGGGGAATCCCATGCCGGCCACGTTGGTGGCCCCGGCGTGAAGAGAGATCGGATAGAAGGTCGATGGCGCGGACAGAGACAGATGCGGATCGTTCGACAGGAGCGCGTTTCCGGTCGACGAGTTCTTCGGCGCGATGGCCCACTCGTTCGACCCGGCGTGCTTCTCCGGATCGATCGACCCCTGCAGGATGGGGATGTCGCGAATGCTCTCCACGTACTTCCTGGCCAGCTCGATCGTCTCCGGCCGGAGGTAGCTCGTGTCCGCATTGGCGAGCCAGTCCGGAACGCCGCCGTCACCGTTGGTCGTGATCGGTAGTGTGGCACCGGTTCCGGTGGCGTCTGGAATCGTGGCCGCGCTCGTGAAGGGGGCGAGGCGGTTCACGTCGTAGAAGAGTTTCGTCCCGTCGAAGCCGACCACTTTTCCGACTCCCTGGTACGTGAGGAGAGCGACGGTGGCGTCCGTGTCGTTGTCGAACGAAAGCCCGAATGCGATCAGCTTGGCGGCGGCCAGCGAATCGGTCGGCGTCCACGGATCTGTCGTCGAGATCGACAGCAGCCCGTACTCCGCTGGAAGCGGATGGGTGGAGATGTACGCGTTGACGCCGTCCGCATATGCCTGGAGCGCGGCCTTCGCGTCCGCGGAGATCGTCGGCAGTGTCGCCTCCGCCGCCCGGCGCAATCCGAGCGTGCGCAACTGGATATCGGTCGCCAGCGCCGCGGAGCCGAGGACCTCGGCCATGGTGCCGCTGGCCTGGCGACGGTTCATGTCCATCTGGAAGAACCGGTCTTGCGCATGCAGCCAGCCGTTGAGGAACAACAGGTCGTGTTTGTTGAACGCGAAGACGTGAGGGATCCCGTTCGCTTCGCGCGTGACCATTCCGGGCTGAAGCATTCCCGGGAGCTTCGCGAAGTGACCATTGGGCATGCTCTGCTGCGCGATGGCGGAGGAGGCGGCGAGAAGAAGTGCCGCGATGATGAAACGTTTCATTGGCCAAGTCTCCTTAAGTCTGAAGTGATGGTATACCCTTGTAACGCGTGGTACACAAATAGCCTGAACATCACGCCAGTCGTCATAGAATGGCGCGCCTCGAAGGAGACAGCATGCGATCCGGTTATCTTCTAGCCCTCGGTTTGGCCTTCCTCTCGGTTCCTCTTCTCGCGCAGTCGAATGACATCGGCGTCGGGTATTCGAGCGCGCACCTGAGCACGACCAGCTCGGATGGCTCGGATGTGAAGTTCAGCAGCGGTCACGGGTACAGCGCGAGCTACAACCATTTCTGGACCGGTCATCTCTCCACCGACTTCGCGTACACCAGTCTGCGGAGCAACGGACATATTCGCGTGGACGGGGAGAACGTGCTCGACCTCGGCCGCATGACGACGAAGGTCGGCACCGCGATTGCGCAGTGGCACTTCAAGCGCGGCGGTCTCCTCGATCCTTACGTCGGTGCCGGCGCGGCATACGTCAAGGGCGGAACCCTCAACAGCAGTGATCTCGCCCTGAGCTCGATCGGATCGGTTGTGATCGAGAAAAAATGGGGATGGGCGGCGAACGCCGGGGTGAACCTGAATCTCGGCCACAGCCTGGCCCTGGCTATCGACGACAAGTACGTCCCTTACAAACCGAACTCCACGAGCGCGGCATCGCCGCTGAAGTTGAAGCTCAATCCGAACATCCTCTCCGCGGGCGTGCGGTTCAGGTTCTGACGCGGCCCTGCGCCACGCAGGCCGCCTGGACCGCAACTGGTTCACCACGGTCTCCGAATTGATCGACAAAACACCCCTCGAAACGGGCGTGACCTTGAATCTCTACTTCGCGAGGGGCGAGACCTCTCGCCAACGCGAATAAACCGGGGAGCGACGACCACGCGATCGTGAATTGGATTCGCAGCTCGCAGAAACCGAGGATCGAAGGCGTGGCCCTGGCGTGGCCCCTCGAGACCTCTGTGCTCTCTGTACTACTAGATCCGAAAAACGCCGAGCGGTGCGAGGATTAACAAGCTGTCATTCTGAGCCGCCGAAGGACACGAAGTGCCGGAGGACGGTCGAAGGACCCCCTGCGCATGTGCCGGGCCGGATGGTGGCGATGTTGACGATGCACGTGCGTAGGGGGTCCTTCGACCGTCCTCCGCCGCTTCGCGCGCTCCGGCAGTCTAAGGATGACAGCGGTTGGTTGCGGGCCCGGCCCAGCGCTGTGCCTCTGTGGTGAATTCAGATGATTAACGCATCCATCCGGCAATGATAGGAAGTGCCCAATAGCCAGCGCTAAACGACAGACCGTTGGCGAGCAGACTGACGAGCGCCGCCTGCCTGAGAGAGATTTTGTCGAACAGCATCGCGTAGAGCCCGGCTTCCAGTACGAAAGCTGAGATCTCCGATAAGGTCACCGACATCCAACGCGAGACCGGCAACAGCGGAAAGATGAACCATACCGCTGGGTGGGTGGCCAGGTTCGCGTAGAAGATCGCTCCGATCTTTCGCATCACGCGCGGTTCAGACGGACCGACTAGAAACCAGACGACAGGGGCTTCAATGGCGATCGTAAGGGTGAACGCGACGAGCCAAAGTGAGGTCGACGTGGCTAATCCTTATGGCTGTTTTTTCGGCGTCGTATGGCAAGGACGGCAATCACACCGGCGAGCACCACGGCTGACGATAGCGCGATCAATGTGCCGCGCCCGAGCCCGAAAAACGTGGCGATTGGGTGCTGTCTCATTTTGAGTTTGTCGGGTTTGCACCAGATTTCGGTCCAGAACGATCCCGACGCCCCCGTTCTGCAGCGGAAGACATACCCCTCGGCCGCAAGCTTCTTGAAATACGCCTCCCGGCTGCCGGCGGGATTTCCGCGCGTGTCCAGCAGAACGTGAGGATCACCCATGGCCAAGGTAGGGCTTTCCACGCAGGTTTCGATGTCGCCCTGCTGTCTTTCGATCGTACACTGCTCCAAATGACCTGGTGGGGGAGTAATGTCTGCGCTCACCGGCAAGGAACAAATCAGCGCCATAAGAGACAAGCTGGCAAGCAGGAAACGGGGTCCTCTCATGAATTCTCACCTATTTGTGCAAGAGCTGCACGAGATGGAGACATCTGATCGACCGCAATGGGCCGGAGGCCGGCGTAAAGGAATACCGCAGACAAGGCGATCCAAACGGGGAGCATTGTGGATGAGCAAGTGGCAAGCCCCCACGCGAACATTGTGGGGAGAGCGCCGAGCAGCAGTGCCAGGCATGTCAGACCGAAGGCCGTTGCCGGGTAGCGAGGCATGACTCTGGCGACGGCGACGAGAGTCACGGGCATAGTCATCTGGAAGAGCGGCAATCCGAGAAGAAGGGACGGCAGGTTCTGCCGGCCCATGGCGATCCAGGGAGCGGACAAGACGAGAGCCCCCACCGTCACCACAATCCATCCGTAGCGATCGGCTAGAATGCCGCCGATGGACTTGCCGGCGAACGCCGCGATCGCAATGCCAGGGAGCAACCATTCCGACCTCGGGACGCCGCGGCTCGCGGACATCCCGACGAGCGAGCGAATGGCGATGGAACCGAGAAGCAGGAGCAGGATCAGCGAACCGTTCGGCATTCCGGGCGTCGTAAACGAAGGAGCCTTCCGAGGCGTTTCCGGACCACGAAGCATCCACGCCACGATCGCAAACCCGAGCATCAGCAGGATGGCCAGGGGCCAGACCGGCCCGAGGGATGGGGTTTTCCCATAGTACAAGCCGAAACCGAGCCCAAGGACGCCGGGGGCCACGAAGATCCCTGCCGATGACGACCGGTCGAGCCCGAGGTTCAGAACCGAAGCGCCGGCGCCGAGATGGAAGAGCGAGTTCCCTACTCCGGCACACGCCATTGCAGCGTACGGTGAAACGGGAAGGAGCGCGATGCAGGCAGCCGTAAGGCCCAGCCCGACCATCGTGGCCTGCCGCGGCCGGCACAGACGATCGATGATCCAGCCGAATATCAACTGGGAACCAAACGCGATCACGTCATAAGCGACGACGAGAGCGAAGGCGACAGCCGGATCGAGATCATGCAACCGGCAGGCGCGGAGAACGACCGTCACGCTCGCCGCATCGACGAGCGCATGCAAGGCGCCGTAGATGGCCGGCAGAAGGCGGGTGGTATTGGGATTGCGCACGGCGTTTTCAGAATGGCGAAACAACTGAGCTCGATCACCACGCTTCAGCGGCCCTTGGTAGTGTCCTAGTTACATCACTACCTCGCCCTGCTGCATTACGACGCGCGTGGCAGTGAACGCGCGACTCTTCTGCTGGTCCTTCTTCTGCGCTCCCTGCACTGCAGAAAGTCCGGCAAAAGCAACCAGAACTGCGAAAACCAAAACAAGAGTCAGCGATCTCTTGATCTTCCTCCCCGTCGCTTCCTCTGCTAGGCAGATACCGCTGGACAAGGCCAGCACTCCAAGAGCAAAGGCCAAAGTCGAATTCTTCGTGGCGGCGTCTCCTGTCATCGTTGGTTGGTAAGCGGTTGGTTGACTCTGTGTGCACTGAGTCTCATAAAGTTGTCGCGATCTCCTCCGTCTGCATCGCGGTCTGGCGCGCATCGATGCTTGTCGCAGTTAACCCCACCACACTGTGCCACTTCACAACATGTGCACACCCATCGCCACTGCCGAATCAGCCGGTGTTCCGGCACGCCGCGCCCGCGGCGCGTGGCCGGAAACGTTGCGCTCAATACCTTCCTGTTTTATTTGTACTGGGGCGGACCACAATCGGGGGATCATCTTCGCACATGGGCGTGAGTACATTCTCTTCGGACGGCAATGTACAAAAGTCGAAGGATCGTCCGTCGTCGCTCTCGACCATTTTCGCGGAGCTGTTCGAGAGGTTTAGCCGTAGCTGCAGTTCTCCGCTCACAGTTGACGGGATCGTGAACTGGAAACTTCCATCCGGTTCAGTTCGTGCTCGTGCAACAATGGACTTATCGTGCATGTTGATAACTAACACTTCGAACCCTTCCAGGTGCGGGGATCTGTCAAACCGGCCGGCTGCCATTGAGGCTGGGGCGGTGGCGGCTGTCTTCTTGAGCCCGATTCTCCATTTGAGTGTTGTACCGGAAGTTGCAAAGACCTGCTTGTCCTTCGTAAACGAACCTCTACGGAGCAGGTGTTCGCATTCGGTCGCGTCGAAAATCGTCCCTCCGCGCTGCCATTCGTCACACGGGGACACTGCGGGGCTGGTTCGCCCAGCCTTCTGCCCAGGAGTGCCAGGAGTCGCCGAGGCCATTCCTGCTTTCGACGTTACCCGCACGGAGCGGCCACCGAGAGTGAGGTTAGGCTCGTTATCGCCAGGCTTGCCACAAACCTGCTGACTTCCTGGCAGCGCGACGCACACTGTGGGGATCCCTTGCAATGGCAGCCGCGGTGCTGAAAGGCTGTAACTTCCGTCAGGATTCACCCGGGCCTGCGACACGACACTCCCATTGGCGTCCAATAGGACGATTTTGGTCCCAGCTCGGGCGGACATGCCGCTGAGCGTGCCATTCCACGGCCACTGATTGGTTTCCCACGGGCAGGGCGGGAAAGTGCAATTTCCAATTCGCGGAATAAGTGTCGTCCTTGCTGTTTGAGGTTGCGCGTACGAGTTTGGGCGGACGACATTGAGCGAGTCCGAGGGGAAACCGTTTTGGGGTTTTGGCGGGGCTACTGCCATGGTGCAAGTCGCCGAGGCCACCTTCGTCTTGTCCCTGTCATACCAGCCTGTCTCTTTGTAATCTCCTGCACCCCCAATGCATGCGCTCTTGAAGCCAACACAACTACGGCTCGGGCTCGCCCCGACTCCGCATGTTGTTACCGTCTTCGTCGCCGGTAACGGCATGGCAACGAAGGTAAGTACCAGCAGAACCAAGATTGGGCTACACGATTTCAGCCGCATGTTCAGTTTCATACAGTCTCCTTCTTATACGCTTTGTAGTGTGAACAGGGCACACTGCTTACCCTCTCTCAGAGTCGGCCACTTGCCGACCTAGCTCAACTTTTCAAACCTGCGCCTCAGCTGTGCCTCCGCTGGCAGGGACGACCGCGGTCGTTGGGCCGCTGCTCGTATCCACAGGTGGAACGAGTGGTTCTGTGCCCGGAAGTGGCGGAGGCCCGGCGAACATCGGGAGACCTCTTGTTTTGCTGAGGTGCAGGGTGACGGCGGCGGTGTAAACGTTCGTTCGCGTGCTGGGCGTCGCTGCGGACGCCGTGTGCGTTGTGATCGCGGAGACCTGGCCCGAAACGAGTGATGACAGCCAGAGCGGCGACCATTGCACGATCGATCCGAAGGATTGATTGCGGACGCTCGACGTCGCCACGAGGTCCGGTTTGCGGTCGAGCGTGACGCTCGGCGAGACGGAGAGGCAGTGCGTGGGGAAAGCGATCGAGGGAGTGAGCGAAAGGGTCCAGTAGTCGGTCGTCCCGCCAGTGGGCGTGGCGTTGGTTCTGGTGAACCCGGCCAAACTGGCGAGAGCGACGTTGGTGGTCGGCGCACCGTTTACGGCGACCGTCATCGAAGTAGAGTCGTTGCTTGCCGTAGGGGTTATGTGGTCGTCCAGGCGGCTCCAACTGAGCGACTCGGACACGTTGAGCTTCGAGAACGTCTCGGACAGCGCCGCGGACGCGGAGGAGCTCCTGCGGCTGGTGGCTGGCAGGGAAGCCGCGAGCGCGTCGGCGTGATCAGTGTTGACGCCCAACGCTGTAATCAGTGAGATGCGAGGGTTGAATGTGGTCGTCACGCTGAGGCCGACGGCGCTTGCAGTGGCGTGTTGCGGCGAATTCGTTCCCTGCCCCTGCTCATGGTGGTCGACGGTGAGGCTGAGAATGTTGATCCCGAAGGTGCGGCCGAGAGTGAAATGCTCGCCGGTGCCGGGGTTGAGACTACGGTTGCCCGGGTTGAGGTAGTTCGAGTCGACGGTGCGCAGGTCGGCGCTGTACGTCGTGCCCGCCAGGACGCCGTTCGCGGTGAGCCGGATGGCGTCGCCGCTGCGCGAAACCTGCCCGCTGCCGGCCTGCGGTGTCACGCTTCCGTGAGCCGCCTCGGCGGACAGCAAACCCTTCGGTCCGAAGTCGTAGCGCCCGAAGATGCCGAAGTTACGGGTGGTGCTTTCCGTCGTATTCAGAATGACGTTCGCCGGCTCTTGCATGCGCAACGCGATCACGCGGATCAGGTACGGCTTGCCGTCCGGTGTCGCGAACGCCGCGCTGCGGATGCCGAGGTTCTCCGGACTCGCGGAGAGCACGCCGTGAACCTGCGGGTCCACCGGCTGGTAGTAGCTGAGCGTTCCCCAAGCCGATCCGGCACGAGCTACGACGCCGGTACGAGCGGTACCGGAGGTGAGGAACTCCGCGCCGTCGGTGAAGTCGGGAGTTGTGTAGCCGAGGCGCGCCGATCCCCACATCGGTCCATAGCTCGTGCGTCCTTGACCGAGCCAGTTCCGGGATGCCTGTGCCAGGTGATTCGGATCGAGGCCGCCCGCGTACACAAGATCGCCGGTTGCCTGCACACCGTTGCCGGCGGTGACGTCGCCGACGGCCCCCTGCGCCGAGAGCGAAATGCTGCCCGTGGTCTTATCGCTGGCAGGACGGGCGCGTTGCACCCCTACGCTACCGGATGGTTGGATGACGTACGTCGGCGGGTTGGTAACCGCGGGCGCTGACGGGGTCGGATCGTCGCTGACGCTGAATGTCCATTCGTCGAGTGCGCCCGCCGACGCGAGCGCGGCGACATGCTTCCCCGCGGCGAGCGGCAGCAGAGCGTCATAGACGATGGCGCGCGGTTGGCGCATCGCCACCGCGGTGACGTCGGTGCCGTCAACGAGAAGCGCGCTGTTCACCTGCGCGCCCTCACGCCATCTTGCGGCAACCGAGAGCAATCCGCCGCTGATCGCACCGGCGCGTGGCAGGTGCTCGATGACATCGACAGGCTCTCGCTCGGTCACGAGCGCGATCGGCGGCGCAAAGCTTTTTCCCAGCGTTACCAACTGGCTCTTGCCGAGAAGCGTGCCCGAGGGGCTGAACGCATCGACGCGGACGGCGTCACAGTTGCGCCATTCGATCGACGTGGCCATGCGGTAGGGAGAGGAGAACGTCAGTGCGTCGAAACAGCGGGACTCGCCGCGAAGGAACTCGACGCGATAGATCATTCCCAGCCCGCCGCCGCTCCATGCCACGCGGCGATCGCTCGCGCCGTCGATGTGCAGCGACGCCCTGGCTGGGAGAAGGACGAATGTTCGCCACTCGGTCGGTTCGCCGCGTGTGTCGCCCTGGAAGATCGCGCGGACGCGCAGCCGCATCATGCCGCTGCCGAGGTCCTTTGGCGTCCACGAGGTTTCGGTGGTTCGGAGACGGCGGCTACCGAGCTCGCGCCCGTCGTCGGCAATGTGAAGAATCTCGATCTCGTAGGCGCTCGCTCCGGGGACGAGCGTCCAGCGGATGCGCGGGACGCCTTCGATCAGGGCGCGTTCCGCCGGCTCGTAGATCGTCAGCCGGGTGGCGCTCGTCGCCGATGATTCGAATTTCACCGAAGGCCCAGCGGTGGCGTCGTTATTAGTGGTAGTCGGACCGGAGGCGTTTAGAAACTTCGGCGAGTCGATGATCAGTGAGAGTCGATGCTCGCCCCAGGCCGTGGGAGGGATTGGAACGTGCGCACGGATCTCCAGCGGTGCGCCCGCGTTGGTGGTTGCGATGAAGCGGTCGAACGGCACGCCGTCAACGGCCCATGCGCCGACGACCGTACCGCTCCCGCTCATGGCGAGGAGAGCGCGCGGATAGACCGCGTCGGTGTTGGAGACGATCGTTCCCTCGACTGGAAAGACGATCGTCGCGGTATTGACGCTAAGCGGCGCGCCGATGGCCCCTCGGGGATAAAGCAGCCGGACCGCGGCGCGCTCGCTCCTGATGCCGCCGTTGGGACTGTCGGGACTGGGATTGGGATTGAAGAAGCCGAGGCGCACCGCACCTGGCGGCGTGCTGGCTGGTACGTGAACGACGATCTCCGCCAGCGTTGGCCCGAAGACGGTCGTCCGCTCGACGACGACGCCCGGCGAGCTCGAAACCACTCTGCCGTTCGCTGCGAAGTTCGTTCCGCCGACGCGCAATGTGGTGGCCAGGCTCGGGACGGTCACGGACGGTGGGGCGATGGCGTCGACACTCGGAATGAGCTTGGAGGTTTGGGCGATGACCAGAGGCACGGCCAGCGTCCATGCCATCAAGACAAACAGTCTTCTTACCCCGGCCACGTCAAACAAGATGTGTCGCGTCGTACCGATGTGCGGTGATGTTGCACATGGCTCGGTGTGACGGGCGAGAAGACAAGAAAGCTACTGTCGTCAGTGGCTTCGATTCGGTTTCCTGCTGGAACCGTTGAGCGGATTTGAACCGCTACCTGCTGATTACCAATTGCTCGACGAACTAATGGAACCTTATAGTAGGCTCGAATTCGCGCCTAAGTTGTTGCAAACGCATTACTTGCCTGCTTGGTGGATTCTCGCAGGCCACAGTGCCGTGAATTGCGTCCCTGCCGTAAGTCACTCCCAGACCGAAAGTTGCGCGAGAATGACCCGGGCCGGCTGAAGTGCGAAGGTCTGACCCCACCCGAGACGCCACGGATGGTCGATCCCTGCGCGATCATCGGGGAGATGAGAAGTCCCGGGTCTCTTGCGAGAAGCCCCCGACTCTCTTGCGAGAAGTCCTCGGGTTTCTTGCGAGAAGCCCCGAGTCTCTTGCGAGAAGTCCTCGGGTTTCTTTCGAGAAGCCCCGAGTCTCTTGCGAGAAGTCCTCGGGTTTCTTGCGAGAAGTCCTCGGGTTTCTTGCGAGAAGCCCTGGGGTTTCTTGCGAGAAGTCCTCGGGCTTCTTGCGAGAAGTCCTCGGTTTCTTGCGAGAAGCCCTGGGGTTTCTTGCGAGAAGTCCTCGGCCTCTTGCGAGAAGCCCCGAGTCTCTTGCGAGAAGCCCGAGGCCTCTTGCGAGAAGGAGATCGCTTCTTCGCTGCCTCCTGGTCAGGGTTCGTTTTCGATAAAAATACGCCGTGGAATCAACAAGTTACGAGATATCGTGATTCGTCTATTCCCAGCCGAGTGTCACTGGGGGGGCACACCTATGCCGGTCCTATTCGGACTGTCCGCTGTGGATGACACCCTCAATGCGCCCGAGGAGCCGAAGGAATCCGTCGAGGATGGTGAGGGGATGCGGTGGGCAGCCGGGGATGAAAAGGTCGACGGGGAGCATGCTTTCGACGCCGTCGTGCTGTTCGGGATGACCGGCGTAGATGCCGCCTGAAATGGCGCACGCGCCGATCGCGATCACGATCTTCGGATCGGGAATGGCGTCGTACGTCTTGCGGAGTGCCAGCCGCATATTCTCAGTGACGGGTCCCACGACGATGATCCCGTCCGCATGCCGCGGTGAGGCGACGTACTGGATGCCGAAGCGGCCGATGTCCCAACCGATCGTGCCGAGGACGTTGACGTCGGACGCGCAGCCATTGCAGTCACCTGCGCTCACGACGCGGAGTTTGAGGGAGCGTCCGAACAAACGTCGAAGCTTCGCGTCGAGTGCATCGGCGAGCCTCCGTTCCTCTCCCGCGAGAAGGTGCAGATCAGCGCGCGTGCGCGTGGCGAGGCGATAGTCATCGGTGAACGTGATGGCACCCTCAGGACAGGCCGTCTCGCACTCCGGGCAGAAGATGCAAAGGCCGAGATCGAGGGCAACTGTGCCGCCGGCGACCGTGATGGCGTTCGTCGGACAGGCATCGGCGCAGACGCGGCAACCGTCCGGGCAACGGGTGGGATCGATGCGCGGAACACCGCGGAAGTGCGCCGGCAGGACCGGCGGCGGCCCGTCGGGATAGCGCGTCGTCCGATGGCCCTGTCGCGCTCGTGTGAGCAGTGCTTTCAACATTTGAAGGCTGAAGGCGGAAAGCAGAAGGCAGAAGTGTTCTGCTTTCGATTTACCTTCACTCCGAATTTGTTTTTGCCGTTCATTTCTGCCTTTTGCTTTCTGATTTCTGCCCTTCAAAGATCGTGGCCGCAGTACGAGAGGTTGAAGCTCTTGTTGCAGAGCGGGAAGTCGGAGATCTGGCCGTTGCGTAGCGCCAGCGCCACGCCAAACCAGTTGTGGAACGAGGGGTCCGTGATCTTGTATCGCGCGAATCGCCCCTCGGCATCGGTGATCGCGACGTGACAGATCTCGCCGCGCCACCCCTCGGTGAGCGACGCGACGATCGAATCCGGCGCGAGCGATGCTGCGACGTCCGTGCGGACCGGCGTCGCCGGGAGCCTATGCATCTGCTGGGCGACGAAATCGGCGGAGCGCTGCAGTTCCAACCAACGAACGAACGCCCGTGAGTTGACGTCACCGTGATACGCGGTCATCACCGGGATGTGGACGAAGCGGTAGACGCCGAAGGGGAAATCGTGCCGGACATCGATGCCTCGGCCGCAGGCGCGCGCCGCCACTCCCACCATCCCGATCTCGTCGCAGACATCGGTCTCGATCGTCCCTGTGTTCTCGAAGCGCTCGATGACGCTCGGTGTCGTCCAGAGGAGCGCGGCCGAGTCGACGGTGTCCCGTGTCGCAGCTTGCAAGCGCTCGGTGAGCTCCTCGACACGATCGGCGGGAAGGTCGAACTGCACGCCGCCCGGGCGCACGAAACCTCGGCCGAAGCGCGAGCCGCAGAGCTCCGCGGTGAGGTTCAGGTAGTCGCCGCGGGTGCGCCCGCAGGCCGCAGCGGCAGGCAGATAGGCGACATCACCGCTGAGCGCTCCGAGGTCGCCCGTGTGATTGGCGAGCCGTTCGAGCTCGAGCGCGATTCCGCGCAGCACGTGAGCCCGAGCGGGCACGCGCGTGCCGGTCAGCGCTTCGACCGCCTGGGCGTACGCGAGCGTGTGGCCAATCGTTGAGTCGCCGGCGGCGGTCTCCATGTAGTGAATCGTCTTCGCGGACGGCCCGCCGATGAGTGCCCGCTCGATACCGCGGTGCTGGTAGCCGAGGGCGGTCTCGAGATGGAAAACGTGCTCGCCGTGGCATTGGAACCGGAAGTGGCCCGGCTCGATGACCCCCGCGTGAACCGGCCCTACCGCAACCTCGTGGATTTCGTCGCCTTCGACGCGGAAGAAGTCGGTCACGCCAGGCAGCGTCTCGCCAAAGACGCTGTGACCCGGCCGCCACGACTGTTGGAAGCGAACGGGTTTCAGCCACGGATGACCGGCCGGCTCTATGCCAAATTGTTCGGCGATCTCGCGCTCGAAGAGTTGGACCTGCGGACACTCCGGCGTGAGCGACTCAAAGCGATCCTCGTTGATGCGGGTGCGCACGATACCCAGCTCGCTCGTCGTGTCGTCCGCGAGAACCGCGACCAGCTCGATCGCATCCACAACCTCCCGCGCGAAAAAAGACACGACGCGGCACTCGTCACGTACGGCATCAAGGACCGCGGTGCGGAACGCGGCGATCGAAACGAGCGGCACATCAGCAAGCGCTGCCGGTTCCGCATTGCGCCGCGTGAGGAAGGTACCGTTCATCTCACGAGCCTCCCAGCAGACGCGCTGCGGCGTGGAGGAGCGTCAGGATCCATCGCGGAATCCATACGCCCATCATGACCACGAGCGCGAGGCTTACGATGATGGGAACTGTCTTGAATGCCGACTCGCGGAAGCTGCGTCCTTCGGTATCCTCCGGCGGCTCGCCCTGCACGACCGCGAGCACCGTGCTTCCCATCCCGATGAAGATGACGGCCAGAAGAATCAGATAGAGCGCGCCAACGATGTACCGGCGGCTATCCATCGCGGCGGTGAGAATCGACAGCTCGCTGACGAACGGTCCGAACGGAGGCGAGCCGGTGATGGCGAAGAAGCCGGCGAGAAAAAGACCGGCCGAAATCGGCAGACGCCGCAGGGCACCCGTCACGTCCTCCAGCCGCTTGCTCTTGAAGGCGCGATGGATGTTTCCCGCCGCCAGGAAGAGCACCCCCTTCGTGAGCGCGTTGTTGACCGTGTGCAGCAGCGCCGCAAAGATCCCGGCGCCGCCGAGCCCGATCCCGAGCACGAGGATGCCCATGTGCTCGACGCTTGAGTATGCGAGAAGGCGCTTGAAATCGCGCTGGCCGACCATGAATGCCGCGGCGGTGGCCATTGAGAGCAGGCCGAAGACGACAAGGAGCTCGCGCGCGAAGACGCCCTGCCCCGCCGCGTCAGCGATGCGGTAGACCCGGAGGAGCGCGAGGAACGCGCACGTCGTCAAGCCGCCCGCGAGAAGCGCGCCCACCACACCGGGCGCTTCGCCATATGCATCCGGCTTCCAGGTGTGGAGCGGCGCCAGTCCCATCTTCGTTCCGTAGCCGACGAGGAGAAAGACAAACGCAGTCCTTACCCATGCATCCGGAAGGTGCTTCGCGCCCTTGACGAGGTCCGAGAAGAGAAGCGTCGGCTCACCGAGTCCGAGGCGCGCACCATAGGCGAGGAATAGCGTGCCGAGCAGAGCGAGAGCGATTCCTACGGAGCCGATCATGAGGTACTTCCAGGTCGCCTCGAGCGATCGCTGGTTCTGGTTGAAGTAGAGCAGCACCGCGGTGGCGAGCGTTGTGGCCTCCATCGCCACCCACAGGATCGTGAGGTGCTGGGCGAGTGCGACGAGGCTGGTCATGGCCAGGAAGAAGAGCAGTGCGGTGCAGAAGATGCGATTCGGCCGGTTTGAACGGAGCCGGAGATACCCGATGCAGTAGAGAGCACAGATGCAGAAGAGTGACGACACAACGATGAGCACGAGCCGGCCGAGCGCATCGAAGCGGAACCAATCCGAGGCCAGACCCGTTTCGCCCTTCGCGATCACCGCCGCCGCGAGCACCAGGTGGAGCACCGCGAACGCCGCAACGATCCACGGCCGCGGACGGTCGGAGGGCAGCAGGAACGCGGCCAGCGCGCCGATCAGCGGTACGACGATGAGGTACATGGCCATCCTTACTCCCTGAGGCGCGACAGACGTTCGGTATCGAGCGATGAGAACTCGCGTTGAATGTGGTTGAGGACGATCCCCATCACGAAGATCCCGACGAGGAGATCGAGCAGAACGCCGACCTCGACCATCATCGACTGGTACAGCAGCAGGCCGAAGACGTAGATCCCATTCTCGAGAACGAGGTAGCCGGTGACTTGCGAGATGGCCTTGCGCCGCGTGGTGAGACCGAGAAAGCCCGAGAAGAGCGTGGCCAGCGAGGCCGGAACGAAAAGGCCGGTGCGATCGGCGGCCGCGAGCGGCAGGTGATCCGCGAACAGAAGCGCCAGAGCCGTGCCGGCGGCACAAAGAAAGAGGGTCGGCACGAACCCGAGGTACGGCTCGACCTCGTGGCGGATATGGACGTCGCGTAGTGCCTTCATCAGAAGCCCCGGGATGACGGCGCCCTTGATCACCATCGTTGCGATGACGAGCAGCACCAGGCGGACGGTTGCATGCGATTCGACGAAGAACGGGAGCACACCGAGCAGGAGACCCTGCAGCGCGACACCGCGGATCGCCGAACGGAGATTGGCCGTCCCGAGAATGAAGAAGTTCGTGAGAAGGAGAAGGATCAGAATGGAGTCGGCAATCGGTGGCATCGGTATCACCTCAGAACGAGCACGACGGCGAAGCCCGCAACGAGGCTCGCGGCGATGAGGAGCTGCGGCACACGCACGAGCCGCAGACGCGCCATGCTGCTCTCGACCAGTCCGACGACGACGCCGATGACGAGCACCGCACCGAGCGTCGCTGCCGCATCGGCGAGTGGGATTCCGGTCCGCGGCAGCACCACATCCGCGATGAGCGCGCTGAACACGAACAGCTTCAGTGCGCTGCCATAGAGAATGAGGCCAAAGGCTGGGCCGCTGTGGTCGAGCACCATCACCTCGTGAATCATCGTGAGCTCGAGGTGGGTGTTCGGATCGTCGAAGGGCACGCGCGAGTTCTCAGCGAGGAGCACGATGAACCAGCTCGCGATGATCAGTACGAGCGCGGCGCTGGCCCGGTGCCAACTGGCGCCATCGACGGTGAGCAGCGAGGAGAGCGACAGCGAGCCTGAGATGCGCGCCAGCGCCAGCAGTCCAAAGAAGAGCGCCGGTTCCGCCAGCGCTGCGAAGGTGAGCTCGCGCGCAACACCCATGCCTTCGAATGCGGAGCCGGTGTCGAGCGCTGCCGCCGTCGTGAAGAAACGCGAAAGCGCGAAGAGGTAGACGAACAGGATGAGATCGCCCGTAAACGCAAGCGGCGCGCGCGGCCCGGCCAGCGGCAGTAGCAGCGACGCCAGAAGAGGCGCGACCACAGCGACCGCGGGACCGGCCAGGAACACCCACGTTGTCGTACTGCTGAGGACTGAGTCCTTGCGGAGCAGTTTCCCCAGGTCGTAATACGCCTGCAGAAGGGGCGGCCCGCTCCGCCCTGCCACCAGAGACTTAGTCCTGATGATGACTCCGAGCAGCAGCGGCGCTGTGAGAACGACGACGAGGAGTTGCAGAACAGCGGTCATTGGGCACTCCAGGCCAGGAGCACGACGAGCGTGACCCCGAGATACACGAGATAGATCTGCATGCGGCCGTGCTGGAAGTAGCGCGCAAAACTGAGCACCCATCGCGCTCTGCGGAGCACCGGCAAAAGTACTCGATCAAGAACCGTGTCCGGAACGTGGCTTTCGAACGCCGCCGCCGAGGGGAAGAGCGGAAACGGTTGCGGCGCATGGATGACCGGCGGCATGGCCCAGGCGAAGAAACCCACCAGTCCGCGCGCGGCCGACGACGCCGTGTATTGCATGCGCGCCGTTGGCGCCGCGTAGCCGCAGTCCCAAGTCAATGCCGGCGCCGCGCGGCGGGTTGCAGCGAGCAGGATGAGAACCGCGGCGACGGCGACTGCCATGACGATGAGCGCCGGCGTCTGGATCGGTTGCAGCAGCGCGGTCAACGTTGCTGTCGTTATCAGCCGCGGCGCCGCGGCATGAACGGCGCGGCCAAGCGGCGGCCCGAAGAGCGCGGGCACGAGACCGATTGCGGCGCAGCCAAGAATGAGCGGCACCATCGCCACCCGCATCACGAACGGAACCTCATGCGCATCTGCAGCGGCCGCAGAGCGCGGCGTGCCGAGAAAGACGGCACCGAATGCCTTGACGAAACACGCCAGCGCGAGCGCGCCGGTGAGCGCGAGGGCCGGTACAACGAGTACGAGAAGGAGCACCGGCCCGCCGTGCGGCGTCCGTGTGATGCTGGTAAAGCCCGCGACGTACAAAAGCCACTCGCTCACGAAGCCGTTGAGCGGTGGAAGTCCGGTGATGGCCACTGCGCCTACGAGGAAGGCCGCCGCCGTCCACGGCATCCGTCGCGCCAGGCCGCCCATGCGATCGATCTCGCGGGTGTGAGCGCTGTGAATCGCCGCACCGGCGCTGAGGAAAAGCAGCGCTTTGAAGAGGCCGTGATTCCAGACGTGGAGCAGCGCGCCTGCGTAGCCGAGTAGCGCGAGGAACGGCTGGCCGTGGGCCTGCGCGAGAACGCCGATCCCGAGCCCGGTCACGATGATCCCGATGTTCTCGATGCTGTGATAGGCGAGCAGACGCTTGAGGTCGTGCTGCGCGAGCGCAAACGCCACGCCGAGAATGCTCGACGCGATTCCGGCCAGCAGCAGCGTCGTACCAAACGCAGAGGGCACTGCGTCAAAGAGCGAGAGCACGCGCACGAGCCCGTACACGCCCATCTTGATCGCCACGCCGGACATCACGGCGGAGACGTGACTGGGCGCAGCCGCGTGCGCGCCGGGCAGCCAGATGTGAAAGGGCATGAGGCCGGCCTTGATGCCGAATGCGACGAACGCAAGGGCCAACAGCGCGTGCCCGATCGGAAGCGCGCCTGTCCCGCGCGGGAGCTGGACGAACGCCCAGTTGTGCGTAACGGCATGGAGAAGCGCCACGATCGCGAAGAGTGCAAGCGTTGCCACATGGCTTGCCGCAACGTAGATCCACGCGGCGCTCCGGCTCTCTGCCTGCTCGTGTTCGGTGGCGATGAGAAAGAAGGACGACACCGCCACGATCTCCCACGCGGCCAGAAAGAGAATCGTGTTCGCGGCGCACATGAGCAGCGCTAACGCTCCGGTCATGAGCCCGAAGAACGCCCGCACGTAGCCCGCGCGCATTCGTGCGGCAGGCCAGTAGCGATCGGCATAGAGACCACCCGCAGCCGCGAGCAGGAAGACCGGAGCTGCGAAAAACGCGGAGAGCGCATCGACGCGAATCGCCACCGCACCGCCGGGAATGTGCCACGGTAACGAAAGATCGGTTGGGCCACCTGTGAGACCAAGCACCGCGCCGATGAGACCTGTCAGGCCGCCAGCGACGATGATCACCGTCGTTGCGACGCTGGCGCGGCGAGTAGCAAGTGAGGGAAGGCCGCTGGCCATGCAAATGACAACGCCGGCGAGCACGAGGAGCGCACTCATCGCAGCGCTCCCACGTGCGGGAACACCACCACCCACGTCACGCTGGCGAGAAGTGCCACGAAGATATAGAGAAGGTAGAGGGACAACCGTCCCTGCTGCATCCAGCGAAGCCACATCGCGCGCGCCGCCCAGCGTGCCGCCAGCGGTTGCAGGATGCGGTCGGCGAACGGCTCATCGAGATCGACGCTGAGCGTGGCGTTCGTCGGGTAGAGAGCGCTCGGTGCCGTCACGCGGAACACAGGTCGTAGAAACGGCGGAAGAAGGCGGCTCGTGAACCACTCCGACAGTGAGCTCGCTGTGTACTGCATGCGAGCGGTGGGCTGTGCGTATCCGCAGTCCCACGTCGCTCGCCGCGGACTCCGCCGGGTGGCTGCGAAGAGCGTAACCATCGCGAGCGCCGTCGCGATGGCCGCGGCCTGAAGCGGGATGCTGATCGCGCGAAGGAAGGGCGCAATGACACCGCTGACGCCTGTGACTGTTTCGAGCGCATGGGCGGTGACGGCCGGAAACACGCCGAGCGCGACGCAGGCCACCGCCAGGACGACGAGCGGCGCGCGCATGAGCAGCGGTGCCTCGTGCGCCTCGGCAGCCGCATCGCTGCGCGCGACCCCGAGAAAGATCGTTCCTGCGAGCCGGACAAAACAGGCCACCGCGAGCGCGCCGGCGAGGGCAATCACCGCTGCCGCCAGCGTGGCGATGCCGCCCCGCAGCGACTCACGGATCAGGCCCAGATAGAGCAGCGACTCGCTCACAAACCCGTTTGCGCCAGGGAGCGCCGCCGCGGCAATCGCACCGATGACGAAGACCGCTCCGGTCGCCGGCATGCGGCGGAGCAGTCCGCCCATCCGGTCGATGCGCCTCGTGCCCATGCCATGCAGGACGCTCCCGGCGCCGAGAAAGAGCAGACCCTTGAAGAGGCTGTGATTCCAGACGTGCGCGATTGCCGAAGCAAGGCCGAGCGCCGCGAGAGCGCGAACGCCCGTTGCCCGTCCGACGACGAACAGCCCCACGGCGACGATGATGATCCCGACGTTCTCGATGCTCGAGTACGCGAGAGCCCGCTTCATGTCCGTCTGGCTGATGGCCAGACTGATCCCGACGAGTGCGCTGGTCAGCCCGAGGGTAATGAGCACGCCGCCCCACCACACCGGCGGCTTTGGCAGGAAGAGGATGATTCGGATGATGCCGTAAACGCCGAGCTTCAGCATCGCTCCTGAGAGCAGGGCCGACACATGGCTCGGTGCGTTCGCGTGGGCGCCGGGCAGCCAGAAGTGCAACGGGACGATGCCCGCCTTGAAACCGAATCCGACGAGCGCGAGGAGGAGGATCGCCGATGTCGTGATCGCGCCCGTTGACGAGGCAACCGGTCCGAGAAGGAAGGTGCCGCGCTCGGCGCGCATGACGACGAAGAGCGCGAAGAGCGCCAGCGTCCCTGTGTGCGTCGCGATGAGATACAGCCATGCGGCACCTCGCACCTCGGCATCCGTATCCTCGGTCGCGATCAGGAAGAAGGCAGCAATCGCCATCGTCTCCCAGGCAAGCAGGAAGAGGATGGCGTGCGACGCCACGACGACGGTGGCCATGCCCGCGAGCAGCAGTCCCGTGAAGGCGCGCACGCGGCCAGCCGATGCTTGCTGTTGGGCAGGCCAGTACCCGAGGCCGTAGACCGATGCGAGCGCGCCAAGGACAAAGATCGGAAGCAGAAACGCCGCCGCGAGTGGATCGAGCCGCAGCGCTAGCAAAGCGTTCGGTAGTTGCCACAGAGAGCTGGCGACGGTGGTGCGGCCGGATGCCAGTGTGTAGCCGGCGGCACTGAGCCCGCCGGCGGCGCCGATCAGCACCAGCGCGGTGCTCGCGTATTCGCCAGCCCGGCCGCGCGTGAGGAGCGCGGGAGTGCCGCTCAACGCCAGGAGGACGATGCTCGCGATGAGCAGCAGCAACGTCAAAATGCCCCTTCAAGCGCCGTTGCGATCTGCACGATTTCCTCCGGAGAGGCCCGCCGGCGAACGGCCTCCCGGAAGGTTTCGTCCTTCAGGCCGTAGGCGAGTTTGGCCAGCATCGCCAGATGCATGTGGATCGTTGGACAGATGAGGAGGAAAAAAGTGTCGATGGCCCGGCCATCCGGAGCCTGGAGATCGAGCGGATTCGTGAGGAAGGAGAGCGCGATCACCGCATCCGTAGGAGCGAGGATGATCGGCGTCCGCACGTGCGGTATGGCAATGCCATCGCCGACCGGTGTGACGCCGAGCGTGTCGCGCGCCAGAAGGATCTGCAAGAGCATGTCGCGGTCCGCGCTATCCGGGAGAGGCAGCAGCTCGACGATCCCTTTGATGATTGTGGCGAGGTCCGCTCCGCCGATCCGGTGGTGAACCCCGCCTGCCCGAAGCGCATCTGCAAGCGACGGGGTTCCTCCGTCGCGGCTGAATGCACGCGGGGAGAGGCCCATGTTGTGCTCCGTAGCCCACTCGAGCAGGTCCGAACGGTTGATCCTGTACTGCCCGCGGACCTTCTGTGCCGGGAGCGCCTCTCTTTCGATCCAGTCATGCACCCGCTCCTCGGCACTCCCGAGAAGTGACGCTGCTTCACCGATCGTGAGCTTCATGCGTCCTCCTTGCGAGTGGCCCTCGAAAGCCGCGTTTCGGCGTCACCGATCAGGCGAATCGCCTCCTCCGGCGTCTGGACATCGTGCAACTTGTCGAGGAGAGCGGTATCGGCGAACAGCTTGATGGCGCGCGAGAACGCCAGCAGTTGCCCCTGAATGGAACGCGCCAGGATCACCGCAACGACCCGGGGATGGTGGCCATGGGGATCGAGGAAGTCGAGAGGCTCGCGAAGCACGGCCAGGAGGACGCGCTTGCGTGCAAACCGGAACGGGCGTGGATCGACAGGATGAGGGAAGGCAGCTCCTTCGAGGACCGCCGTCGAGCAGATGGCCTCGCGCTCGCGGATCGACCGCAAGAGCTGGTCGCGGTCGACGTGCGAATCGATCGACGCCTCGCGCGTCAGGAACGCAAGCAGTTCGTCGCGCGACGCGGGCGTGACGGAGAGCCAGATGTTGTCCGGCGTAAGGAGCGGCGTGATCGCGATCTCGGACATCTCGAGCGCATCGAGCAACCCGAGCTGCCCTTCGTGCTCCACGCGGCGAACCTCCTCGGTCAGCCAACTGTCGATGTCGAGCTTCCGGAAGCGCCACTGCGATCCCACCCGCATCGCCGGCAGCTCGTTCCGGTCGAGCATCCGATAGACCGTCTTCTCGGAGACCATGAGGTACTCCGCAAGCTGACGAATCGTAAGGATGTCGCCTGCTGTTTGGTTCTCCGGCACCGAGTCACTCTAGGCGATAGGCCTTCCCCTGTAAAGGACAATAATGGACATGCCTAGACAACGCGCGCCACATCTGCCCACAATTCAGTCCCGAGACACCTCCGCGGCGAGAGGTTTTGCGTCGCCGTGATGCTCCTCGCCTGATGCACCGACCGGATCGACATGCACGACCGCGCGTGCAAGGAACGGCAGATGCGCCATCAGTTGCCGATGAACGCCGGTGGCGATCGCATGTCCCTCCTCCACGGTCAGCGAGGCATCGACCGTGATGTTCACCTCCGCGAGCAGTTGGTGTCCGAGCCAGCGTGCGCGCACTTCCCTCACCTCGTGCACCCCGGCGACATGCGCGGCGGCATGCTGCACCTCGGACAGCACGTCCGGCTCGACGCCATCGAGCGCGCGGCTGATCACTTCCTTCGCCGAGCGCCAGACGATCACCAGAATCGCAGCCGTGATGAGGATGCCGATGATCGGATCGGCCAGTGGGAAGCCGAGCCAGACCCCGAGCGCGCCGAAGAGAACCGCCAGGCTGGTCCAGCCGTCCGTGCGGGCGTGATAGCCGTCAGCGATCAGCGCTGCGCTGCCGATCTCCTTTCCGACACGGATACGGAAGATGGCCACGCCCTCATTGCCGAGGAAGCCGATCACCGCCGCGATGGCGACGGCGCCGAGATGTCCGACTCCCTCAGGATGGATCAGACGATGGATGGCCTCGTACGCGGCGACGACCGCGCTCATGAGGATCATGAGCACCACCACGATCCCGGCAAAATCCTCGACGCGCCCATAGCCATACGTGAAGCGCGGGCTGGCCTTCCGCTTCGCAAACAGGAACGCGATGGCCAACGGGATCGCCGTCGCGGCATCGCCGAAGTTGTGGATGGTGTCGGCGAGCAGGCTGATGCTGTTCGAGAAAACCACCACCGCGAGCTGAATGGCCGCCGTGACGAAGAGCCCCACGAACGACCACTTCACCGCCCAGATGCCGCGGTCAGACGAGGCGATGGATGGATCGATGCCCGCATGACTGTGGCCGTGTCCTTTTCCGTGGTCGTGATCATGCTCGTGCTCTGTCATTGCGTCGAGCCTACGCTCCCTTTGCGCTGGCGGATAACGATTCTCCACTCAGTAGAAAAACTTGACTCTCCCCCAATCCCGAGGGAGCCTCGGTGCGTGAGGAGGTTAGGCAATGTCTGACGACCACGATCCGATCGCGGAGATCGAACGCCTTGACCAATTTTTCGATGGCGAGGAGGAGGGAGAACGCCCGATCGACGTCCTGCGCGACAACGGCGTCTCGACTCCGGACGAGCGCGATCTCGATGACGCCACGCTGCATGCGAGACTATGGGAGCTCATCAACGCCATGGCCGCGGCCGGAGTGTTCGTCGAATCGACGAATCACCTGAGCGACCGCGAGCTGTATCGCTATCTCGTCGCCCACGGGCTTCGCGAGGAAACGCTTCTCCCCACACCCGGCTCCGGCGGCGGCTGGCACCTCAGCCCGCTCGGCGACAGCGACGAAGACACCGAGATCTACCTCCGCTACTACGCCGACGACGAAACGCGCGAGCGCTGGCACCGCGACTTCGGCGCAACCCTTCCGGCAAAAGAGAAACCGCCGTTCGACCGCGATCGCCTGCTGCCGGTGCAGAACTTTACGGTCGATGAAGAGATTCAATGAGGCAAAGGGAATGAGCCAAAACGACAATAAACTCGTTGTGTTCGAAGGTCGCCAGATCCGAAAGATGTTCCACGAGGGTGAGTGGTGGTTCTCGATCATCGATGTGGTCCAGGCATTGGTGGGCGGCGACCGCCCTCGCAAGTACTGGAATGACCTGAAGAAGAAGCTGTTCGGGGAGGGCTACGATCAGTTGTCCGAAAAAATCGGACAACTGAAAATGCCGTCCACCGACGGCAAGCTCTACGAGACCGACTGCGCCAACACCGAGACACTGTTCCGGGTCATCCAGTCCATTCCCTCGCCGAAAGTAGAGCCGCTCAAGCGCTGGCTGGCCCGGGTAGGTAAGGAACGCATTGACGAGATCGAGAATCCCGAGCTGGCGATGGGCCGGATGCAGGAGCTCTACGAAAAGAAAGGCTACCCCAAGGAGTGGATCGACAAGCGGCTCCGTGGCATTGCCGTTCGACAGGACCTCACTGACGAGTGGAGGAATCGCGGCGCCTCCACCAGCGTGGAGTTCGCCATCCTGACCAATGAGATCACCCGTACCCGGTCCCGATTCGTATTTGCCCACCGTTTTCACCCGACCCGTGCATCACCACCACAAGCGGTGCTCCCTTCGCCAGTCCCTGCGGCACGTAAGTCCGGTAAGTCCGCTGCAGTCCATCGACAGTAATCGTTCCCTTGGTCACGCTGCCGGACAGTCGGGGAGCACCAGGAGCGGGTGTGTAGACGAGGTAGACGAACAGCACGGCCAGCACGACCGTCAACGCAACCATGACGAACAAGCTTCGAAGGAGGAACCGTAGAATTCTTCTCACTGCCATCAGTCTCGAGACCCCGCTACCACGCTACCGCGAACTACATCACGAGATCGCCCGCGTTGCGCAATTCCCGATCGCTCCAAGTGCTCGGGTTGGCCGACGTTGGTCATTCGACGGCCTCCCAATGACCGCCCTTTGCCAGCCCGACGCGGCGTACCACTCCGTCCTGCTGGAGCTTCCTAAGATTGCGCTCGATCGAGCGTTCCGTGATCCCGAGCAGGTTGGCCAGCTCCGGGATCGTGACGAAGGATCGGCGAGGAGATGAAGCACTATTTTCCCCGACGCTTTCCCCGACGTTTTCCCCGACGCTTTCCCCGACGTTTTAGCTTGGCCGGTGACTTGGCCGACTTCCCCGGTGACTGGGTCGGTGACTGGGTCGTCGACTTGTCCGGTGACTTCATGGGTAACTTCCGGGGTCACTTCTTGGGTAGTTTTCTGGGTTTCTTGGGTTGTGGTGCGCAGAAACTCGACGCACACCAGTTATGACAACAGATCGAGCCGGGAGGGTGAGCAACAAGGACAACGGA
>OLLN01000280.1_pt1 | contig 54983 bp, 47 predicted proteins | sample 1604281 | NCBI WGS metagenome assembly OLLN01 (sample SAMEA104055716, study PRJEB20765) | soil metagenome | biome: Arctic tundra; feature: Polygonal ground; material: soil | place: USA | collected 2011-09 | depth 0-0.5 m | reverse complement strand
GTCGGCCACGCGCCGCCGGTCCGGGACCTTTGAGTACTCGATATCTGTGACGCACGAGCCCGCCAAAGGTTACTGAGGGGGAGAAGAACGGCGGAGAAGAAACGGCGCTAACTTCAGTGGCACCAATTGGTTACTCGTTGAACTGGAACTCGTAAAATTCTTGCGTAGGGACCATGATTTCAGAGTCCGGAGTCAAATCCTTTGAGTCCCGAATCGGATCTTTTGAGTCCGGAGTCAAGTTTTTTGAGTCCCGACTCAAATCTTTTGAGTCCGGAGTCAAGTTTTTTGAGTCCCGACTCAAATCCTTCGAGTCCGGAGTCAAGTCTTTTGAGTCCCGAAGCAAATCTTTTGAGTCCGGAGTCAAGCCTTTTGAGTCGCGACTCAAGTCCTTCGAGTCCGGAGTCAAATCTTTTGAGTCCCGACTCAAATCCTTCGAGTCCGGAGTCAAATCCTCTGAGTCCCGACTCAGAACTTTTGAGTCCCGACTCAAGTTTTTTGAGTCCCGACTCAAATCTTTTGAGTCCGGAGTCAAATTTTTTGAGTCCCGACTCAAGTCTTTTGAGTCCGGAATCAAATCATTTGAGTCCCGACTCACAATTTGTGAGTCGGGAAGCGTCGATTTTGGACCCTATCGCGGTAAAACTTGCCGAAGGCATCGATCTGCTACATCTGCGTCATCTGCGGATCAATCGGGGTAGGACCGATCCCCGATGACGCAGATGTACGCAGATAAAGGCTTTCAAACCTGCAACATCCGCCGCATCAGGCACTCCCGGAATCGCACCCTTGCCTCCCCCGTTGTAAGCACACCCTGACGCTTTGCGTAACCTTTCGACGCGTGCTTCGTCGAAAGAGACAGGAATCGAACAAATGCCTGAGTTCATCGTCAGAGTCGGAACACCCGACGGAGTCATCACCGAGCGCCACGTGCAGGCCATGAGCATCCGCGTGGCCGAAGAAGACCTGCGCCAGCAGGGAATGCACGTCTTCGACGCCCGGCGCGGCCGCATGTCGCTCCGCGATCTGCTCCCCCGCGGCGGAAAGATCATTTCCACCGAACGATTCCTTCTCTTCAACCAGGAGCTTCTGGCGCTCGTCAAGGCGGGCCTGCCGATCCTGCAGTCGTTCGACATCATGCTGGAGCGGCAGAAGAATCTCCGCTTCAAGGAAGTGCTCACCGACGTCCGCGAGAAGCTGAAGTCGGGAATCGCCCTCTCCGATGCGTTCGCGTCCTACGGCGATGCCTTCCCGCCCATCTATTCGACCTCGCTGCGCGCGGGCGAGCGCTCGGGCGATCTCGAAGGCGTGCTCCGGCGCTTTCTTCGCTATCAGAAGATCATCGTCAACCTGCGAAAACGGGTCGTCGGCGCCCTGATCTATCCCTCGGTGCTCGTGCTTCTCTCGATCTGCATGGTGCTGGTCATGATGATGAAAGTCATCCCCAAGTTCGCCGAGTTCTACTCCGGCTTCGGGGCGGACCTGCCCTGGTTCACGCAGTTCATGATCAACGTTGCGAACGGGTTGAACACTAACCTGCCCATCTTCCTCGTCCTCTGCGCCGGAGGATTCTTTTTCACCCGCCGCTGGATCCGAGGAAGCGGGCGGGTGACGTGGGACAGGCTGAAGTTGAAGATCCCGCTGGCTGGCGGAATCCTGCACAGGTTTGCCATCATGCAGTTCACGCAGTCACTGGGCACTCTTCTGGCCGGCGGAACGCCGATGGTGCCTGCCATCGAGATCGCCTCGCAGTCGGTGACCAACCAGCTCATGGCATCGAAGATCTTCGGGATGGTCCAGAACGTGCGCGAGGGCGAGCCGCTGTGGCGCTCGCTTGAAAACACCAAAGCCATGAGCGATCTGGCCATCGAAATGATCAAGGTGGGGGAGTCGACCGGCGCCCTCACGGAAATGCTCGGAAATGTCAGCGAGTTCTACGACGAGGAAATCGAATCCCATCTGACGCGAATCGTTGCGGCGATCGAGCCGCTCATCCTCGTTTTCATGGGCGGCGTGGTCGCCATTCTGCTATACGCCTTCTATCTCCCGCTGTTCCAGCTCAGCAATGTAGCCCAATAAAAACCATTCATGGCCACAGACCCTCGCACGCTGCTCTACAAAACTGCCGACCCGGCCGGTGAGACCGCGCGCGCCCAGCGCCTGGCCGAACAGTACGGCTTCGACTTCGTGAACCTCGAGCACTTCGTGGTCGATCACGAGCTCTTCCGCAACATCCCGCTCGAGCTGATGATCCGCTACCAGTTCCTGCCGGAGAAGCGCGAGAACGGCCACATCGCCGTCGTCGTCGGCGATCCGACCGACGTCCTCAAGCTGGACGAGCTCGAGCTGCTCCTCGGCGCACCGCTCAAAGTCCGCGTGGCCTCACCGGCGGCCATCCGCGACAAGCTGCAGAAATCCGAATCGACCCAACGCGTCCTCGACGAAGCCACGGAAGGCTTCCGCATGACGCTGGTCGGCGAAGACGAAGAAGGCGAAGAAACGCTGACGATCGACTCGATCACGGCGCAGGAATCGTCGCCCATCATCAAACTGGTCGATTCCATCGTCTTCAACGCTATCCAACGCCGGGCCTCGGATATTCACATCGAGACCCGCGACAACGAGGTCGTCGTCAAGTACCGCATCGACGGCGTCCTTTACGAAGCGCTCGAGCCGATCGACAAGCGCCACCACACCACCATCATCTCGCGCATCAAGGTCATGTCCGAGCTCGACATCGCCGAGAAGCGCGTCCCGCAGGACGGACGCTTCAAGCTCCGCATCACCGGCCGCACCATCGACTTCCGCGTCTCCATCGTCCCCACCACGCACGGCGAAGACTCGGTCATCCGTATCCTCGACAAAGAGTCGATGAACTCCGACTTCAAGAGCCTTCGTCTCGACGTTCTCGGGTTCGATGAAGAGATGCTGCTCAAGTTCCGCAAGTTCATCAAAGAGCCGTACGGCATGGTGCTCGTCACCGGCCCCACCGGCTCGGGCAAGACGACCACGCTCTACGCCGCTCTCTCCGAGATTCAGACCTCGGAAGACAAGATCATCACCATCGAGGACCCGGTCGAGTATCAGCTTCGCGGCATCACGCAGATCCCGGTCAACGAGAAAAAGGGACTGACGTTCGCGCGCGGTCTCCGGGCCATCCTCCGTCACGACCCCGACAAGGTCATGGTCGGCGAGATCCGCGACGAAGAGACGGCCGCCATCGCCGTTCAGTCCGCACTGACCGGTCACCTCGTCTTCACCACCGTTCACGCGAACAACGTCGTCGACGTTCTGGGCCGATTCCTCAACATGAAGGTCGACCTGTACAACTTCGTTTCGGCCCTCAACTGCGTTCTCGCGCAGCGGCTCGTACGCAAGATCTGCGACTCCTGCCGGCACGAGGTGGCCTATCCCGACTCGTTCATCATCGAGTCGGGTCTCGACCCCAAGGCGTACAAGGGAAAGATGTTCCAGGAAGGCACCGGCTGCATCGATTGCAACGGCACCGGTTTCCACGGTCGGGCCGCCATCTCGGAACTTCTCGACCTCTCCGATCGTATCAGGACCATGATTCTCGACCGCCGTCCCGCTTCGGAGATCAAAAAAGCAGCGAAAGAAGAAGGAATGATGTTCCTTCGCGAATCGGCCCTCAAAAAAGTGATGTCAGGACAGACCACGTTGCGTGAGATCAACAAGGTCACCTTCGTGGAGTGATATGGCGCGCTCCTTCCCACCAGACGTCGTCGTTCTCGACAGAGATTCCCTCATCCACGTCCGCGTAGGACGCGGCCGGAAAGACGCGAAGATCGTTCAGGCGAAGAGCTATGCGCTTCGCGATGACATCTTCGCGCCGGGTGTGGTCACGCCCAGTCTGCAGAACGAAGCGGCGTTCGCCGACGTACTGCGCCGGCTCAAACTGGAAACGGGGCGGTGGGACAAAGTGTCCATCCTCGTCCCCGACTCCTGGATTCGGATGAACATCATCGAGCTCCAGTCCGTGCCGGAGCGCGCCAGCGAGACCGAAGAGGTCATTCGCTGGAGCCTGCGCCGGACGATGCCGATCGATCCGTCGCTGCTGCGCCTGTCGTACGAGGTATTGACGCGCACGCCTCCGCGCGTGCTCGCCTTCAGCGCGGTGGAAGCAACGCTGGCCGCGATCGAGCGCCTGTTCTCGGCTGCCGGCGTCGAGGTCATCCTCCTCGAGCCCTGCGGCCTGAACATCTGGAATGCCATCACCAGCCGTGAAGCATTGACGACGCGCGACCGGATTTTCTTCTACATCCGGGAGAACGAATTCACCACCGCCGTCTTCCGCGGCCCGCAACCGCTGTTCATCCGTTCGCGCAACCTGGACGGCGAGCGTTCGCTCGAGCAGGAGATCAAACTCTCCGCGACGTATCTTCGGGATTCTCTGCAGACGAGCTCGATCGAAAACTGCTACGTCGCCGGCAATGACGTGAGCGGAAGCGTCGTGGATGCAATCGGCGTCGAGTTCTCCGCGCCCGTCAAGAAGATTACGCTGCGCGACGTGGCGGAACAGGTGCCCGGGGACAGCAGCCAGTACGAAGCCGAGCTGACCGCGGCCACAGGAGTATTCACCGGGTGAAACCGATTCATCTCAATCTCGCCTCGCGGCCGTTCCGCGACTACCGGCCCGTGTACGCCGCGGTGGTGGTCATGGCGCTGCTGACTGCGTTTCTCGCTCTCAACAACGTCGATACACTGCTTCGCTATCGGACGGAGACGAAGACGACGCGCGCCGACATCAGCCAGCTCGAGCAACAGACTGCCGGCGAGCGGCAAAAAGCGGACACACTCACGCAGCGGCTTCGCGGCGTCGATCTCAAGCTTCTGTCGACGCAAACGGAGTTTGCCAACGCGCAGCTCGCCGAGCGCGCGTTCTCGTGGAGCGAGCTGCTCGACCGCCTCGAGCGCGTCCTCCCGGACGACGTTCGCCTTCAGTCGGTAACCCCTACGTTCGATAAAGACGGGCTCGTCCACCTTGCCATGTCGTGCGTTGCCAAATCCGGCACCGGCCTCTCCACAACGATCAATCACTTCAACGGCGACGCACACTTCGCCAACGCGTTCCCCGCAAGCGAGGCGGTGGAGCCGACCGGTGAGCACCGCATCTCGCTCAGCGTCGATTACCGCCCCACGATCACCAGGAGCATCGAATGATCTGGCGTGAAAAGCGGATTCTCCTGATCGTCCTCGGCGTGCTTCTCCTCGCGAACACGCTCTTTTTCTTCACGTACCGCGTGCAGTACGTGAGCCGCCTCCAGGACCTCGACGCCACAAAAGAACAGGCCCAGGGCCGTTTGCAGCAGGCACGGCGCGCGCGCATCACGGCCGAGCAGCAGCTCGCTGCGTACAAGAAAGTGCAGACCGACCTGCAGGTTCTCTACAACGAGCGGTGGGCCACGCCCATGCAGCGGTTGACGACGCTGATCGACGAGGTCAAGAAACTCTCCGCCGCCAGCCACCTCGAACCGCCCAGCTACGCCTTCTCGAGCTCGGAAACGAAGTCGACCAACGTCAAGGGATCGGTCGGAACGACCACGGTCGGCATCACCTACACGGTTCAGGGAACGTACGAGCAGGTACGGCGACTGATCAACCTGCTGGAGCTTTCCGATCAGTTCGTGATCATCGATGGGATCAACCTGGTCAGCAACGGCGTAGCAGCCGACAAGACTCTGACCCTCAACATTCGACTCAAGACCCTGTTCCGCGATACGCGCGGCATCGCGCCAACCGCGAACAAGCAGATGTGATGGACTGGATGAACTGGAAGACCTGGGCAGCGATCGGTGCCATTCTCATCGCGATCTTCGCGATCTATGGCTACGCCTCGAATTCGGGCGGCGGCGATGCCGCTCCGGCAATCTCCGGCGTGACCCAACCCAGGACGCCGGCGCCATCCACGACTGGAGCGCGCACATCCACGGCCGCGAGCACACCCGGAGTGCCGACGCTGCATATCGAACTGCTCGATCCACAGAGCGGCAGCTACAAGAGCACGCGCAACCTCTTCACCTTCAAAGAACCGCCGCTTCCGCCGCCTCCGCCCCCGGTGAAGGTTCCTCCGCCGCCGCCTGATCAGGATCACGACGGCATCCCTGACTTCCGCGACAACTGTCCGGCGGTCTACAACCCCGACCAGGCGGACAGCGATCACAACGGCGTCGGTGACGCCTGTGACGCGGCGTATCAGGCCTGGCTCAAAGATCATCCAAAACCGCTACCTGCGCCGGTTCCGCCCCAATTCACATTGAAGTACATCGGCACCTTCGGCCCGGCTAACAATCCGATCGCGACGTTCAATGGCAACGGCCAGATCGTCAACGTTCGCATCGGCGAGACGTTCGACGGAAAGTTCATCCTGATCAGCATCGGGATCGAATCCGTCGAGATCGGCTACGTCGGATTTCCTGCAGACGTCAAGACACACGTTCCGTTCGGTCAGTAACCTTTTGAAAAGCGCTACGTCAGAACATTCAGATAAGGAGGGAGTCGGGTTTCAGGAGCCGGGAAAAAAGAGACATAGAGACCAGAGATCAGCGACAAGAGATCAGACCGGAGCTCTCGGAGCTCCCTGATCTCCAGCCTCTGATCTCCAATCTCTGAAACAAGAACGTCTCCGACCCCCGACACCCGCCACCCGACACCCGCAAAAAACATGAACCAGACCAGACTCGGAATCACAGCACTGGCGTTGTCGCTCACGATGCTCTCCTGCACGAGCTACAACGCATTCCAGAAGGCAAAGCACGCCGAGACGACGAAGGATTGGGACGCCGCCGTCACCGAATACCAGAAAGCGCTCGACGTCGATCCCTCGAATGCGCTCTACCGGATCAATCTGTCGCGCGCCAAGCTCGAAGCGTCGCGCGTGCATTTCGAAAAAGGGAAAGACCTGCGCACCGCCGCCGTGAATGCGCGCGGAGCGGATCTCGTCCGGCTCATGCAGCTCGCCGCAACGGAGCTGGAGATCGTCATCCGGCTCGATCCCACCAATCAGTTTGCCGCCAGCGAATACAGCAAGACCGTGGCCACCCTTCAGGACCTTGCGAACGCCGGCCGGCCGCCCTCGATCGACGAGCTCAAGCGCCGCGCGAAGGCCAACATCACCAAGTCGGCACCGCCACAGCTCAATCCTGCGTCCAGTCAGCCGATCTCCCTCTCATTTCCCCAGGAGCGCCCGATCAAAGAAATCTACCGGGCACTCGGAAACGCCTTCGGAATCAACATCCTCTTCGATCAGGCCGTGAAAGACGACCGCATCGCCATCGAGCTGAAAGACGTCACCGCCCAGCAGGCGCTCGAGCGCGTCATGCAGGCCGCCAACCATTTCTACAAAGCGCTCGATGAGCACACGATCATCGTCGTTCCCGACAATCCCCAGGCCCGCCGCGATTACGAGGATCTCGTCATCCGCACGTTCTATCTCTCGAATGGAGACGCCGAGCAGGTCACGAACGTCGTGCGGACGATGATCGAGGCGCGCAACGTCTTCCCGCTCAAAGCGCTCAACGCCATCACCATTCGCGACACCGCGGACAAAGTGCGCATCGCCGAGAAAATCATCGAAGCGAACGATAAAGCGAAGGCCGAAGTCGTCGTCGACGTCGAGCTCCTGCAGATCGACCTCGACAAACAGCGTGACATCGGCGCGGTCGTCAGCAGTCTTGGCGGCACGGTTCAGGCGACACCGGCGACGGACGGGAAGGGAAATGCCCTTCCGCTGAATCTGGACGCGCTCCGCGCCATCCGAAGCAAAGACATCACGTTCACGATTCCAACGATTGCCTACAGCCTCGTGAAGAGCATCGGCAATACCGAGACGCTCGCCAATCCCGAGCTCCGCATCTCCGAGGGAGAGAAGGCCACGCTGCACATCGGCCAGCGCGTTCCCGTTCCGGTCACGACATTCACCACCGCCGTGCAGGGGGCCGGAACGGTGGGAAGCCTTCCGGCCACCTCGTACCAGTATCAGGACGTCGGCATCAAAGTCTCGATCGAGCCTCGGGTACACCACAACAACGAAGTGACGCTCAAGCTCACCGTCGAGGTTTCCGACATCGCCGCCGCGGCCTCGGCAGACGCTCCGCCGGCATTCAACACACGCACGATCGAAGCGACGATCCGCCTCAAAGACGGCGAGACGAACTTCCTGGCGGGCCTGATCCAGGATACGAGCCTGACTTCGAGCAACAAGACGCCGTTCCTTGGCGACATCCCCATCCTCGGACGGCTCTTCACGAAAGACCACAACATCCGGCATCGCACCGATCTGATGCTGACGATGACGCCGCACATCATCCGCAAACCCGACATCACCGAAGATGACCTCGCGCCGATGTGGGTGGGAACGCAGAGCAACCTGAGCTTCCGCGGACTCTCGCCGCGTCTCGAATCGCAGTCCACCGTCGATCCCTTCTCGGCGCCGCCGAGCGCGCAGCAATTCCGCACCGGCGCGGTCGATTCGGATGGCAACCCGGTTCCGCAGCAAGCTCCCGTCATCCCGCAAGGCTCCGCTCCGACTGATCCCTTCCGGCCGCCGGCGCCGAACGCTCCGCCCGTGAATCCTCCGCCGCAGCCGAAGCCGCAACCGGAGAGCCTGCTCTCGATCCCATCGACTGGCACCGCCACCGCGCTGTCAGTTGCAAACGCCGCCGGCGTGAATGACAACAGCGGTCTCGCGCCGCGCATCCAGCCGCAACCGATGCGCATGGCGTTCAAGCCTGGCGAAGAGAAGATGTGGAACGTCGTCGGGATGGATCTCGAAGGTCTGACGGCGACGCAACTTCTGCTTCACTACAACCCACAGACGCTCGATGTCAGCGAGGTCGTTTTCGGCCCTGCCCTGACGATCGACATCAAGACGCCACCGATCGCCACGATCGATCGTGAGCACGGAACCGTGCGCATTTCGTCATCGAACGGCAAGCCTCTGCAGTTCAACAGTGGCGGCGGTGAGATCGTGACGCTCCGCGTTCGCGGCGGCGCTCCCGGCGAAACCTATCTCGTGCTCGAGAATCCGAACCTGACGAACGGTGGCGGCACCGTCGTGGCCGCATCTGTCTCAGGAGGCCACGCCAAGGTCGACTGATGAATGGACACCGCAACAAGAGGTCGAATGGATTCACGGTCGCGGAGCTGATCACCGTCGTCGCGATCGTGGCCATCCTTGCGTCCGTTGCGATGCCGCTTGCGAACTTCGGAATCCGCCGGCAGAAAGAGATCGAGCTTCACGAACGTCTGCGCCGGATCACCGAAGCCATCGATCGCTTCCACGAACTGGCGTCGCAGCAAGCCGGTGGTCCCGCGGCGATGAAGGAGCCCGTGAGCATCCAGCAAGGGCCGTGGCCCAAAGACCTCGAGTCGCTGACCAAACCGATCGCGCTCAACAGCGGCCAATCCGTACGGCTCCTGCGAGCGCGCGACCTGATCGATCCGATGACCGGACGTGCCGAATGGATCACGCTCTCTGCTGACGATGACGCCGATACGCAATCGAGCAACGGCAACAACGTTTACGAGATTCACTCGAAGTCAACCGCGATGGCCCTCGATGGGAAAACGCATTACAACGAATGGTGAGGGGGCAGTGGATTAGTCACATGAAACGACGCAAATCGCAATCCCAGTCCGGCTTCACCCTCATCGAGCTGATCGTCGTCGTCACGATCATCGGCATCCTCGCGGCCGTAGCTGTCTCCAACGTAAGGTGGGCGACGACCAAGGCTCGCGAAGCGGCGCTGCACCATGACCTCTTCGAGATGCGCAAAGCGATCGACGACTACTACGCCGACAAACAGAAGTATCCCGAGAGCCTGCATGCGCTCCTCCAGGAACACTATCTCCGCAATCTTCCGCCCGATCCGATTACCGGCAAGTCGGACTGGGAAGAAGTGCAGAACACGCCCGATCCATCGGACCCCAACGCGATGCCCACCGATCCGTCCGCGCAGGCCGACACCGCTGCCCCCGGGATCTACGACGTGCACAGCCAGGCGCCCGGCAACGGGCTGGATGGCAAACCGTACAAGACCTGGTGAGATGAGGCCGCAAGCGTCCAGCGCTGATCGTCAGGTGCCCTGCGCTGCGGCCGGGCGGCGGCGCAACAGCACGTCCGAATCCGGCTTCACTCTCGCCGCTGTCATCGTTCTGGCGACGATCGTCATGATCTTCGCCGCTTACACGATCCCGCGCGCTTGGTCGACGATCATGAAGCGTGAGCGGGAACGCCAGACGATCTACGCGATGCAGCAGTACGCGAAGGCGATCACCGCGTTCCGCTTAAAGAACGGAAACGTCTACCCCACGTCGCCGCAACAACTGAAAGATGCCAAGCAGCCGCGCCTGATCCGCGGGCTGAAGGGCGAGCTCGTCGACGCCCTCACCGGCGAAGTCGATTGGCTCGTCATCCCGCAGTCGGCTGCGGCGTCGCTTCCGCAGCGCAACACAGGCGGCACCCAGAACGGACCGCCAGGCGGCGCTCCGCCTCCGCCTCCGCCTCCGCCACCCCCGGGAACCGATACGAGTGGTACTAATCCGAATGCACCGCCCGGACTCCCCGGCATTCCGATCAAAGACTACGCAGGCGGTCCTTTCATCGGCGTCCGCCCCAACGCGCACGGCAAGTCACTCACGTCGTTTTACGGCGCCGATACGTACGAGACCTGGTTTTACACGACGGTCGACTACGAAGCGGAAAAGACGTTGCGCATCGCCCAGGCGAGTACGGTCTTTCACTAATCGGCGGGAGTCGGAATCGGGAACGACGAAGCCGATACTTGCTCCGACCCCCGGCTCGCGACACCCGCACGCGAGACGCCTGCACTCCTCCACTACAATCCCGCTCGCATGTCATCCGACCTCCTGAACATCACCCGCGTCGTCCTCCCTTCGGGGCTGACGATCCTGATCGAAACGCTCCCCTACGTCCGCTCCGTGGCCCTCGGCTACTACCTTCGCAGCGGTTCCGCCGTCGAGTCGGAGGAGCACAGCGGCGCGTCGCACTTCCTCGAGCACCTTGTCTTCAAAGGAACCGCCACCAGGTCGACGAGCGACATCGCCAAGGTCATCGACATCCTCGGCGGCGACGTCGACGCCTTCACCGGCAAGGAGTACACGTCCTTCTACTGCCACGTCCTCGACGAGCAGATGATGACTGGCCTGTCGCTGCTGACCGACATCGTCATCTCGCCCCGCTTCACCGATGACGACCTCGAGGTCGAGCGCGGCGTCATCCTCGAAGAGATCAAGATGGTCGAGGACACGCCTGACGACCTCGTGCACGAGATCTTCGTGACCGCGTTCTGGCCCGATCATCCGCTCGGTCGGCCTATTCTCGGCACCGAGGAGACTGTCAACCGGCTCGGACGAAAGCAGATCCTCGCGCATTACGATGAGACGTTTCATCCTTCGAACATGATCTTCTGTGCGTCGGGAAATGTGCGTCCCGAGGAGATCATCCCGTTCCTGGAGAAAACGTTTTCCAGCGACACCAAAGCGCCGGTCGCGCGCACGTGGGGCGCGCCCACGCCCGGGCAGCATGTGATCCTGCGCGAGAAACGGGAGCTGGAGCAGGTTCACCTTTGTCTCGGCTCGCGCGGGTTCCCCCAGCAACGCGACGAGCGCTACGCTGCCGCCCTCTTCAACGCCATCCTCGGCGGCGGGATGTCCTCACGCCTCTTCCAGAAGATCCGCGAGAAGGCAGGCCTCGTCTACACCGTCATGTCGTACCACAACGGCTACGTCAACGGCGGCTACGAAGCGGTCTACGCCGCCTGCGCACCGAAGAATCTGAAGCGCGTGCTCGACATGACCCTCGCCGAAATGAAGCTGATCAAGACCGGCGGCGCGACAGCGGACGAGCTCAATTCCGCCAAACTCCACCTCAAAGGCTCGATCCTCCTCTCGCTCGAGTCGACCGTGAGCCGCATGTCCGGACTGGCCCGCCAGGAGTACTACTTCGGCAAGCAGCTCTCGCTCGACGAGATCATCGCCGCCATCGACAACGTCTCCCTCGACGACATCGCCAACGTCGCAAACACGATCGTCGACCCCGACTCCATCTCACTCACCCTGATCGGCAACCTGAAGTCGCCCGGAGTCACGGCCGACATGCTGCGCGACGCGGTCGCGTAAACTCATCTTATGGCTTGTGAGCGATCACGATGTCCTGGTGCGACACGACGGGCAAGTGCCGCCAGCGTCCCGGATAAAACGCATCAAACACCAGGCCTGCGGAGTCCAGCGCCGCGGCCAACCACTCCGCATCGAACGCGACCGCCGCATCTGGATTGGCGGGATTGCCGATCATACCTTCGTCGATGTGTTGCGTGAGCCGAGGATCCGTTGTGCCACCCTCGGCAAGCTGCCTGGACTGTTCGTCGAGAACGAAAAACGAGGCGAACAATCTCCCCTTCGACCGCAGGGTACGAGCGATTTCACGAAGGTAGTTGGTCGTCCCCGCCGGCGAGAGATGCGTGAAGAGCGATACCGCGACGGCCAGACTGAATGAGCACTCCGGCCACGGAAACGGGAACGCGTCCGCAGCAATCGAGCCCTGCTCGTTGTAATGCGAGCTCGCGATGCTGAAATGATGAAACCGGAACCGCTCTGCATCGAGAGGAAGCGCGCGCCGGCACCACTCAATGTACTCACTCGACGTGTCAAACCCATCGTAGCTGCCACGCTCGTCCAGAAACCGTGAAAGCGGCAACGCCAGGCGCCCCAGCCCACAGCCAACATCGAGAACCCGATCCGCACGGTCGAGCCGAGCGGTGGCCATCGTTAGACCGACCATCTCATTACCGATCTGCCAGAAATCACCCGAACCAATACCACCGATCAAGTGCGGCGGCGGATCCGGCCACGCGACGATTGTTTCGTGCGTTTTCAAGATGGGGATCGTACACCAGCGGCGAAGGCTCGACGGCTGGTCAGAGGAGTGCTGGCGGGCTCGGAAGCCTCGCTACGCGAACGGTCCTAGGAACTTCTCGCCGTTGTAGTGAATGAGGTGATCGGGGTTCTCCGCGATCCACACTTCAGTCTCCCATGCAATGTCGTGAACGTGCCGCTTGAACTCTTTGAAGTCGCGAAACGCCCGCGCTCCACAGCGCGTAGCACGAGCCTTCGCGCTTGCTGTTCGTACCCCATCATCATCCGCTACTGCGCCCCTCCCGGTGAACGCGGTAGACTTTCCACACGTCCGGTGATCACCTATCTCAAAGTCCGCAACCTCGCCATCGTGGAGGAATTCGCCGTCGAGCCGGGTCCGGGACTGAACGTTCTGACCGGCGAGACGGGCGCTGGAAAGTCGTTGCTCATCGACTCGATCGAGTTCCTGCGGGGGGCGCGGAGCTCGACGGAGATGATCCGCGCGGGCGCCGAAAAGATGACAGCCGAGGCCGTGTTCCATTTGCCGAGCACGGCGGGTGAGGCGCTCGAAGCACTGGGTATCGAGGTCGACCGCGCCGACGGCGGCCCCATCGAGCTGATCGTCAAGCGTGAGATTGCCGGCAACGGACGCGGCCGCGTTCTCATCAACGGTTCGCCCCTCTCTGTCCGCGAGCTGGGCGAATCGATGGATGCCGTCATCGAGATCCACGGGCAGCATGAATCGCACAACCGCGTAGCCGGGCAGGGCTACCGCGAACTGCTCGATGAGTACGGCGACCACGGCTCGATCCTCGGCAGCGTCGGCGAGGCTCACCGCGAATGGCGCAGCGCGTCGGAGGAGTTTCGCGCGCTCGCGGATGCGCAGCGCGACCGGACGCTGCGCCTCGATCTCCTTCGCTATCAGATCGACGAGATTGGCGCCGCGAAGCTTGCGCCGGCCGAGGAAGAGGGATTGCGCGCCGAGCGGAGCATGCTCGCGAACGCGCGCCAGCTTGCCGAGGCGACGAGCGGTGCGTTTGCGCTGGTCGATGATGATGAGAACTCTGCGCTGGCGCAGCTCGCGCGGGCTCTACACCTCGTGCAGCCACTGGCGACCGAGATTGCTGACATCGGTGCGATTGCCGCCGAGCTCGAAGACGCCGTCTATCGGCTTCAGGAGACGTCGCGCGGCCTCTCGCGTCTCTCCGATTCCGTCCGCCATGATCCGGAGCGCCTCGAAGAGATCGAAGATCGCCTGGTCACCATCGAGCGCCTCAAGAAGAAGTACGGCGGTTCCGTCGACGCCGTCCTCGCCTACCTCGAAACGATTCAGCAGGAATTCGAGCGGCTCAGCGACTACGAAGCGAACATCGACAAGCTGCAGCGAGTCGAGGAGCAGCGTTTCGCCGCGTGGCGCAAGACCGCGGAGTCGCTATCGGCCGCGCGCAAGAAGGCGGCGAAGAAGTTCGAGACCGCCATCCAGTCGGAGTTGAACGATCTGGCCATGGAGCGGACGACGGTGAAAGTCGTCGTTGACGCCGCGGACGCCGCGCGCGAGCACGCCGCGGCGCACGGCCTCGACCGCATCGAGATCCTCATCGCGCCGAACCGCGGCGAGGAGCCGAAGGCGATGCAGCGGATCGCATCGGGCGGCGAGTTGTCGCGCATCCAGCTCGCCATTGCCGCAGCACTGTTCAAGTCCTCGCGGCATGCAGCCGCGGCCACGCTGGTCTTCGACGAGATCGACGCCGGCATCGGCGGGCGCGTGGCGGAAGTCGTCGGCCGGAAGCTGCAGGAGCTGGCGGCGGGAAATCAGGTCATCTGCGTAACCCACCTGCCGCAGATTGCCAGTTTCGGCAGCACGCACTTCTTCGTCTGGAAGGAAGATGCGGCCGGCCACACGCGGGCACGCATCCGCCGCCTCGATTCCGACGACGAACGCGTGAACGAGATCGCCCGCATGCTTGGCGGCGAGTCGATCCCGGCCTCGGCGCTGCTGCACGCGCGCGAGCTGCTCGATGGCGCGCGAAGCCCCGCGGCCAGGTCGCGGCGATGAAGCATTGGCACGTCGACGGCGTGCCGGGCGGCGACGTTCTCGGCGAGCTGGCAGCCATTCTCATCGCCGGTGGCGTGGCGCTGCTACCGACCGACACGATTTACGGTCTCCATGCCCTGGCGGCGAATCAACAGGCGGTGGATCAGATCGCAGCGATCAAGGAAAGGCCTGGCGACAAGGCTTTCGTCGTCATCGCCGCCTCGATCGAACAACTGGAGGCGATGAAGGTGACCGTGCCTGATGCTCTCCGTACGGTCTGGCCGGCACCGCTGACTGCGATTCTCCCGGCAGGGACATCCACGATCGCCGCGCGAGTTCCTGATCTCGGATGGTTGCGCGACCTTCTCGATCGTACGGGACCGCTCGTTTCCACCAGCGCAAACCGCAGCGGAGAAGCCCCCATCACGTCACCGGAGATGCTCGATTCGGCGATAAAAAACAGGCTCGATGCGCTGCTCGACCAGGGCAGGCATGACGGAAAACCCTCGACGATCGTGGACTTTACCGGGAGTGAGCCCCGCATGGTCCGGGAGGGTGATCCGGACTTTTCACAGTTTCTGCGGAAAAGTCTGTGGAAAGACCTGTGAAAAACTGCGAACGGTGGGCAAAATACGGGCTTCTGAGCAGTTTGCACAAGCCCGTGGGCGAATTCGCGCAAGTGTATGGTTCTACTGCTCTTACTCCATTTCAGTCACATCCGTAGCAGCGCAGTTTGTGCAGTTGCCCAAGACGTTTTGCAGTTTCCACATGCTCCCGATGACAAAAATGACCGGCGGACTCTTGCTTAGTCGCCGCTTAACCAAACCGTGACAAAGGATTTAGCGCTCGCTTGTGCACCTCGGTGCGCATCGATACGCTGTAACGCCATCAATAAAAGCCAGTGCGCCTCGGAGCCTCGCAGGAGCTAGAATCCGGCGTCATGACCACGACCACCGAGCCGCAGACCAAGCCAGCAGCAACCGACGCCGCAGCGGCGCCGCGTCAGTTCGTCAACTTCATGTTCTTCAAAGTCGACCGCGCGTTTCGCCGCGAGACCGCTGCCGTGCGTGCCGAGGCGAAGGCCGAGTTCGCGGAAATCGTCCGCAAGCACACCGGCCCGATGATGCTGCTCCCCTACTCGACCGTCGGTATCAAGCCGAACACCGACTTCATGTTCTGGCGCATCGGCTACGACATCGACACGTTCCAGCAGATGGCCGCCGGCATCAACAAATCGATCCTGGGGCGCTACCTCGACATCCCCGTCTCGTACTTTTCGATGACGAAGCACTCGCAATACGTCGACGAGCATTTCCACGAAGGCCAGGAAGGCCGCCGCCAGCGCATCGTCCCCGGCAAGAAGCCCTTCCTCTTCGTCTATCCGTTCGTGAAGACGCGCGACTGGTACCTGCTCCCGCAAAGCGAACGCCAGCGCATCATGAACGAGCACATCGCCATCGGCCACAAGTACCCGCGCGTCAAGATCAACACAACGTACTCGTTCGGCCTCGACGATCAGGATTTCGTCGTGGCCTTCGAAGCCGATTCCGCCGCCGAGTTCCTCGACCTCGTGCAGGAACTGCGCGAAACGGAGTCGTCAAAGTACACCCAGCGCGACACGCCGATGTACACATGCAGGAGGTCGACGGTGGAAGAGATTCTGGATTCGTTGGCGTAGGGGTGGTTAGTCACGAGTTTCGCGGACCACAAGTTCTACGCCCTGTGGAACTCCTATGAATTTGCATCGACTTTTGCGCAGTCGGCACCACAAATCCAAACAAAGATCTTGACGCCATGCTAACCTCAAAGTGCGGTCCGCCGCAGGAGAGATGGCATGCCACAGTTTGTTATCCACGCGATCATTCCAGATTATCAGCGATCGTCGAACATCGGTGACGATCGGCGAGTAGCAGCAGGCATCAAGGCTGCCGATGCAACCTGCGCGTGTGGCGCATCCTGGAGGGCGATCCCGTCCACTGATAGAATCAAGGGTGCTTTTCGCTCCCACGGTAGCAATTTCACACTAGGACTAGTTTGTGTGTCGTGCGGTCATGATGAACTCATCGCTATGCGTCCGCTACTACGACACGCCAATGGACAACACCTCGTGATGATTCCGCTGGCGCCAGAACAATCATCGACATGACGCGTTTAACAACAAACGTACACGACATGCCCGCGTAGCCGCCACCCACTTAATCGTCTAGCGGCCGTTCGAGGTTTTCCCAAGGTTCTAGCGCCGCCTAAAGATACTCATCCCACCACGGCCACCTTCGCACAGCCATCGGCCTTGTCACTCGGACTGAATCGAGCGAACAACCATCGCCGCCACCGCCGCCGCAACGATCCCTCCGCCGAGCATCATCATCGTCATCGGCAGTCCGCGGTGCTCGGCGACAGCGCCGGGCGATGAGATTGCCGAAGGGAGTGCAGGGCGTCTCGCCCGCGGCGGCGAGGCGTCCTCGCCTCGGCGTGGTCTCCGTGATACCGGGTCTTTGTTCGCAATCGCCACGGCACACCCCGCCGGGCGAGACGCCTGCACTCCTTAGGATGTAGCGCGCCGCATCGAACGAACCACCATCGCCCCCACCGCCGCCGTAACGATCCCCCCGCCCAGCATCATCATCGTCATCGGCAGTCCGCGGTGCTCGGCGACGGCGCCGGCAAGGAGGTTCCCGAAGGGGAGGAAGCCGAAGAAGCCAAAGGTGTACATGCTGAGGACGCGGCCGCGCATGGCGTCGGGGACGCGGCCCTGGATGGCGGTGTTGCAGAGCGCGACGCAGACGACCATGGCGCAGCCGCAGACGGCCAGCAGTGGGACGGTGATGAGCCGCGCGTGGGTGAATCCGATGCAGCCGAGAGCGATTCCGAAGACGGTGAGCGAGGCGATGACCGTGCGCATGATCTTCACCGGCGTGCGCATGGACAACGACAGTGCTCCGAGCAGCGCGCCGATGCCGACCGCACCCATCAGGATGCCGAGGCCGCGGGCGTCATCGTGAACGTAGAGCCGCCGCGCGGCCATCGGCATCAACGTCATATAGGGATAGCCGAGCAGGCTGACGACGGCCACGATGCCGAGGAGCAGCAGCACGACGCGGTCGCCGCGCACGTAGCGAAACCCTTCGATGAGACGCGTGGACATCGATCCCACGGGCGACTCCCGCATCTGCCGTTTCTGCAATCGTCCGAGCACGACGACCAACGGCACGAACGAAAGGGCGTTGAGAAGAAAGCACCAGAAACTGCCCCACGCCGCGAGCGTGAGACCGGCCAGCAGCGGCCCCAGCACGCGCGAGAAGTTGAACTGCAGCGAGTTCATGGCCACCGCGTTCGACAGGCGGGAGCGGTCGTCGAGCAGGTCGACGATCATGGCCTGGTACGCCGGTGCGGAGAATGAGATGGCCACACCACTGACCGCCGATGCCGCCACGATGTGCCAGACCGTGATGTGACCCGTGCGCACCGAGATGGCCACGAACAACGCGGATAGCGCCTGCGCAATTTGTGAGATGCCGACGACGCGGCGCCGGTCAAGGTGATCGGCAAGTACTCCGGCTGGCAACATCAGTATCAGCGACGGCGCCGAGTTAGCAAATGCCACGAAGCCGAGGAGGAAGGGCGACCCGGTCAGCCGGTAGACGAGCCATCCCTGCGCCAGCCCCTGCATCCAGGTGCCGATGTTGGAGATGAACTGCGCCACCCAGAAGCGGCGATAGTCGGATTCTTGAAAAGCCTCAAACATGCGCTTCGCGCGTTCTCGGTTGTCGGTTGGTTGCGCTTCGCGCGTTCGTAAAGCCCGCAGGCTACCGAAGCGCCTCCTGGACAACGACGCGCGACGCGAAGATAACCGACAACCGACAACGCGCGAAGCACAACCAACTGAGAACGCGCGAAGCGCAGCGAACCAGTACAATCCCAAAAATGCTCGATGAAGACCGCCGTCGTGCCGAGCGATTACTCCTCCCTGCTCCGATTCCCGCCCGTGTCGCCGAAATCGTCGTCCGCATCGTCGACATCGGCATCCTCGGCACGCGCATCGAGCACGAGGAGCCGCTCGTCGCCGGTCCGCACACGCTGCAATTCGAGTGGGACGGCGAGCAGATCGAAGTCGATTGTACGATCGTCCGTAGCGAGCGCTCGCAGACTGTGTTTCAGAGCGGCCTGCTGTTCAGCGACCGCGATCGCGTCCTCGTCGGGCGCATCGTCACTACGCTCGCCGACCGCGACGAGATGGAGCGCCTGCGCACACTCGTAGAGGCATCGAAGCTGATCAACTCTTCGATCGAGCCCAACGCGCTCTTCGCATCGATCCTCACGGTCGCCCGCAACGAGCTCCACGTGGAGCGCGGCACGCTCTATTTCGTCGACGATCAGAAGAAAGAGATCTGGACCAAGATCGCCGGTGAGCTGGCCACCGAGATCCGCCTGCCCATCGGCAAGGGCCTGGCCGGAAAGGTTGCGGAGACCGGCGAGGCTGTCATCCTCCACGACGCCTATCAGGACCCGCGATTCGACCGCTCGCTCGATCAGAAGACGGGCTATCGGACGCGCTCGATGCTCTGCGTTCCGATCAAGAACCGCGGCGAGCGCGTGGTCGGGGTGCTGCAGCTTCTGAACAAGATCAACGGCTCGTTCGGACCACGCGATCTGGAGTTCCTCAACGACATCTCGGACCACATGGCCATCGCCATGGAGAACGCCACGCTGCACATGGAACTGCTCGAAAAGCAGCGCATGGAGCAGGAGCTGGCCCTCGGGCGCGAGATCCAAAGCCGCCTGCTGCCGTCGGCGCCTGTCGACGTCAAAGGAATCGAGCTCGGCGCGCTCAGCCTTCCCTGCTACGAAGTGGGAGGCGACTACTTCGATTTCCTCGAGCTCCCCGGCGGCGACCTCGGCCTGGCCATCGGCGATGTCTCCGGCAAAGGCGTGGCCGCCGCGCTGATCATGTCGAGCGTGCAAGCCGCACTGCGCGTGGCCGCACCGATCGAGGACGATCTTGCGCGCCTCGTCGCGCGCCTCAACGCGCTGATCTTCCGCAGCGCCCGCGGCCGCAAATACGCGACGTTCTTCTTCGCCCGTTACTCGCCCGCGAGCGGTCTGCTGCGCTATGTCAATGCCGGCCACAATCCGCCGTACATCGCCACGGTCGAAGGACTGACGGAGATCGCATCGACCGGGAGGCCGATCGGAATCCTCCCCGAGTCGTCGTACACGGAAGGCACGATCGAGTTGCCGCACGGCTCAGTACTCTTTCTTTATACCGACGGCCTCAATGAAGCCGCCGACCCGGACGACGTCGAATTCGGGAACGACAACCTGCGCGACCTTTTCCTCGCACAACGCAACGAGCCGACGAACGACATCCCCTCACGCGTTCTCGACGCCGTCATCTCGTTCGAGCGCGGAGCGAAAGCCACGGACGACAAGACGATCGTCGTGATGCGGCGGGTGTAGGTTGCGGTTGCGCAGTTGCGCGGTTGCACGGTTGCGCGGTTGCGCGGTCTCGTGGTTGCGTAGTGTCCCGGTTGTGTGGTCTCCCGGATCCGCGGATGAAACGAAAAACCGGATCGTGAAGATTGAACGCCGCTGGGCTCGGAATAACAGCAGGGAAGCAGCCGGCGAAGCCAGCGTGAGATCCGTAGCCCCCGCCTTCAGGCGGGGGAAAAGGGACGCCCCTCAATTGGTAGCCCGCTTCAGCGGGCGACAGAACGACGATCCCCTCGTCGTCCCCTCCCGTTCGTCATCGTCACCCGATGTTAGACGCCAGCCACGAGACCTCGCGACTCCAAACCCGCGCGACCGCCAACACGGCACCTCTTTCGCAGCGCACTCAACCGCACATGTACCGCGTACCTCGGGCCACCTATCGCATCCAGTTCAACGCCGGCTTCACCTTCGCCGATGCGCAGAGGGTCGCTCCCTACCTCGCTGAGCTCGGCATCAGCGATGTGTACGCGTCACCGATCCTGCGCGCCCGAAAAGGAAGCAGCCACGGCTACGATGTCGTCGACGCCAACTCTTTGAATCCGGAGCTGGGAACCGACGAATCGTTTGATGCGCTGCATGAGGAGCTCAAGCGCCTGAAACTCGGCCTGCTGCTCGACATCGTCCCGAACCATATGGCCGCCAGCGCCGAAAACGCATGGTGGATGAGCGTTCTCGAAAACGGCGAGCACTCGCGCTTTCTGCACTACTTCGACATTGACCTCACCGCGGTCACGACGCGCGGGCATACCGCCGCGAAGGTTCTCCTGCCCATCCTCGGCAAGCCGTACGGCGAGGTGCTCGAGGCTCAGGAGATCCAGCTTCACTTCGACGCCGACGGCTTCTTCTTCACGTACTACGACAAACGCCTCCCGCTTTCGCCGGACTCCTACGGTCTTGTGCTGCGCGCCTGCCTCGAATTCCTCCCCGATAACAGCGTCTCGATTGAGTTGCGCGAGCTGAGCGAGAACCATGATTCCGTGCCAAACAGCCGTTTCCTGAAGGACGCGCTCTGGCGCATCCACGAGCAGGACGAAGTGTTTCAGGACGCGCTTCAGTCAGCGATCGCACGGATCAACGGCACGCAGGGAAAACCGGACAGCTTCAACGCACTCGATGCGCTGCTGGACGCACAGTCGTACCGGCTCGCCTACTGGCGCATCGCCAGCGAGAAGATCAACTACCGTCGCTTCTTCGACGTCACGGACCTCGTCGGCGTACGCGTCGAGAATCCGGAGGTCTTCGAAGCGCGCAACCGGCGAACGCTGGAGCTGATCGCGGAAGGAAAAGTGACCGGCCTGCGCATCGATCACATCGACGGCCTTTACGACCCGATCGGACATATGCGCAAGCTGCAATCGCGCCTCGCTGACGCCGACGATCGCTTTTACATTCTGCTCGAGAAGATCCTGGAGGACGGCGAGGAGCTGCGTCCCGAGTTTCCAGTCAGCGGGACCACCGGCTATGACTTTCTGGCGTCGGTGAATGCTCTCTTCGTCGATGCCGATGGACTGCAGCAGCTCGGCCGGTTCTATCGATCCGTTACCGGTCTCAATGGGAGCTTTGCCGACGTCTGCTACCAGCGCAAGCGGCAGGTCATCCACGAGCTCTTCTCCGGCGAGATGCGCGCGCTAGGCAAACAATTGGGCGCGTTGGCATTGACGGACCGCAACGCCCGCGATTTTGCGCCGGTCGACCTCACCGCCGCGCTGACTGAGGTGACTGCGTGTATGCGCGTCTACCGCACATACCTCCGCAATGGAGAGGCCGGCCCCCCCGATCAACAGTCGATTCGTGAGGCCATCACCGAAGCGCGCCGGCGATCGGGCACAGCGATCGATGAAAGGCTCTTCACGTTCTTAGAACGCGTCCTCCTCGTCAATCCTCCATCCTATGTCGCCTCCGAGCGCGAGCATTGGCTGTCGTTCGTCATGCGCTGGCAGCAGTTCACCGGCCGCGTGATGGCTAAGGGAGTCGAGGACACCGCCTTCTACAACTACAACCGGTTGATCTCTCTCAATGAAGTGGGCGCCGATCCAGGCCGTAGCGCTGATGCCAATGCTCTCGCCGAGTTTCACGCGCGGAACATTCGAATCCAGCGCCACTGGCCACACACGATGAATACCATAGCGACGCATGACACGAAGCGCGGCGAAGACGTTCGGGCGCGGATCAATGTCCTCTCAGAAATGGCACCGCAATGGGAGCATCAGGTCCGCCGCTGGTCGAAAATGAATGCCGCCCGCAAGGGGAACGGAGTCCCTCATACCAACGAAGAGCTGCTTCTCTATCAGACGCTGATTGGGATCTGGCCGCTCGATGAGCGCGAGCTGCCGTCCCTGTCCGACCGTCTGCAGCAATATCTCGAAAAAGCCTCGCGTGAAGCGAAGAACCACACGAGTTGGATCGCTCCGAACCGTCAGTACGAAGAGGCACTCCTCGGATTTGCCGCAGCCATCCTCAGCGATCATGAGTTCCGCACGGATTTTCTCCGCTTTCAGAAACGCATCACCTTCTATGGATTTCTCAACAGCCTGTCGCAGGTCGTGCTCAAAGCGACCGCGCCGGGTGCGCCCGATTTCTACCAGGGAACGGAACTGTGGGACTTCAGTCTCGTCGACCCCGACAACCGGCGTGCTGTGGACTATGAGAAACGCAACGGCATGTTGAAGGCGATGAAGGCTCTTGCCGATAAACAATCCCTTTCCGTCGAATCGCTTCTGACACGCTGGGAGGACGGCCGGATCAAGATGTTCGTTACCTGGAAGCTGTTGGAGCTGCGCGCCCGTCACGCCGATCTTTTCCGCGACGGCAGCTACGAACCAATCGACGCCGGTCCGAACGTTGTCGCGTTCATCCGAAGCCACGGCAGCGACGCGGCGCTCGTCGCCGTGCCGCGCCTGGTCGCGAACCTAGTAAAGCCGGGCAGGCTTCCCATCGGCGACGTATGGGAGAGTGCAACTTTAACCGCTCCCGGCAAGTGGAAAAACGTATTCACCGGCGAAGAGCACGCAGGCGGCGAGATCGCTTTGAGCCGTCTGTTGGCGACGTTCCCAGCCGCGGTACTGGAGAAGGCGTAAACTTTACGGATGGCGCCGGAGACATCGACGAAGATGACGTATGAGGACTTGCTCCTCCTCCCTGAGGACGGTCTCCGCCACGAGATCATCGATGGGGAGCACTACGTGAACGCATCGCCTGCTACGCGGCATCAACTCATCTCGTACCGGCTCGTCATGGCAGTCGGTACCTACCTCGAAGAGCATCCGCTCGGGCAGTTGTACTTCGCACCGCTCGACATCGTGTTTTCCAGCCACGACGTCGTCGAGCCGGATCTCATGTTCATTAGCAACGAGCGTCGCGAAATCGTTACTGCGAAGAACATCCAGGGTTCGCCCGATCTCCTCATCGAGATCCTCTCCGAGTCGAACCGCAAGTATGACGAGGTGACCAAGCGTGCTCTCTATGAACGCACGGCGGTCGGCGAGTACTGGATCGTTGATCCGTCCGCCAACAGCGTTCGTGTTTTCCGCAGCAATGAGGCAGGCCAGTACGAGCGCGCTGCGGAGTTATCCCGCAACGACGTCCTGACTTCGCCTCTCTTTCCTGGTTTCGAGATCCGCCTCTCGAGAATCTTCGCCTGAGCGGAACTCCTGAATGAAGAAGATCTCGTTATCGAAAGTCAGAGACGAGCTATCGCGCTATCTTCATCTGGCCGAAGGCGAGGAGATTGTGATCACGCGGCACGGCAAGACTGCGGGCGTTCTCATCGGTTTCAAATCAGAAGACGATTGGTTCGAATACCGATTGGAGCGCGATACGCAGTTCTTGAAGCGCATCGACAGAGCGCGTTCCGACATTCGCGCCGGGAAGGGAACCCGGATCGAGGATCTCGCCTAGCTCGGCCTCAGTCAAATCCGCCCCGAAACCTCGGCCAACGCTCGCAGCCGGTCCGCAAGCTCGTCCGTGAGCGCGTCTTCTTCCAGCCGCCACGACCAGTTGTCTTTCTCTTCGCCGGGGAGGTTCATGCGCGCTTCGTTGCCGAGGCCGAGGATGTCCTGGGCGGGGACGATGGCGGTATCGGCGACGGATGTGTAGGCGGTGCGGATCAGCGTCCAGGGTAGCTCTTCGGAGGTGTGCACGCCGAGGTAAAGCTCTGCGGCCTGGCGCTCTTCGTCTGAGGCCTGGTCATACCAACCGCGGGCGGTGTCGTTGTCGTGCGTGCCGGTGTAGACGACGGTTTGGGCTTGATAGTGATGCGGCAGATGCGGACTGTTCGGTTGCGCGAAAGCGAACTGCAGAATTTTCATCCCGGGCACGCCGAGCGCCTTTCGCAGCTCGTGCACCTCGGGCGTGATGTGTCCGAGGTCCTCGGCGACGATGGGGAGCGCGCCGACGGCCTCGCGAATCGCGTCGAACAATTCGCGGCCCGGGCCCGGCATCCAGCGGCCGTGCATCGCAGTCGGCTCGCTCGCGGGGATCTCCCAATAGGCGGCGAACCCCCGGAAATGATCGACGCGGACGATGTCGGCAAACTGTAGCGCCGCGCGAAATCGCGCCACCCACCACGCATAGTTCGTCTCACGAAGAAGATCCCACCGATAGAGCGGATTTCCCCATCGCTGACCCGTCGCACTGAAGTAATCGGGGGGTACGCCGGCGACGACATCCGGCTCGCCGTGCTCGTCCAACTGGAAGATCTCGCGGTTCGCCCAGACATCGGCGCTGTCCGCTGCGACATAGATCGGGACGTCGCCCATGATCTGAATGCCGCGCTCACGCGCCGCTTTGCGCACTGAAGCCCACTGAGTGAAGAAAAGCCATTGGACGTATTCCTGAAAACGGATCTCGTCCGCCAGTTCGTTCTGCGCGGCGGTCACTGCATCCGGCTCGCGCGTGACCAGTGCAGCGGGCCACGATGTCCACGGTGCGCCGCCATAACGCTGTCGCAACGAAGCGTACAGCGCCCAGTCAGGCAGCCACGTGTCCTCGGCCACAAAGGATTCAAGGGCCGCGCGCTGCTCGTCGGACGCGTGCTCGGCGAAATGTGCCAATGAACGACGGAGAAGGTCGTTCTTCGCCGCGGCAACACGGTCGAAATCGACCTTCCCACTGTCCGAGACTGGGATGTCGTCAATGGCATTGGACGGCAGTAAACCGTCCCGCATAAGGCACTTCGGCGAAATCAGCAGTGGATTGCCCGCATACGACGAGAGGCACCCATACGGCGAGTTGCCATAGCCGGGAGCGTTCAATGGCAGCACCTGCCAGATACGCAGACCAGCGCGACTGGCCCAGTCGAGAAACGTCAAAAGCTCGTCGCCCATATCGCCGATGCCGTAAGGTCCAGGCAATGACGTCGGATGCAGGAGCACGCCCGCGGCGCGGTTGTCGTCCTTGGTTGAGATTGTCGAAGTGTGGGTCATTTTGCGAGGAGATAATCGATCACAGAGACACAGAGAGAACAGAGGTGCAGCGATGTCTCTGTGCTCTCTGTGTCTCTGTGGTAATGGTTTTTCATTGAATTCACGACCGCGCCTCAGGGCTGATCGACAGCTTTTCCCCTAACGCATCGAAATGTTGCAGCCAGCGATTGGCACTGGAAGATCCGTTCCCGGCGTTCGCCGCCTTTGCGGGCCGCACCGTTTTCACCAGCCGGTAATAGTCGTTTTGCGCTCGTCGAAGATTGACGTCGACGCCTGACTCCCGAACGACTGCCACGAGCGTCTCCCACCGTTCGAGCGACTCCAGGTCGTCGGGATCGCGTGACACGCCCGACGCTGCGCGCTCGACGGCGCGCGTAAGCGACATCAGTGTCGTGTCGTCGAGCACGACCCGTTCGTCGCGTGCTTCGCGCAGACGGGATTCCATCTCCCCGAGCGGCAACTCACTCGCCGTTGCCATGCGCCGCAGTTGCATGTTGACATCGAACTCTGCCGCGGTGCGCAACACCTTCGGCAACGGGACACCGAGTGCTGCGTGAAAACGCGTCAGCGGGTCGTACCGTTCGTGCAACTGCCGGAACGCTCCCTCCGCCTCGCTGAGCGTTGCGTCGCAGAGCACGTTGAGAATGCGACGCTGCTCGTCGCGAAAGAGCGAACGGATCGATAAGAGAGACTCCTCCTCAAAATACTCATCGAGCACGCGGATGACCGCAGAAACGCCGTTGAGGCGCATGTCTTCGCTGAGCGCGCTTTTCATCGCCTCGTAGTCGCTCGCGGTCGTTGACGTTCGCACGCCGCCGGTCAGCTCCGTCTCGCCGAGGTGAATGACCGTGAAGTCGAAGGAAGCCTCTTCGTGCGTGATCAGCGAAGTGACGGTCACCGAGCCGATGGCCATCCTTGACCGGCCGGCACGGAACGACTCGAAGTCGGTCTGGCGCACGCGATAACAGTAGACAAGATCATCGTGCGCGAAGTTGTCGAAGAGCGACGCCACTGCGTAATGCGCGGCCACGCGGCGGAGATCGACCCGCGTCGGTTTCACCTCGCGCTCGTAGATCTGCCGCGCATCGCCGCGGTGCGGCAGGTTGCTTCGGGCGCTGGCGATGCGCGCGAGGAACTCTGATTCCAGGCTGCTGTCGGACACTTTCTCCGCCAATTGAATGACGCGCGCCGCGTAGTGCAGGACCTGCACCGTCTCGATGCCGGAAAGGTCGTTGAAGAACCAACCGCAGCTCGTGTACATGAGCATGGCGTTTCGCTGCATCTCCAGCAGCTCGAGGACGGCGACCTTCGCAGCGGCGCTCCGATCATCGTCCTTCATCTGCCGCGCCAGGAAGCGCTCGATGTTGTCTTCCGAACGATCGATGACGACTTCGATGTAGTCATCGCGCGCGCCCCACGGATTGCGAAGCAGTGCGGCGCCGCGCATCTCGAAAATCGTGATGCACTCGTCACGCAGCCAGTCGAGCGCGGCTCGCAGCGGCGCACGCCACTGCTGATTCCACCCCGCATCGCCGCCGGTGCTGCAACCACAATCGCGCTCCCATCGCCCGAGGCTGTGGTCGCAGCTCCACGCGGTCCGGTCGGCGATCTGCACTTCATGCGTCGGAGGCGTGGCGGCAAGAAACTGGCCGTAGTTCGCGATGCGCGACAGCTTCTGCTCGTCGATGTAGTCGAGCGCATAGGCCAGCGCCATGTCGCCGTTGCGATGATGGTGGCCATAGGTCTCGCCATCGGTAGCGATGTTGACGAGCTGCGGATGATTGCGTCCTTCGCCGAATGCGCCGAGGAGGCGATTCGCAAAGTTCTCCCCGCGGACGAGCAGGCGTTCGAACGCCACGGCGCGCGAGATCGCGCCGTCGTAAAAAAAGAGGTCGATCGATTTTCCCGACGGCAGGTTGCAGCGATACGGCATCGTCGGATCGATCGCGCCCGAGGGCTCGGTCCAAAGCTCGTCGCCTATCTTCCGCCAGCGTAGCGCCTGATGCGGCTCGAGGATCGTGAACGCGATCCCCATCGCGGCCAGCGCCTCGAGCGAAGCGACATCAACAGCCGTTTCCGGCAACCACATCGCCTCCGGTTTGCGGCCGAAGCGGTATTCGAAATCGCGGACCCCCCACCACGTCTGCGTCTGCTGATCGCGCCGGTTCGCCAGCGGCATGATCATGTGGTTGTACGCCTGCGCGATTGCTGAGCCGTGGCCGTCGAAGCGCTCGCGGCTGATGCGGTCCGCGTCGATGATCGCAGCATACGTCTCCGGATCGCTTTGCTCGAGCCAGGAGAGCAGCGTCGGCCCGAAGTTGAAGCTGATCGCCGAGTAGTTGTTGACGATCTTCACGATGCGATCCCTGGCGTCGAGGATGCGCGACGAGGCATTCGGTCCGTAGCACTCGGCGGTGATGCGCTCGTTCCAGTCATGGTACGGCGTGGCGGAATCCTGAGTCTCCACCGCTTCGAGCCATGGGTTCTCGCGCGGCGGCTGATAGAAATGGCCATGAATGCAAATGAAACGGATGCGCATCGGGAGCGGGAGAATATCAGCGCCCGAGAAGCTCCAACACCCCGCGCAGAGGGATGTGGACCCAGTCGGGCCGGTTATTCAACTCGTAGCTGATCTCATACAGCGCTTTTTCGATCAGGCGGACGTCGAGCAGAACCTGCAGTTCCTCGTGCGTGCGCGGCAAGTGAGCCGCGTCGCCGCTCTCCGCCAGATAGCTGCGGAGGAACGCGGCGCTCACCCAGCGATACCAGAAGGCCGCGCCGTTTTCGGCCGCCGCCGAATCTTCCGCGCGGATAACGGAGTGCTGCGATTGGCCGTGCAGCAGCGCGTGCGAGGCGTAATGGAACGATCGCAGCATGCCTGCGACATCGCGCAGCGCGCTGCGCTTGATGCGGCGCTCGCTCAGCGGCCGGGATGGCTCGCCTTCGAAATCGATGATGATGAAGTCGTTGCCGCTCTTCAAAACCTGCCCGAGGTGGTAGTCGCCATGAATGCGGATGCGAAGACCGCTCATCCGGCCGTCGAGAATCCGCCGCACGCGTTTCTGCAGCTCCTCTTCCCGCTGCAGCAACTCGTCGGCGGCCGGATTCCCCTTTGCGCGTTTGCGCAAGAGCTGCATGGTTTGCACGATCTGCGTGCGGATGTGCTGATAGATCGAGCGCTGATAGTGCGGCGTGATCGGCTCCGGAGCGAATGCTGGAATGTCGCTGCGCGACGCCAGCGCGAGATGCAGTTGTGCCGTGCGCCTGCCCAGCACCTCGGCATCAGCCAGATAGACGCCGATCAGCGCATGAGCGATGTCGGGAGACGGTTTGGATGCGAGCGCGAGGAGTGGCTCGTTCGACGCCGTCTTCGCGATCTTTGATGCCGCGCCGGAGTCGCTCAGAATGCTTTCGAAGTACCGGCCGATCGAATCGAGCGTGTAACTCCAGGCGTCGCCGGAGTTTGGTGCGAAGGCCTGAAGGACCGCGATCGTCGACGGCTCGCCGCCTGTCGCCGGCTCATACTGAATCGAGCCGGCAAGCTGCGGCGTGCCGGTGAAGGATGTCTCCTCATTGAGGAATCGCGTCATCTCGAGATCGGGGTTGATGCCCGCCTCGAGGCGCCGGAAGAGCTTCATGAAGAAGCGGTCGCCGAAAAGCAGCGCGGTGTTGCTCTGCTCTGTCTTCAGAATCTGAATCGGAAGGTCGCCGCTCCCGCGCAAGGCGCGGTATGTGCGGGTTGGCGTACCGGAAACGGCAACTCGGTCCGTCTTGAGCACGCGGCGGCGGGCGATGGTCTCGAGCAGCGCAGATCCAAACTTCGTATCCGACAATGGTTCATACAGCACTTCGCCATCGCCGAGGCGGGCGATCACCGCGGGAGCGTTTGCGCCTTCCTGCTCAGTCGCACGGCGCGCCCGCATGATGCCCAGTGGCACCACATACGTCTCCGGCTCGCCGTCCGCATAGTCGATGTGAACAAATGCAAGAACTCCCGCGTCGTCGGGAAGTGCGACAGCCCCGTGCAGTTGCAACGAAGTGATCGTTCGCGCTTTTCCCCCGAACCAGCGGCGGGTCCGCACATACGCCTGCAGTGCGCGTCGAAGCGAATTCCGATTCGCGTCCGAGAGGACTTCGTCCAACGTCGTTGCCGCAATCAGGGGTGCCTCTTCGCTCGCAACCTTGGCCTCGGATTGCTGGCGCTCGAGAACGAACCAGTAGAAGGCGAATGGCCCGAGGTTGAGGAAATAGGGGCGATCGCTGATTTCCGGGAATCGCGTTCCGCCGGACAGCTCGACAGGCACCATGCCGCGGAATCCCGGAAGGTCGACCTCGAAACACTGAACGAGTCGCGACAGATTGGCAACGACGAGAATGATCTCGTCTCCATACCGCCGCACGAAGGCGAGGATCTTGCGGTTCTCCGGGTGGAGAAACTCCATCGTCCCGCGGCCAAACGCCTGATAGCGATTGCGCTGTGCGATCAGGCGTTTCATCCACCACAGCAGCGAATAAGGGCTCGATTGCTGCTGCTCGACGTTCACCTGTTCATAGTGGTACTGCGGATCGATGATGGCCGGCATGTAGAGCTGCTGCGGATTCGCTTTCGAAAAGCCGGCATTGCGGTCGGGACTCCACTGCATCGGCGTGCGGACGCCGTTGCGGTCGCCCAGGTAGATGTTGTCGCCCATACCGATCTCGTCGCCGTAATAGATGATCGGTGTGCCCGGCAGCGAGAAGAGGAGCCCGTTCAAGAGATGAATACGCAGGCGATGATTCTGCATCAATGGCGCGAGGCGGCGCCGGATGCCGAGGTTGATGCGCGCCTGGCGGTCGGAAGCGTAGGTACGCCACATGTAGTCGCGGTCTTCCTCCGTCACCATCTCCAGCGTGAGCTCGTCATGATTACGGAGGAACATCGCCCACTGGCAGTTCTCCGGAATCGATGGTGTCTGGGCCATGATATCGATGATCGGAAAGCGGTCCTCCTGTGCAAGTGCCATATACATTCGCGGCATGACTGGAAAATTGAACGCCATGTGGCATTCGTCGCCGTCCCCAAAGTACGGCAGCGAGTCTTCGGGCCACTGATTGGCCTCGGCGAGCAACATCTTGCCGGGGTACTTGGCATCGACATGCGCACGAAGCGACTTCAGGTAGGCATGCGTCTCCGGCAGGTTCTCGCATGTAGTGCCTTCGCGCTCATAAAGATAGGGGATCGCGTCGAGCCGGAAGGCATCGACGCCCATCTCCATCCAGAAATCGAACGCCTTGAGTAACGCTGCGTGAACGGCCGGATTGTCGAAATTGAGATCGGGCTGGTGCGAGAAGAAGCGGTGCCAGTAATACGCGTTGGCGACCGGGTCCCATGTCCAGTTCGACGTTTCGTAGTCTTTGAAGATGATGCGAGCATCTTTGTACTTCGCCGGCGTATCGCTCCAGACATAAAAGTCGCGCCATGGCGTGCCCGGCTTCGCGCGGCGTGATTTCTGGAACCACTCGTGCTGATCGCTGGTGTGATTGATGACCAGCTCCGTGATGACTTTCAGACCGCGACGATGTGCCTCCTTCAAGAACCCTTTGAAATCGTTCAGCGTGCCGTAGCTGGGGTGGACGGCTGTGTAGTTGGCGATGTCGTAGCCGTCGTCGCGCAGAGGCGAAGGGTAGAACGGTAGGAGCCAGATGATGCTGATGCCGAGGTCCTGGAGGTAGTCGAGCTTGCGCGTCAGCCCCTGAAAATCGCCGATGCCGTCGTTGTTGGAATCAAAGAACGCACGGACGTGCGTTTGGTAGATGATCCCGTCTTTGTACCAGAGGTCGTTCATGGTTCAGCGTGGCATGTTCATACTGTCATCCTGAGACTGCCGGAGGACACGAAGTGCCGGAGGCCGTCGAAGGACCTCCCCATTCTGTGCATCGGGCAAACATCCGCCAACTTTCCCGGCATGTGGGGAGGGGGCCTTCGACCGTCCTTCGGCACTTCGTGTCCTTCGGCGGCTCAGGATGACAGCGTTCATCATAAGAAGTACTCGAAATCCTTCTCCGACCTTACCTTGCGCCGGATGCGGAAAATGTGCGCTGGGATTACATTGGGGTCGAGCTTGACGCAGTTTCGCGGTCCATGCCACGTGTAGCGCGCCCCGGAAAGAAGCTCGTGAACCTGGAATGGGCGATTGGCATCGAGGTTCAGCGCTCCGAGGTCAAGCTCAACGTAGCCGGCCTGTGTGTTGTGGGGGTCGACGTTGACGATCATCAGCACCGACTCGTCGCCGGCGGATTTGCTGTAGCAGAGGATCTCGTCGTTCGTCGTTTCGTGAAACGTCAGCGTGGTGTTCTGCTGGAGCGCGGGATTCTGTCGGCGGATGCGATTGACGACGGCGATGAGCTCCGTCAGGTCGTCGTCTGCCGGAGGCCAGTGCTTGATTTCGTACTTTTCTGAGTCGCGGTACTCCTCGCCGCCCGGATCGCGGGCGTCGCCGACATAGCGCTCGAACGCGGGACCATAAAGACCGTAGTTCGAGGAAAGCGTGGCCGCGAGCATCAATCGGACAACGAATGCCGGGCGGCCGCCGTATTGGAGATACTCGGGCAGTATGTCGGGAGTATTCGGCCAGGCGTTCGGACGAAAGAAGTCACTGACCGGCGGCTTCGTGATCTGCTCGAAGTATTCGGTCAGTTCGTATTTCGTGTTGCGCCACGCAAAGTACGTATACGACTGCGAGAAGCCGGCCTTCGCCAGCCAGTACATGATCTTCGGTCTCGTAAACGCCTCGGCCAGGAAGATCACATCGGGATGGTGTTTCTTGACCGTGCGGATGACCCAGTGCCAGAACGGCAGCGGCTTCGTGTGCGGATTGTCGACGCGGAAGACGCGGACGCCGTTGTCGATCCAGAAGCGAAAGATGCTGCACATCTCTTTCCAGAGATCGGACCACGTGTCACTCTCGAAGTCGAAAGGGTAGATGTCCTGGTATTTCTTGGGTGGATTCTCGGCGTACTGAATCGATCCGTCGGGTCGTTTTTGAAACCACTCGTCGTGCTCGGCTACATAAGGATGATCTGGCGACGCCTGGAAGGCGATATCCATCGCCAATTCGATGCCGCGCGCGCGCGCCGCCTCGGCCAGGCGCCGGAAATCTTCGAGCGTACCGAGGTCGGGGTGGATTGCTTTGTGGCCTCCGTCCTTCGCGCCGATCGCCCAGGGACTGCCGGGATCGCTCGTTTCTGTACTGGCTGTGTTGTTGGGTCCCTTCCGGAAGGTCGAGCCGATCGGGTGGATTGGCGGCAGGTAGAGGACATCGAAGCCCATGCGGGCAATGCGCGGCAACTGCGCCTCGACGTCGCGAAACGTTCCGTGCCGGCCAGCCTCGGATGCGCTTGACCGGGGAAAGAGCTCGTACCAGGTGCTGAAGCCAGCGAGCCGAGTATCGACTTCGATGGCGTGCTCGGTCGCGTCACGCGTCGCGAATTTCCGTTCCGCGTTTCGACGCATGATCTCAACCAACTCGCTGCTCCAGAGATCGAGGACTTTCTCCTCCGCTGCGTCGTTGCCTTCGAGCCTTTTGATGGATTCGTCGAGGCGCTTGCGGTCGCGATCCGTAGCGCGCGCCGCAGCGGTGCGGATCATGGCGAGGCCGATGGTCAGTTGCACATCGAGATCGTTTCCCGTCACGCCTGCATCGACGCGTTTGCGAAGATCGCGATGCCACGTCGCGAAGTGATCGATCCATCCTTCGAAAGAGAAGAGGTAGAAGCCGAGCCGGTCGACCGTGATCTCCGCGCGCCACCGGTCGTTCACGAGCGGCACCATCGGTGTCTCAGTCATCTTCGATTCCGACTCGTGCCGATGCAGCATCACCGCCGCCAGGAGGTCGTGGCCGTCGGCGAAGATATCGGCTTCGATCTGAACTATGTCGCCGACTAACCGCTTGGCGGGGAAACGTCCATCATCGACGAGCGGCGAAACGCCCTCGATCACGACACGGCGACGCCCATCGAATTGACGTTCGAGCACGGGGGTGGTTGTGCGAGTTGCGTGCCTTGGGTGGGTTCCTGCGAGCACGGTCGGAAAAGCTTGTCACGCGGAGACGCGGGGGACGCGGAGAGAAACCGTCTTTCTCCGCATCTCCGCGGCTCCGCGTGAACCGTCTCTTTCAGTTTTCCGCCATCGCCCGGCGCGCAGTTAACTCATCGTGCAGAGTGAAGAGAAGCTTGCCCGCCTCGCGATCGCCGAGGTGAGCGCGCATCGCCAGCACATGCTCGTTGCCCGGCGCCTCGGACGACGCGCGGTCGAGCATCGGGCGCGGATCGTGGGCGAGGTGGAGGGCGGCGCGGGCGCGATAGAAGGCGACCGAGGGGACGGCGCGGTTTTCGCGGATGGGGTGGTAGTCCTCGGCTTCGAGTTGCGAGAGAAGGCGATCGGCGTCCGCCCATCGGCCCTGCTGTTCGAGTGTGAGGGCATCGTCGAACGCGTTCCGGACGCCGAGCCAGCCATTCGTGTCTTCGATCTGTTGCGGACCGTTGATGCTGAGGAAGATGGCGACGATGATGACGGCGCCGGCGGCGATCAGGTGACGTCGCGTGATGATCTCGGACACGCCGACCGCCGCGAGCACGGCTAGCGCGGGTAGGATCGCGTTTCGCTGCCGCGCGGTCACGTAGAAGGCGACCAGGACAGCGAAGCCGGCGAGCGCGAAGACGACGAACGGAAGCATCTCGCGGCGACGCTCGCGCGCGAGGAGCACACCGACTGCCGCGAGCGCGAGCACGGCGCCGAACGGGAGGAACGGATACCGGTCGAGCAGCGCATCCTTGCGCGCCATCGTGGCCAGGTCGTACGCGTCGTGACTATGGACGGCGAAGTGCGCTTTGCGCAGCGTGAGCATCAGCGCGGCACGTGGATAGGCGCGCACGAACGCGAGCGCCTTCCCGGTCCAGAAGCGGTTCGACTCCGCGCGCGTGAGCGGCCGGCCGGCGGAGCGCGAGGCCACGATGCGATAGGCAACGTGCAGGTAATCAGGCTCGACCGACGTTCGCTCGATGTCGTTCACGATCCGCGGCTGAACGCCTTCGTAGCCGGCCGCACTCGGGTTCATCCCTTCGTAGAAGACCGTCCCCGGATCCATCAGGACTATCTCGCCCGTGAGCGCGACGTTGACGATCAGCAGGAGCACGACGGGCACGATGGCTGCGACGATCAACTTCCACGAACGCTCCACGATCGCGATTGCCGCGGCGCCGAGCATAACCACCGGCCGGCCGGCGGCGGCTAGTCCGAATAGCGCTCCCGAGGTTGCGTTCGAATATGAGAGCGCAGCCAGTCCGGCACTCACCAGCAGCAGGATCAACGTTTCCGGCTCCGCTTCCGTGGCGCAGACGAGCGCGGCCCGGCTGGACAATAGAAACACCGGCGCCGCGATCATGGCGATCGTTCCGAAGCCGCGCGCCGCGAACGCGCAGCAGACCGCGGCGATGCTCACCATGACGATCTGCAGCGTTCGAATCGCCATCATGCTGCTGCCGAGCAAGCGCAGCAGCACCACGACCCAGAGATAGCCGGGGCTGAGATCGGCCAGACGATCGCGCGGAATCCGGCCGGCCAGAATGCGGTCGGCGAACGTCAGGTACTTCGCGAAATAGCCCTGATCGGGAAGCGTATCGATGAGGTGGATACGCAGCCAGGTGATCAACGCCAGCGCGATGAGGGCGGCGAGCAGCAACGCGTGACGGCGGCGCATCGACGCGAATCTACAGCAGCTTGCGCACAAACGGCCGCGCCAGAATGCCCAGGACGCTTCCGGCCGGGCGCCGCCCGAGGACGGTCAGCCGGTAGAGTTGCTCGCCGGCGAGGAGGGCGGCGAGGAGAAGCGAGAGCACCGCGCGGTTGTGAATGGACGTGGCGATGCCCAGGGTGGCGAAGACGAGGATAACCGCAGCGATGAATCGGGACTGGCGTTTGTAGTCGTACCCGAAGCGTGCCGCCACGCGCGCCTGATCCTCCGGGCGCAGCAGCGTCACGAGCGACTCGCGCATGAGCAGCGCATCGCTGGCAGCGCGTTCCTCCGGCGTCGCGCTGATCGCGACCGACATTCCTTTTTCCTCAGCGAACGGCGAAACGGCGCGGCTGCGGTCGGCGATGGTGATGTAGTAAACGAGATAGGCGACGACTCCGACAAGTGATCCCATCGGCCGTCCGATGAGCCATCCAACAAGGAATCGGAAAGACGTCTCGATGAAGAGATACCCGGTCAAAATGTAGATTAGGAACGGCCGCGGATTCTGCTCGATCATTCCGCCAGCGATCCAGGCCATCAGCGCGACGACGATCGCGTAGATCCCCGCGGCCGAGATGAGCGTCAGCCGTCTCGGTGATACTCCGAGCTCCCGCCCCAACTCTTCCTGAACGATGGCCGGCAGATGTCCGGTCAGCAAGGCCAGCGCGTTTGCCGATTTCCGTTTGCGCTCGCGTGAAAATCCGGCGCGCCATTCGAGCAACCGTTCCGCTTCGCGCTCGGCGTCGTAGCGGTCCGTCGTCCGCATGATGTGCATCTCGCGCCACGGCTCGAGCACGTACCTCACCCCACCCTGCGGCAATCCCTCGGCATCCACGACTTCGAAGTAGCGCTCCTCCCACAACACCGCCGTCCCCGGAAACTCCGCGCTCGTCAGCGTCTTCGCAGCGCGCGGCGTCCACTGCTTCGGAAAGCGCGACATCAGAACGAACTGCTCGCCTTCGCCCGGGCGGACGCGGTCGGAGCCGTATGCCTGCATCTTGTTATTGTAGTGCTCGTGCAAACACGGAGCGTTTCTTGCTGCGGCTGAGGCTGGAAACCAAAGGTGAGTGATAAGCCAGCGAAGGATTGTGCCGTTCTCATCGTGGAAGACGACATGGCGATTCAACGCCTCGTCAAGAAGGTGCTCGGCCGCGAAGGGTATCAAGTCGAGACCGCCTGCGACGGTATCGAAGCCGTGCTCAAGCTCGGCGTCGTCGACTACGACGTCATCATCCTCGATCTCATGATGCCCAACCTCGACGGATTCGCCTTCGTCAGCACGATGGCGGAGCACGATCCCGAGCGGCTCAAGCGTGTCATCGTCACGAGCGCCGCCTCGCCCGGCGTGATCAAGGAACGGATGAAGGGAACGCCGTTCCTGGTGCTGCCGAAACCGTTCGACATCCAGGAGCTGATTGCTCACGTTCGCGCGTGCGTCCGAGCGCAGTGAGGCAGAGATCGAAGAGCAGAGATCAGGGGGTTCTTACGCTCTCGGGTTTCCTTGTCTCAGATGACTTCTCTTACCTCTGATCTCTGTTCCCTGATCTCTGGTTCCCTGTTCCCTGATCTCTGCTTCACCCCTTCACTACCGGGATCACGTCGTTGAGAATCCAGAGTGGCCCGATCAGAAGGTGAACGACGTTACGAAAGAACGCCGGCTGCCGGTGCTCGTAAACCGCGTGTCCGATGAATTGAAAAATCCATCCGAGGACGAAGAGCGCGACGTTGACGGACATCGGCAGCCATCGGCCAATCAGGTAGAACCCGATCGAAACAATGAGCATCGGGATGGCCAGGCGCCACTCCAGCGTGAAGTAGTAAACGGCGGCCAGCGCGATGAGCACCATCCCCGCGTCGATGTGCACGCCGGCGACGGAGCCGATTCCGACGCGGGCCAGCATGCCGATGAGCGTGAGCATGATCATCGGGATCCCGAAGCGGTGAAACCACTTGTTCCCTTTCGTCTGATGATGCGAGGCGTAGTCGGCGAAGGAAGCGTGAATGTCCGGCATGGGGAAAGTGTAACGCGGACGTGGCTCGCGTGTTCTCGCAGGTCTTCGCGGCTGGCGAGTCCCGCTTCGGAGTCAGGGATTCTTCGCGTCTTCGCGGCTTCGCGTGAGCCGCTTTTCTTCACAAACGCGAAAGCACTCGCATCCGCATTCCGCCTCTCGGCCGCAACGTGATCGACGCCTGCGCCTGCACATCGCGCGACACGAGCTCGAGACGCCACTTCTGCGCGATGGTAGCCACGATCAGCACCGCCTCCATCCAGGCAAATCCTTCGCCGATGCAGATGCGCGGACCGGCTCCGAACGGGAAGTACGCCATCTTCGGCCTCGCCGCCTTCGCCTCTGCTTCAAACCGCAACGGATCGAATCGATCGGGCTCCGGCCACCAGCGCGGATCGCGATGCGTCACCGCCTGTGCCGCGATCACCACCGCGCCAGCCGGAACGAGCCAGTCGCCGATCATCACATCCTCGATCGCCAGCCGGCTCACCGCCCATGCTGGCGGATACATGCGCATCGATTCGGCGACGACCATTTCGGTGTAGGTCAGACGCGCGAAGTCGGCCGGCACCGGCAGCCGGTCACCGAGCACGGCGTCAAGCTCGCGATGCATCGTCTCGATCGCCTCGGGATTCTGCGACAGCAGATACCACGTCCAGGCCAGCGCGTTCGCCGTCGTCTCGTGACCTGCCAGAAAGAGAGTCATCGCTTCGTCGCGAAGCTGCAGATTCGACATGCCGCCGCCATCGCCCTCTTCATCGACCGCAAGCAACAACATCGACAGCAGATCGCCGCGGTCGTCACCCGACTTCCGCCGCTCCTCGATGATTGCGTACACCGTCCGGTCGAGCATCTCGATCGAGCGGCGGAAACGCATCGTCTGTGGCAACGGCAGCTTCCGCAGCAGGTTCGCCAGAGGATTCAGCAGCGCCGGAAAGAGATCGACGAGCGCCGTCAGCGCCTTCCCGATCGCGTCTGCGTTCTCATCGACGTCGGCATCAAACAGCGTCTTCGCCACGACCGAAAGCGTGAGACCCATCATCTCGTGATGGATGTCGCGCTCCTCGCCGTCACACCACGTCTCCCGCAACCGCGCCGCGCGATCGATCATCACCTCACCGTAATGCCCGATCCGCTCCCGATGAAACGCCGGCTGCGCCAACCGCCTCTGCCGCCGATGAAACTCCTCCTCGGACGTCAGCAACCCCTCGCCAAAAATGATCTTCGACCGCTGCAACACCCGGCTCTTGTGAAACGCCCGATGCTGCGTCACCAGTACCTCACGAATGAGATCCGGATGGTTGAACAGAAAGATCTGCTGCGGCCCAACAAAGAACTGCGCCGCATCGCCAAACTCCTTCGCGACACCCGAAAGAAACGGAATCGGATCGCGCTGCAGCGTGCGCAGGTAGCGGAAAGGGATGACGCTGCGCGGGCCGGGCGGGAGGGTGGGCATTCTGAAGACCAATAGTAAAACGTAGAGTGGTCGCCCCGCGCGCTACCGCGCTCGTTCTCAACCGGAGGTTGGTCGAACCTTTGTGATTAGGCTTAAGTATCTATACACTTCCTCCCATGACTCAGCACCGGAGGCGCCACGGCGACATCTTTGAGCATGTGAGGATGCCTGAGCACACTCGATCGGAGTTGCAGAGCGGCCCACATCCTTCATGGACGATCGAAGAAAGACGCTCAGAGCTTCGGGAACTGATCGTTCATGAGGACAAACTTACAACGGATCGAATACAAGCGCTCTATACATTGCAGGGGTTTTTGTTCGCAGCTTTCGGCCTTCTCACACACGAGGGATTTCCCCTAGCACCGCGAACATCCCTCATGATCACGATTATCGCTGTCATTGGAATTACTTCTGCTCGAGTTTACTGGCAGGAACTCGATTTCAATACCGCCGCTATTACCCAGATGTTGCGCGAATGGGACGACCTGAAAAGTCTTTTCCCGGACATTACCTACCCGCGAATCATCGGCTTCGTTGCGACGGGGGAACAACAACCGGGTGGCCCGAAGTGGTTACCACGAAGGACAGTACCGGCATTGTTCATCATTGTTTGGCTTGTGGCCGCGGCTGTAACTTGGTTGTGACGATTGCAGTCGACGAAGTACTTATCGCTAATGTAACTCGTGACGAGACGAAGGCGGCGTCCAGCGCAGATCGAGCCCTTTTTGCAGGCGGTCGAGCGCTCGCCAGCGGGCGCGTTCGAATGCCTTGCGCTCGCGCACGAGCGACTCCAGGCGGTCCGTGACCAAGGCACTCACCGAGCGGCCCTCCTCGGCGGCGATCACCCTCGTTTCGCGGAGGAGATCCGAATCAAGACTGAGCGCAACGTTCGTTTTCATGGCGGTTCTCGAGGTCGTGAGCTGGTCCAGAACCTAAGGCCTATGTAACGACCAGCGCAGTGTCACGCCCTGTGTCATCCTGAGCCGCCGAAGGACGGTCGAAGGATCTCAGAATTCGTCGATCGTGTTTGACCAGCGCGAGCGGCTCGATCAATGACACTCGCTTGCGCTGGGCCAACGAGATCTTCGCATTTTGAGATCCTTCGACCGTCCTTCGGCGGCTCAGGATGACACAACACGGAACAGGGAAGGGGCCCAATAGTTCTCGCTTTGACCGTTCCCCGCCTATCATTCTCTATACGCCATGAACGCTCTCCCGCTCATCCTCTTCTTCCTGGCGGTCACCGCGATCGGGTATCGGTACTACTCGGCCTTTCTCGCGGCGAAGGTCATGGCGCTCGATGACTCGCGGGTGACGCCGGCGCATCGGTTCAACGATGGGCAGAATTACGTGCCGACCAACAAGTGGGTGCTGTTCGGGCATCACTTTGCGGCCATCTCCGGCGCCGGGCCGCTGATCGGGCCGGTGCTGGCGGCGCAGTTCGGGTATTTGCCGGGACTGCTATGGCTCGCCTTCGGCGTCGTTCTTGCCGGAGCAACGCACGACTTCGTCACGCTGGCGGCCTCGGTGCGGCGCAACGGAAAGTCTCTCGCGGAGATCGCACGCACCGAGATCTCGCCGGTGGCCGGGGTCACGGCCATGATCGCCATCCTCTTCATCATCGTCATCGCGCTGGCGGGACTCGGCATCGCCGTAGTGAACGCGCTGGCGGACTCGCCGTGGGGGACCTTCACGATCTTCCTGACGATTCCGATCGCGCTGCTGATCGGCCAGTACCTGCACCGCTCGAAGGCGCCTTACGCGATCCGCAACGGCTCCATCGCCGGTGCGCTCATGGTTCTCGGCGCGGTCGTGGCAGGCCGCTTCATTCCCGGCACTGCGCTCGGGACGATGTTCACGCTGACCAAGCCCGAGATCACGATCGCCATCGCCATCTACGGATTCATCGCGTCGGTCCTTCCGGTGTGGATGCTGCTCTGCCCGCGCGACTATCTCTCGTCGTACATGAAGCTCGGCACGATCGCGCTGCTCATCATCGGCACGATCGTCGTTGCGCCGCCTATTTACGCTCCGGCCGTGTCGCAGTTCGCCGCCGGGGGCGGACCGATCATCCCAGGCAAACTCTTCCCCTTCGTCTTCATCACCATCGCCTGCGGCGCGATCTCAGGATTCCACGCGCTGATCGGCTCGGGGACGACGCCGAAGATGATCGACAAAGAATCCGACTCGCGGATGATCGGCTACGGCGCGATGCTCTGCGAAGGGCTGGTCGGCTGCGTCGCGCTCATCGCCGTCTGCGCGCTGCATCCCGGCGACTACTACGCCATCAACGTGCCTCCCGCGGTGTTCGCGAAGCTCGGACTGGCCACCGTCAACCTGCAGCATTTCTCGCAGGTCGTCGGCGAGACGCTCGTCGGACGCACCGGCGGCGCGGTTTCGCTGGCCGTCGGCTTCGCCCAGATCTTCTCCGGCATCCCCCTCCTCGGCGGCCTGATGTCGTACTGGTATCACTTCGCCATCATGTTCGAGGCGCTCTTCATCCTCACCACGATCGATACCGGCACGCGCGTGGGCCGCTTCATGGTGCAGGAGTTCCTCGGCCGCGCCTGGAAGCCGTTCGAGAACACGTCGTGGATGCCGGGCACGATCGTCACTACCGGCCTGGTGGTCTTCGCCTGGACGTGGTTCATCCTCAACGGCTCGATTTCGCAGATCTGGCCGATGTTCGGCATCGCCAACCAGCTTCTGTCGGCCGTTGCGCTCTGCGTCGGCACGACTGTCATCCTCAACGCCGCCAAAGTGAAGTACGCGTGGACGACGATGTTCCCGCTGGCGTTCGTGACGACGACCACGCTCTACGCCGGCTGGCGCTCGATCTTCGACAACTTCCTCGGGCCGAAGATGATGGCCAAAGATTCATTCACCGGCTACCTCGATAGCACGCTCACCGCGATCCTCATGGTTTGCGTCCTCGTGATCCTCACCGCCTCGGTGCGCGCGTGGATGCGCGCCATCCGCGGCGAGCACGTGACGTTCGTCGCTGCCACCGCGGGACCCGATCATCTGCACATGCCCGGCAGCGGCTGCTGCTGAAACGGAGGGAAACATGCTCGGTAATCAGGAAATCATGGCGTTCATCCCCACCCACGATTACGACAAAGCGCGCGCGTTCTACGAAGGGATCCTCGGACTGCAATTCGTCAGTAACGACGGCTTCGCGATGGTGCTGGACGCGAACGGCACCACGATCCGCGTGGCCAAGGTGCAGAAGGATTGGACGCCGGAGCAATTCACGATCCTGGGATGGAGAGTGAACGGGATCGAGAAGATGGCCGCCGCACTTGCCGAACGAGGCGTGGTGTTCGAGCGCTTCAGTTTCTTCCAGCAGGACCCCCTCGGCATCTGGACCGCACCCTCGGGCGACAAGGTGGCCTGGTTCAAAGATCCGGATGGCAACACGCTCTCGATCTCGCAGCACGTGTGAGGTTCACGGTCAGCGCGCGATCACCAACGCTGTCATCCTGAGCCGACGAAGCCGCCGCAAGATTCGCTGCTCTTGCCGCGGCACACATCGGCGGCGGAGGGTCGAGGGACCCCCTGATTCTGTGCGGGTTTTTTCGCCCTCCCAACCGGCAGGAATCAGGGGGTCCTTCGATCGTCCTTCGGCACTTCGTGTCCTCCGGCGACTCAGGATGACAGTGATGCGGCGACCGGTGTCCTTCGCACCGTCATCGCCATACCCAGGACGAATACGCAGCATCCGAGGATCGCAGGCCCGAGGTGGGACATGCTCACGTAGCCGATGACGGGATGGATGGCGATGGCGGTGCAGAAACCGGTCAGGCCGGCGATCGCCAGCGCCTGCCAAAGACTGCGCGACGGGCGGCCGTAGAGCACGGCGAGAAACATCGCCAGTCCGGCCGAGATCAGCGCGCCGCCGAAGCCGGCGCGGTCGTGGGCGATGAGCGGCACGAGATGCGGGTTCACCGCGTGCAATTCCGCCGGCGTGATGCCCATGTATTCGATGTCCTGGGGAACGAAGACCGTCGTCATACCGACGGTCATGATCGTGCAGTCGGCGGCGATGATGCCGAACGTGGCGGCGAGCAGGAGGATTCGTCCCAATCCGTTGCGCGAACGAAAATCGAGCGGCGGACGTGGCTGCCGATCGACGCGCAAGGATCGTGTGAGAACGAGTCCGCCGATGAAGAGCGGCAGCAATCCGAGCGTTGCCGCGCCGTGCCATGAGTCGAGATAGCCGTAGCCGAGGTAGGCGAGAAAACTGAGGAATCCGGCGCCGCCGCTGATCGCCAGCGCCCACCACGCCCACGACTCGCCCTTGCGCAGCGGGAACTCGGCGAGCCAGAGATACATCACACCGATCGCCAGCAGAACGCCGCCGAACGAGACGCGGTCGTGAACCATGAAGTGCACGATCCTGCATCCGTGCAGCGTGCAGAGTTGTGCTGCTGTCATGCCGAGGTAGTCGGTGTCCTGGGGGAGGAAATGGCCGGTGCCGGCCTGGAAGAGCGCAAACGCGCCGGAGCCCATCAGCAGCAGCGCCGTCAGCTTGATGAGCGACCGGCCGTCGCCGATGAACGTCTCGAAGAATCCGCGATCGTCGTCCATGTCGTGAAGCGGAGATTTTCGGATATCGAGCGGAACATCTCCGTCATCAAGCTGAACGTTTTCCATGTCGAGGGGAGCGTCTCGCATGTCGAGGGGAACGTTTCCCATGTTGAGGGGAGCGTTTCCCATGTCGAGGGAAGAGGTTTCGATATCGAGGCAGGCGGCGTCATTCGCGAGGGGTTCGGGTCGAAAGAGGTGACGCCGTCCTATACGATCGCATCGTGCTCGTCGGTCGCTTCGCTCCCTCACCTACCGGTCCTATCCACCTTGGCAGCCTTGTCGCCGCGGTGGGCTCTTGGCTGTTTGCGCGGCGGGAAGGGGGCCAGTGGCTGGTGCGGATGGAAGACCTCGATACGCCGCGCGTGGTAGCCGGATCGGCGGATGAGATTCTGCGCGCGCTCGAACGCTACGGGCTGACGTGGGATGGCAACGTCGTTTACCAGTCGCAACGAACGGCGCTGTATGACGAGGCGCTTCGTCTCCTGCGCGAGCGGCATCTCGTTTACGACTGCGGATGTTCGCGTGCCGATCTGCTGCGTGCGGCGTCTGCCCCGCTCGGACGCGAGCCGGTGTATCCGGGAACGTGCCGTAACGGATTGCCTCCCGGCCGCGTTGCGCGGGCGATCCGGTTTCGGGCGCCGGATATCGGCCTCACATTCGACGACACAGTCGCTGGACACGTCGAAGAAAACGTCGCTGCCGACACCGGCGACTTTGTCATCCGCCGCGCCGATGGGGTGTATGCGTACCAGCTCGCGGTGGTCGTCGATGATGCGGCACAAGGGGTGACGCAGGTGGTTCGCGGCGCGGATCTGCTCTCATCGACGGCGCGGCAGATCGCCTTGCAGCGCGCGTTGGGGCTGCCAACTCCGCGCTACGCGCATCTGCCGTTGGTCACGAATCCGGATGGCTCGAAACTCGGCAAGCGCGACGGCGCGCTGCCGTTGCCCTCGCTCGATGAGCGGCGCGTCGCAGAGACGCTGGCGTATGCGCTGGGGGTGCTTGGTGTTGATGCTGTTCTGGACACTCCGGAGCGCATGTTGGCGGAAGCGCTGGCGCGATTCGAGGCCGGCGGGGTTGCGCTTGGGTTCATCGTGAATGCAAAGTCGTCGCTCTGATTTCCATAAGCACAGACAGGAGTGTCTGTGCCACACCAATCAGCGCTTGTGGCGGGGTTATGTGGCACAGACACTCTTGTCTGTGCATTCCAACCCTCACAACTTCAGCAGCAGCTTCGTCATGTCATGCTGGTTGCCATCCGGGTCGGTGCTTGGGTTCATCCTGAATGCAGAGCCGTCGCTCTGATTTCCATGAGCACAGACAGGAGTGTCTGTGTCACACCAAGCAGCGCTTGTGGCGAGGTTATGTGGCACAGACACTCTTGTCTGTGCATTCCAACCCTCACAACTTCAGCAGCAGCTTCGTCATGTCGTGCTGGTTGCCATCCGGGTCGGTGCCGTAGCCGGGCATGACGTAGGGTATGAAGCCGAGGTGCTCGAGGGTGGCTACGGCATCGGCTTCGAGGTCGGAGATCAGCATGGCGTTCAGATGGCGCAGGCCTTTTTCGCGGGCGATGCCGATGAACTGGTTGACGAGCAGCGTGCCCAATCCGACGCCGCGGAAGGCCGGATCGATCATCCATTTGATGCGGCCGGTGAGGCGGAGCGGGCCACCTTGTCTGCGGTGCAGCGAGGCGTCGGCGACGATGCGGTTGCCGTCCAGCGCCAGGAGCGGGAGGACTTTCGCGTAGTCGATGTCCCGGCCCCAGCTCTCGATCAAACTTCGATTCTCGATCGGATCCCAGGCGAAGCGGCGGTAGGCGGACGGCAGATGCTGGAAGAATTCGTACAGCGCATCGACGTCCTTCGCGGCGAAGGGGCGGATGAGGACTTTACGGCCGTCGCGCAGGACGGCCTCCTGCGGATAGCTGTGCGGCATGGGGCGAACGATATCAGATCAGATGAGCGTCATGGTTTCGCTTCCGCGCGGCGCTTGATCGCTTCGAGCCAGCTCCGGCGAATGATGCCGCTGCCGGGGCGGATGAGACGCCAGTAGATCGCGAAGGAACGCCGCGGTTCGTCTGTCTGCGCAAACACGCGCGTCTCGGTGGTGAGGCGCGTGCCGTCGAGGCGAAAGTTCATCACCGCGAGCGCTTGGGGCGCGACGTGCATGCCGATGACCAGCTCGCGCGGAGCGTCGTCGACCAGCACTCGGAAACCGGAGTGCGTGGCCACGTCGAGGATCGGCTTCGCGTCAGGAGCGTTGAGGATATTTTCCCCGCTGCTGCGGCCGAAACGGCGGATGGCCGTGAGAGTTTGATACAGACGGATTTCGCGCGGCGTGACATCGCGGATCGCAGCCCAGATCCGCTCCGGCGGGGCGTTGATCTGAATCTCGTGATGCTCTTCGAACTGCCAGCGCGGCATGATCTCGTCGATGTGCGCGTGGACGCCCTCCGCATTCTCCTCGGCGGCCGGCCAGAAGAGGGCGATGAGCGCAGAGGCGGTGCCGGTGGCGAAGAGCCATGCGCCTTTGCGTCGCGTGCGGCGCGGAAGTGTTGCGATCGCGCCGGTGAAGGCGGCCGCGAAGCCGCAATAGAGCATCCAGGAGAGGAGCATTAGTTCGGGAAGTGTAATGGGCGGTGCACGTTAATGCTGTCATTCCGAGAGGGCGGGGTGCGGGTGGGCGAGGAATCCCCTGCCCACGGAGCGATTCGCGTGCATCGGCTGGGGATTCCTCGCCCACCCGCCACCCCGCCCTCTCGGAATGACAGACGGGCGTTCATCGCTGGTGATGCGGTTCGCGTGGTTATACGGATCGCCCTACACCGTTGCCGCCCCCGCCTACGGAACGATTCGCGTGCTTCGGCAGGGGATTCCTCGCCCACCCGCCACCCCGCCCTCTCGGGATGACAGACGGGCGTTCATCGCTGGTGGTGTGGTTCGCGTGGTTATACGGATCGCTACTACACCGTCGCCGGTTCCGGTTCCAGTCCAGCCTCCGGCTCCGTCTCGACCGCGTCGACCCGTTTGTGCGTCTTTGCAACCAGCACATAGATCGACGGTACGACGAAGAGGGTGAAGCCGGTGCCGATGATCATGCCGGTGACGAGCATGATGCCGATGGAGTTGCGGGCTCCGGCGCCGGGTCCGCGGGCGAAGACGAGCGGGAGGTGGCCCATCACCGTGGCCGCCGTCGTCATCAGGATGGGTCGCAGGCGCGTGCCGGCGGCTTCGATCACGGCGTGCAGTTTGTCGCGTCCTTCTTCCTGTAGATGGTTGGCGAACTGGGTAATGAGGATGCCGTTGCGCGAGACGAGTCCGACCAGCGTGATCAGGCCCACCTGGCTGAAGATGTTGATCGACGTGAGTCCGAGGAATGAGAAGAGGAGCGAGCCGGAGAGTGCCAGCGGGACGGAGCCGGCCAGGATGATGAAGGGATCGCGGAAACTCTCGAACTGCGCGGCCAGCACGAGGTAGATCAGGATCGCCGAGAGGAAGAAGACGCCGAGGAAGCGGCTGCCTTCGATGCGCAACTGGCGCGATTCACCGGCGTAGTCGAGCGTGTAACCGCGCGGCAGGATCTTGTGCGCTTCGTCCTCGAGGTACGTCAGCGCGCTGTCGATCGAGACGCCGGGCGGGATGGCGCCCTGCACGTGGATGGCGTTCAGTTGCTGGAAGCGCTTCAGCTCGCGCGGCTCGGTCGTCGACTCCAGCGTCGCAAATGTCGAGAGCGGGACGAGCTTGCCGCCCGCGCCGCTGATGTACATCTGCGAGAGTTGGTCGGGCGTGAGCCGGTCCGCGCGTTTGACCTGCGGAATCACTTTGTAGCTGCGGCCCTGAATGCTGAATCGGTTGACGAAGTTGCCGCCGAGAAGGACGGAGAGGTCGCGGCCGGCCTGCGACAGGTCGACGCCCTGCGAGCGAAGTTCGTCGCGATTGAAAACGACCCGCGTCTGCGGTTGATCGAACTTGAGATCGGTGTCGGCGTACATGAACTTGCCGCTGGTGAACGCCTTCTGCATCAACTGATTCGCGAACTCGGCGATGCGCGCCGGCTCCTCGGTCGATACGAGCACGAGGTCGACCGGAAAGCCTCCGCCATTTCCTGGCAGCGACGGCGGCACGAGCATAATGACGCGGATGCCCGGAATGTTCGCCGACTTCGCAGCGGCCTCCTGCTGAATCTCCTGGATGCCGCGCTTCCGTTCTTTGTACGGCTTGGTGACCAGACCACCGAAGCCGCCGGTGGGAAAGATGACCTGGAACGTCGATTCCTTCTCCGGTAACGAGCGGTACACATTCTCGACCTCGTCGGCGAACAATCTCGTCTGCTCGATCGTGTTGTTGGCCGACGCCTGAAGAATCGCGAAGAGGAAGCTCTGGTCCTCCGCTGGCGCCAGCTCTTTCTGCGAGAACATGTAGAACGGGAAGATCAGCAGGACCACGATGATCCACAGCGTGATCACGACGGGCCGGAAGTTGAGCGTGCCTGTCAGCAGGCGCGTGTAGAAGCCACGCAATACGTCGAAGTGCCGGTTGATCATTCCGGCGAAGCCCTTTTCGGTGTCGCCGGCGCGCAGCAGCTTCGATCCCATCATCGGCGACAACGTCAGCGCCACGACGCCGGAGATGAGCACCGCGCCGGCCAGCGTGAACGCGAACTCGCGAAAGAGCGATCCGGTCAGACCGCCTTGCAGCGCCACCGGCGTATAAACCGAGGCCAGCGTGATGGTCATGGCGATGATCGGTGCGACCAGCTCGTGTGCGGCATCGAGCGCGGCCTGAATCGGCGTCTTGCCCATGTGCAGATGCCGCTCGATGTTCTCGACCATGACGATGGCATCGTCGACGACGAGACCGACCGATAAGACGACAGCGAGCAATGTCAGCAGGTTGATGGTGAAACCGAACGCGAGCATCAGCGCAACCGCGCCGATCAAAGAGATCGGAATGGCGACGACCGGGATGATCAAACCGCGCGCGGATCCGAGGAAAAGGAAGATCACGAGAATGACGATGAGGAGCGTCTCCGTGAGCGTCTTCAGGACCTCGTCGATCGCTTCCTGGATGTATGCCGAGGAGTCGTACGGCACGCCGGCTTTCATTCCGGCGGGGAGCTGGGCCTGGATTTCGGGGACCGCTTCGCGCACCTGCTTCATCACGTCGAGCGTGTTCGCGGTCGGCAGAACGTAGATGCCGATGAAGACCGCGGTCTGGCCGTTGAAGCGCACTTCGGAGTCGTAGTTCTCAGCGCCGAGGACGACGTCGGCGATGTCGCCGAGCCGGACGATCGTCCCTTTGTCTTCCTTCACCACGAGCTTCTTGAACTCATCGGCCGTCTGCAGGTTCGTGTTCGCGACGAGGTTGACCGAGGTCATCGAGCCCTTGGTCTGTCCGAGCGCGGAAAGGTAGTTGTTCGCCGCCAGCGCGCTGTTCACCTGCGACGGCGAGATGCCGAGCGAGGCCATCTTCGCGGGGTCGAGCCAGACCCTCATTGCGAACGTCCGGTCGCCGAAGATCTGCGCTTTCTGCACGCCGCTGATCGCGGAGAGCTTGGGCTGAACGACGCGGACGAGGTAGTCGGTAATCTGATTCTGATCGAGGTCGGGGGATGAGAAGCCGAGGTAGGCGGCGGCAAACTGCGAGTCAACCGTCTGCAGATCAATGACCGGCGCTTCGGCCTCGGGTGGCAACTGATTGCGCACCTGCGCGACCTTCGCTTGAATCTGCGTCAGCGCCGCGTTGGTGTCGAAGTTGAGCTTGAGATGAACGGTGATCGTGCTGACACCCTGCGCGCTCGACGATTCCAGATAGTCGATGCCGTCCGCGCCGGCGATGGAGCGCTCGAGCGGCCCGGTGATGAATCCGCGCACAAGGTCGGCGTTCGCTCCGACATACGCCGTCGTGACGACGACGTTGGCCATGTCGCTGCGCGGAAACTGCCGCACCGAAAGCGATCGAATCGCCTGCAACCCGGCGATCAGGATCACCAGATTGACGACGATCGCAAGGACGGGGCGCTTGATGAAGAGATCGGTGAGTTTCATGTGATTAAAGGATGAATGATGAAGTCAGAAGGATGAAGGATGAATTGAAGCGCAATCATCGACCGATGCCGGCCATCAATGTCGTGAGATGAATCAAGTTGAGGCGAAGCGTTCATCCTTCATCCTTCCGCCTTCATCCTTCATCCTTCCTAACCGTTTCCCGGCTTCGGATTCTCGCTTGCTTCCGGTTGCACTTTGTTGTTGACGACCACGGCCGCGCCGGGCCGCAGTTTGAATACTCCTGACGTGACGATTTCCTCGCCGGGTTTGACGCCGGTGAGTACGGCGACGAGATCGCCGCGTGCGGGGCCGAGCTTCACGAACTGCTGGCGCACGCCGCGGAAGGTCTTGCCGTCAGGACCCTTCACATCCTCGACGATGAACACCGAGTCGCCGAAGGGCGCGTAACTGATCGCCGAGACCGGGAGCGCGATGACCGGAGTGCGCGCACCTTGCGCGAGTTGCGCCTCGACGTACACGCCCGGCCGCAGATTGCGCGACGCGTTTCCGAAGACGGCCTGTACCTGAATGTTGCGCGTGTCCTCGTTCACGACAGAATCGAACGCGTTGATCCTGCCCGTCTCCGTGCCCGGGAACGAGTCGGACGTGACGCTGATCGCGCCGCCGGTGTGCAGCAATCCGATCTCGCGCTGCGGAACGCTGAAGTTCACGTAGACCGGCTGCAACGCCTGCAGCGAAACGATCGGTGCGCCGCTGGCGAGCGACTGCCCGTCGTTGACCTGGCGGATGCCTAGTACTCCGGCGAAGGGTGCTCGGATAGTCTTGCGCTCGATCGTCGCGCGAATCTCATTGATCGCCGCCTCGGCTTGCGTGAACCCGGCCGCGGCCTGATCGAGCGCCTCTTTCGGCACGATTCCGGCGGCCTGCAGACTCCGATTGCGCGCAAGCTGCACCCGCGTCAACCCCAGTTGCGCCTCGGCTGATGCAAGCTGCGCCCGTTCCTGCTTCGTATCCTGCCGGAGCAGCACGTCGCCCTTCCCCACCGTCCTCCCCGAATCGAACGAGATCTGGTCGACGACGCCGGGAAGGTCTGCGCTGAGGGTGACGCCGTTGACTGCCACGACGGTCCCGATGGCCGAGATCGTGGTGTCCCACGTTTCCTGCTTCGCCACAGTCGTCGTCACCGCCTCAGGTGGCGGCGTATACGACTGCGACATCGCTTTCTTGATCTGGAGGTATTTGTAGCCGCCGATGACTGCCACGAAGGCAATCACCACGACCAGCATCACGATCATCCGTTTCGCCATACGACTGATTCCCTCAACTCATAGAACCCGATCATAGAACCGACATCCGGCCGGTTCGCTACGGCGGGAAAGAATACAATGAGCGTTCCAGGCAATTGAAAAAGAACGGTCACGCGGAGTGCAGGCGAGCGAATTTCTACCAGCGGTAGTGTCCGATGATCGTGTAGGCGAAGAGAACGTCTTCCTTCTGCGCGCCGTTGCCGATGTTGTGAATCATCAACGGGTGATTTGCCGGCGACGCGACGTCGGAGCTGACGACGCCGATGTGCAACAAGCCACCCGGCAGGCGCCAGGCGACCACGTCCCCCGGCAGGAACCCACCGCTTGCGGTCTTTCCGTGCCGCTCGAAGAACTTCATGAGATTCGGTACACGCCGGTGATCGATGTTCGCGTCGGGATGCGACAGACCCCATAGCGCCGGATAACGCGTGAACGCTCCCAGCATGTCTTCGTGCACCGCGCGCTGCAGGTCGATCCCGGCAACGCGAAACGCCCGCACCACCACATCCGCGCACACGCCGCGGCTGACTGGAACATCGCCGCCCGGATACCGGAGCGAAACGTAGGCAGGGTCGTACGTCAGCGTCACGCCCACTTGCTGCTGCGCTCCTTCAGCGATACGCACTCCGATCGGGAGGGGCAAGGTCGCGATCGAAAGGATGCTGAGCAGAAGGACGAGTTGTCTTCGCATGGGACGTTCTCAACGCATGCTATCGCCGGGAAAACAGATCGTCAGGATGATTCTGGCGCACGACGGTATTGCGATGGACTGCAATGCGCGCTGCGTTGCCGTCGATGAAGATGCCGCCACCACGTCCCGCGACGCTGCCGTTGCCACTGACGACGCTTCCGCCGAGCCGCGCATCTGAATCGTTGAAGTAGATGCCGGCGCCTTCGCACGATTCCGCGTAGAGCACGTTGTCCGTCACACGGCTTCGCCACATACGCATGCTGCTGCGCTCGCACCAGATGCCGCCACCGCCGGCGCGGTCCGGCGCGTAAATAGCGTTGGTCTGAATCGAGCTGCCGGCGATCTCGACTTTGCAATCCGCGAAATAGAGCCCTCCGCCGGCGGCGGCCGGAGCATCAATCGTGTTCCCTGCGATCGTCGATTTCTGGATGCGGACAGACGATCGGCGGCAGAGCATGCCCGCGCCAAATGGTTCTCCAACCTGATCACTAACCCGATTTCCCGACACCACGCACTCCTGAAACGTCACTGACGAATCGAGAATGAGGAGTCCGCGCGACCGGCCGTCCGAGCGCACGTCGATTCCGCTGAAATGCACGACGGACTGCTCGATGCCGATCACGCTCGCCATGCTCTGACCGGCGATCGTGACTCCTCGCCTGCCGAGGTGACTGCTCTGGATCACGAGATAGGGTTTCGAAAGGATGCGAACACTTTCCTGGTAGATGCCGGGATCGACGATCAGGGTCGCGGGCCCGCTGACGGCGTCAACGGCATCCTGAATCGTCGTCCACTGCGCCGGGACGAAGAGCACTTCGTGACCAGCGAGTGAGGGTGCCGCGCCGCCGTTCATCATCGCGACGACATTGCCTCCATGCCACCGAACGAATTCTCGAAGGAGACTACTTTCCAGGCGCCATCCTTCTTGCGCAGCGCCGCAGTCTGTTTCATCAGGGCCATGATTCGTTCCTCAAGACCGTCGTAGGCGGCGTGTTGTGATCACATAATCGAGCGAAAACCGGTCGCTATCGCGCGGCATCACAAGCAGGAACAGGAGCAGAGCGAGGCGCGGAATGACGTGCTCGTGAAACGGATAAAGCGGTTCGTGCAGCAGATGGCCGAACGTGACGATCACCAGCACGACGCCCAGCGACAGCAGCGCTTCGTAAATGCGCCAGCCGATGAGGAGCAGCGCTCCCCCGATAAGCTCAATGAAAGGGATGGCCAGTCCGACTGCCCACAACGACCAGGTGGGAAGAAACGTGTCGCGAAAGGGCAGAAACCATTTCTGAACATGGCCGACCGGTGTCAGCGTAAACACTTTGTAGACGCCGGCCATGAAGAAGATCAGGCCCAGTACAAGACGGGCAAAGAGGCAGGCAAAGGCGCGCCGCCGCGCGGTCAACACCACATCAGGTGTCACCATACGCAGATCATTTCCTCCTTCAATCGGAGGAAATGGTAGCGCATCGACAGGGCCTGCCTGAAGTTTTCCGTTACGCTTGCGCGGCTCGCCCGAATCTTGCCGCCGTCCTTGCGCGCGCCTTGACGGCTTCTGTCTCGCGGTCATGAGGCTCCGCTGTCGTCACGAGGGAAGCAAACAACTTCTGCGCAACCAACGCTGTCTCCTCGACCGCGAGGTCAAACGCGGCCTGATTCGCCTTCGACGGCTTCGTGAAGCCGCACAGCTTACGCACGAACTGCAGGGAGGCGTCGCGAATCTCCTCCTCCGTCGCCGGAGGCTCGAAGTTGAATAGGGTCTTGATGTTTCTGCACATGGGGAAAGCTCCTGTTGGTCGTGGTTCGGAAAGTATAGGGAATGTGGGAGCATCGCAATTGAGAATTGACAATGGACAATTGACAACGAAGGCCCGTGGGAGCAGGGCACTCGGTTTTTCACGCGAAGGCGCGAAGGGGTGGACCTTTTTCGCGTCTTCGCGTCTTCGCGTGGCTACCGCCGCCCGCCCTTTCCGCGCGCCTCCTGGAACTGCTTTTCATCGATGAACGGCCACACCTGCGAGTCGCCGCTGCGCTTGAACCACCATCGATAGGGCGCCCAGAACAGGCCGAAGGTGAGCACACTCGGAACGAATCCGAGTACGCGAGCCCATTTGGGAAGAGCCGGCCATTCGTACTCCCTCTCGCTCTCCAGAAAGAGAGTCCAGCGCGACACTTCGGCGCGCGCATCGCGCAGTAGTTTCTTTCGTCCCTCGGCTTTCGGCTCGGGAAGCTCGCGGCAGAGCAGCCAAGCCTGCTCGATGATCTCGCGGACAGCAAGATCGTTCGATCGAGGCAACTGCGCGTGAAACTCGTCGTTGCTGACATTGCCGGCGGTCAGCTCGCCGAGGAGAGCGGCCAGTTGTTCGCGGGAAGCTCGGTCGATCACGCGTCCGGCTCCCAAAGCCGCTGGCGAAAGTAGTCACGCCAACTTTCAGGAAGTTCCGGGAGCTGACTGGCGCGGCGAAGGAGATCCTGATTGGCTGCATCGGCCGCGTAGAGGCTCACGATATCCGCGACGGTGATGGCCGAGGCCGGCGATGGAGTCAGCGCGATCGCGTCACCAGCGACGAGCTCACCTTCCTGCGAGACCGACAGATAGAAACCGGTGCGGCCGCTCTTGAGAAGACGCTTCACCATGTCCATCCGGCCGAAACGGATTCCGAGCTTGAAGCAAGGCATGCGCGGCTGCGTCACGACGAACGCCGCCGAGCCGATCCTGATCTCATCCCCGATTCGCACGCGATCCTCGGCCAAACCTTCGACAGTCAGGTTCTCGCCAAACGAGCCCCACGGCAGATCGACGCCGGGCAACTCCTCGCGCCAGAACGCATAGTGCTCGGACGGATAAACGTAGACCGCTTTCTCCGCGCCGCCATGCACGGTGAGATCCGACTGCCGGTCGCCCATCAGGTTCAGCGTCTCGACGCGCACCCGGCCCGCCACCGGCTCTTTGAAGATCGACGTCAAGACGGACTCACCGCGCCAGATGACCTCGCGCGGCAGTCCCACATTCACGGACACGACCTTCATCGGGGTACGCCGGCGAATCCCAGATCGAAGTTGAACCGATCATGATGGTTGCCGATCTTCCGCGGCGGGACGCCGCCGAGCCAGCCGGCGAGGACGCCGGCGTTCCGCCGAGCACTGGCCACGCTCCGCTTCGTGCCAACAGAGGCGCTCCGCCTCGTGCCGGCAAAGATGCACTGCCTCGCATGTTGGTGACTTTCCGCTTCGTGATGCCGTGCGCCGAGAACGCGACGACGCCAAGTGGAACGCTGCCGTCCCGGCGGCTGGCCCGGCGGCGTCCT
>OLLN01000383.1_pt1 | contig 55389 bp, 58 predicted proteins | sample 1604281 | NCBI WGS metagenome assembly OLLN01 (sample SAMEA104055716, study PRJEB20765) | soil metagenome | biome: Arctic tundra; feature: Polygonal ground; material: soil | place: USA | collected 2011-09 | depth 0-0.5 m | reverse complement strand
TCTCGGCGGCTGGCCCGGCGGCGTCCCGCCGCCGTCAGCCCACCGCGCCGCGCTCATCCGGCCTTCCGCGCTCGATTGGAGGTGACGGATAGGGGTTCGAGAGGTGCGAGTTAGTGCGTGCCGGGACGCGGTGGTTGTGCTGGCAACGGTTTGGGCGCGCCGATCGCCGGTTGTCCGGCCTTTTGTGCTGCCGCCTGTTGCGCGGCGGTTTGTTGTGCGGCTAGCACTTCGGGTGGCGTTACGGCGCCCGGCTCGGTGACGAACGTTCGCATTGTTTGGGGGTGGCCGTCGAAGGCGTATTTGAGGTCGGGCATCGGGAGGGGTTTGTTTTCGTCCTGCTGGTTGGTGAGGTCGGTGACTTCCGTCAGCGGGATCGCGGCGGCGGCGGAGACGTCGCGGGCGTTGCGTCTCGTCACGTATTCGTGGAGGCCGGCGAGTATGAGGATGACGAGAACGACGCCGAGGGCGACGACGATGCCTTGTCGGCGCCGGGCGAACTCGACGACGGTTTCGGATGCCGAGGTTTCGCGCGGATGGAAGACTTCGTTGAGCATCGCCTGCGTGTCGACCGGCTTCGCGCCGGTGCGCGGATCGGCGCCGCAATAGGGGCAGATCCGGGCTACGGCATCGATCTCGCGCCGGCAAGCGGCACAGACGATGCGGTCAGTGGCGGCGTTTCGCGGATCGGCAGTCATCGCGGCCGCACCGCTATATCGACAGCGAACCTCGATGTCACGGGACGGCCGTTTTCGGTTGCCGGACGGAAGCGCCAGTTCTGCACGGCCGCGATGAGCCGCGGCATCTCGCCCGGGATCGACTCAGCGACGTTGATGCCTTGCACGCGCCCTTCCGAACCGACGGTCAGGATCAGCCGCGCATTCTCCGGACGATAGACCTGCATGTCGGGAACGGGCTGATACACGGGAACCGGCTGCGTGCGAGGCGCCCTCGACGGAGTGGCTTCTGCGAGTTGCGCATCGGTGCTTTGTGTATCCCTTGATGCGGCGCGACGATTCGGACCTGATTCAAGGTCGCCTGCAATCGTGCGCGGATCGATGATCCCGGCATTCGGGTGTTTTTCCCGCTCCGCTCGGGCACGCTCTACCGCGACGGAGTACGCGCCGGACGGTAGCGCGGTGGCGTCGGTACGCTCGCCGTTGATCTCCGCGCTGCCCGCACTCGCTGGTTGCGCGGGCGCACTTGTGACTGGTGGCTGTTCCTGCAAAGGGCTGGTTCCATCGACCGGCACGAGCATGACCGTCGTGTGCGACGACGATCCGGCGGCAGCCTGCAGTGACGGATTCGACGCCTTATCCGAGGCGCCTGCCTCATTGCCTTCGGAGCGGTGAAGGAGCGATCCGATGAAGAACGCCAGGATCACGAGCACGACGAATGCCGCTGCGCCGAGGAGCCGGTTTCGAGTCCGGTTATCGGGAGGAGGCGTGTACGGGTTGGCGATCGGTGGCGTGGCCGTTTCGGCGGGGCGGGGCAGGGCCTGGTCCCAACCGCAATAAACACACGAGCGGGCAGAGGAATCGATCGGACGCTCGCAACGGACACACGGTTTTCGTTCAGACATGGCGCTTTCTTCTTCGCAGCTCTGCTGCAACCGCCGTACCGGTACAATGCTCCCGTGCTTTCCCCCGACCAGATGCTCGGACCGTACCGGCTCATCAACCGCGTAGGCGCCGGTGGCATGGGCGAAGTCTGGCGCGCCGAGGACTCGCGGCTCGGCCGGGTGGTGGCAATCAAGGTGCTACCGCCGAGCTTCGTCGCCGATGCCGAGGCCACCTCGCGGCTCAAACGGGAAGCGCGCACCGCAGCCCAGCTCTACCATCCATCGATCGCGACGATCCATTCGATCGAACAGGATGGCGACCACATCTTCATCGTTGAAGAGTTCGTCGAAGGCGATTCGCTGACAAAAGTGATCAAGCGGGGCGGGCTGGCCGAGGCGGAGATCTGCCGCATCGCCCGCGCGGTGGCTGACGCGCTTGATGAAGCGCATGCGAAGGGCATCGTGCACAGGGACATCAAGCCCGACAACATCATCGTGGCCGGCAATCGCGTGAAGGTCCTCGACTTCGGGATCGCCAAGCAGGTCGGCGCGCCGGGAGCGTCGCCCGAGACCTTCGTCACGCAGCAGGGCATGATCCTCGGCACCGTCCACTACATGTCGCCCGAGCAGGCGTTGGGCAAGACCTTCGACGGCCGCACCGATGTCTTCTCCCTCGGCGTCGTGTTGTACGAGATGGCCACCGGACGCAAGCCGTTCGAAGGCGAAACGATCACGGAGACGATGACGCAGATCATTCGCGATGAACCGATGGATGCCGCGGCCGTCAATCCGGGAGTCTCGCCGGGGTTGAAGGCGATCATCGATCGATCGCTGCGCAAGAATCCGGGCGAGCGATACACGGCTGCGGAGCTGGTGACCGCGCTCGACACACAACTAGGCCGCGCCGGCACGGTGCCGTACACGTCGCCGCAATCCGCGGCACCAACGATGGTGGTAGCCGCGGCTCCGGCGGGAGACCCGACAATTCGCACCGGACCGCAGGTTCAGACGGCGGATCCGACGATTCGCACGGGATCGCAAGCGCAGACCGTGCAGGAGCAGGCCGCTGCGCAACCTCCGGCGAAGCCGAAGCGCCGCGGCGCGCTGGCCGCGGTCATCGTCGTGATGGTGACCGTCCTCGCTGCGGTAGCAGGCGTGTGGGCAACGCATCGATCGGAACCGAAAGTCACGGCATCGCAATCGGCCGTGCCGCCGCAGACCTCCGTACCGCAGTCGTCGACCGCGGTGAATGTGACTGCGCCTTCCGACGCAACGGTCGAGGAGACGACGACCACGACCACGACGGCCAGCCCGGTCGGGAAGGTATCGACGACGCAGACCACCGATACGGCGGAGAAGACGGAGACTGCCGCTGAGCCAACAGCATCGACGGCTGTGTCGGAGTCAGCGCCGGGAGCGGATGCGCTCTACGCCAATGCCATGAAGCAGGTTCAGGAAGGCGATCCGATGGAAGCGCGGAAGACGCTGCATCGTGTTCTTCAGCAGGATCCTCATTACGCGAAGGCGCACTTCCGCATGGGAGAGATCGCCCTCTTCAATCGAAACCTCGACTACGCGAGCAAAGAACTTCAGAAAGCGCTCGACGACACGGATCGTCTTGGCGCGCGCGAGGAGCAGCTCACGCACCTCGGCTTGGCCATCGCAACGCACGACAAGGCGGAAGTTGATCGCCTCAGCGCCGAGGTCTGGCAGCGCTGGCCGCGTGATCCCGATCTCATGCGCATGCGCGAGACGTTCCCCGGCATGTTCGGCGAGGTCCGGCGCGACGTTCCGCAGCGCGATCGTGGGCGCGTACGGCGTTGGCAACGGCCGTAGGTCGACGAAGAATTTGGGTCAGGTCTAAAGTCTAAAGTGCCGAAGACGATCGTCGCTAAGGCGATCAGGCAAATTCGGCACTTTAGACTTTAGACCTGACCCCCCATTCGCCCGATACAATCCGCGGCGCTCATGTTCGACGCCATTGCATTTGCGAAGCGGCTGATCGATATCCCGTCGCCGACTGACGATGAATTCGACGTCGCTGTTTTTCTACGCGATGAGTTGACTGCCCTCGGCTATGCGTTCCGCGCTCAGGAGGTCAGCGAGCGCCGCTTCAACCTCTACGCCGCGGCCGGCGGAAGGCCGCGCGTCGTGCTCAACTCCCACATCGATACCGTGCCGCCGTGGTTCGGAGCATCCGAGGATGATGACGCGCTCTACGGGCGCGGTGCGTGCGATACCAAGGGCATCATCGCGGCGATGATCGCGGCGGGGGAGCGGCTGCGAGCAAGTGGGATGAACGACTTCGGATTCCTCTTCGTCGTTGGCGAAGAGACGGACTCGATCGGCGCGAAGATGGCCAACCAGGAGTTTGCCGCTCTCGGATCCGAATACGTCCTCGTCGGCGAGCCGACGCAATCGACCTTTGCGCGGGCTTCGAAAGGAGCGCTGACCTGCTTCGTGCGCTTCGATGGCATCGCTGCTCACTCCGCATATCCCGAGCTTGGCGACTCTGCAATCAACAAGATGGTCGTGGCGATCACGGAGATCAATGCCACACGCTGGGGCGTCGACGATGATCTCGGCGCCACCACCGTGAACGTCGGCGTCGTGCGAGGGGGAGAGAAACCGAACGTGATTCCGGGGGAAGCGGAGTGTCAGATGATCTTCCGCACCGTCACGGATCCGGCGATCGTTCAGGCGATGCTGCAGACGATCGTTACGCGGCACGGCGGCACGATCACCGTGTCGCGCGGCAACCCGCCGCAGTTCATGACGGTACCCGATGGCGCAAAATCGGCCGTCGTGGCATTCAATAGCGATGTGCCACATCTCGGCGCGCTCGGGAAGCCACTGCTGTTCGGCCCGGGATCGATCCTCGATGCGCACGGCGCGAATGAGAAGATCGGGAAGAAGGAGTTGTTGGACTCGATAGAGACCTACGTCGAAACGGTCCACGCGCTATGCCGAAACTGAACGAAACAATTTACCTGCTCGCTGCCGTCCGCACGCCGATTGGAAAGTTCGGCGGCGGTCTGTCATCGCTTACCGCCGTACAGTTGGGGATCGCCAGCGCCAAGGCGACGCTCGAGCGCAGCGGTGTCGATCCCGCCGCCGTCGATGAAGTGATCTTCGGCAACGCACGCCAAGCGGGAGCGGGGCCGAACCCTGCGCGGCAGATTGCCATCAAGAGCGGCCTGGCGCACGAGACGCCGGCCTATACGGTCAATCAGGCCTGCGGCTCGGGACTGCGCGCCATCATGAACGCCGCCGATCAGATCCGCCTCGGCCACGCCAGCATCGTTCTGGCCGGCGGTACCGAATCGATGTCGAACACGCCGTACATGTTGCCGCGTTTTCGCTGGGGCTATCGGATGGGAGATGCCGAGGTCGTCGACGGCATGTATCGCGACGGGTTCATGTGTCCGCTGGCCGACGAGCTGATGGGCGCGACCGCCGAGACGCTCGCCGACCGCTACGAGATTTCGCGCGAAGAACAGGACGCGTATGCCGTCGAAACGCAACGCCGCGCCGGCGTCGCGTGGAACGAGGGCCGGTTTCGCGACGAGATCGTGCCGGTCACGGTTCCTGGCAGGAAGGGGGATGTCGTCATCGACCACGATGAGCATCCGCGCTTCGACGCCGACCTCGGATCGCTCGCGAAACTCCCTCCCGTGTTCCGCAAGAACGGGACGGTGCACGCCGGCAATTCATCGGGCGTCACGGATGGCGCGTCATCGATGCTGGTCGCGTCTGCGGATGCGGTGAAGCGTCACGGGTTGACGCCGATGGCGCGCATCATCGGCTACGCGCAAGCAGGCGTCGATCCGAAAGTGATGGGCATCGGCCCGGTCCCTGCGACGAAGAAGCTGCTCGCTGAGACTGGCATCGCGTTGTCGGAGATCGATCTCATCGAGCTGAACGAAGCATTCGCCGCGCAGGTGCTGGCGTGCGACCGCGAGCTTCACCTCGATCGCGATAAGGTCAACGTCCACGGCGGCGCGATCTCACTCGGACATCCGATCGGAGCTACGGGCGCGCGCATCATCACGACGCTTGTCCACGCTCTTTCATCACGAGAGAAGCGGCTTGGTCTGGCGACGTTGTGCATCAGCGGCGGGATGGGGATTTCGATGCTGGTGGAGAAATGTTGATCCGCAGATGACGCAGATGAACGCAGATAGAGACTCGCCTTTTTAGCTGTGTCTATCTGCGTCATCTGCGGATAAGAAATGATCATGATTTTCACGGACTCCCATTGTCATCTCACGATGTCGGACGCCGAGGGAAACCTTGCGCGTGCGCGGGCGGGCGGCGTGCGTGGATTTGTCGTCCCGGGCACGAAGCTTTCGGATGCGCCGCAAGCGCTTGCGGTGGCGCAGCGTCACGACGATGTCTGGGCTGCTGTCGGTTTTCATCCGCACGAGGCGAAGGACTGCGATGACGTGGCATTCGCGGAGATCGAGCGGTTGGCCGGCGAGACGCGCGTCGTCGCGATCGGCGAGTGCGGACTGGACTATCACTACATGCACTCGACGTGCGAGGCGCAGATCGCCGTCTTCGAGCGGCACCTCGATCTGGCGAAGCGGGTCAACAAGCCGATCATCGTGCACAACCGCGAGTCGACGGACGATATGGTTTCGATTCTGACGAAAGCCGGGGCCCGCGGCATCCTTCACTCGTTCACCGAGTCGGAGGATGTGGCGCGCAAATTCATCGACGCCGGCTACTTCATCTCGTTCTCGGGCATCGTCACGTTTCGCAGCGCTGAGTCGCTGCGTGCCTGCGCGAAGGCGTTGCCGCACGACCGCGTGCTGATCGAGACGGACACGCCGTACCTCGCGCCGGTGCCATTCCGCGGACGCGACAACGAGCCGGCGTATGTCGTCAAAGTGGCGGAGCTGCTGGCGACGTTGTGGGACATTCCGCTCGACGAGGTGGCGGCGCAGACGACGGCAAATTTCGAGAGCGCCTTCGGCGTTACACTCCCGCGCTGATGATGTCTCCCGACCTTTCTGTCGTCTTTCCTGTCTACAACGAGGAAGAAAACATCCCGATCCTTCTCGATGAGATCGCGAAGGCGTTGGATAAGTCGCCGTGGTCCTACGAAGTCGTAGCTGTCGATGATGGCTCAACCGATCGCAGTCTGGAAGTGTTGCAGGAGAGCAAGGCGAAGCATCCCGGACTGCGCGTTCTGACGTTCACGAAAAACAGCGGCCAGACGGCGGCGCTCGATGCGGCCTGGCGCGCCGCGCGCGGCACGTATGTCGTGTCGCTCGACGCCGATCTGCAGAATGATCCCGCGGACATTCCGGCCATGATGCGCAAGCTCGAGGAGAGTGCCGCCGACATGGTGATTGGCGTCCGCGTGAACCGGCACGACACGTGGTCGCGGAAGATGCAGTCGAAGATCGGCAACGGCGTCCGCAACTGGATCACGAACGATCACATTACGGATACCGGCTGTTCGCTGAAGCTGATCAAACGGGAGGCGATCGACCGTGTCCGTCTTCACACGGGCATGCATCGCTTCCTGCCAACGCTCGTTCGCATGCAGGGCTACAAGGTGGTGGAGATGCCGGTCAACCACCGCGCCCGGCAGTTCGGCGTCTCCAAGTACGGCGCCATGAACCGCGCCTTCCGCGGCCTCGCCGATTGCATGGCAGTGCGCTGGATGTCGAAGCGTGTGCTGCGGTACGAGGTGCGGGAGGAGTAGGTTGCGGTCGCGAGGTGAGTCAAAGGCGTTTCACGCGGAGACGCGGAGTCCGCAGAGAAACCCTCCGCATCTCCGCGCCTCCGCGTGAGATGCTTTTCTGTCCAGCAAACCGGACGAAACCGCGCGACACCGCGACCGCGTAAACTGCACGCAATGCACTTCCCGCTCTCGTTCGATCCCCGCACATGGCACTGGGATCTGCTGGCCGCATTCGGGTTCATCGCGCAGGCGCTTTTTGCGGCGCGGTTCATCGTGCAATGGATCGCATCGGAACGGCGGAAGATGAGCCATGTGCCGGTCGGGTTCTGGTATCTGTCGCTCTGCGGCGGCCTGCTCATGACGATTTATGGCGTGGCACGCCGCGATCCGGTCATTATTCTCGGTCAGGCTCCGGCGCTGATCGTGTACGTCCGCAACCTGATGCTGATCCGTTCGTCGCAAGCCCGCTAACCATGTTCGAGCTCAACCCCGATCAACGCCACACGCTCCTCGTCATCGCGCGGCAATCGATCGCGTCCGTTCTCGAGAGGCAGGCTCGCGAGTGGAGAGCGGAAGACTTCGGCGAGGTGCTCCGCCAGCCCGCCGGCGCCTTCGTGACACTCAACACGCTCGATGGCGACTTGCGCGGGTGCATCGGCTCGATCCAGGCAGTCCATCCGCTCTATCAGGCGGTGGCGTCGAGCGCGATCGCAGCCGCCTTCCGCGATCCCCGATTTCCTCCGCTTCATCCCGGAGAGCTCGAACAACTCCATCTCGAGATTTCGGTCATGGGGCCGATCGAACTGGTGACGAATGTCGAGGAGATCGTAGTCGGCAGGGACGGTTTGATCATGAGCCAGGGCCGCAATGCGGGGCTGCTGCTGCCTCAAGTTGCCACCGAATATCGCTGGGACCGGGAGACGTTTCTCAACCAGACCTGTCTCAAAGCCGGGCTACCGCGCAATGCCTGGCGGTCGAAAGACTGCCGCATCGAAAAGTTTTCAGCTCTGGTCTTCGGCGAGTAAGCCTCGTAGTCGCAGCGACTTGATGCTTATTCAGCAAGGCAGAGCTTGCCGATTGGCGGCATAACCTCCACACTCACTCGGTTACCTGCGCTTCAAGAACGCTATTATTCGTAGTGCGAATAACTGAGGGAGGATGATGCCGAGGAAAACGCAGTCGCTCACGGAATCTCTGTCCACTCGCTCGGCGACCCGACGGCGGAAAGCGCAGTCCCATCGCCTGCTGCGCTGGATCGGAGGGCGGACCGCTGCCACTCTCGCCGTCGGCGCGGCACTATCGGTAGGTGGCGTGACCGAGGCGTTCCAGGGCGTTCATTTCCTCGTACTCAAGGATCTGGACGCGGTCAAGATCGTCGAGCAAAAAGGATCGCATACGACGGTCCTCGCAAACCTCGGCGACGACTTTGCCGGCAACTCCTTCTTCAAACTCTCGCGAAGCCTCCCCAACAGTCTCGTCTCTCACCGAAACAACCTTTTCAACGAAGCGTGGCTGCCGGAGCTCTCAAAGCCGGGAATGATGGCCGCCAGCCAGCCGGCCGATCCGTTTCACAGCGAGATGCAGCGCATCAACGTTGCGATTCGCAAAGAGTTCTTCGCCAACGCGGTTCCGTTCGGCGACATCATTCACGCCAAAGCGCAGAAGTACGACGTCGATCCTGCTCTCGTCGCTGCGGTGGTCGAGACGGAGTCGCGCTTCCAAACGCATGCGCGATCGGGCGTCGGAGCGCGCGGGCTGATGCAGCTCATGCCCAGGACGGGGCGCTGGATGGGAGCGACGAACCTGTACAACGCCGAACAGAATGTCGACGCCGGCGCGAAATACCTCCGCTACCTCAATCAGCGTTTCGATGGCAATCTCACCAAGACGCTCGCCGCCTACAACGCAGGCGAAGGGAACGTCCGCCGCTACAACGGCGTGCCCCCATTCCGCGAGACGCGCTCGTACGTAAAGCGGGTGATGACCCAGTACGAGAAGCGGAAGCAGGAGATCAAGCAGTTCGACGACCAACAGGGCGGGGGAGCGGTGGCCGAGGTGATGACGCTGCGGTGAACCCCGCAACATCGCGACTGCGACCCTAACCCCCATCCCCTCCGAAACTTGACCGCTTCGGCTTGTTGGGATAACGTTTTCGCCGACCTCGACAACCTTGGGAGGGGAAAATGGTCAGTGTGCGTAGGGTGGTTCCCGTTCTCCTGCTTGCGGTCGCTATCCCGATTTTCGGGGCGCCGAAGAAGTCCTCATCGCACCCGCCGCGCGATCTCCATCGCGTGGGCGACCATTGGACGGCGTACGACTCTCCCGATCCCGCCACCTGGCCTGCCGGATCGAAGACCTACACGATCAAGCGCGGCGACACGCTCTGGAGTCTGGCGGAGCAATTCTTCAAGAACGCTTACATGTGGCCGCAGCTCTGGGAGGGCAACACCTGGATCACCGATGCGCATTGGATCTATCCCGGCGACGTGCTGCTGATCGACTCCGAGACCGCGCAGCAGATCTCTGACGCGCAGACGGGCGGTCATGATTCGACTCTCCCGCCGCCGCCAGCGCTGATGCCCGAATCCGCTCCTTCGACGGCCAATGACACTACGTCAAGCAACACGACCGCGGCGGGTGATGGCTACATGACCGCGGCCGACGCCGCCGGCGGCAGCCGGAACCCGGTACCGCTCGGCACCGAGGCCGACGTCTATTGTTATGGCTACATCGGCGAGGACGGCGAGTCGATGCCGAACGCGATCCTGACGTTCGAGGACGCTGAGTTGCGCTATGCGCCGGGTGCCGTGGAGCAGGTCATCAGCGGAGCGCTTGGTGATCTCGTGATCATCAAAGGTGGCACAGCCAGCGGCCTTGTGGCCGGTGAGACTTACATTCTCGTGGATGTCGGCCGTTTGATCAGCCATCCCGGCAAACGCACGCAGGTCGTCGGGCGCGAGTACCTTTATCGCGGCCAGGTAAAGATTCTCTGCGCTGACGAACATCAGTCGCGGGGGCTCATCACGCAGTCGTGCACCGAGGTTCCGGTCGGCACGCACCTCAAGGCGATGCCGCAGATTCCGATACCGCTGGCGCGGATCCCCGACATGCCCGCGTTCTGCGACAACTCCAGCAACAAGAAGAATGGCTACATCGTCGGCGCGCAGGGCGGGTGGGACGCGGCTCTCGGAGAAGGACTGCTCGTCGAAGTGAACCTCGGCCAGGCCGATCAGCTCCAGCCCGGCGATTTCCTCACCGTCTATACCGAGGAGGTCGCGCCGGGCCAGCCGCGCCAGGTGCTCGGCGAGGTAGGCATTCTGACCACGAACACGCGCACGTCGACCGGAAAGATCGTGGCCATGCGCTACTCGATGAAGGTCGGGGACCGCGTCGAAATACGATGAAGAGTGGAAGGAAGTAACCCTCCTTTCTTTCACTCTTCACTCTTCCTACTTCACTCTTCATTTAAAAGGCTCGACTCCGCACTCCCTTTTGTTAGAATCGCCCGTCCGGGTCCATAGCTCAGCGGTTAGAGCTACCGGCTCATAACCGGCAGGTCCCAGGTTCGAATCCTGGTGGACCCACCAGGAAACCGATGCTTGACATCCTGAATATGACGAACGATCGACTGCACTGCCGGCGCGGAACTGCTGGAGGATCGCTCGCTCTCTCCTCGCCGGCGCTCATGACGATGCTCGAGCGACCGGCCGGGCAATTTCTTACCGCACAGGCGTTCCATCACCGGAACGCCTTTTTCGTTTTTGGAGGCCTGGTTGAATCCGGACGTTGAAAAACTTTGGGAGTTGCAAACAGTCCTGTCGGCGCTCGGAGACCGTGAAAAACAACTGACGAACAAGCCGGAATCCTTCGCGGCCGTCGATCGCGAGTGGCAGAGCGTGAACGCCGAGATGGAGAAGCTGCAGCAGCAGATCGAGCAGCATTCGCGCGAACGGCGACGCGTCGACGGCGAGTTATCCGATCAGCAGGAACTCCTCAAGAAATATCAGGGGCAGCTCATGCTGGTGAAAAACCAGCAGCAGTACGCGGCAGCATGGAAAGAGATCGACGCCACGCGCAAGCAGGTCAAAGAGCTCGAAGATTCGACGCTCAAGTCGATGGCGGACGTCGATGCCCTGCAGAAGCAGAACGATGATCTGGCCGCCGGCAGTGTCGAGCTCAAATCCCGCTGGGATGCCGAGCACGAAGCCTGGCAGCACTCCCTCGGCGATCTTCGCAAGGAGGTCGGGCAGCTCCAGGCCCGCGCCGCGAAGATCGAGGCGTCGCTCCCCGAGCGCCAGAGCCGCGAGTTCCACCGGATCTTCAAACAGCGTCAGGGCGTAGCCATCGCGCGGGTCGTGGCCGACTCCTGCAACGGTTGCCGCACGCGCGTCCGTCCCGCCGTGCTGCAACAACTCAAGCGTGGCGATCTCGTTCACTGCGAAGGGTGCAGCCGCATCCTCTATCTGGAGACTCCCCCATCCTGAAGATCATCGCGTTCGTCGACGGCGCCTGCCGCGGCAATCCCGGCCCCGCTTCCTACGGTGTCTACATGCGCAGGGACGACAGCGAGATCATCGAGATCTCCGGTTTTCTCGGCACAACGACGAACAACGTGGCCGAGTACGCCGGTCTCCTCGAGGCGTTGTCGACCGCGCAAATGGAAGGTGCGACTGACGTCGAGATCGTCTCCGACTCGCTCCTTCTCGTGCAGCAGATGCTCGGCAAGTACCGCGTCAAGCATCCCAACCTCGTGCCTCTGTACGAGCGCGCGAAATCGATGACGCGGCGCTTTCCCAAGTTCAAGATCCGCCACACGCTGCGCGCGGGTAACAAGGACGCCGACAGGCTGGCCAATGCCGCGCTCGACCGTCCCGAGCGCACGCCGAACGATCGATGGGTCGAGAGACGCCGTGTCGATTCGTGACAACATCGCCGCCGTCGATGAGCGCATCGCGCGCGCGTGCGTCCGCGCGGGACGCGAACGCGAGGACGTGATGCTCGTGGCCGTCTCGAAAACCTTCCCGGCCGAGTCTGTGGACGAGGCCATTGTCGCAGGCATCACCGACATCGGCGAGAACCGCGTGCAGGAAGCGCGCGACAAGAAGCCGCTGGTGCACGGTGCCGTTCGGTGGCACCTGATCGGACATCTGCAAACCAACAAGGCAAAAGACGCCGTGAAGTTGTTCGACGTCATCGAGGCCGTCGACTCCCTCGATCTCGCCGAAAAGCTCGCCCGCGCGGCCGAGGGTCAGGGGAAGACGATCGATGTGATGTTGCAGGTCAACATCGGCGACGAGCCGCAGAAGAGTGGCCTCGGGAGGGGCGATGTCGATGCGGTCGCAAAGCAGATGGCCGGGTTGGTTTCGCTCCGGCTCATCGGACTCATGGCCATCCCACCGGTTGGCACTCCGGACGAGTCGCGTCCATACTTCCGGGAGCTGCGGTCGATACGCGATGCGCTCGGGCTGAAGGAACTGTCGATGGGGATGAGCGAAGACTTCGAAGCAGCGATCGAGGAAGGATCGACGATGGTCCGCGTTGGCCGCGCGATCTTCGGGAGCCGAGGATAGATGGGAATCCTGGTGGTGTTTTACGACGCGTTGATGATCGTCCTGCAGGTGATCCAGTGGATCGTCCTGGTGTGGGTGATCCTCTCCTGGGTTCTCTTCTTCGCGTCGCAGACGTCGTTCCGCTGGCGTTACAAAGGCGCGTACGTGATTCTCAACCAGCTCAACGACATCTTCACGCGCATGACCAGCCCGTTCCTGCGTCCGTTCCGCCGTCTCGTGCCGCCCCACAAGATGGGCGGCATCGACTGGTCGCCGCTGCTGCTCCTGCTGGCCATCTATATTCTGCGGGGAGTGCTTGAATACCTTTTCAGGCCGCTGTTACTCCGGGGATGATCATGGAGGCGGGCGTCGCGGAAAGAGGGTTTGAATATGAAGAAAAGGGCCAGGGGCGGTCGTTTCGCTGGGGTGACTCGTGACCGAGTAGCTGGAGGAGCCGCCGTTGTTGAGGTACAACCAACCACCAACGTCGGTTCTTACCATAAGATCGACGCGCTATAATTCCGGGCGTGATGGGAGGGGTCGATGCAAGGTCTTACACCGCTCGATATTCAGAAACAGACGTTCGCGCGCGTCTTCAAGGGCTACAACGTCGATGACGTGCGCGGCTATCTTCATCTGATCGCCGAGGAGATCGAAGGATTGATCCGCAACGTGGACCGCCTCTCGCGCGAGAACTCCATGCTGCGCGACGAGCTCGATGAGCACAACGCCCGCGAGCGCATCCTCAAGGACACGCTGCTTTCCGCGCAAAAGGTCTCCGAGGATCTGAAGGCGAACGCGCACAAGGAAGCGGAGCTGATCGTGAAGGATGCCGAGCTCCTCTCCGACCGGCTGACCTCGCAGGCCATGTCGCGCGTCGGCGACCTGGAGCGTGCCATTCAGGATCTCAAGATCGAGCGCCGCGGCAATCGCAACAAGCTGCAGTCGATGCTCGATACGATGCAGCAACTGGTGATGCTCGACGCCGAGCAGGAAGCGAACGAGCAGCCCATTACGGCGATGTTCCGGGCGCGGGAGTAGGTGTTCGGGTGTTGGGAGTCGGAGAGAAGCAGCACCGTGATCTGATTTCTCCGACTCCCGACACCCGGCACCCGACTCCCCACCGCCCGACCACCCTCATTCGCAACCTCTCCCAGATCGCCACGCCCCTCGGCTTCGTTCCCGCGCGCGGCGAGTCCATGCGCGAGGTCGCGGTGTTTGATGATGCCGTCATCGTTATTCGCGACCGCCGTTTTGCGTTTGTGGGACGCGAATCCGATATCGATCCGGATCTTCGCAGCATCATCGATGAGGACTTCGATGCGCACGGCGCCACGGCCGTTCCTGGCTTCGTCGACTCCCACACGCACATTCCCTTCGCCGGTTTTCGCGAGACGGAATTCAACCGGCGGTTGCAGGGGGAAACGTACGAAAAGATCGCCGCTGGCGGAGGCGGCATCGCCTCGTCGGTGCACGCGACACGCCGCGCGTCGCAGGAGGAGCTGACCGAGAACATCCTCGCGCGCGCCCGCACCATGGCGCGCTACGGAACGACGACCGCCGAGGCGAAGAGCGGGTACGGATTGAGCGTGGAAGGGGAGCTCAAGCAATTGCGCGCCATCCGCGGCGCGAGCGCGCATTCGCTCGTTCGTCTTGTACCCACCTGTCTCGCCGCGCACGATTTTCCGCCCGAGGGACGATCGAGTGCGGCGGCAAGGCGCGGATATGTGTCGATGATCATCGGCGAGATTCTTCCCGCGGTTGCCGACGAGAAGCTGGCGGTCTTCTGCGATGCGTTCGTCGAGCGCGGTGTCTTCACGGTCGAAGAGGGCGACGCGGTGTTGCGCGCAGGCGTGGCGCTTGGCCTCTTCCCTCGCCTGCATGCGGACGAGCTCTCCGACACGGATGGCGCCTCACTCTCCGCTGCCCTCGGCTGCGCCTCAGCCGACCATCTGATGCACGTCTCCGACGCCGGCATCGCCGCGCTGGCGGCATCGAACACTGTGGCCAACCTCCTGCCGGCGACGAGTTTTTTTCTGATGTCCGACCGCTACGCGCCTGCGCGTAAACTGATCGACGCCGATGCCATCGTTTCCCTCTCCACCGACTGCAATCCCGGCACCTCGATGACCGAGTCGATGCCGATGGTGATGCAGTTGGCCACGTTGCAGATGAAGATGACCGTCGAAGAATCGCTCACGGCTGCCACGCTCAACGGCGCCAGCTCGCTGCGGCTCGCGCACGAAATCGGTTCGATCGAAGCGGGCAAGCGCGCCGATCTCGTGCTGCTGGACGCGCCGAACTATCTCCATCTCGTCTATCACTTCGGCGTGAACCTGGTCACGCGCGTGATGCGCGATGGGGCGTGGGTCGTCTAGAGCGGCCGTGGCGGCTGTCGCATCCCCACTCGCCGCCGTCCGAACTGTTCATCGACCTCGGCCAGTATGCCTGTGCCGCGTTCTCCAAAAGACGCAGGAATCCACACGCGCGCTTCCCACGGGTCGGGCTTGTCGAGAACGATTTTGTCACTGGTCAGCATCGCCAGCGCCGTTCCCGCTTCGATGGCGTATGGAATGTCCGCTTTCTCGAGCCGGTCGAGCAGTTCCGCCACAAGCTCCGACGATCTCTCCTCGGCCAGCGGCAGAAGATTGCCGAGTTGCTCAGGCACTTCCTCCGAAAGATCGGCGACGAGGTCCACATCACAATCCGAACAGTGCGTGATCCCGTCGCGATATTCACTCTGGCATTCAGGACAAAACATTGGTGAGCGATCTTCTCACAATCATCGCGCGGCGTAATGCGCACAGATCTTCTCGTATAGTTTCGCGCCGATCGCGCTCTTTGCCTCGGTCGTGCAGCCGGCGATGTGCGGGGTGAGGATGAGGCGGGGATCGTCGGGCCATGTGCGTGTGGGCGGCTCGGGGTCGTAGACATCGAGTGCCAGTCCGCCGAGATCGTTGCGGGCGAGGGCGGCGAGTGCGCCGTCGACGTCGAGTACTTCGCCGCGCGCGGCATTGATCACGATCGCGCCGCGCGGCATCGAAGCGATCTCGTTCGCACCGATCATGCTGCGTGTCTCGGCGGTGAATGGGACGTGCAGCGTGACGATGTCGTTCTCGCGCAGCAGCGCATCGAGAGTGCCTGCGCGCATCGCGCCTCGCTGCGCGAAATCGTCGTCCGTGATGTACGGATCGAACGCGGTGACGCGCATGCCGAATGCGGCGGCCAGGCGGGAAACGCGCATCCCGACCTGGCCGAGTCCGATGATGCCGAGGCGGTGGTGGCGAAGCTCGTGGCGCGTGGCGCAATCGTCGCGGTCCCAGATGCCCGCGCGCATCTCGCGGTCGTACGTGGGCAGCGTGCGCGTGAGCGAGATCATGAACGCGATCACGAGCTCGGCGACGGCGTTGGCGTTCTCGCCCGGCATGTTGATGACGGCGATACCGCGCGCTCGGGCGGCGTTGATGTCGATGTTGTCGGTACCGCTCGTGCCCTGCGCGATCAGCTCGAGCGATGGCGCCGCGTCGATCACGCGCTTCGAGACGCGGTTGTAGGAGCGCGTGACGAGAATCTCGCAGTCGCGGACGATCGACACGAGCTCGTCTTCCGTCTTGACAGGCCGGTCGACGATCGCAAACCGGCCGTCGGCGTGCGCGTGCGTGAGGAGAGAACGGTCGACGTCGGCGGCGATGAGGAGGCGCTTCATGGTCGGGAGTAACTCTATCCTGACGTGCGTGTCGAGGTCTCCCAGCGTTCCCACGCAACAGGCTCAGGGTAGACTTCAACTGACCTTGCGCATTCTTCGAAAACACCGCATCGCCCTCATCGCGCTCGCGGTCTACCACGTCGTTTTCTTCTTCCCGACGCTGTTCATGGGGCGGATCGCGTCGCCGAATGACGTCTTCTACAACTTCGAGCCGTGGAAGAGCGTGATGCGCCCGATCGATGTGCAGAACTCGCTCATCAACGATCCGCCCACGGCCTACTACACCGTCCTCTCGCTGATCAAAACGGACTGGCGTGCCTTTCACTGGAATCCGTTCATCGGATCGGGTGTGCCGGGATTCGGCTCGACGCTCCTTGCGCCATTCAGCTTCCTTCCTGCGCTACTGCTGCCGTTGCCGTGGGTCTACACCGGCATCATCCTGCTGAAGCTCAACGTCGCATTCTGGCTCGCCTATCTCTGGCTGCGCGAGGAGCGCCTCGGCAAACGCGGCGCCGCGATCGGCGCGATTCTCTTCGCCGCCGCGGGCCCGATTGCCGTGCGCTGGTGGTGGCACGTGACGAACGCCGCGCCGCTCTACCCGGCGTTGCTCTGGATCGCATTGCGCACAGCGCGCGGCAAGCGGACCCCGGCATGGGCCATCGGTCTCATCGCGTTTTGCTACGCGCTCTCGGCGTTCCCCGCGGCGATGGCGTACGGCGCATACGCGGCGGCCGCGTATTTCCTGTTCGTTCTGATCGGGAGCCGGGTGTCGGGTGTCGGGAGTCGGAGAAGACCCCAGAGCGATGCAACTCTCCGACCCCCGACACCCGACAAACGACTCCCGATCGTCATTCTCATCGCAACGATCGCAACCGTTCTCGGCATCGCCATCGCCACGCCGTCGTTCATCCCGCTCGCGCAACTCGTGCAGCGCAGCGGTTATCTCGTTTCGCGCGCCAACGCGGCGCCCGAACATGTCTTTCCGCTCCACCACTTCCTTCTCTTTCTCAATCCCGACCACCTCGGCAACTGGGCACTTCACGACTGGCGCGGTGACCGCACCCTCGGCGTGCTCAACAACTACATCGAGGCAACGGTCTACGCCGGCATCGTCGCACTTCCGCTGATTCTCATCGCCGTCGCCAATCGGCGTGCCCGATCGCGCTGGTTCTGGTTGGCCATGCTCGCCGTGATGCTCGCGGCGATGTTCGGCTTCATGCCGGTGGCGAAGATCGTGGCGATGCTGCCGGGATTCAAATTCTCGCCGCTGACGCGCATCCAGATGATGCTGCCCATCGCCACGGCGTACCTCGCGGCCGCGGGCGCCGCGCTCATCGCACGCGGCCGGTTCCGCAACGCGATCGCGATGCTGCTCGCCGTCGCCTGCGCAGCCGATCTGGCGGTCTTCGCCGGCCGCTTCTATCCCTATCTCGATCCGGCGGTGGCCTCGCCGCCGAGCACGCCGACGATCGCGTTTCTGCAGTCGCAGCCGAAGCCGTTTCGCATCGCGCCCTTCTTCGACGATCTCTGGCCCAACAGTTCTGAGCTCTACCACCTCGAAGACGTGCGTAGCCATTTCTCATCCGAGGCGAGTTACCGCCGCCTGCTCGAACGGATCGATCCGAGCTCGGCGCTGACGGGATCGACGGTCATCAACTTCAACAGCCTCAAGTTCGACTTCAACGATCCGCTCGTTTCCATGCTCGGCATCCGTTACCTCCTCGAGCAGCGAACGATCGACGTCATGAAGTGGACGATCTTCAAGTACACGAAGCCGGGCGTGCAGGAGATTGCCGCGATCGTTCTTGAGCCCGGCCGCGTAATGCAACGGCATGTGCGCGTCCTCGAAGAGCCGTTCTTCGCCATCGAGATACCTGTCGAAGTTCAATCGGCGCTCGGCCGCAATCCGGTTTTGAATGTGTCGCTGATCAAGGGACCGAACGTCGTCTACGCCCGCGCGTTCACGCCGGGGGACATGGCCGCTCTCAACAAGATCTACATCCCGCTTCGCCCGTACGCCCGTCTGGGCGAGACTGTTGTTCTGCGCCTCGCATCCAACGGCGTGCGCGTGCGCGTTTTGACCGGCGCGGCGGACGTAGCCGGCGACGCGCCGTTGTTCTACGGCCGCGTAACGACGCCGCTGATCTTCGACCGCGACCTGCCCGACGGCCGCATCTTCCGCAACGTCGGCGAGGTTCCTCGCTTCCACGCCGTCACGCGCGTGCGCCGTATGAGCGCGGACGAGATGCTGGCCACAAAGGACATCGATTACGCCGATGAAGCAATCGTCACGGACCGTCGTCCGATGACTGTCGAAGCCTCCGACGCCGCCGTTGCGTTGCGCAGCTACGCGACGAACGAACAGGTCATCGACGTCGCCGCTCCGGCGAAAACGTTTCTGGCATCGTCGGAGAAACTGACGCCAGAGTTGCAGGTCACCGTCGACGGCTCCGTCGTGCAACCGGTCGAGATCAACGTTCTCTTCGCCGGCGTCCCCGTTCCCGCCGGCAATCACCGCGTCGTCTTCACGAGACGCCTCGGACGCGGATGGTGGCTCGTCGCAGGAATCGCGGCGGTGTTGCTCCTCGGGTTGTCGGTGTTCGATATCGTCAGCGCGAAGCGGCGCAAACACTATCCACTTCCAGAGTTCGTTATCGAATTCGGGTCGTCACCGTCGGGCGAGGACGCCCAACGGTAGCAGTCAGGAATGACTGCTCTCCGAAGCGGCGGAAGCGTAGAGCAGGCATTCCTGCCTGCATCCGCCGGGCGTCCCTGCCCGGCGGTGGTGCGGGTGTGAAGCCAGGCGCGTCACCCCACCTTCGCCACCAGGATGATCTGATACGCGAACAGTCCTCGCCACACGCGCGTGATCCAGGTCAGCACGCGCTCGCCAAGACGCAGCAACACGTCCGGCATCCAGCCGATGATCAAGCGGATTGGGACCGACGAGCCGCGGATGGCTACGATGTGAAAGCCGGCCTTCTCGATCTCGCGGCGGATTGTGCGCATCGTGAAAAACCGGAGATGGGTGAAATCGAGAATTCCTCGGTCGCGGTATTCGAACACGCCGAAGAGCAACCCCAGTCGGACGGTGATGTTGGCGATGTTCGGCACTGAGAGGAAGAGGACCCCGTCGCTCGTCAGTGACTGTTTGACCATGCGCAGCAGGTTCGTCGAGTTGCGCAGGTGCTCGATGATGTCGGCCAGCACGATGGCGTTGACGTTCGATGGCAGGGTCCGAACCGTCTCCAGATCGGCAATGACGATCTGATCGAAACGGCTGCGAAGCTGTCCGATCCGATCGGCGTCGTACTCGAAGCCGATGGTCTGATCGAACTGTTCGCGCACCGCCGACCCAAGCTCGCCGCCCGCCGCGCCGAGGTCGAGGAGAGTTCCGCCACGAGGCGCGAAGCGGCGAATCAGATCGATGAGGATCCGATGGCTGCTCCCTTCGAAATCCTTGAATGTGTAGACGTTCGGCACGATCGCGGGAGGGTAGTGGATGGTGTGGGGGAACACAACATTGACTCTCGAGACTGAAGGCGCGCCCAACGCTCCCGCGCTTCCTGGTCCTCTTGATCGAGCTGGGAAAGATCGAAAAGGCCGGCTGATTCCATCAGATATGCGAGCGCCTCAAACTTCTCTTCGAACGTTTCTTTTCGGAGCTCCTGGCGCTGGCGATCTTCGACGGCCTGCCAGGCATTCATCCACCCTTGAGCCATCTCCTTCGACATTGGACTGCTCATGTGATGTCCATTGTAACGGTCGGGCATGGAGACGTTGCTTACGAACTTGCTGCCATGCGTTGCATCGGTTTCAGTACTCCGAATACCGCTTCCCGCTCCCGTCCCGCCCGACCGCCCCGCTGTGAATCTCGAGGATTTCGATCCGTTTGGCGGCGGCGGTGCTCGTCGTGAAGTCGTCCACCTGCACGGTCTCCTCGGTGGTCAGGCGCCACGTCGTTGCGGAGTGCGTGAGTGGATCGATCGGAAGGTGTGCCATCGCTTCATGCAGCGTCGATGGGCCGCGGCCGTGAGATTTCGTGTACGCGACGATTCCGCGTCGCATCGATGACAGTTGCGTACGAAGCGTGGCTTCGTCGCGAGTGCGATCTTGTTCGACTCGGCTGCATGCAAACGTGGCGAGCAACAGGACGCACGCGGCAATACGGTTCAATGCGTGCCGATCGTGCCGACGTTCTTCAGCGAGATCGAGAGGCCTAAGCTCCATTCCGCTTTTTCTTGGGGGACGAAGACCAGGTAGCGGCGGAACTCCAGCGCGATGCCGTAGCAGGAGGCGGTGCCGCCGAGTAGGTAGCGCTGCTCGAGGAAGGTACCTTTCTTTGCGTCGAAGTTGAGCTGCGCATCGGCGCGGATGTGGTTGCTGAACAACGACGAGCCGCTGTTGAGGCGGATCTGGCTCGAGCTGGTATCGCCGGAGGGGACGCCGTTCACGGGCGGTTGCTGGTAGGACGAGAACCAGGTGAAGCTCAGGTATTTATCGGCGCGCGTTCCGGTGCCGAGGAGGTTCGCGGAGAGGCTGGTCTGATCGAGCTGGTGCGAGACGTTGCCGAAGGTCGCGGCTGCGTCGAGCGTCACCGTCGAATACGGATTCACATGCAGGCCGGCGACGAGCGGCGTGAATTTTCCGGTCTGCGGGACGCCCGAACCGTTCAGTCCACCCGCCGTTGCGCTGGTGAAGGCGTTGCCGAGCGAGACTGACTGAGTCAACGAGAACGATGCCACTTCGCGCGAGTTGCCGTTCGGGCCTGTCTCGCGTCCGATCAGCCGTTGCGTCAGCGAGTACTCCACCGAGTTGCGCACGATCGGCAGGAATGGCGAGTCGACCGTGTCGAAGCGGATGATGCGCTCCTGGTCGTTCACGGCGGTTGTGTAGAGATAGCGGAAGCGCGGCTCGATGACGTGCTTGAACTTGCTGAAACCGCCCAACGACTTGAGGAAGATCTTCGAAAACGAAGGCCCGACGACTTCGACCTGCCCCTGCGCGTAGAAACGTTCGACCGGATTGTTGACGGCGTTGAGCTTGCCGAGCGGATTGGCGACCGAGGCGTCGTCGAGCGAGTCGGAGTAGTACGTCTCGCGGACCGAAACCTGCGGACGGATCGACAACCACGTCGGCGTCCGGAGCTGCATCGAAAGCGTCGGGAAGACGTCGGCGCGGTAGTAGTTCGCGGTCGGGCCGTTGACGAATCCGCTTGTGGCCAGATGCGACATCGACGATTCGAGTGAGTAGTAGAACGGCGACTCGCCGATGCGGTTCGGGTAGAGCCGGAACTGCATCGTGGGGAGCTGCTCGAAGCGTTGCCGCGGCGGGGCCGCAAGCGGGTTGTTCGGATCGACGTTGCTCAGCAGGATGTCGCGGCGGTCGGTGAGGAAGTTGAACGAATAGCGGCTGCTGTTCTTCGTCAGATAGGCCGAGGAGTAGATCTGCGAGAGTGTGTGCAGACGCGGGTCGCGGTCGTAGCGTCGGAAGAACTCAAGGTTCGAGAAGTCTTCGATGTCGACGACGCCGCGGAAGCCGCCGGGCAGGTTGGTCTGCGAGTGCTGGTACTTGTACTTCCACTGATTGCGTCCGGCCTGTACATCGTGCACGACGTAGGCGCTGAGATCCCCGAGCTTCACGTCGTCCGATGGCCGGTAGCGCGTGCTGACGCCGACGCCGTTGTAGCCCTTGTCGTTCAGATCGGCGTAAATCGTGGCGTCAGCGGCGTCTCCGAACGGAATGAAGTAGCCCATCTCCAGCCGGTCGCCGTACGTTTTCGAAAGGAGGACGCGCGGGATGAGCAGTCCCTGCGACCGTTCGCTCTTCGTCGGCCAGATGAGCCGCGGTGCGTAGATCAGCGGAATGTCATGAGCGCGGAGGGTGACGTTGCGCAGGTGCGCGTAGTTGTCGAGCGTGATGTCGGCACTGGAGACATGGAACGACCACGAGGGATGGTCGAGATCGCACGAGGTGAACATCCCATTCGTCAGCAGGTAATGATCCTCGGCCAGCCGCTCGATCTTGTCGCCGACGAAGTACATGTCCGGCTGCATCGCGCCGGTGGCGTTGAAAAACGTGCCGGTTTTCGAGTCGAGGTTGAAGACGATGTGATCGCCGGTGATTCTCGTCGGCCCTTGATCCATGATGACGTGCCCCTCGGCCACGACATCTTTGGTCTTGAAATTGAGGGTCACTTTGTCGGCATGAATGACGACGTCCTGATATTCGATGACGACGTCGCCGTCGAGGATGGCGTACTCGTCGCGGACGAACTGCTCGTGCACCTTCGCGTAGTACTTCACCTCGCCGCCCGTCTTTTTCAGACCGGGCATGACGCGGAACTTCGGCTTCGGCTGGTTGTAATACTGGCCGGCCGGCCCCATATCCTTGACCTGCGCGAAGAGGAAGGCGGGCGTGGCGGCGAGGACGAGTGCGGCGGCGACGAGGATGCGCGCCGTCAATTGTGGCGTTGTGCTGCGTGAGGCGGCCTGGCGTTGCGGGGTGGTATCAACCCTCATGCGTCTTCGTCATTGTATCCGACGAAACTTCATCTCTGACGGTTGCTGAGAGCACATCGTGGTCGATGCGGCTCATTTCCTGGATCTGCATGCGCAATTTGATGATCTCGAGCTGATAAAGACGCGCCTCATCATCGGTGCGCCCGCGCTGCTGCCGTTTGCGAAGCGCGATGCGATTGGCGAGCCGCACGAACTCACGGTGAGCCCGGCGGTCCGCCCAGCCCCCTCGGCCGAACCGAAGCAGCGGATGCGCGGTGGCGCGCACGTCGCGGTCGCTCATGAATCCGAGCGAGGCTTCGTGGCGCAGCTCGGCGCGAACGTCGGGCCACTGCCGGAAAACCGCGACGATCACGATGATCGGCAGCGCGCCGGCGACGGCGAAAAGAGTGTATCGATCAGGAATCCGGTATCGGGGAGCGATCGACGGCACCCACGCGACGACGATGGCGGCGGCCGCAGTTGCTGCGTCGAAGGCGATCTGCTTCCGTTTGTCGGCGACGTGAAAGACGGCGAAGGTGATGCCGTAACCGGCCACGGCGCCCGCCATCATCATCGCGGCCATCATCCGCGCCACCGGCGCGTCCGTCATGACCAGCGGGATGGCCGCCGACGCGCCCATGGCGCTGCCGACGATCATCCCATCGATCGCTTCGGTCTCCTGCCCCGTGTGCCGGAAATAGAGCGCCGCCAGCGTGAGTGCCACACCGCCGGCGATCGGGTAGAGACCGCGCACGAAGAAGAGCACGGCCGCGACAGCGACGCCCATCGCCAGCGCGGTGCGCCACGCCGGCCCGAGGCCGCTGTCGAGCGTTTTGAAGAAGTGCATGGCCACCATGGCGGCCAGAAAAACTGCGTAGACGACGATGCAGAGAACGGGATCGGACATGGTTTACGGAAACGAGTATCCAGCCTCGTCATAGCGCGTGGTATGGGTGAGGAAGTAGCGGCGCGAGCGTTCGATGTCCATGCGGATCTGATTCGTCAGCTCCACCGCTGACTGGAACTGCTGCTCGCGGCGGAGCAGCTCATGGAAGTAGACGCGAACGGTGTCGCCGTAGACATTGGAGTCGAAATCGAGGATGTGACTCTCGATCGTTACGGCGTAGTTTTCGTAGAGTGTCGGTCGGACGCCGACGTTGGTCACGCTCTCGAACGAGCGGCTGAAGCTCTCGAAACGCGACGTCGTGACATAGACGCCGCCGCCGGGATGCAGCTCGTTCGACGGATCGACGTTGACGGTCGGGAATCCGATCTTGCGCCCGAGCCGCCGCCCGGTGGCGACGCGGCCATCGAGGAAGTAGGTGCGGCCCAGCGCCGCGGCCACCGTACGCATCGTTCCTTTGCGGATAGCGTCGCGCACGATCGAGCTGGAAACGCGAATCCCGCGGATCGTCACTTCGTCGACGCCCTGAACGGCGAAGCCATGGCGCTCGCCGGCTGCCATCAGCTTGGCGAGATTCCCTTCGCGTCCGGCGCCGAAGCAGAAGTCGCGTCCGATGCGGACATCGGTGATCTGCAGCGCCGCGACAAGGAATTCGGCGATGAAGCGGTCGGCCGTCCAGCGCGAGAACTCGTGCGTGAACGGGACGACGAGAAGCGCGTCCACGCCCATGTCACGAATAAGCTCATGTTTCTGCGCCAGCGTCAGAATCTGCGGCGGCACGCGGTCGGGCGCGACGATCGACAGCGGATGCGGTTGAAACGTGATGACCGCGGACGGCCGTCCGGTCTCGCGCGCACGAGCGACGACGCCGCGAATGATGGCCTGATGCCCGATGTGCATCCCATCGAAGTTGCCGATGGTGGCCACGCAGCCACGTGGCAGATCGGTCTGGCGAAGTGGGTCGTTGATGAGGAGCATGCGGCGCGGCGAGTCTAAAGCATGCGCGCACGGCCATGACCTGTTTCGGCAGCGGTGATCCGCAGATGACGCAGATGAACGCAGATGTCGATCGCTTTTCATCTGCGTTTCCTCTGCGTCATCTGCGGATCAAAGCAGGTGACTTGGAGCTCAACGACGTTGAAGACGATCTCGCTGATGTTGAGTAAAATTTCCCGAACGTTGAGGACGAGTGTCCTCAAAGTCGAGGACGCTGGTCCTGAAAGTTGAGGACGTTCGTCCTGAAGTTGAGGACGTTCGTCCTGAAGTTGAGGACGTTCGTCCTGAAAGTTGAGGACGTTCGTCCTGAAATTGAGGACGCTCGTCCTCAAAGTTGAGGACACTCGTCCTCAAAGTTCAGGACACTCGTCCTCAAAGTTGAGGACAATTTTCCTGACGTTCGCGACGATCTCGAGGCATTGATGACGAAATTGGTGGGAATCTTTGTAAACTCTTTGTAAAATCTTTTATAAGTTTCCACAATTGGGCGAAAAACGAGTGACTTTCGCCAACCTCATGCGTCTAAGGGATGTGAAGGACAAGAACGTGGCAAACGCCGAGAACAGACCCGCCTCCCGTAGGAACGCGAACGAATCGCGGCGAGCCGGGCTGCGCTCAAGCGGATCGGATCGGGACCGGCGCAGGGCGTGGACTCGTCCCTTCCGCCGCACGCGGCGGGCTATTGAATCCTCGCTCGACCTGATCAACGCCTGCCGCCGTGTCATCGAGGCCACCGAGAGTCTTGCGGCAGAGCGTCCAATCCGTGCAGCGCGTCGGATCCAGGTCGCCTCGGGCTGGCTGGACCGGGCCATGGCCCAACTCCACTGCGCTGCGGCTGGTCTGCGTAAGACAAGGGACCGCGCCGCGCAGTCGCCGGAGCTTGCCCTCGACGCGCCGGCAAAGCTGGCCGATGTGGCCGTCCAGTGGATGAAGGCGGCCAGAGAGCTGGACGTGTTCTCCGCGCGGTTGGAGCACGCCTCGGCATGGCTGCTCGATGGAGTGAAGAGCGGCAGCATTCCGATCCCTGTCGAGGAGCAGGGTGCGGATGCAGGTAAGACCGCTACCACCTTCCGGCTGATCGCACCACCCATCCTGCCGCCCGATTGGTTCCCGTACGAAAGCAACGACGTTCCCTGCATTCCAGCTCGTCAACGGTCCGTTTGTTGGACCGTCGTCGAGGCCGAAAGACGGATCTTCCGAGGCCGTGCTCCTCCGCTCGTTTCAACCTGCTCGCTCTGATCACAGCAGTTTGAAATGAGAGAAAAAAGGAGAACAGATGTCTACCGAAGTACCCGTTACACCCGAGCAGTCCCACACTGATTCTGCACAGGCGCGTATCGAAGAGATCCGTGCCATCGTGCAGAAGATCCCGAATCTTGTGATCCCCACTTCCAAAGGGGCCGGCCGGCGGCTTGCAAGAACCGCCGCGGTTCCCAAGAAGTTCGTGGAGTTGACGGCCGTCGCCGTCAGAAATAGCGCGGAGCTCGTACGTCCGTCCGGCCAGGATCTGGCGCAGGAACGCGATCTTGCGAGTTATGCCGAGGCCTACCCCCCGGTGGCTGATGAGCTTGAAGCATGGGCTCACTTCATCCGCCATAGCGTAGCCGTGGCAAAAAGCAAGGTGGGGAGCTCAGCGCTCACTACCTACGCCGTCGCGCGTGTTCTGGCCAAACGTCCCGAGACCGCCGATCTCCTTCCCCATGTCGAAGACATGAAAAAGGCCCTCGGCAGCCGCGGACGGAAGTCCAAGTCCAAGCCGGCCCCGAAGCCGGCAACCCCGGATACGACGGAGCAGCCCTCGTCCGTGACCCCGTCACCGACGACCGCAACGACGAAGTAGCCGGTCTCGTGCAGTAAGTCCTGCGCGGGCGCGTCCGAAGGCGCGCCCGCGCATTATGTCTCGCAAGAATCGCCGAAAATCGACGGATGGTTTCCAGTGCTGCGCAAGGGGTTGGGGTCAAAGGCCGCATTCTTTTTGTCGTGCCTCGAACCTGATTGCCCAATGCTCTCTCATCCCGCCGTCGTAAGGTCGTAGCACAGCTTACGCGCTCCATTCGCGGGGACGGTGCCGATGGAAAAGGAATATGGGTTAGCCCCAACTACTATCGCCGGAGTTCCGTCGAGTTGTGCGCTGTTCCAGATGTAGGCTGACGTATCGGGCAGCGTGGCCGTGACGACGACGTTCCCTACGTCGGCATTGCTCAGGTTAGCGATGCTGAGAATCACCGACCGCCGATTTGGATCGCCCGTTGGTTGGACACCTCTGGTTATGACAAGCGTTGCAACTGCTGGCGCAATGGTGAGCGTTTGTTTTTGATCGACGAAACGCAGCAAAGGCGCGTCTGGCTCGAAACGATCACCCCACGAGATTTGTCGGGACACCTCCCGCCACAGGTTCCGCTCGGCGACGAGATCCTCGGGCACTTGGTTAAACCCGAGAGACTGCAGAACGGCGCGGCGATAGAGATCGAATGCGCCCCGGACGAGCGCTCCCCATTCCGCCGCGCGTCCGATCGCAGCAACGTACGCAAGCCAGGCGATAAGTAGGGATATGCCCAGCTCCAGAAACCACTTTCCAAACAGAACCATCGACAGGCGAGGAACCGGATAAATCAGGCCGAGCAGCAGGACGATGAAGAAGAGTGCGCTCGATAGCAGAGAGACATTCAGCATGAAATCGAATGAGGACTTAGCGTCGTCGATTGCGCCGGCGTAGGTCGGCTCGATCTTTGCCACGAAACGTGGCCAGAGAGCGATTGCTGAGAAACCATACTGCCGCTCGGCGTAGTTTTCGAACGAGCGGATCACATTGCCGAGGCGCGTTGGCAGCACCGAGCTTTCCTTCGGGTCTAGGTTCCATTGCAAATCGATCATGCCGCGCTCGCGCGCTTCGAGGATCGCTACCTTTTCCCTTTCTGCGTCTGTCGAAGCTTCTTTCTTAAAGCGGAGACGCAACGGGTGAATTTGAGCGCGCTTAGCGATGGCGTCTTTGAGTTCTTTGCGGCGGCGGTGGGTCATCCACGTGCCGATCAGCCCGTCCTGCCACGGATAGCCCTCGTACATGCGAATAATCGGAACGTTCAAAACGTAGAGCAGGAACGCGAAAACGGCCGCCAAGGCAGTAATGCCGACGATCTTCCACTGCGTATCGAGAGAGGCAAAGCGTTGCACGTCATGCAGTTGCCAGGGCATCATCGGCACGACGATGAGATAGCAGACCGCCAAGAAGATAGCCGCGGGGAACAGCGCGCCGATCACAATCGGCTTCGTGAACTGTCCAGAGATTGTCGAGAACAGGCCGCCCATCAGTCAATACCCGAATCGTCGATACCCGGGAGCATGGCGACGAAGGTCGCGACTCCGCCGATGTGCACGCGGCCGTTCATCACCAGCCCCCGCCACTCGTCGCGTCGAGCCTCCGGTATTCGCTTGAGGCGATATGCAATCGTTCCGACCACAGTCTCAAGCCGGTGCGCAGGTCCGATCAGCTCCTGGCCACTGAGCGTCAACTCATCGTCGATGGTTGCGGCGCGCGTGAATTCCTCATGAATGACCTTCAGATCGAGCGACATGGCTATCTACCTCCTGAAGCGCACGGACATCGCGCGCCGTCATCACTGCGATTTCGTCAGCCGACGGCAACGCCAAGACCATCACAGCTCCTTCTCCAATGGTTGTTGAACGAAGCACCTCCGCATTCACGCGGCGGACCGGCGCATTCGCCCGCACCGTCACGATTAGCGTGATGAGCGAGCCTGGCGTGGTGAGCGGAGGAACGATTGACATCTTGATTGAAACGATCGCATTGAACTGTGCGTCAATCTTCACAACCTGCGACGGCTGAATAACACTGCGTGCTGGAATCGACACAACGGCGAAGGTTCGCGCCGGTGGCTGTACCACGTCGTCCTGTGTGAGCAGACGAAACGGCGGGATGTCGCGGACCGCGACCATCGCTTTGCGATCATCGGCTGTCATCGATCCCCTGATGACTGTCCCCTTCGCGATGACGTCCCTAGCGTAAGTACCGACGACCGTCCACCCTAGCGCATCGGATTCGTACGGACCAACCTTGAAGTCGACTGCGGAGGCGTCAAGCACCTCGCCGGGAAGTATCGTGCGGCTGGAGATCGCGCGCGTCATGCCGACGGTTTCGCGGCGAAGAGCCTGTCCCGGCGGCATCTCATTTAGGGCGGTAAGACCTGCGACCGCGCTCGTCGTAGTGAACGACGGCTGAGAAGGCATAGCGACCAACTCAAGATCCTCACCTTGGATGATACTTCCCTCGTTGATTCGACGCGCGGCAACCACGCCGACGGGCAACCACGAAGGTCCGAAGATAGCCGCAACGACAAACAGCAACGCAAGTGCGAAAGCAATCTCCAACCAGTATCGACGAAGGCGAAGGGGTTGCTTCGTGGCCTTGATCGCGGCGTCGACTTGTGGCCTGGCCGGCTTGGTCGGGTCGTAGTGAAACTCAGTCAATTGGGTCATCGGGATCCCCAGTGAGCCCCCCTCGAAAGGCAACGACGGTCGGGTTCAAAGGTGTCCCGTCGATCAGAGCTACGACTTGCACCGGCGTGTAGTCCCTTGGGACGTCGAGATCGACTGTGTGTGTCCCAAGCTGAACGCTGAACGCGGTGTTCGTCTTGCCGAATCGGACACCGTCAACGTAGACGTCGCGCACCGAGGGGAAAGTAACGATGATCCAAGCGTCCATATCTCTTGGAGTGCTCGCAGCCGGAAAATCCCTACCCTCGCGTGCGTAAATTGTCCAATCGCACGAGAAGTTCTGTTCTGAGTCCGTCTCATCGAACGGAGGTCAGACACATGGCAAGCAAGAAGAGTGCGTCGGGAGCGAAAGGGCGATCCGCAGCGAGCTCAGGTGCCAAAACTGCTCCCAAAGACAAGGCGAAAGCGGCAGCGAAGACACCGAGGCCGGCTTCCCCGAGCCGAGCCGCTACGTCGCCGACCGGACGTCCTCTCTCCGCGCAACTGGCAATGCACCCGGCGCTGATGGAGATTACGAACGACGTCGCCAGCTGCGGGCAGTGTGTCATCGACACGATCGAGCGCGTCTGTCAGACGCATGTGGGTGGCGCGGGTGACAAGCTCGCCGATCTTTGCGCGCCGTGTAACAGCGGTGTCCTCAGCGGGCTTGAAGAAGCGTTGCGCCAGTGCAACGACCGCAGCGTGACGCTCTCCTGCGGCATGTCCGTGCGAGACGTGATCGTCGCCGTCTGCGCCTAAGGAGTTACCGGATGCGAGCAATTCTTGCCCTCTCATTTCTCGCGATCGGCGCGTTCGCTACTGCCGCTGCAGGCCAAGGTTTCGAAACAACTGCGTCATTTCCCGAGGGCGCCGGCGCGACGCCGAACTTCAAGCGTCTGGTCATTGAGTTCGAGCAAATCGGCATGACGCTTACCACCGACAACAACTGTCCTCGCGTGGCCCACGAGCCGGCGGGTGACCGCCAAGTGCCATGTAGCGAGTTGTACCGGCTGGAGAACCGGAATACCCCGTTCGCCGCTGTCGCGATTGACACCGTGAATGCAACCCCGGGACTCTTTCCTCAACTCGAGATTACGCTGCACGACGCGCCGAAGACACTCAAGTCGCTTGTCTTCGTTGCACTGAATCTTCAGAGTTCCTCTCCGAAGGGCCCTGCGCCCGTGAAGGGATACGTGGAGGTTCCCGTAGCCTCGCAGCTTTCTCAAAAGGACGACCCCGGTACCGAGCCCTTCGTGGCTCTTCGGGGAACGCAGCAGGTGTTCTACCGTTCTGTGATTCCGGTAGTCATTCCTCCCGCGGAGCTTGAGCGTTTTCGCGCAAAGCTATCGAGCGCTATGTCGATCACCGACCCAGCCGACTTCGATCGACCCTACGTCGGCGAGGTCACTGGCTTCAAGAACGTGGATAGCGTCGGGTTTGTGCATGAAATTACCGTGTCAGGGGCGCCGCGCGGTAAGAAAGTCACGGTCAAGATCGCCGGCGTTGAAAAGTTCGGGGCGGAAGACCTGCAGGCAGGAACTGCGGTACAGACGAAAGCCCTTCCGAAGGCGCGGGAAGATGCCGACCTTTGGGTCAAACTCGCCATCGACACGGACAGCGTCAAAAAGGACCGGAAGTACAGTGTCGATACCCGGATGCACAGCGGCTGGCGCGACGGCCGGTGGGACGTCGGTCCGACCCTTGATGGGACTTTCGGTAACGTCACCTCGAAGGCGCCGAACACCGCCGCGCTCTCATTCGATTTCAAGTATTGGCTCAATGTTGCCGACGGTGGCGTTCTTCACAGTCAGTCCGTGACGCTCTCGCCGGTCTATCGAACGGATCGCTCCTTCGATAACCGCGATCTGGGAGCGGATCTGGTGTACGAGCCGATCTTCCGGGTACTAGATCAGACACTCGACGAGCGCCGAAAAGCAGAAAAGCGACTTGGTGGTCCGCCACTCGCGAAGACTTGGGGATGGCGTATTCGTCCTTCATTCGCGCTCGAGACGGGCCGCCATATCGCGAGCGTCTCCGCAGATGTCCGCCATACGGACTTTAGCCGCCTTCGCTTCGGCCTGTCGTCGACGATCGAATGGCTACAATGGAAGCTCACGATCTCCGGACAGACCCGGCATCTTTTCAGCAGCGAGCTTCTTCTCCAGGACAAAGCTGTAGTCCAGACCGCGAAGTCAGACAAGAACTACGGTCGTATCGATCTCTCCTATGATCTCGGCGCAGTGTCGATCGTCTCAACCCACATGAACGGACGTCAACCTCCGGCGTTTTCCTCTACTCACTCGACATCGCTCGGAATCGTCTTCAAGTTCTGAATTATTCGGAAACCCTCGATGCTAGTGACGGTGTGCGCCGTTCGGCTCAGGACGACAGCGGCTATGACAGCGCGTTTGATAGAGCGCTACGGTTTTCACAGCACCGGCAGCGACGGAAATGGCTGCGTGATCGCGGTCCAGTCGGGCTCGTTCGGGCCCAGCATCGATGCGAACTGGCCGACCATCTTCGGATCCCATTTGCCGCCTGCGGCCTCGCGGGAAAGTGTTTCCATCGCTGCCGAGTGCGACAGCGGCGCTGGGCGATACGAACGGTGCGACGTCAGGGCATCGTAGGCATCGACGATCGAGAGCAGGCGGACTTCGTACGGAATGCTCTCGCCGCGCAAGCCGTCGGGATAGCCACGCCCGTCGTAGCGCTCGTGATGGTGGCGGATCATTCCCAGCACGGACGAGAGTGTGTTCAGCGGACGCACCATCTCTTCGCCGATCACCGGATGGCCGATGACGCGCAGGAACTCGTCGCGCGTCAGCGGGCCCTGTTTGTTGAGAAGCGATTCCGGAACGGCGATTTTGCCGATGTCGTGCAGCAGGCCGGCGACGCGGACGCGATCGGCGGCGTCCTCGCCCAGATCGAGGGCCAGCGCGAAGGCGCGGGCGAGGTCGCCGACGCGCTGGGAGTGACCGCGGGTGTACTGGTCTTTCGCTTCGAGGGCCAGCGCCAGCGCGCAGATCACGCTGTGGGTCTGTTCGAGATCGGCGTGATAGTCCTTGATCCGCAGCAGTGAGCGGATGCGCGTGATCAACTCCAGGCGGTTGAGCGGGTAGACGATGAAATCGTCGGCGCCAGCCATGATCGCGTCGCGCCGCATCGTGCCGCCGCGTTGCGCGGTGATGACGATGACCGGCAGGAATTCGTGGCGCGGATCGGCGCGTAGCAAGCGCAGCGTCTCCGCGCCATCCTGCACCGGCATGAGGAGATCGAGCAGCACGACGTCGATGCCGTCGTTGTCGATGATCTCGACCGCCTGGGCGCCGTTCTCGGCGAACGAGACGCGGAAGCCGGCGTCGTTGAGGCTGGCGGCGATAAGCTCCCGATTGACCTGATTGTCGTCCACGCAGAGCACGCGTGCCGGTGGTGCCTGCTTCGGCCGCATGTGCCGCGTCGTCGCCGGGACCGGCGACGCTTCGTCGAGCGCCGCTGTGAAGTGCGACATGAGCTCGAGGTCGAACGCGCCATCGACGGCTTCATCGTGCAGCGCTGCCAATGCCACGGCCTGTGACAAATCATGATCGTGGCGGATCTCGTCGTATCGGTTGGCGAGAGCGACGACCTGGGCCTCGAGCGGGATGGCGTCACCAGCCAGTCCATCGGGATAGCCGCGGCCGTCCTTCCGCTCATGATGCCAGCGCACCATCGGTACGAACGGGCGGAAGCTCGTCATCGGGTCGAGAATCGAGGCGCCGACCAGGGTGTGCGTGGCCACGACTGCCCGTTCTTCGGCCGTCAACTCCCGCTTGGCAATCAGCGCGTCGGGAACGCCGATCATGCCGATGTCGTGCAGGAGTGCACCCTTGACGATCGTCTCGCGCTCCTCGCGCGACATGCCGAGTTTGTCGCAGAGGCGAGCCGCATAGGCGGCGACGCGCTCGACGTGCCCGCCGCTGCGCGGGTCTTTGTTCGCCAGCGCGTTGGTGAGCGTGAGAATGATGTTCTCGCTCGAATCGAGCTCCTCGCGCAGTGCACGGATCCGAATCAGCGAGCGGATGCGTGTGCGGAGCTCGTCTTTGTTGATCGGCTTGTTCAGGAAATCGTCGGCGCCGCACTCCAGCGCCTTGATCTTGTCTTCCGTGCCGGTCAGCGCCGTCAGCATCAGGATTGGAATCGTCCGTCCGCCGGGCTGATCCTTGATCGAGCCACAGGCCTCGTAGCCGTCCATCACCGGCATCATCACGTCGAGGACGATGACCGAGGGGTTGATCTGCGGGAAGAGTTGCAGCGCTTCGCGGCCGTCACGTGCCATCACGACGTCGTAGCCCCAGGTGGAGAGGTACTCCTCGAGCAACTGGAGGTTCTGTTCGTTGTCGTCGACGGCGAGGACGATGTCGCGCTTCGATTCGAAAACTGTTGGATCAGCCACTATTGGGATGGCCATTCGAGGCGGCGATTATAGCCGCAGGGTCTGTTGCTCCGCGGGATACACGAGATGTTCCCCTTTGATGACGGCATGACTGTTCATTACATGGGTCCGTGACGATCCGCTGGCGATGATGTGAACGACTTCGATGCCGCGCCGGGTCAGCTCATCGGAAACAAGGTTGCGATGACAGCGCCACGGCACCGCCTCGGCACACATGATCGCGATGCGCGCGCCGGCGCTCAACTCCAGCAGCGCGTCGATCGCTGTCCGGAACTCATCCGTCGCCATGTAGTCGGCGTAGGCACGAAACTGCTCATTGCGCCAGGCCGTGTTCGGCGAGTCCGGAAGCGGCTTGCGCCTGCCGCCCAGCTCCGGCATGTGAACGTAGCGGACGCCATTCTCGGGGAGCCAGACCGCCATCGCACCGCTCCCGAAGTGCGGATAGCGCTTCGATCCGGGATAGCGGCGGATGTCGGCCAGCAGCTCGATCGTGTGCTCGCCGAGGAGCGTCAGGAATTCATCCTGCGGGCGCGTGGAGTGACCGATGGTGAGGATCTGCATGATACCGATCTGTTGAATAATGCTCCTCAGAGCGTGGTTCTATTTCCCGTTCATGGCCTACTACAGCGAGCATGCCCAGCAGCTCAAACGCGACCTCGCCGCCGAGGTGCCAACGGATGAGCTGCGGGTGCTGCATACGAAGCGCCCACTGCTGCATGCCGTCATCGCGTTCCTGAATGTCGCTGCACTGGCCGCTGCCGGCGTGGCCATCGTCCACTTCGACCGCTGGTACCTCTGGTTGCCGTTCGCGGTCATCGCCGGCTTCGCCGTCTTCGACTTTACGGTGTTGCTGCACGAGGTCGTGCATCGCGCCGTGCTCACCGAGTCGAGCGAGCGCGGTTATCGCTTCCTGGGGCTTCTCTACGCCGTCCCCAGCGGCATCTCAGCGTCCCAATTCACCCGCTGGCATCTCGATCATCACGCCGCCCTCGGCTCGTCGATCGACGATCCCAAGCGTCACTACCTCTCGCCGAAGAAAAACGCGCGCTGGCTCAAAGCGCTCTACTTCACCCCCGCGCTTTTCCCGATCTACTTTCGCGCCGCGGCGAAAGAGACCGCGTCCTACGAGCCCGAGCTGCGCCGCCGCATCGCCCGCGAGCGTCTTTTCACGATCGTCTTCCAGCTCAGCGTCCTCGCCGCAATCGCACTCATCGGTGGCTGGGGCATCGCGTTCAAGCTCTACATCGTCCCGGTCTTTTTCATCTTCCCGATCGCCTTCGCCCTCAACCGCCTCGGCCAGCACTACGACATCGACCCCTCCGATCCCGCGAAGTGGTCGACCCTCGTCAAAGGCTCCTGGTTCTGGGACGTCATCTACCTCTTCTCGAACTACCACCTCGAGCATCACTACTTCCCCGGCGTCCCCTTTTACAATCTGCCGCGTTTACAGAAGCTGCTCCTGCCGTTCTACGAAAAGCGCGGCATGACCGCACACAGTTACGGCGCGCTCTTATGGGGATGGCTGATCCTCAATCGCCGCCCGCACGCAAATTGGGATGTGGCAGAGTCGAGTGTGGGGGCGGCGGTGGCGGAGTAGAATTCGCTCTCATGACTTCGTATTCGATCGATCTTGCCGACGACACCGCCTCTACTCTGAACGAGATCGCTGAAGTGACCGCGGAAACGCCCGACGCGCTCATCCGCCGCGCGGTGGAGGAGCTCGTCGCCGACTACATCGACGGCCGCATCGCATTGCAGCGGCTTGACGACCCATCCGATGCGGTTATTTCCTCCGCTGAGCTTCGACGCCGCCTTGCGGAAGATTGAATACAAGGCCTACGTCGATCGCGATCTGCGCCGGCTTGACCGTCAGGCCGCAACGCGCATCATCGACAAGGTCGAACAGGAACTGACTGCCGCGGATCTTCGTCCCATTCCGCTGAGCGGTTCCTTCGAAGGTCTTTACAAGTTTCGGGTGGGCGACTATCGCGTGATCTACTCGCTTTCGGAAGGTAGCATCCTCGTCATCCGGGTCGCTCATCGCCGAGAGGTATATCGCTAGACGAGGTCCTCGTAAACGGCCCGTCTCAAACAACAAGGCTGCAACCCTGCAACCCGGTCTCGCGCTTTTAGCCGCCAATTCGGAAGAAGGCCAATGAGTCCCCATCTGCTCGAATACACCAAGGTCCAAGGCGAGCTCCGCTGGCCAGAACACCATCTCGACCAACGTCATCATCAAAGAATGACGCTGGTGGTAGCCTTGCGTGGCATGCCTTCTCGCGAACGTCCCTTCTACCGCGTTATTTTCGTTTGCGTGCTTGCGCCGGTCGCGGCGGCGGTGGTGGTCAGCGTTCTCCTGCTCTTCGGAGTCAAGCCCCACGTCGTCTTCTATGCCGGCTTTGCCGTAAGGTCGTGGCTCAAATCCATCGGCGCGCCGGCTCCGAACGCGGCCGGCGTACTGGCGACGGTGTTCGTCTGGTGGGTAGTGATCGTTGCCATTGGTCTGTTGTGGGACCGGAGACGACGGCGAAACAGTTGACGTTGCCCTCTCGACGCGCTGGGCTGCATGGAGGAAGATTCGCCGTCGCAACCCGGCGGATAACGCGCCATGACCGCAATCGAAACGAGCCAACCCCAATCCTGGTCGCATGTTACGATGAGATTCGTCATGAGCCCGATCGCCCGATATTCGTCGCGCCACGGTTTTAGCGTGTGAGGGGAGGCGGGGCTCATTAATAAGTTAGCCCGACCAAACAAAGTTCACCGCAGCGCTAACCGGATGGATATCGAGAAACTCGTCAAGTACGTCGCCGAAGCGAGCGGGGATCCCCGAAACGAGCAGCTTCTCGCAAAATTGCGGAGGCAAATCGGCAACAACATTGATCAGCATCGGCTGCTCGAGCCGCGGCTTCCAGCCGCAGGGGAGCGCGTGGGAATTGACCCAATGCGGCCAAAAACCGCCGCGTTGGCGTTCGATAGGATCTGGGCGCCTCCTACGGTCATTCCAGCGCCTCCTGGCGAAGTAGCCGTGTATGGCGGTACAGATGTCGAAGTGTGGCTGCAAGCCCTTGGTGCATACGGCGAATACATCGGGAACGACAGATTCACGGGTTGGATCTACTGCCTCTACCCAGAGCTTGAAGGACAACCAGACACTTCGCGTCGCGTGCTCGCCGAGAGTTTGAGACAAACGCACGGAATGAACGCGGTTCCTGTCTACAGCTCCGGGCGTGACCGCGCGACTGAATATCACGCTGGCTCCTATGAAGTGGTGGTCGGGGTTCTCGCGAACGTTGCGCTCGTGGACGAGGAGCAGATCACGTGGCAACAGGTCTTAGAGTTTCGAGCAGATTCACAAGCGCGCGCCGACTACCGCCGCTTTATTCACTGGCTCGACAGCGACATGGTCGGCAAATCCGAAGGCTACATCAGTGATGAGGTTTCAGTTCGCCTCGAACAGTACGAGGCTGGCCTCCGAAAGCACGGAGTTAGTACTGTCCTTGGTGGTCTTGAGTCGGTGATGGACCCTAAGTTCATCGGCGCGACGTCGGTAGCGCTCGCGGGAATCACATTCGGTACGGGGTCTGTAGCCGTGGGCGCGGCATCGGCCGTTGCGCTTGGCGTTGGCAAGATCGCGTGTACTGTGGCTCGCGGCATGCTGGACATCAGCGCAGCACGAACAGGAGAGAACGCGGAGGTCGCGTTCGTTCACGAAGTGCGAGGCAAGCTTGGCACCGCACCCTGACCGCGGGCTAACTCTGGCGCTGCAGCCGACTCCGACCCGCCTCGTTACTGTTTCGCCAGTGCGGTACGATGCTCCGCGCGGGCCGGAGCGGCTGAGCGCTGAACGTTGGGCGTCGCAATCTCGCGCTCTGAATCTCCGATGAAGGCCTATTTTGACGAAAGTGGCGACGATCCACGAGACAAGATCTACGTGCTCGCGGGTTGGGCCGCTGACGGCGCGGTGTGGAGCAGTCTCGGGGCGGACTGGAAGAGCCTTCTCGCAGAATCTGGCATCCAGTATTTCAAGCACAACGAAGCGAGAGGGCTAAAGAAGCAGTTCGCCGGCTGGTCGCCGACTCGGCGCGATCAGCTCATTTCTAGCCTTGTTGATATCGCTTGTTCCCACCAGATCACTGGATTGGTGTCGTCGTTCAAGCATCCACTCTACCGACTGCTCCTCGAAGGTTCCGAGATTCCGTCGCGACACCTGAAGAAGATGGCTTTTGGCGGGTATTCAAGCCCCTACTACTTCTGTTTTCATCTGGCGGTGTCCCAACTTCTCCGTTACTTGGTCGACACGCAAAGGGCTACCGAGCAGGTCGACTTCGTGTTCGATGATCGCAATGACGTTCTAAGGCCCTGCATTAAACTCTACGAAACGATTCGCGAAGAGCTGCCTTCCGAGATCAAGGCTATTGCTGGAAGCGCCGCACCAGGAAACGATCGAAATGAGCCTGCGCTCCAACTGGCCGATCTGTTGGCGGGTCAGATCATTGCGAACGTCCGCGCTGGCGCACCAGAGGCAACCCTCCAGAAGCTAGCAAGTTGTCGAACGATCTTGAAATGCCGAATCGAACCGGAAGACCTCTCCCGTTTCAAAACCTCGCTCAATGTCGCGAATCGAAGGTGGAAGGAGTTAGGTCTCGGCTCTTCATGACCTCCGCAAGCGAGAGTATCGAACTCACGCTCTTCACGCGCCGAACCAACTCGTCGCTGTCCGGACATGTGGCCGCAACTTACTGGGTCGCTGCGTGTTACAGTGTCGCGTGCGGCCCCATGCCGGTGAGCTAGGGCTAGGGTCCGTTGGGCGGCCCCAATTCGTGGCCTTCAAGAATCCGCTGATGCGTCGAACCACACACCGCGTGTCTGATTGCGGCTGACAACGATCTCTTGATGCGCGTGCTCACGTGTGATGCGGTTGAACTCGTCAACCATGTTCGGACCGGCCTTCGAGTACCCACTCGTGAAGGGGTTTAGGAACATGATTTGGCAGGGCGAAAGAGGCATCAAAATGCCGAAGTCCCCAAGAGCTGCCAGAGCCGGAGGCCCCTGGTTGATTTCCTTGTTGATCCAGACGCAAGGATCGTCTGATGTTATGAATCCCGGTTCGTCATTTGTGCGCAACACGAGCATGTTCATTCCGGTCATGATCGGAAGATACGTGGCCATCTCTATCGAGAACGCATGCTGAATGGGCGTATCGATGAGCCGCTGAACATCCTGCACGGAGAGGCTCGGGTGTTTCGGGTCAGGGCTGAAGCTGTAACGCACCGTCGGCGGTCGCCCATGTTCGTCCGTGCCCGCGCGTTTCTGGGCTTCGAGCATTGTAGTCAGAGCGTTCCGCCACTCATTACGTCTGCGTTCGCGGTGAGCTGCTGTTCGAAAGCTCATCGCAAGCATAAACTCAACGATGTACGCCCCTTCTTCAAGCGTGACGGGCTCCTCGGGGACAAGTAGCGCATCACGCAGTTTTGCAAACCGATCCTCGACCTCCCGCAAAGCGTGCTCCAAGGATAGGTCCCTTGCGCCGTGCTCATCGATTTTCGTGTAGAAGTCTTCCTCCGCGAACAACTTCTTTGGTGCGGAGTAATGTCCACCAGTGCCGTCGCGACTAAAAACCCAAACGTATGCACTGTTCGGAGTTCCGGGGTCACGCCACGCGTTCAGATAAGTGCGCGGTAAGGTGTGCTGCGATCCGTACGCTGTTTCAGTCATGAACTCGAACCACATCCTACGCCGAAACGCCGCCCAACTCTCGCTCTAACCAACCGGAACCGCCGCACCAGTGTCGTGGGTGCTACAGTAACGCGTGCGGTTCCGGCGGTTGAGCGCTGGGCCGTTGGGCGGTACGGGGAACATGAGCGACCAAGCATACACACGCTCCGAGATCGAGGCCGCCGGAAACGCGCTTCCAACGCGCGGCGTACTTTGCTCCCGGTGTGGCGCAACTATCCCAAGCTTTAGGGATCTTGCGCCGGAAGAAGAGCAGAAGCTGCTCGAACTCATTTCGCGAGAGCCGCTACGTGCCATCAAAATACTGCGAGAAATAACGGGCTGCTCCATCGCTTGGGGCGAGCTGTGGGTTTCTCACGGCGGCCAACCGCACGACGAGTTCCATGGAACCGTACCGTGTCCGCATTGCGGTAGGCCTCTCCGGTCATCAAAGGCGAGGCAGTGTCGGTTCTGCAAACGCGATTGGCACGACCCGGGCAATGTGCGCAACCTGGTTGAAATACCACCACTGACGTCACCGGAACCGCCGATGCTGACATCCGCAGCGCCCCAATCGCTTTCTCCTTCGGAGGAGCTCGTCGAATGGCTGGTCCCTCTTGCTGGTTGGCTTTTTCTAGCCGGAATTGCGTGGCTCGTTGCGCACTCGGTCATACCGGCACTTAAGGTAGATGACCCTCGAACGATCGACGCATACGCCCCATCACGTGCGCAGCTTCTTCTAGCTGTGTCCCCAACTCTCACTCCCGATATGATCCGCTTTGATCAGCGTCGCGCCGGTAACGTCGTTGTCTACATTGAATCGGAGCGCTTCCAGTCCATTCCTTTTCCAGATCGTGAAGGTTTCGTTAGGAAGGCCGCACACGCCTGGTGCAGTAATCTTCGCGGCAGTCAATTGCAATTTCTCTTAGTGCCGACCGTTCGCTTTCGCGATGTGCGTTCCGGCGACAGTCTCGCATCCTATACGTGCCTTGACGAGAGCTGGACGTCGCTGCAAACCCCTGTGCGGTAAGGACAGCCGCCCAACTCATAGGACTCTTTACCGCATCCCTGCAACGCGAAGCTGCTGCTGAGCAGACATGCGCGCGAGAGGCCGGAGTGCGGGACCGGAGACGGCGGCGAGACAGTTGACGTTGCTCGGGACGGATTCCTACAACAATCCCGTCAACACCAAATCCGCGATCTGGTCGGCGCTGGCGGCGAGGTCGTAATCCTTCTCGGAAAGGATCCACGACGTCACCATCTCGTCGAGGATGCCGAAGACGGCTTTGGCGCCGAGTTGGGGATGGATCGTGCGGCGGAAGCTGCCGTCGGACTGGCCGTGCTCGATCATTTTGCGCAGCATGTTGAGGTAGTCCGCCACTTCCTGCTGCGAGAGGAGGCTCATGAACTTGAGGCTGTGGCGCAGCTCGACCTGCGCGACGATTGCCAGCTGGCGGTCGCGCCCGAGGGTCTCGAGATGGTGGCGGATGGCGATGCGGATCCGTTCCTCGGGGCGGCGGACGTGCGCGAGCGCCTTCTCCAGCGACTGCAGGTAGTTGCGCGTGTGCTCGCGGAAGACTGTGACCAGCAGATCTTCTTTGCCATCGAAGTAAAGGTAGATCGTGCCGTCGGCGACGCCGGCCGATTTGGCGATCTCGGAGACTTTGGCGTTGAAGTAGCCGTTCTGGGCGAAGACTTCGATGGCGGCGCGGAGGATGCGCTCGCGCTTGGTCGTACCGCGCGCGGTTTCGGGAGGAGCGGGGGTCGGGGATGCTTGCCGGGCCATTGCTGAATGAATGCTCATTCAGTCGGACCGTGTTTGTCAAGCGAGCCGCTGCCGCAGCTCCTCGATGAACGTTTTCCGCTGCTCGTCGCTCATCGCATCGACCGTCTTGCCGTCGATGATCTCCATCACCCGCGGGCGGTCGAGAGAGGCGCTGACCGGATAGACGTGCAGGTGAAGGTGCGGCGTGACGATGCCTAGCTTCAGCAGGATGGCGCGATCGGCGTGCGTCATATCAAGCAGCGCTTTCTCGACGCGTTGATGGATCGCCGCAAAGTGCGCGTAGTCGTCCGGCGCCAGATCGGCCACGTTCTCGACATGCTCCTTCCAGACGATCATGGCGTGGCCGCGCACCGCCCAGTCGTTGTGCAGGATTACGGCGAGCTTCTCGTCCTCGAAGATGAGCTCGCCGGCGTCGCGAGGTTCGTGGCAGAAAACGCAGGGCATATTGGCGACTCTACCGCGATGGGTTTTGGAGGGGAACCGTTTCACGCGGAGGCGCGGAGGACGCGGAGCGTGAAACAATCTCGCCATGCGCACCCTCCGACTCGGCCGCACAAACGTTCAGGTTCCGGCGATCAGCCTTGGCACGTGGGGACATGGTGGTCCCAGCACGGCCGATGGCGCGTCCGTCGGTTGGAGTGGACACGACGATCATCTGGCGAAGGCCGCGCTGGTCGAAGCGCACCGGCAGGGCATCACGCATTGGGATACCGCCGACGCGTACGGGCGCGGGCACGCCGAGGAACTGATCGGGGAGGCGTTCGCGGAGGGAGTGCCGCGGAAGGAGATCTTCGTCGCTTCGAAGTTCGGCTATCGGAAACGCGATGGTTCTCACTGGTACGAGCCGTCGTACATGCGAGAGCAGTGCGAGGCCTCGCTGCACAATCTGCAGACCGACGTCATCGACCTCTACTACTTTCATCATTGCGATTTCGGTCCGAACGATGAGTATTTCGATGACGCGCTGGCCACGATGCGCCAGTTCCGCGACGAGGGAAAGATCCGCTTCATCGGACTGTCGGACTGGGATGGCCGGAAGATCGTGAAGTTCATCGACCGCGTCGATCCCGATGTCGTGCAGCCGTATCGCAACGTCATCGACGACGACTACGAATCGAGCGGCCTCAAGGCCTGGGTCGAGAAGCACGACGCCGGCGTCGCCTTCTTCTCGCCGTTGAAGCACGGCCTGCTGCTCGGCAAGTACGACGAGCCGCAAGCATTTCCCGAAGGCGACTTCCGCGGCGGCATCCCCGAGTTTCGCGATCCCGAATTCCTGGTCCGCATGCGCTACGCCCGCGATGAGATGACCCGCCGTTTCGCCGACCAACGCGAGCCGGTCATCCACGCGCTCACCGGAGCGCTACTCGCTGGCAATCCCACCGCCACCGTCCTCCTCGGCCAGCGCAATCCGAAGCAGGTCGACGCCGCGGCAGCAGTGGGAAGCGCGCTGAATGATGCGGATGCGGCGTGGGTGAAGCGGGTCTATCGCGGGATATAATTCGGAACGTGGCGCGACGCAACGTGACGGTTCGGAAGTACAAGTTGGGCGAGGAGCCTGAGTTCGATGAAGAGATCCTCGCGATGACGCCGGGCGAACGGCTAGCCCTTACGTGGTATGTAACGCGCCAGGCTTGGGGCTTCCATAGTGGAACTTTCGCTAAACCCGAATTTCGTCGAGATGTTGCACGAGTTATCCGTAGCCGGCGCTGAGTTTCTCATTGTCGGTGGTCATGCCGTCGGCGTACATGGCTACGTTCGCGCGACGATGGATTTCGACATCTGGGTTCGGCCTACGCCCGAGAATGCAAAGCGCGCGCATGCGGCGGTTGTTCGCTTTGGGGCACCCTTGCACGGGCTTACCGTTGATGACCTGGCGGCGCCCGGTCTCATTTACCAGATTGGCGTCAAGCCGGAGCGAATCGACATTCTCACGGCTCTTTCTGGCGTGGATTTCGACGCTGCGTGGGCGCGTCGAATTGAAGCGACCGTCGACGGCAAGTCCTACAATGTCATCGGACGTGAGGATCTGATCGCCAATAAGCGCGCCAGCGGCAGACCTATCGATCTCATCGACGCGGACAAGCTCGAGCGTCTCCCTCAGTAGCCCACCAGCAACCGCGCCGCCCTTTCGATCGCCTTCTCGCTCGCCAGGAACTCATCCTCCAGCGGCGGCGAGTACGGCACGGGCGTGTCGAGGGCGCCGAGGATGCGGATGGGGGCGTCGAGGTATTCGAATGCCTCTTCCTGAATGATCGCCGCGAGCGATTCTCCGATCGATCCGGTGCGCGTGTCTTCGAGGATGATCAGGACGCGGCTGCAATGCCGTGCGACGGCGAGCACTGCGTCGCGATCGAGCGGTGCGAGCGAGCGGAGATCGAGTACGGATGACTCGATCCCATCCTTCGCGAGTGTCTCCGCGACGCGCATTCCGATGTGGACGTACGCGCCGTACGATACGATCGCCAGATCGTTGCCCGCGCGTCGCAGCGCGGCCTTTCCGATCGGAATCGGCGACGGTGCTTCATCGGCGAGTGCCTGCTTGACCCTCGGGTCGCGGTAGAGCGCGATGTGCTCGTAGTACAAAACCGGATCAGGATCTGCGACGGCGCTGGCCATGAGCGCGCGCGCATCGTGCGGTGTCGACGGTGCGACGATCTTCAGACCTGGCGTCCGATAGAACCACGCTTCCGTATTCTGCGAATGGTACGGACCGGCGTGACGCAAGCCGCCCCACGGCATCCGCACGACCATCGGAACCGATCCGCCCCAGCGGTAGCGGATCTTCGCTGCGTTGTTGACAAGTTGATTGAAGCCGGAAGCGACAAAGTCGTTGAACTGGATTTCGCCGATCGGCCGCATTCCCGCCAGCGCCGCGCCGGTGCAAACGCCCAGCGTCGCCCCCTCGGAAAGAATCGAATTCACGATCCGGTCGCCGAAGTCCTTCACCAGCGGTTTGAGGAGGAGGAAGGCGTTGCCGTACTTGCCGCCGACATCTTCGCCATAGACGAACGTGCGCGGATCGCTGCGAAGCGCATCGCCGACACCGAGCATGACCGCTTCGAGGAAAGTCTTTCCTTTCGCATCGAACGGCGGCGCTGTCTCGACCGGAGGCAGACCGATGTTCTTCGACGCTGTCTGACGCCAGCTCTCGTCGAGCACTTCGATGTGGACGCGCCGCGGCTCGTTTGCGAGCACGCCGGTTCCTGCTAACTCCGGATCTGGCCACGGCGCTTCGATGACCGCACGCGCCTCGGCTTCGACGAGTGCCTCCGCCTCGTGCTGAAATCGTTCGAGATCTCCGGCTCCGATGATTCCCTCGGCCTGAAGTTTCGCAGCGTAGGAAGGGATCGGATCCTTGGGGCGCCAGTACTCGTACCGTTCGCGGTCGGCGTAGCCGCTCTCGGTGAGCGGCGGATAGGTCCACGATTGCTGAGGATCCTTGCCGAGGTAGAGCATGTCGTCGTGATGCGCATGACCGCACATGCGCATGGCCACGAGCTCGATGAGAGCAGGTCCGTTGCCAGCGCGGGCGCGCTCGACTGCCCAGGTGAAAGCCGCGGCGATCGCATCGGGATCGGTGCCGTCGATGGTGATGGCGGGGATGCCGTAGCCGAGGGCTTTGTCGGCAAAGACGCGGACGGCGGATTGTTCGCTCGGCGACGTCGAGATGGCAGTCTGGTTGTTCTGCACGCAGAAAATCGCCGGCAGCTTCCGCGCTGCGCAGGCGTTGATCGCCTCGTGCCATTCGCCGAGGGATGTGGTTCCTTCGCCGACGAAGGAGATGGCTACGCGGGAGTCGTGAGTCGGGGGTCGGGGGTCGGAGGGGTTCGCAGGCGAGTTTTCCTCCGACTCCCTACCCCCGATCTGCGACTCCCACGACATCGCAAACGCGATTCCTGCGATCGTGACTGCTGGTGAGCCGAGGGGGGCCATCGCGGGGAAAATGCCGCGAGACCAGTCGCCGACGTGCAGATCTTTTCCGTTCATCGGGGGGCCGGCCTTGGCCATCTGGGCGCTGAGGACCATGCGCACGGTGGCGCGGTCGTTGTGCATCGCCAGGACGACGCCGAGATCGCGGATCATCGGGGAGACGACGTCGCCCTTCCAGCCATCGGCGGAGACGAAGTCGGCGCTGCGGCGCAATCGAATCGCCGCCGCGTAAATCGCTTCCTGCCCGAGGGAGCGAAAGCCTTTGCCCTGGAAGGTGCCGGAGCCGTAGCGAACCTCGCCGCCGGTGAAGAACTGTTTGAGACGATTGTCGGTGGCGCGCGTGAGGATCATGCCGCGCAGGATCTCGCGCTTCTCGTCGGCGGTGAGCGATGCCGCGATGGCCTCGCGTCGCAGGAAGCCGTCGCAGGCATCGACGACTTCGGCGACCGCGTAGTGAAGGCGTTCGCCGACGCTGACGCCCGGAGTGCACTCGGGAACGGCGCCCATGAGCTTTTGTGCGGCGCTGGCGTCGGGCGAGAGGAAATCGGAAAGAGTCTGCCCGAGGATGCGGCGCAGCGGATCGCGCAAGGCATCGATGGCGGAGGGGTTGCGCTCGTCGACGGTGCTGCTCGCGATCATGTCGAACGCCGTGACAGCGGGCCGCAGCGCGAGGGGATGTCGCTCCGCAACGAACGAAGCAAAACGCGCAAGCAACGGTGTCTGCCGGGCTGCGGTTTCAACAGTAGCAGTCATGAGGTTCTATTCTATCTGCGTTCATCTGCGTCATCTGCGGACAAGGTTTCATCCGCAGATGGCGCAGATGGTGCGCAGATAGAAGCGAATCTACTTCCTTCGCCAGAAGATCACGCCGCCTTCTTCGTAGTCCGGAGTGAAGTGTTGTTGCAGGTAGGCGTAAACCAGCGGCGCGCGATCGCGGTTGGCGACGTTGTCGACGGCCGTGTTGTCGCTGGGATAGGGCGGGAGGAGCGCGAAGCGGATACGTGGGTTCTCTTCGATGCGGCGGATCACTTCGCGCTGCCGTTCTTCGGTTTCGTAGAACGCCACTTCGAGCTGGCGCACGGGGCAGTCGCGATCGAGTAGAAAGTAGAGGTTGCCGCGGTTCGTGAAGTCGAACCACGTCTCGCCCGGCTTGAGGTGCGAAGCGACGTAGCGCTGGACGATGTCGATGACGGCGGCGTCTGTTGCCTTCGAAAGCGCTCCGCGTGCGCGCGGGAGCGCGAGCTCTTGCCAGCCGCTCTCGAGCGGACCGCGGGCGTGGCGCAGCGATCCTGCGATGGCGATGTGTGCCGTCGGCTGCGCGATCATCAGCACGGCCACGAGCAGTGCCGGCGCGAATGCACGAACCGCCGGAACGCGGTTTCGGAAGAGTCGGAAGATCGCGATCGTCATCAGCGGCGCGGCGACGAACTGCCAGAGCAGATGATGCCGTTCCGCGTACGAGATCGCGGTGAGGACGCCGAAGATGGCCACGATCAGGATGGCCTCGCGATGCGCGCGACGGCGCGGCGTCGCTGTCGTTCTCGTCGTCACGGCCAGCACGACGAGCAGCATCAATACCGGCCACATCACGTATTGCCACGATGATTTGTCGAGCAGCGCACCGAGCACTTCGGGGATGTTGTTGATGCGCTGCAACGCGGGCGGCGCATCGTACGGAGTCAGCGTGTAAGCGGGTCCAAGCGTGGCGATCTCGAAGATCGTGACGCGGACGAAATCGACAGCGATGCCGTAAATGCCCATCGCGATGAAGGCGATGATTGCGGCGCCGCCACCGCCGATCGCCGTGAACATCAGCGCCCGGATCCGTTCGCCGCGAAAACGCAGCGAGGTGATGGCTAGGACGAGCAGCAGATACGCGCCCTGTTCGAGGCTGGTCAAGATGCAGACGACGGCGCCGGCGCCGGCCACGGCCAGCCAGCGTGGATCGCGCCGGCGAATCGCATACGCGACAAACGCCAGCGTAGCGATCGCGGGGAGGATACGAAACGAGCCGCCGGCCGTGCCGAAGAGCAGGGCAAGGAACGTCGAGGCCAGACCGACTTCAGGCGAGCCGGTGACCGCGGCGACGAGCGCGTAGTGGGCGATGACGATGGTTCCCGACACGACGCCGCGAAACTTCAGCGCACGGCCGAGCGTCACGGGCCCGGTTCGCAGCGCTACGTAGTCGAGCAGCGCGTCCTGTCCGAAGCCATGCGCGGGGATGATGTCGCGATACGGTTTCTCGCCGCGCAGCATCTCCGCCGCGGGAACGACATGCTGCTGATCCTCGAACAGATCGGCCCGCGGCATCCCCTCGGCTGCGATCTGGCTGGTCGCGCTCAGGTACGCGTACGCCGCCAGCGGATAGATGAGGTAGCGAAGCCCGACCCGAAATCGCGACCGTACCGCCGGCGTATCGTTTACGAATGCGCGAAGGAGCAGTGGCGCGACGATCGCCAACGCCAGCGGTCCCCACGGTGAATGCCGCACATGGTACGAGTTGAAGCTCGACTGCAGCGCGAGCCCGAGCGGCGCGAGCGCGAAGCACAACGATGGCGGCAGGCCGGATTTGCGGCGGATCGGGACGATCGCGATGCGCACGAGGAAGACGATCGTCAGCGCAATGACGAAGAGCTGCTCCACCGATCGGGGAACGAGATCGAGGAGCGCCAGATAGACCGTCGCCAGGACGGGGAGCAGGATCAGATCGTGACGCGAGAAATGCGCGTCCGCTTTTCGCATCGCGGTCGACACCGCGAGAACGATCGCTGGCACGATCAGCACCCAGGCCAGATCGCGATCGATGATGACGAACCAGAGGATTCCGGCGCTGGCCGACGCGAAGGCATTGCGCGCCCAGTCGCGCGTGTCGTCGCGGCCGAGTAGCGCGAGCAGCGGTCGCAGCGCGAGCGTCCAGAGCAGCGGGATGAGCATCAGGCCGAGCGCGAATCGCATCGGCGCCCGGGCATCGAACCCGATCATCTTCGCGAAGCCCGGCAACTGCCCGGGATACGGCGGCCCGAGCCAGAGCGGCAGAAGCGAAATGGCGATCGCAAAGCCCCAGATGGCAGCGGCAAGGCGGACGAGGAGATCGCGTCGGACGTTCGTATTCGCGTTCATCGTGCGTGTCCGGCCAGCCATTGGATGAGTACCTCTTCCGCCCAGTATTCGCATTGCCACGGCCACGATCCGGCGATGAAGCCGGTGTGTCCGCCGCCCGCCGTCACGAGAAAATCCACCGCCTCGGATGCGAGCGCCTTCGCCCTGTCCAACACCTCGGCGGGAAGGAACGGGTCATCGGCGGCGCTCAGGCAGAGGGTCGGAGTGGTGATGGCGCTGAGAAAGTGGATGGAGCTCGATCGCATGTAGTAATCATCCGCGCCGGTAAAGCCGTGAATCGGGCCGTTGGCGGCATCGTCGAACTCACGAAACGTGCTTGCGTGCGCGACGGCGTCGAGATCGAGGCGGCTGCCGATCTCCGGAAAGTGCGCCGCCATCTGCTGCGCCTTCTTCCGGAGCGTCACCAGAAAGCGCGTGACGTAGAAGCGGGGAAGGAAGCCGATTTCGAGATGACGGGAGCCGGCGCCGAGGTCGTACGGAACCGACATCGTGGCCGCGGCGATGACATCGGTCTGTCCGGGATGCTCGCCGAGCCACTTGAGCAGGACGTTGCCGCCGAGAGACGCGCCGGCGGCGAGGAGAGCAACGTGCGGCTCGCGCGCGCGCAGCGTGCGGACGACGAAGTCGAAGTCGGTTGTTTCGCCGGAGTGATAGAGCCTCGGGCGCCGGTTGGGGAGCGTGCCGCCGAAGCTCTTCGGATCGCGCGCGCAGGAGCGAAAATTCACAGCAGTTGCGGCGAACCCGAGCCGGGCGATGACCGACAACATTCCCTGCATGTAAACCGAGCTCGCGCTTCCTTCCAGTCCGTGCAGCAGGACGAACCGGAAGCGGTCATTGCGAACTGGCGCGTCGAGGTGATCAAGGATGAGCTCATCGCCGTCGGGTGTTGTGAGCGTCTCGCGCCGGAGCTTGACGAGCCGGCGCCTGCGGGTCATGCGGCCCCAGATCGTCTGCGCGTGCGGTCCTCGAAGGAACCAGGCGGGTGTAAAGGTCTGGTCGGAGATCATCCTGAGCGATGTCAGGATAAACGACTAAAGATCAGCGTCGCGTTCGTGCCGCCGAAGCCGAAAGAGTTCGACATCACATGCGTCACCCTCTGCTCGCGCGCGGTGTTGGGAACGTAGTCGAGATCGCAGGCGGGATCGGGCGTTTCGTAGTTGATCGTCGGAGGGATGATATTGGTCTTGATCGTCATCGCGGCGACGGCAGCTTCCAGCCCTCCGGCGGCGCCGAGGAGATGACCGGTCATCGATTTCGTCGAGCTGATCGCGACCTTGTACGCATCCGCACCGAACACGCCTTTGATGGCAACCGTCTCCGTCATGTCGCCGACATGCGTCGAGGTGCCGTGGGCGTTGATGTAGTCGATGTCGGATGGATTCAACTGCGCATCCCTCAGCGCGCTTCTCATCACCCGAATCATTCCACCGCCATCCTCGGCAGGCGACGTGATGTGATGCGCGTCGCTCGACATGCCGTAGCCGGTGATCTCGCAATAAATCGTCGCACCGCGGTTCTTTGCGTGTTCCAGCTCCTCGACCACGAGGATGCCGGCGCCTTCGCCGATGACGAAGCCGTCGCGATTCAGATCCCATGGGCGTGAGGCGCGCTCCGGCTCATCGTTGCGCAGCGAGAGCGCGCGCATCGCGCCGAAACCGCCAACCGCGAGCTTGCAGATCACTGCCTCGCTCCCGCCGGCGAACATGATGTCGGCGTCATCGCGCTGGATTACTTTGAAGGCATCGCCGATGGCGTGCGCGCCGGTCGCGCATGCGGTGGCCGGCGCCGAGCTCGGTCCCTGGCATCCGTAGCGGATTGAGATCTGGCCCGCGGCAAGGTTCACGATGAGGCCGGGGATGAAGAATGGTGAGATCCGGCTCGGCCCGCGCTCCAGCATCTTGCTGTGCATCTCTTCGATCAGAGGAAGGCCGCCGATGCCGGAGCCGACGATGACACCGAATCGCTCGCCGTTGCAGTTTGGGAAGTCGAAAGAGGCGTCCTTCACGGCCATTTCCGCCGCTGCTATCGCGTAATGGATGAAGGTGTCAGACTTCTTGACTTCCTTCTTTTCCATCCACTGCTCGGGCTCGAAGCCGCGGACCTCGCCTGCTATCTGGCAGGTGAAGGCGCTCGCATCAAACTTCGTGATCCGGCCGATGCCGGAGCGACCCTCGACGAGCCCGTTCCACGTCGGCTCGTTGCCGACGCCGAGGGGCGAGATCATTCCGATTCCGGTGACGACGACGCGGCGTTTGCTCATGCGTATTCGCGAATCTGCAAGGATTGGGACACGGGAGATCCGTGGATCATTCCCGGAATGGCACGGGCCGGGCAGGCCCGTGCCGGATGGGGCTACGAAGCTTTGGCGCGCTTGTCGATGTACTCGACGGCGTCCTTGACCTTCTTGATCTTCTCGGCCTCGTCGTCGGAGATCTCAACGCCGAACTCCTCCTCGAACGCCATGATCAGCTCGACGGTATCGAGCGAGTCCGCTCCAAGGTCCTCGACAAACGACGCTTCCGGGTTCACTTCGTCGGCATCGACGCCGAGTTGCTCGACGATGATTGATTTGACGCGATCCTCAACCGACATCGGTATCTCCTCCTGGGTTCCCCGCACAGGAGTCGGGGAATGCAGGGCGTTTTTTAGCACAAAAACAACGAATGCAGAATGCGAATCGTCAATCGCGAGTTCACATGCAGCGATGGTACGAAAACTCCTGCTGCTGCTGGTCATCGTGGCCGTGGTGTGGTTTGGCGCCCGCGCGCTGGTGCATCGCGGCGAGGTCAAGGCCACGGTTATTTTCGATCGCGCCGGTTCATTACGGAAAGGCGATCCGGTCGTCGCGGACGGAAAGACGATCGGTGCCGTGCGGAAGGTGACGCATCTTGATGACACGGATGCCGTATCGATCGCGATCGGCCGCGACCACCGCCGTGACGTCGTCAGCGATTCACTCTTCGCAATCCGCGGGCATGAGTTGGTTGTCTCGAACACGTTCGCAGTCGGTTCTCCGATCGCCGACGGCGCCGTGCTCCGCGCGCGAACCGATGGCGTGAGCGCCTGGCTGGCGAAACATGGCGAGGCGGTGCAGCCGCTCATCGCGAAGCTTAAGAAGGCTGCCGATGACCAGATCGACAAGCTCGATCAGAAGCATATCGACGATGAGCTTGCGGAGCTGAAGTCGAAGGTTCCGGAGTGGAAAGCAGAAGGTGCCGATGCGCTCGACCATCACGTCGACCGCGTTCGCAAGCAGGCCGCCCGGATCGAGGACGACCTGCGCCGTTCGAATCACGCCGAGGAAGCGAAGAAGATCAAGGAGAAATTCGACAAATGGCTCGACGAAGTCCAGCGCTGAACGACCGGAAGACCTTCACCTACGAGGAGGCGGCCGCGCTGCTTCCCGCGGCGCGGCGCATCACCGTAGATGCCGTCGCTGCCGTTGAGTCGCTTCCGGAAACCGAATCGGCGGCCACCGAATCCGAACAGATCATCACCGACTGGGCAGGCGCCATCATCGAGCTCGGCATCGAAGTGAAAGGCCTCTGGCTCATCGACTTCGACAACGGGAGCGGCTACTACTGCTGGCAGCACCCCGAACCGTCACTCCAGTACTTTCACGGGTACGAGGAAGGGTTCGGGGGGAGGGTGAAGCTGCAATAGTGCTTTCAGAGGCTGCTGCGACCGTTGCTGTCATCCTGAGCCGCCGAAGGACACGAAGTGCCGAAGGACGGTCGAAGGACCCCCTGCTTATGTGCCTTGGTTCTTTTTCCACCGCCCAACCGGCACACAATCAGGGGGTCCTTCGATCGTCCTCCGCCGCGATGCCTGCCGGTAGTCAGGGTACGGAAACTTGGCGCGGCTCCGGCGCCTCAGGATGACAGCACTGCTCTTGCCCGCTCCTCACCTCAACGTCCCCACCAGCTCCTCGATCCGCATCTTCAAGTCATCCCGCGTTGCCGCAAACTTCTCCGCTCCATTGCCTGACATCCACGTCGGATCTTCGATCGGCCAGTGCTCGATGCGTTTCGCGCCGGGCCATAACGGGCAATCCTCCGCGGCGAATTCGCAGAGGGTGACGACGACATCGAATGGTTGACCGAGGAACTCATCGGCTGATTTCGATTCGGCGTCGCGAATGTCGATGCCGATCTCGGCGAGTGCGCTGATTGCCCGCGGATGAACCACTCCCGCGGGATGCGATCCAGCGGAGACGACATCCACTACATCCCCATAAAACGCCCTCGTCAGCCCCTCGGCCAACTGACTCCGCGCTGCGTTGCCCGTGCAAAGGAAGAGAATGCGTTTCTTCTCCGTCATGTCACCGATTGTATGCCGCCGCGACTGATATTCTCGCCGCCGATGCGAAAGCCTCTGCTTGCCCTCGCGTTGATCGCACTCCTTGATGTCTCATGTGCGTACATGCGCCCGAGCGAGTCGGTCATCGCCGGACCGGCCGGAGGGATTCACGTCAGCGACGGCGGTCGCGGGCCGGCGCTTCCCGTCCTGTTCGTTCACGGCAACGGTGCGAACTTCACGCAGTGGCAGGCACAGATCGATCACGTGCGCCAATCGCGCCGGGCTGTCGGGCTCGATCTGCGCGGAATGGGCAAATCGGCAGTGCCTGCGAATGGCGACTACTCGATCGAAGCGATGGCCTCCGATGTCGCCGCAGTGGCCGATGCTCTCCACCTCAGTCGCTTCATCATCGTTGGCCACAGTTACGGCGGCGGAGTCGTAGCAGCGTACGCCGCCGCGCATCCCGAGCGCGTCGCCGCCGTGGTCTACGCCGACTCCGCCGGCAACGTGACGATGCCGAAGGAAGCCGGCGAGAAGTTCATCGCCGCACTGCGCAAGAACAAGGACGCCGTCGTGAAGGCGTGGTTCGCGCCGATCCTCGTCAATGCCAGTGATGCCGTTCGCTACGCCGTCCTCGCCTCCGTTCACGCGACGCCGGTCGATGCCCTGGCCGGCGCGCTCGTAGGTCTTGCCGCGCACGACGTCGGCGCCGACGTCCGCGCATTCAAGGGCCCGCGGCTGGCGATCATCAGTGCATCGCTGGCGAAGAATCCGGCATCGTTCCACTCGCAGTTCCCGGAGGTCCCGTCGCGCGAAATGGAAGGCGTGAGCCACTGGCTGATGATGGACAAGCCGGACGAATTCAATCGCATCCTCGACGAGTTTCTGGCGACGGTGCGTTAGCGCAACGCTCCGAGTGATTTCGCGCGGAAGGTAATCATGTTCGGCGCTGCTAGAATCGCGCGCCATGCTTTCCCGTGAATACCTCCGCGAACACACAGACGACTATCGAACCGCCCTCAAGAACCGCGGCGCCACCGTCGACATCGAGCGATTCCTCGAGCTCGAAGCCGAGCGCCGCCGCTCCATCGCTCAGGTAGAAGCGCTCAAGGCGCAACGCAACGCCGCGACGCAGGAGATCGCCAACCTCAAGAAGAACAAAGAAGATGCGAGCGGCCAGATCGCGGCGATGAAACGCGCCGGCGACGAGATCAAGCATCTCGACGAGCGCCTCGCCGGCATCGAAACGGACCTCCGCAACGTCGAGCTCTATTTCCCCAACGTTCCGCACGAATCCGTACCGATCGGTCCCGACGAAACGCACAACCGCATCGAGCGCACCTGGGGCGAGAAGCCTTCGTTCGCCTTCACGCCAAAAGCGCATTGGGATATCGGCGAAGCGCTCGGCATCCTCGACTTCGAGCGCGCCACGAAGATCACAGGCGCCCGTTTCTCGATCCTCTACGGCGCCGGCGCGAAGCTGAATCGCGCGCTGATGAACTTCATGCTCGACGTGCACGAGCAACAGGGCTACGTCGAAGTCGTCCCCCCCTTCATGGTCAACGCCGACTCCCTCCTCGGCACCGGCCAGTTGCCGAAGTTCGAAGAGGATCTCTTCAAGCTTACCGACCGCGACTACTACCTGATCCCGACCGCCGAGGTGCCGGTGACGAACCTGCATCGCGACGAGATCCTCGACGGAGCGACGCTGCCGCGCATGTACACGGCCTACTCACCGTGCTTCCGAAGCGAGGCGGGATCGCACGGCAAAGACACGCGCGGCCTCATTCGCCAACACCAGTTTGAAAAAGTCGAGATCGTGAAATTCACGACGCCCGAAACTTCCTGGGCCGAGCACGAGAAGCTCACGGCGGACGCCGAGGCGGTGCTGCAAGCGCTTGGGCTGCACTACCGCGTGATGACACTATCGACAGGCGACATGAGCTTCACCTCCGCGAAAACCTACGACATCGAGGTGTGGCTGCCCGGCCAGGAGACATACCGCGAGATCAGCTCCTGCTCGAACTTCGCCGACTTCCAGGCGCGCCGCGCGAACATCAAGTACCGCACCGCCGACAAGAAGACCGCCTTCGTCCACACCCTCAACGGCTCCGGCCTCCCCCTCGGCCGCACGATCGTCGCCATCCTCGAGAATTACCAGAACGAGGACGGATCGGTGCGGGTGCCTTCTGCTCTGGTGCCGTATATGAAGGGCGTGGGCGTTATTAGATAAAATAACCGCAGTTTGAAACTCTTGGAACGGAAGTGGTTCGGCTTGATCTCGCGAAATTCCGCGAGCGCTGGAGCGTCGTGCGGCAGGCGTTGCAGGTGTACAACCTCGCTAAGGTTTCACCCGTAACGACCGTGCAGGCACACTCGTCGCTTATGTCAGGACGATGCAGTCGGCACTCGGGCGCTCCGGTACTCGCCGCAAGGTGAAGAAACCGGCACTCAAACTCGTTCCGCAGCAGCAGTAACGCAGTAGATGTGAGGACGGCCCGCGCGAGACGTCGCGCGGGTCGTTCGTTTTTGTTTCGCGCGAAGCGCTTTGGAGTGCGGTGGCGCGAGCCACCGCTTTCGGATCTCGTGTCGTATCGCGTGGTCATGTTCGTGAACTTCGGTTTGCTGTCACCGAACGTGTTTGAAAGCGGTGGCCGGTTCTGGCTGGTGTAGCCAGACGCCGGCTCAGGTGTGGAGATCTTTCGCGC